>Ga0315905_10009087_pt1 | contig 10065 bp, 7 predicted proteins | sample LakEriMetagenome_5_FD_203522 | JGI IMG/M metagenome (GOLD analysis project Ga0315905, IMG submission 203522) | Freshwater fungal communities from buoy surface, Lake Erie, Ohio, United States - Buoy 4 MA121 | ecosystem: Environmental > Aquatic > Freshwater > Lake | place: USA: Lake Erie, Ohio... | reverse complement strand
CGCGCCAGAGAGCGCGAGAGAGCGTGCGCGCGCGCGCGACAGAGAGAGAGAGAGAGAAAGAGAGAGAGAGAGAGAAGAGAGAAAAGAGAGATGTGCGCTTCGGAGAGAGAGTGGCCGGGGAGCCGGGGAACGAGGCAAGGGGGAACTGCCAGACAGGAAAAGAGCGAGAGCTGTATTGCTGTCATCCACGGCGACCTACCTCCCAACGCCAGTTTGAGCCACTGGTGCAAGCGCACAGGTGTTTTATTTACAGCCCCAGCACCCCGCGGCACGGCTACACTAGAGCCTCTGCTGGACGTGCTTCACACCATCACTCCCGGACCTCACACCCCTCCCGCTTTCCCCCCCACCAAGTTTGACAAGCGCTTTGCACTCAAGTCTCCTGTCCTCTTCCCGCCGCCCAACCGTGCATCAAGGGAAAGTCCACAGGAGGAGACAGGCATCGTCGGACCCTGACACTGCGGTGGCGCCATCACCCGAAATAGCGACGTCCATGACTGTGTCTGCATGGCCAGTCCACCGCGCGACCTGCGCGCCGCTGCGGCCGTCCCACACGCCGACGGACTTGTCGACGCTGCACGAGAGTAGGAGCTCTCTAGAGTGGTGCCACATAATCTTTGTCACCGCGGCCGTGTGCACGCACTGGAAGCGCGGAGTGTCTTGGTGCGCGTCGTACACGAACACATGCCCGTCTATACCGCCCGTCGCCATATATTGCATGGACGGAGAGATCGCGACAGACTCCACTCCAAGCGTGTGGTTCCTGTACGTCGCCACGACCTTGCCCGTGGGGGCGCCGCCCGCGGACGTGGCGATGGCTGTGAGGATGGCTGTCGCGTCCTCGGACCCGGTCAGGATGAAATCGCCTTTGCTGTCGATGCTGGTGATGGGACCGGCGTGGAAGGTCCCAATGCCCTTGGGATCTGACATCGAGAAGAGACAAGAGCTGTCCTTCGGGTTCCAGACGCGCGCAGATCCATCCTGGGACCCTGTGATGACGGTCTTGCCGTCCTGCGAGAACATGCCGCACGTCACCGATTCGCTGTGGCCGCTCAGCACTGCCATGCATGAGCCGCTCTGGGCGTTCCACATCCACACCGACGCGTCCGAGCTGCCTGCCAGGAGCACGTCGCCCTTCGAGTGCCATTGCACGAACGTGATGTCTTCTCCTGGGCCCTCTAGGTTGGTGACGAGCTTGCCATCGGACGAGCTCCAGACCTTTACGACGCCGTCCATGCCCGCAGTCGCCACCAGCGTGCCCGTCGCATTGAACGCCACCTGCAGCACGGTGTCGGTGTGGCCGTCTAACACGGCAATGCGCTGCTGGGTGGCTCGGTTCCATAGCCCTCCAGTGTCGTCGCCGCTTGCAGAGGCAATCAAGTCTGGGTTGGAGGGGTGGACAGCGACGCAGTATATGGCGTCGGTGTGTCCCTGTATCCGGCCGCTGGATATGTCGACAACGGGCTCCTCGTCTTCCACGTTGCCCTCGTCTTCCGCGTCATCGTCGTCGTCCTCGTCCATGTCCTCCCCGCCTTCGTCCTCCCCGTCGAGCTCGCACACGATCTGCCCGCCGCTCTTCGGGTCGTACGGGTCGAGGAAGGCCTCGTCCTCGCTGTCGCTGTCCTCGTACTGCGCGCCCGCCTCGCCCATCTCGTCCTCCGGCCCAACAGCCTCCGCCATTCCTCTCCAAAATTTTGCAGGTTTTGGCACGTGCGGAGGTAACTCCCCATCAGGAGCCTCCGGCCGGCGACTCGCTGGCCGAGGAGGCCAAGAGGGAGGCCAAGTGGGGCGGGGGCGGGTGGCGGGTTGTTCACGGGCTCCCTCTCGGTGTGTCCGCCCACCGCACGGCTTTTCATCCGCCAGCTGAGTAGCGCGCCAGCACGCGCAAGGGGACGGGGACAAACGAGGGTGTTGGGAATTTTGAACTCTCACGTACACGGGGTCCCCAGCGCTTACGCCATGTGTGTTGTGCTCATTGGTCTTGCCGCTTGCAAGCTGTGCGCGTCTGGTGGGGAGTGGGCTGCAAGCACGGTAATCTTTCCTCGCGGCGGACGCCCCATTCCGCTGTCGAGGGACAAAACTGCTGCGAGACCTCGCGCATGATTATTTACCTGGCGTCGCTCCGCCGTGCGCGCGTCGGGCTAAGACTCATGGAACATCTCCATCGTGGGGCGGCACGATTCGCATGTGCGTGTTCTGGGCGCGTCTGGGCGTCTCAAGGGTTGCCCGCGCTGCCTGACCCTCTGCTTACTGTACTCTGTTCGGGCGGGAATGAGCAGTGACAACTGCAGCGTTGGCTGGCCCCTGATACGCGGGGAAGGTGGGGAATGGTGTTATCTGCCTGGAGGTTATGTCGCATCGCGGCCGCGCAGGTCCGTGCTCTCTATCCCTCTTGAAGGCAGACTTTCTTGTGCCTGTTGGCGGCGCGACGAGACGGCGATCCTATGATCCATTTAAAGTTTGAGGATATCTGAGGACAGGGGGGCTTCGAGACTCGAGTCCTCAAAGAACCCCTGTCAGGATACAGTGTGGTATGGTGTGGTGCGCGATGCTGCCTTGGTTGTTTCTCCTAACCCGACAAGCAACGAAAGCACCATTGCGTTGCAGCGTAGCCTCTGTCATCGTGATTTTAGCCTTTGATGAGGATCTTGCCTTTTCGTTGCCGCTAATGGTACGCACGCGCGTGCGCATGGTTGTGCGCAGCACCCGCACACGCACTCGTTGGCACACGGCCACGCTGCTATTCTGACACGCGTGCGAAACTATGATTGCATCGCTGGCAGCTTGCCTGTTGCGGCAGAGAAGTGGCGGCTGGAGCAGGAGCAGGAGCAGGAGCAGGAGTAGACAACAAGAACGGGATGCGGTACCCGAGCTGTGGACCGGGTCCATCAGAAGGCCTGAAACGAGAATGCGGCGCCCTTACTGGATGCGGATGTCTGGACCGCTTCTGGTAATGTGCCGCAGGAGCTGTCAAATAGACCAGCCTGGGATACTCCTTGCCGGATGCGACAGGCGAAAGAAGAGTCGTGTGGGGGGATGCGCACTGGTGTGTTCAGGAGACGGGTTCGATTCCCTTCCGCATCTAAGAGTTGGTCCAGGGGGGCTCACGTGTTGGGGTCAAGGTCTCAAAGGTGCACCTCCCCCCCCTCCCGCTGACGCCGTATAGAAACCTCCAGCACCCGGATTGACGTTTCCTTACCACCCAGTCTTTGGTTTTGCTGTCGAATGAGAATCTTTTAGAAGCTTGGAAACGGTGGGATGAGACACTTATGTAAGTTTGGTAAAGTTTGGAAAGTGGGAAATCTGCGGCCAAAAAAATTTCTGCGGCCCGGGCAGACAGAAGGGTTAAAACCAAAGGTTTTATAAAGACAAAGTCTTTAAGGGTTGGTTGCGGATGGGTGGGCGGAGGAATGGGTGGATGGGTGGGCGGCGTGTGAGGTATGGGTGGATGGGTTGGATTCATTAATTCAAACGATATGTACAATAACGATGTCGGTAAGGGGGTAGTATATGCCTATGAAGCTTATGAAGCAAAATAAAGGGTGGCGGCCTTTAGGGCGCCTGTTTGCTTCATAAATTTTGGGCTGATTCACTCCTCACCGCTACCGACATCGTTATTGTACATATCTGTACTATTGCGGCCGCAGATTTCCCACTTTCCAAACTCAAAATCTGGGCGTACCGCAGGTATCGTAGTTTCCAGCCAGTAGTTTTGCCACCATCGTGCCGTCGGGCCGCATCAAGAAGTCGAAGTATTTGATAAAATGCGTGTTTGTAGGATTATTTTTTTGGTCCCGCACCGCTAGGGAAAATCTTTTTGAGGATTTTGTGGTCTTTCGGGTCCCCCAACACGTCACGGTAGCTCCTCCAACTATCTAATCCCCGGCGGCCGCCGTTAATTAGTTTTTGACAATAAACGGGTCGCCCACCGATTATTTAATACAAATGCTCGTTCTCGCCAATGGGGATCTTTTTCCATCAGAAGACCCACATGGAGGAGTTGCAGCTTGAGAAAACAAAGAATGCGATCCGCCAGGTTTTCATCGACACCGGTATCACTCCATTCGAGGATGGAAGGTGGAGCCAGTACCGTCGTCAACGGTTTACCAACCACAGGAAAACCTCTACCGCAAAGACGTAGAAGTGTAAGTTGAATGCAGTGTGAATTCCGTCGCATTCTTAGCAGTTTTCTGTGTGGTGCAGGCCTCTAATCGAGCAGTAAATGGTGTTCCCCCCCCCCCCCTTTTCCCTTTTTTTTGTGAGAAAAAAACGGGGGCGTTAATTTGTTTTGCAATAATAAACGGGGGGCGTTAATTAATAATCGACCATTTTACTGAAACTAATTCACGGCGGCCGCCGGGGAAAAGATAGTTGGAGGTAGTGTTGCGGCTTTCTCAAGATAAGGTCGCCGTTGAGCGGCAAGCCGGATTCTTCATTCAGAGTTGTTGCATATTTCTCAAGATTCAGCACCAAAATGAAGCTTGACAAATTGCTCCCCAGCACACGTCCTCCTGAGCAACTTGGGCGGCCCCGAAACTCCGACCAGGACTCTCAAGTGTGTGTAGAGTGTTTATTTTATGTAAGGTCACCGAACCGAGCCCCTTACAGGACTCCTCCAGCGTGCGCCACAAGGGCGGCCTACCCGGACCCCCCCCCGTAGTCCTGCTCCTGGAGAGTGCCCGCGGCAGTGCGGGGCGGGGGAGCGGCACGCGCAGGTGTCGTAGCGCCCCGTGCGGGCGGGCAGCTCCGATGCAGGCGGTTTCGCGTAAGTCCATGCCCTGCCTCTCACAGCCAGCACTGAGCGGGTGGCGCCAGAATCCATCGCTGCCCAGGCGGCCTATGCTGAGGCTCTATTGCCCGGATCGGCTCCGGCCCGAAATGTTTCCAGGTATTGGGGTCCTCCCCGGGCCTGCTACAGAGTCCCATGTTGTGAATATCAGTAGCCCCTTTGGACAGCCGCAACCGAATGTCCCGGAGAGGCAGAGTCACCCGCGTGGGAAGCCCCTGTAGCCCAGATTTCCCAAATATCTTGAGTTGTTTGAGCAGCCCCATCGCCGCAGGGTCGCAGATGACTCACTAACGGCTAACGCCGCAAGCACGTGTGTCCAATAACGGGATATAACCGTGACATTGAGTCACGGCCACCTCACGGACGCTCCTCGACAATGTCGATGTAGTTGCTGCCCTTGATGCCCACCCACGCCTCACCGAGCTCGCCGCGATACAGCGCCATGGCATAGAAGGGTATCAGGGTGCCAGGGACCAGATAGATCATCGCTGGCTGCGCCAAGTGGAAGGCGCCGACGACAACCTCGCAGATCATCAGCCCCACAACATACCCAGTCATCGTCACGGCAAAGTACCCGCTACGAAGATCGACTTTCCTGTTGTCGTCGAACCGCATCGCAAAGGAAAGGACCAGACCCGGCAAGACAATGTCACCGAGCCCGATCAGTGTAAACTGCAGGTCGCTGCCCTCCTGCGAGAGGACAAGCGGGACGAGGATTTTGATGGGCACGTCCAGCTGCGTCGCCACTGTTACCATGACATTGGAGCCGAAGACCGCTGATGAGCAAAAGACCCAGAAGATGTCGTAGAAGAAGGCGAGGACCAGCAAGACGGTGTTTACCATGAGACTTGAGATGCGGATCGTCGTCAGGAAGAAGACAATGAGCGAAATCGCTAGTATGTTGTTTAGGATCCAGCTCTTGGTGATGAGCCAGAGCGCCACCGTGAAAATGCACACGGGCGCCAGCACAAAGACTAGGGTCGGCGTCGGCCCCAGCAGCGGCACCTCCGTGTCGTGCGAAAACCGATTGCCGGTCAAGTGATCCACATAGGGGTAAAGCGTCGCGCCGAGCGAGATGGTGGCGATGAAGCTAAAGAGGATGGTGATGAGGAGCGACATGGCGGACATGAAGTAGAAGATGAGGAGCAGCGCCGCGCTCGCAACCACCACGAACAGGAAGGCGGAGTGCAGCTCCAGCTCTCCCGCCTCCTCGAGCTCCCGCATCTCCTGGCGCTCGCTTGTCGACATCTTCTCCACGTTCAGAAAGGGCGGGCGCAGGGTCCGATGGCAGCAGTAAATTAGGATGGCGGTCGCAATAATGACCACCAAAAAGTTTGCTGGGTCCAGCCGCGCCGTCTTGCTCGCGGTCTTCACGCCCGCCTCCCCGCCAACCACCGTTTCGTCCAGCGTCTGCCGGGCCAGCTGCACCCTCGGCGGTACACTGCCGACCGCCGCGCCCGCGGTGTGGTGGCGGTTGTCCGCCCGTGGCGCTGCCGCTGCTGCGCCCGAGGCCCCGAGTACCAGGTACGCCAAGCAGAATGGTAGAAACTGCTTCAGCTGGCGCAGCGCAGAGCGCACACCACACGAAGACCTCCGCGCGCCGCACGCCGCTGGAGGCGCGGCGAGCACCGCAGGCGCATCATCCACACTCCACACTGGTCGACTCCGTGATCCTACCAACGGCCGCTCGCCGCCCCTCGCGGCACTAACGTGCACTCCTGACACTTCAGCCATTATAGAGGGAAAGATTAAATTTTAAGACGTCCGCCCTAAATTCGATAAATTGAAATTTCACAGTTTTCCGCTTTTTTTTTAATTTTAAAAACGGTTTAATTTCATTTTCAGATTACTGGAACAGTAAGCTCCTCCTGGTGAAAAGCCGCCTTGAGGAGCCTAAAAGCGCACACGGTACACGCCAGTACGCCCGTGGCCCGTGCTTGCGATCACGCTAGCTTGTGCGCGCACGCCAGTACGCCCGTGGCTCGTGCTTGCGATCGTGTGCGGGCGTGCGGACACGACCCGCAGCGGCGCAGCGCGGGCGGAGCAGAGGAGGGCGCGGGCGCCCGGCACTGCGTCTGACCTGGGCGGCGCAGCAGATGGCTGCCTGCACGCTCGCAGCGGCTGCCAGGGCCGGCGGCTAAGACGCGCTGACGGCCGCGCAGCTTGGATGCGGCCGCTCCTCCTCGCGGCGGCCGCCGCCCTTGCGTGCTTCGCCGGGCGAGCCGCCGCACAGCTCGAGCCGCCGCTGCTCGGCGCGTCGCTGACGTGGGCGGTGGACCGCAACTTCAACAAGGGCACCCGCAAGGTGACGTTCACGCTGCGTTCGGCGTTCGCATACGGGCGGCCTTTCGGGAGCACGAAACCCGAATGGGGTGAGACAGGAAATCCCAACCACAATCCGGGGGACCGGGTGAAGGTAAAAGAGCCCTTCTCAGCACATGGGCAGCGGTTTGGGGTCCTCAGCATCGTCGAGTGCTTGGACTCTAACTGCCAACAAAAGGCGATCGTGAACATCGACAATGATTTCGAGGTGCAGACGCACGATTCGGTCAAAAAGTTCACGGCCGGCATTTTGGTGCACGAGCGCACTGTGCCTGCAGACGTCGTCGCCGTGCTTGCCTATCTGACGTTCAAGCCTGACTCGCCGCTGAATATTGACTCCGGTGCGAACAACGAAGTGTACTCGCTCTACCCTCGGTACGCCAAGATCAAAACTGGGCCAGACATGAAGCAGGACTGGTCTGCCCTGCTGCCCCCAGCCGCAGGTGCGACTGTGAAGGCCCTCAGCTGGGAATCTTGCTCTGGTCAGCCAAACGTACTTTGCACCTCTACAAAAGATTGTGCGGACCAAGGCGCAGCCGTTTCTTGCGGCGCTCAGCTTGCCAGTGGCTCCTACGTGGGCGCGGAGTACTTCGGAAAAGCGTTCCTTGACAGGTTCCCACAATACAACGGCGGCCCTGTCTATGCTGTTGCCGCTACATTTGTTCACCTCTGCTGTTCGCAGTGCTCGAGTGGAATCGATCGGGAAGTATTCGGATGCGGCGCACTAAAGCCCCGCTTGAAAAACTATTATTCGCCGGTGCCATCATTTCCCCTGGCGGTATTCCAGGGCTATCAGCCGCGACCGGCCTCTGTACGCTTAAAGGTCGCAGATTACGATGGGCATATTCTGCGGTTGATGCCGTTGAGGTCACAAAACCCGAGTTACAGGATTGCAACCATTGAAACTTTACTGGACGTGCCCCCGCAGGCGCTCGAGGCTATGCTGAAAGAATGGAGGACGCAGACGCTCAACACTGGAAGATACAAATTCCACGATTACTTCCCGGCAGAGGGGCCAGTTGTGAGATTAGAGACGCCGTCAATCCCGGACGCCGACGCATCCGCCTACTCAGCGGGCAGGATGCCTGCCACGCGACAAGTTCTTGAGGTGCAAGATTTTTTGTGGCCTGACGATGGCATCGAAGACTCTCTGCCGAACATGCTTGCGGTGGACACTGCCGCTGTGACCATGGGCGTTGATCCAGACAATGACAAGCCAACGGCTACAACTGGAGGCAGCACTTCGCAGGTTGTGTTCTCCACATTTTTCCAACAAAAAAATTTTTGCCCTTCGGACCGCCTGCCACTGTGGAATCCCGGAATTCCCACGGAGATCGAATGCAAACACAACGACAAAAATTGCTTCGTCGCACTGAAAGCGACAACAGGAATTGCTGCCAGCAAGATTGACATCGTCGAGGCACCGGGCTTTGAGAACCTGAAAGTCAACAAGCAGAATGTGTACCAGACATGCGCCAATTTCCAAGCCCTAGAAGGGAGGCCGGCAGGCGTGACCAGATGGGATACAGATGGAACTGCACTCTGTGGGCCGTATGGAGCACTGTCTCCGTGCGGTTGCTGTAAGAACACCGACCCGTGCCCAGGCGTTGATGTCTGTCCAAACGAAATCCTAAGCAAGAAAGAATGCCGATACAACATGTACAATTACAACATTTCGCACGTGGGAGTGCAAAGGGTTATGTGCTTCGTAGCAACAGCTGATTACTGCAAGCAGGCTGGGGAGGAAACACAACCAGGATGCTCCGACTTCGAGAGGTGCTACTCGCAGCCACTGTGTGTGCGATTCAACATCGTCGGGCACAGGCCGAAGTTCGTTGCACCGACTCCACTGCAGGCTAACTCGCAAGATGCGCTTGGCCGCGTGGTGCCAGGCAGGACAGATGTGGCGGCGTGCTTGGGCAGGCCGCTGCCGCTTAGTATCATGGCTGTAGACGAGGACCCCGATGACCAGGTTCGGATTTTCATCGATGACGAGATCCGGCCCACGTCGTTCTTCTCCAGTGATCAAAGCTTTTTCCCGAGCTCAAGCTGCGGCGCTTTCAAGCCGTTTGCAGGCGTTCGCGTGGGTATCAATCACGAGCAAGACTCCATTGTGCACCTACTCAATGCGGAGTGGGACAGCACGATCACGGCCAGCCTGAATTCAAAAATCGCATTCAATCAAGGTAATGCAAGCCAGGATATTCTTTACAAATTGACTCTCGAGGCAAACAACGGAATCGATACTAGTGGGATCCCCGGCTGTGGCACTTCGCAAACATGCAGACAGCGGCTGCTCAACATGCCTCGTATCCTATGCGGCTATGCGTATGATAATTCGCGCTCAAGGTACGCGCGATGGGTGGGAAGGCGAGCTCACCCCGAGCTGCATCGGGATGCAAGAGATTATGTCGACGACCACAGTCTGGGGAGTTACGCGTCAGATCGCCACTGCTGGAAGGTTACGTTGCAGTCGCCACCCGTCTTCGTTACGAATAGTACAGGGTGTATTTCAAGACAAGGACCTAACCTGATCAGGTCCACGTGCACCCCCTTCGGCGCTGCGACCAATCCGGGCTCCATAATCGACACTACTAAAAACCGGATGGCTTACCCAAACATCTCGCTCAGTGTGCAGACGCAGCTTGACGTGACGTTTGTCGCGTTTGACCCTAACCCAGAGGATAGGGTGCAGCTGTTCGTGATGGAGGACCCCGGTATTCCGCCCGGCATGATCGTAGGCCGCTCCATCTGCGTGCCACGGACGGCACAGCTGATTGAGGACGAATACAATCGTGAGACGTGTCCCTCGACTACGTGCGGTGAGGAAAAGTGTGAGTGCGGTTTCACGCGAAAGTGCAACCCGGGAGCAGACGAGTCTGTTGGTGTAGCTGCAATAGGCGCGAAGTGCGGCCCGTTCCTCCCAAAGGAATCCCTCCAGAATCCCGACGCGC
>Ga0315905_10009086_pt1 | contig 10065 bp, 9 predicted proteins | sample LakEriMetagenome_5_FD_203522 | JGI IMG/M metagenome (GOLD analysis project Ga0315905, IMG submission 203522) | Freshwater fungal communities from buoy surface, Lake Erie, Ohio, United States - Buoy 4 MA121 | ecosystem: Environmental > Aquatic > Freshwater > Lake | place: USA: Lake Erie, Ohio... | reverse complement strand
ATGAGCGATCTTCGTAGACAGTGATCTCTACTGGAATGATCTGACCCTTTTGAGATTCAGTGGCAGCGTTGTAAGCCTTCACGAACTCCATGATGTTGACACCATGCTGACCAAGGGCAGGACCTACCGGTGGAGCAGGTGTTGCTGCGCCAGCTTGGATCTGCAACTTGATGAATCCGGTCGCCTTCTTCTTTGGTGCCATTTTATTATTCCTTTTCTAGTTTCTCTTAATTAAAGCTTCTGTACTTGTGCAAATGAAAGTTCTACTGGTGTTTCGCGTCCGAAGATTGAAACGAGAACCTTTAGCTTTGCTTGCTCAGGCATAATCTCCGAAATTGATGCCGGAAGCGTTGCAAAAGGGCCATCCATAACGGTGACTGATTCGCCAACTTCGAAATCAATAACGCGGATTTCAGCCTTGTCAGATTTCTTGACAGGGCGTGGAGCAAGAATCTTTTCAACATCATCCATGCTTAGTGGGCTTGGGTGATGAGCATTTCCTACGAAGCCTGTAACACCTGGCGTATTGCGAACTGCTGACCAAGATTCGTCAGATAGTTCCATGCGCACAAGGACATAGCCTGGGTAGATATTGCGCTTAACCTGCTTGCGCTGGCCGTTCTTAATTTCCATTACTTCTTCTTCAGGAACTTCGATCTGGAAAATATAATCTTCCATGTGAAGTGAAGTTATGCGGTTATTTAGGTTATCGCGAACCTTCTTCTCGTAGCCCGCGTATGAGTGGACTACATACCAGTCGCCAATCGCTGCGCGAAGGGTGCGACGGAATTCTGCATTTGGATCATTCTCATCTGATTCGATATCGCCATCTTCATCACTTGCGAGCGCAAGATCATCGATTGGATCAGTTGATACAACATCTGAAATAACTTCTTCTACGGCAGGGGCTGCCACGTCAGCAATTAGCTCGTCCGCGTTGGCGGCGAGCGCTGCTTCGAAAGCGTCTGGGGTTGAGTTCTCGGTCATTATTTTCCTTACCCGAATACCCAGAAGACGAGCTTGGTGATTACCAAGTCAAAGAGTGAAACGACTGCGATCACAAAAGTTACGAAGACCATTACAACTGCCGTGTATGTGCTGAGCTGCTTGCGGGTTGGCCAAACAACTTTGGCAAGTTCAGAAACAATTTGGCGATAGAAAAGGCCAACGCGTGCGAACAGACCGAGCTTCTCGGCAACTTGTTCTGTTGACTCTGTCATCGTCGTTCCTTCCAATCAGTTAGTTACTTCGTACTTCTTTATTGCTACGTAAAACAACTTGCAGGGCAGGAGGGACTCGAACCCCCAACCGGCCGCTTTGGAGACGGCAACTCTAGCCAATTGAGCTACTGCCCTTCGCGAGGGCATGACAAAACCCTAGGGAATTGCAAATCCTCGTGAGCGCCAAAGTGTAGAGGGTCAAAGGGGGGTAGGTAAAACTCGCGCTCAATTCTGCCCGCGCATAGGGCAGACTTAACCTATGAGCAGAATTTCCGCACGAATTTCAGCAATCGCCGAATCAGCCACATTGGCAGTAGATGCAAAGGCGAAAGCGTTAAAGGCTGCTGGGCGTCCAGTAATTGGTTTTGGCGCTGGAGAACCAGATTTTCCAACTCCTGATTACATTGTCGAAGCCGCTGCCGCTGCAACCAAAGTTGTTGCAAACCATCGCTACACACCTGCTGCAGGTTTGCCAGAAATGCGCGAGGCAATCGTTGCCAAGACAAAGCGTGATTCAAATTATGTAATTACTGCAGATCAAGTTTTGGTCACTAATGGTGGAAAGCAGGCGGTTTATCAAGCGTTTGCCACAATTATTAACCCTGGTGATGAAGTACTTCTTCCTTCTCCTTATTGGACGACTTATCCAGAGTGCGTGAAATTAGCGGGCGGTAAATCTGTTGAAGTATTTGCCGATGAGTCACAAAATTATTTAGTAACGGTTGAACAATTGGAAGCTGCGCGTACCCCAAAGACTAAGGCGCTACTTTTCTGTTCTCCCTCTAACCCAACTGGTTCCGTTTATTCTCCAGAACAAGTCAAGGCAATCGGCGAATGGGCACTAAAGAATAATATTTGGGTTATCTCAGATGAAATTTATGAGCATTTGTTATACGACGGTACCACCGCACCATCTATGCCAGTGCTTGTTCCGGGACTTGCAGATACTTGCCTCATCATCAATGGTGTTGCCAAGACTTATGCGATGACTGGTTGGCGTGTGGGTTGGTTGATTGGCCCGAAGGATGCAATAAAGGCTGCAACTAACTTGCAATCACATCTATCTTCAAACGTCTCAAACGTTTCACAACGCGCGGCAATTGCTGCGTTAACTGGTGACCTATCTGCAGTTCACAAGATGGGTGAGGCCTTTAATCGTCGTCGTAAATTAATTGTTGACCTTCTCAATGAGATTCCGGGTTTTGTTTGCCCAACTCCAACTGGTGCTTTCTACGTTTACCCCTCGGTTAAGGGTGTTCTTGGTAAAACAATCCGCGGCAAAACTCCTAAGACTTCTGCAGAACTTGCAGCACTTATCTTGGAAGAAGTTGAAGTGGCAGCGGTTCCGGGTGAAGCTTTCGGTCCTTCGGGTTATTTGCGTTTTTCATATGCAACTAGCGATGAAGATATCGTCGAAGGTATTGTCCGTATCAAGAAGTTGCTTACTGAAGGTTAAGACCGATCAGATTTACTTCTGGTTCTAAAGTAATTCCAAACTGATCCTGAACATGTTGCTGCGCGCTCTTTGCTAAAGAGGCGATGTCTTGAGCAGTTGCATTCGCAGCATTAGTAAGCGCAAGCACGTGTTTAGTCGATATTCGCGCTCCCCCAAATGCATCGCCTTTTTTGATTCCCGAATTTTCAATTAACCAAGCGGCGCTTGTCTTAATGCGTCCATCTGGTTGAGGCCAACGAGGTGCGCCTGCTGGAAGCTTGGCAGCAGTTGCTGCGTCAATTATCGGATTGGTGAAGAAGGAACCAGCTGACCAAGAGTCGCGATCACTTGGATTTAACAACATACCTTTAGCGCCGCGGAGTTCGAGAACTGCTTTGCGCGTTGCGACAACGGGCGCTCTTTCTCCGACAGCAATCTCTAATTTATTTGCAAGTTCTGCATATGTAATTGGGGTTGATTCGATTCCCATACGCAATTGGAACTGCACTTCAATAACAACGTATCGGCCAGGATGAGCTTTGAAATATGAATTGCGATAAGAGAATTCACATTGCTCATTTGTAAAAGTCTTAATCTCTTTCGTCTGGCGATCGTAAGTGCGAACGCGCGTAATAAATTCACTGACTTCATGGCCATATGCACCGATATTTTGAATAGGTGATGCGCCTACTGTTCCAGGGATTCCACTAAGTGTTTCAAGTCCAGCAAAGCCTCGAGCTACCGTTGACTTAACAAAATCATCCCAGTTTTCACCGGCACCGATAGAGAGTGTGGCGCCGCTGCAAGCATCAATTTCAGCCTCGAGTGATTTATTTGTTATGCGGATTACGGTGCCGTCAAAGCCACCATCTGCCACCAAAATATTTGTTCCGCCACCAATAATTAAAATTGGTGAATCTCCCGCTGCTTCAATTGCCGCAACGATCTCTGTTTCATTGTGGGCATCCACGAATTTTTTGGCAGGCCCGCCCACGCGCAAGCTGGTGTAGTGACGAAGTTCGGCCATGGGTACAGGTTACCTGCGCGGGCTCAAGATTGCGCTCTTGCCTCTAAAGCGCTCGAGGATACGGTCATAATTTTTCTTTGATTGAACTTCTCGAAATTCTTCTTCAGTATCGTAATAACCATGATGACGCCCTTGTTCTAGTGGCAAATCCATTTGCAATAGGCGCCCATTTACATTGCGCAAGCGCAGTGAGAACTCCATATCTGCATTTCTATAATAAATCGCACGATTGTTAAATCCACCAGCATTTGTTGCATCAGCGCAGTTAATTGCCATGAAATAGCCAAAGAGCACATCGACTTCGCCGGCGCCTTTATCGTCCACACTGCGCCATTCATCGTCAGTATTTACTAAGCCACCACGCCAGCCGACGGCGCTGAATTCACTTTTTTCTAGTTCAGCCAGGACCGGCGTAATCGCATCACCGAGGAATCTGGTGGAGGGATCCATTATGAGCATGTATTTGGTGGATAAATTCTTTAATAAAGCGTTTGTGTTTTCGCCCCAGCCAAAGTTTTCAGTTATCGCAACGATTTGAAATTGCAGATCAATCTCATCAACTAACTCTGCCGGGTCGCCAATGACCAAAGCGATAATCGGAGTTTTGGTATTGGCTTTAATAGTCCGCACGGATTCAAGGGCATCGGCAGTAAATCCATCAACGATGATTGTGATTGCAATATCGCCTTCAACTTTGATTGCCTTGATGTCGCGGGTTGAGGCATAGCGAGGAAAGCGTTCTTTGGCACGGAATTCAAAGCCACCTGCAATATCTATTACTTCAAAGCCAAGGGCTGCAATCTCATCGCGCAATTGGTCGGCCTTAGCAAAGTCCTTGACCGCCCGTGCATCAAGGCGTGCCTGTGCTAACTCTTCCTTACTTTTTGAATCAGTCATTTTTTAATTACGACCGCTTTTGCCATGCCAAGAACTTTGACGCCAGCAGATGTTGCAACCAAATCAATTTTGATTTGATCTCCATCTACTTCAGTCACTGTGCCATTGATAGTTAAATCCACTTTTTCACCTGCCGGCACGATTACCGGCTTAATAAAGCGAGCGCCAAATTCTTTAACGCTGCCAGATCCGCCCGACCAATCGGTGACGTATTTTCCAACTAAAGCCATAGTTAACATGCCATGTGCGATGACGTTGGGCAGGCCAACAGATACGGCAAACTCTTCGTTCTGGTGAATCGGATTTTGGTCACCACTGGCATCGGCATAGGCCTTAAGCATGGCGCGATCGATATAGACAATCTTTTCTGCAAGTGCGGTGCCGACTTCAATCATCCGCGCACCACCAAGGTCGACCAAGAAGAGATAACCAGCTGGTCATCGCGATGTAGATCAGAGCGAACGCTGACTATTTCATTACCGGCTGCAACGCGGTAGCTCTCAATCGTTGCTGAACAGCGGAGTGAATCCCCTGCCTTAACAGCGCTAAAGATTTCAAATTTCTGATCTCCATGAACAAGGCGAGACCAGTCCAAACCAATTTCAGGTTTGGTAAGAATGTTTTGGAATTGATCAAGTGAGATGCGAATTGTGAAAGTTGGGGGCGCAATCGTTGTATCGGTTTCGCCAATTACGGCAGCAAAGGCATCGATTTCAGATTGAGAAATAGAGATTGCATCAGCACCAGCGAAGGTGCGCCCGACAGAATCGGGTGCGAGCATTAGCGAGTTTCGCGGTGAAGAGTTGAAGACTTGCAACGTGGACAGAACTTCTTGAGTTCCATACGGTCTGGATCGTTGCGGCGGTTCTTCTTAGTGATGTAGTTGCGCTCTTTGCAATCAACGCATGCCATGGTGATCTTTGGACGAACGTCCGCGCTCTTGCTTGCCATGGTCTTGCTCCTTTTATCTGTTACGTACCTGTTTGGTACCCATTTGTAACTCGGTTAGTACGAGGCGCTTAGGTTACCTGAGCGATCTCGTAGCGCGAAATTCACGCCTGTTGAACTAGTAGCGGAGGCGGGATTTGAACCCACGACACAGCGATTATGAGCCGCTTGCTCTACCAAGCTGAGCTACCCCGCCAAGGGTTGTGCACTTTCGAGCCCCCCACCGGAATCGAACCGGTGACCTTTTCCTTACCATGGAAACGCTCTACCGTCTGAGCTAGGGGGGCAATAGGTAGAGGTGTGAGTGTACGTCAGTTGCGCCAAAATCTAAAAATTAGCGACCCGGATCAAGCGTGACTTTGCCCGTTGTTTGGCGGGCCAGCATCGCTTCATGGGCTTTTTGCGCCTCGGATAATCCATAAGTTGCACCGATAACAGGATGCAATTTCTTAGCAACGATTAACGCAAATAATTCGCTAAGCACATCGCCCATCAGCTCTTTCTTTCCAAAACAATGTGACAACCAGAAGCCTGCAACCGTCTTGGTTCCACCCATCAGCACTCCAGGATGAATCGCTGTCGGTGCTGTGCGCGATGCCATTCCGAATGTCACTAAGCGACCAAATGGCGCAAGCACCTCAAGGCTGGCATCGAAAGTTTTTCCGCCAACCATTTCTAAAACAATATTTACTTTCTTTCCACCATTTGCAGCCAACATCGCACCCGCTAAATCATCTGACTTGGCGTCAACGGTTTCATCTGCGCCCAATGTTTTTGCAAGAGCGTTTTTTTCTGCAGATGATGTAACTGCAATTACTTTGGCGCCCCACATCTTTGCCAACTGAATTGCCAACGTGCCCACGCCACCTGCTCCTGCTTGAACCACAACAGTTTCACCCGGCTGAACGTGTGCCATAGTTTTTAAGATATGCCATGCCGTTGTGCCTTGCACCAACATGGCAACTGCTTGCTCATCACTTATGCCATCAGGAATATCTACGCACATCGCTTTATGCGCGATCACTTTCTGCGCATATCCCCCAGCCATGGCACTTGCCAATACCCGGCGACCACTTTGAGTTTTACCAACTACTTCAAGGCCAGGAATCAGCGGCAGTTCTTGCTTAGAAAGATAAGAATTTTCAGTTTGGTGGGTATCGGCATAGTTAATTCCGATACAAGTTACATCGATTAACTCATCCGATTCACTTGGTACCGGATCAGCAAGTTCGACAAGTTCAAGTACTTCTGGACCACCAAATTTGGTTATCTGAATTGCTTTCATTTATTCTCGCAAGCGCAACGATCAGCTTCAGGGATGCCATGTAGGGCTTCTTCGATATGTTCACCACAGCCGGACCAAGTAAATTTCTGACAGTTCTTACACACTACTTTTGAACACATGTGAGCTCCCTATTTGTCTTAAATTTATTCTAATACTAGAAATACTTACGGAATATCTTCCTAAAGCGCTTAGTTATGCGCTTATTGAGCTTTAAGGTCTGATCAATTGGGGAAACTGCCATCAATTTAGCGTGGGATGGTTCATCTGGAGTGATCACATCTTTAAGCGCCGGTGAATTTTGATCGAGTGAATCTGCAATGCGATCGATGTTGGCAACCATAGAAAGCCCACGAATGATCTGCTCTTGATCAGCATCTTTCGCATCCTCAATAAGTGATTCCGCAAGGGCTGCCCCTGCCTCACGCGCATCATCTGTGGCGGTCGTTGTGGTTTCAAATTTTTCATCATCATCGAATTTTGAGGTAATCGCATAACTTGCAGCAGATAGCGCAACTGCGATCTGCTTCTTTGTTGAATCCGCGATACCACCGCTTACTGCAGAATCAAAGAGCGTCCGAGCAATTGTGCGCACCTGAACGAGCGTATGTTCGATAGCGATTCCCTGAATATAAACTTCTTCTGCTTCATCTTTTTCTGCAGTTGGAAACCATCTTGCATGGCCACGCGCTTCAACAGATTGCGCACGGATTGAAGGAACAGATTCCATTAACAAGCGCGCCTTCGCTAGCCAATTACCCGCTTCTTTCTGCGTATATCCAGCAGCCACACCTTCAGACATCTTTGCTAATAATTCGGCGGCCTTGGCGCTGACATCAGTAATTTGATCAATCGCTCGCCCGACCGGAGTATTTGCATGTGAGAAATAAGAAAAGACAATTGCAATTGCTGCGCCAATTAAAGTCGATCCCAAGCGGTGAGTTGCAGTTGTGCCGCTAATTCCTGGGCCAATAACAATTAAGGCAGTAACCGGAACGTTTACTGATGCCACTTCACCAAGATGCAATGCACGTGCCACAACGGCACAGAAAATGACGGTAAGACCAACGGCGATAAAACCGAAATCAAAGATCGAAACATTTAAAAGAGCCACGGATGCGCCGATCGCGGTTCCGACAATCTGGCCAAAGCCTTCGCGAACTGACTTATGCAAAGAGATACGGATAGATAAGGTGCAAACGATTGCGGCGACAACGCCACCATCTTCGATAAGAAGGTCACCCACCTGCCAAGAAACGGCGCCGGCTAAACCAGCCACCAAGATTTGGCGAACCCAAACCCGGCGATCGGCAAATAACTTTCCTATTTTCTTCCACATACTGTGGTTAAGTTTAGTGGCTAGCGCGGAAACGCTGCCGCCACACCACCGTCTACTGCAATAACACTGCCTGTGGTTCTTGAAGATTCATCGCTTAAGAAAAACGCGGCAGCGCGCGCAACATCGAGGCTGCGAACTCGAGCGTTAAGTAAGTTGCGAGAGGCATAGAAATCCTCTAAATCTTCCGGTTTCACACCATGTGCAGCTGCGCGTTGTTCGCGAATTCCACCTGCCCATAGTTTGCTGTTATCAAAGACTGCATCAGGATTAATTCCATTACATCTAATGCCAGCGTTTCCGCCTTCAAGTGCAGCAATTCTCATTAATTGCAGCATTCCAGCTTTGCTGACTGAATAACCACCGAATCCTGCTCCAGGTGAGAATGCATTCTTGCTGGCGATATAAACCAGCGATCCACCCATTTTCTGCTTACGCATAACCTTCATTGATTCTTTAGTCAGCATAAATGCGCTAGATAAGTTGATATCTAAGCCGCGACGCCATTTTTCAACATCTAAATCTTCAAGCTTGTCGCTAATTCCAATACCTGCATTTATAACAACGCCATCTAAACCGCCAAAATGTTTGATGGTTCTAGTAACGGTTGCCTGAACATCGGCTTCCTTTGATTGATCTCCTAGAACAAGTAAAGGTGGGTTGCATTTGTTATCTGCAAACTCTTTTTCAACTTCATGCAATCCTGCTTCTTCAATATCTGCAAGCACCAAATGGGCGCCACGTTTAGCTAGCTCAAGGGCGACTCCACGACCGATACCGCTGCCTGCTCCGGTCACAATAATGATGTGGCCATCTAGTTGTGCTGGTGCTGGCTTATTCTTTAACTTAAACAATTCCATCGGCCAATAATCAAAGCCAAATATTTCGGCATCAGAGATAGTGTCGCCATCACCGAATACATCGACAACTCGAGCAGCGACTTTATGGGTGTGTGCTGCAATATCGGCCAACATCGTGTTCTCTTTAATTGTGGTGGCAGCGGTTACGGCGCCAACACCCGGAACAATTATTACTCGAGGGTCATTACCGTGGCTGGTGTATCCAGCTGGAAGTAAGGACTTATTCGCTTCAAAGTAGGCATCGTAATTCTCACGAAATTCTTTAATTCCCGTTTCGGTATCTTCCAAAGTAACAGTTGCTGACTTTGGACGAATGCGCAGCATGTGATCGGCGCTAGATGCGCCAAGTGCCAGAATCTTCTTTAGATCTGGACGGGCTGCAATTTCTGCCAATCGAGAATCTGTCCGCAATAGCTGCTTTTTGCCAATAGTTCCACGCAATTTCAGTAGCAACTCTTTGAGTTCTTCATCTGGCAAATCTTGATGTTGGAAATTAGCCTTAGGTCGCTTATTGAGCGAATCCAAGTATTTATCTGCCAGCGCAACCGTGTCTAAAGTTTTTTGGTAGCAACGATCAGAATCTTCATCCCAAACAACTAATCCGTGATGTGCCAGAACTACTCCTGCATAATCACCTAATCCACCAACAATCTTTGAAAGATTAAAACCGGGGCGAATCCAGTCAACGTAGGCAAACTGTTCACCAAGTGCTTCGCGAACCGCCTTTTCGCCTTGCGGATGATTAGTGAGTGCGCAAATTGCATCCGCGTGCACGTGATCAATATGTTTTGCTGGCAAGAAACCATGCAAGAGCGTTTCAATTGATGGTCTGCGTGAAGTTGGATCAACAAGTGCGCGGGTCACGTAATCAACCATGGTGTCATCATCTAAAGCATCGAGATCGCGCAGCGCTAACAACTCTTCGAGATACAACGCTGGGTAATCGCGATCTATTGCGTATTGCATATCTGCACCAGAGCCTTTGACCCACAATACTTTCTTAAGTCGGCCTAGGTGATCCTTGATTTCGCCTTTACTTGAGGTGTTACCGCCACCATAA
>Ga0315905_10009085_pt1 | contig 10065 bp, 18 predicted proteins | sample LakEriMetagenome_5_FD_203522 | JGI IMG/M metagenome (GOLD analysis project Ga0315905, IMG submission 203522) | Freshwater fungal communities from buoy surface, Lake Erie, Ohio, United States - Buoy 4 MA121 | ecosystem: Environmental > Aquatic > Freshwater > Lake | place: USA: Lake Erie, Ohio... | reverse complement strand
CTGCTTCGCAGCTAGAAAATTTTCTCGCGCAGCTTCGCTGTAAATACATGCATGATCTACACCTTTGATTTTGACTTTGATCAACTGGATCGCTGCCATGACCTTGTGCTGAGTCGGTGGGACATGCGTATCATACACATCATATTCGATGATCTCCAAGATCACTATATCACTGTCATCGACTGTGATTCCGAGACTGCTGTGTGGCTTAGCCTGTTCTAGCATAAATATCACATGCAGATCAAACACTACGATATCTTAGATTCAGCTGATATGGCCGTGGTACAGGCCTGGGTCGATGAACCCAATCATCGCTGTGTCATTGTCACAAAGACCTTGGTTGGAGTTGTCACACGCAGTCTTGGTGTGAGTCGACCTGAGGGTCCGGAACACCAGTCTGTGTTCACTCTCACAGAATCAGCTCTTGCGGGCATGATTCAAGAAACACCAGAACCTGAATAAATATCACATGCGCATACTAACTCTTTTACTAGTCATAGCCCTTAGTGGCTGTGCTTCGATATCCAGCGTTATACCCAGCTTTTGGGACGACAATCAAAGTGCTCGTATTGTAGATGTCCGCCTGGCTGTAGAGCGAGTGGACTGTGCCAATGCCTTGCCCGGGGTGACTCGTGTGCGTGATGACATTGAATGGTTCAAGCTATATAGTCACAGCAAAGGTGCTCTACAAAAGGATGTGCTGACAGTAATAGCACCCATGCAAGAAACAGCAGAAGATTGGTACAAGCGAACACAGGGTGGCACAGCCAGTAAAACCTACTGTGAGCTCAAGAAGTCAGTGATGCAGCAACAGGCAGCTAGGGCAGCTAGTGCCGTGTTAGGGAGATGGTAATGCGTGAACAACTGCAACAGATCATAGCGTCGGGCAAGCCCTGGGCTGCGGAACGAGCAACCATGGCCCTGGCCATGACAGAAGCCTTAGAGCGTGGAGAACTTGGCCAAGCAGAGTATCAAGAGCTCATGCAGGATCTCATACGCAGTGATGTATTGAATGCACAGGCAGACGATCAGGATCTAAAGAATCTACTAGTATCGTGCGTGATGATTGGAGCACGACTAGCATGAAAATACGTGAAATCATCACGGAGAACATATTCACCTGTGACTATAGATTGGTCATGGACGCAGTGGCTAGTTTATACCAAGAACACTACGATGTCAACATATGGTCAAACGCAGAAGCACATGATGCAGCTGCCCAAGTACTGATGAAGGAACACCCTAGTGCAGAAGAGCTGGAGTTTATCATAGACACACAAGAACTGCCAGAACGTTTCCAAGAGCTGAACTTTCCTCTAAACGATGACATCTTGGGCATCACCACTGGAGACTCAGAAGTCACTGAAGAGCCTGCTAGTAGAAGTCTTTGCACATCAGGCAAGCCTGATTCGGCTCTGGGTGCCAGTCAATTGGCATCATGCAAGAGCCAAGGCTATCGCAGCCGTGATGGTGGCAAGACTCACAAAGTAGGTGCAGATAGAATTGGCGTCCGTGGCAAGAAGATCAAAGGCAAAAAATACGGCGGACCCTTACCTGACTGGAGTTGAAGTTGGCCGTGAATCCCACTGATCTGCTCATAGCACCCCCAAACATTCCCGACCCTCGGTTCCGTGACGCAGTGCTCATGCTGACCCATCACGATGATCGAGGGGCTCACGGACTGTGTGTGAACAAGCCCTTGGGTCACACTCTGGATGACGTGCTTCGGCATGCCAACCTAGAACATCATGGGCTACCCCCTGTGCCCATATACTGGGGTGGGCCAGTGAACAACACCAGCATATGGATGTTGCACAGCTCAGACTGGGTATGTAGTCAAACCGTGATGATCACATCTGCTTGGGCCATGACCAGCTCAGAAGAAATGTTTCATTGTCTAGCAGCCAATGACATGCCCAGATACTTTAGACTGCTCATGGGCTATGCTGCTTGGGCACCGGATCAGTTGGAACAGGAGATTGAGGGTCAGGGGGTATGGCGTCAGGAACAATCATGGTTGACTGCACATAACCTAGGCCCTGAGTGGCTGTTTGAACAGCCCGTGGACGAACTATGGTCTAACGTGATTACTCTGAGCTGCCACCAGGCGGTCGATAGCTGGCTGTAAAGCGTTCTGATTTTGACTGACAATAGATACACATGGTCACACCCGGCACGGCTAGTCTGCGAGCCTCGGGTATATCTTCCCCACAGTCATCACACTCTGTCAAGCTGGGTTGACTGCGTTGTTTGGCCAGCTTTTGACGTACACTGTCCAGGGCCTGAGCTTCACGTATCAACGCAATGGCCTGAGCCTGTTCTCCCTCTTCACTGTTGCTGACATCTAATTGTTCTAGTTCGTTGTTCATTGCTTTCCCTTGATTGTTGTTAAGATGATTGTTATACTTAGTCTTTTTGGGTTAAATCATGTCCTTGCCGAATCCATTGTTGCAAAGGGTCATAGTCCAAGCTAGCCCAGTTGGTGTGCTCATCTAGTATTTCTATGTCAATGCCTGTGCCTTCGTAGGTTCTAGTAATCAAGTCATCCAGCACAGCACGGCCATAGGCATTGGCCCCATAGCTGTTCGGTCTGCATCGATACACACTGCCTGATGTGCCTTCGAACTCCCATACACAGTCAAGTAACACAGCCTGAATTATGCCTGAATTCAGCTTCCAGGAGTCACCGCCAGTATAACTGCCTGACCAAGAAGCAAACACCTTGTAAACAGTTTCTTTGGCGCCGGGTATGCGTATCACGCACCAACGATCTGGGGTATATTCACTCATGATACTCTCCCTGGAGTTGTTTTGATATTGGCATCAATGCAGGTACCTTCCAGCACTTGTGCATCACCTTGATCTGCTTCTTTGATCAAGTTTCGCATGTGCTGTTTCTGCATTTCCATGCTGGCCTTGCATTGGGCTTCATTTTTGTAGTATGTCTGTGCCTGCATGAACTCACAGTTGCCGTTCAAACAGATAATCAACACAGGTATAAAGATATTCATGGTTACACCATTTCATCTATGTTGGCACCCTTGCCTGGCTCTTTGGGGCGCATCTGTTTTATCGCTTCCTGCCTATCCTCAATCACTTTGAGCTGTTGCTGTTTGATTGTTTGTTGTTGGGTCAGCTTGGCCAGCTCAATGTTATGAGCCATAGCTGGATCGATTCCGCCTACTTTCATTTTGTAAACCTCGGCATGACATTGTGTCCTGTGTATTGAAACGAGTCCAGCATGGGCAATAGGCCAGCCAAATCGTCAGCAGGATGTCGTTGTATTAAGGGATGACGATCACCATCAGTCAGCATGAAGTACAGCTTCTCTGTGCCTTCTTCGATTTGATATTCAAAGATGTATTGCAAGTCTTCAAGAGTCATTTTCTCAATCCTTTGATATCTTTGTATGCAACAAGTATATAATGATGCCACACAAATCCAATCATCATGGGCAGGTCCAAATGCACACTGACCATAGAGCCTTCTAGTTCACTGCGCATGTTGTCACCATATGCTGTGCCCACAAAAGGTATGCCTTTGTATGTGCCTTCGACCCTGTCTCCAAAATTGTATTTGGGCTCAGGGCGATTCTGTTTAAAGTAGTCTGCTAGGTTCATACAATCTTAATCCTATCTGCATTGGCACGATCGCTGTGTATCATGTGGCCTTTCTTGCGTACAAGGTCAGCACACCATTGTGGATCAGCTTCCCAACGTTCTTGCCAAAATGTTTGGTCTAATTCAGGATCACAGTCAATGGCATAGATCTCGTAGTGTCGCTGACTGTTGAAGCGAGCTCGCAAGGTCAATACATGAATCAGTTGATTGAGTGGATTCTTCTTTTGATCATTGCCCTTGAGCACTTCCATTAGTTGTACTTTGTCCCAGTCTTCGTACTGAGTGATGGGCACAATACTTTCAATACCCAAATGGTCCCAACTGAAGATAAATGCGTTTGTTGTCATATCTTTTCTCCTGCTTTGAAGCCACGGAATCGCATGAACCTAGGAAAGCGTAGGCTGTAGGTACCGTCTTGGTTCTGTGTGATAGCATCTGCTCTCACTTCGATGACCTGGCCGTCTACCTTGCACTGCCAAAACTCGTCACGATCCTTGTCTGAGAAGCCCGAACCCACGTTTACTCGGATCAGCTTGCCATCTTCTGTGCCTTCACATACCAAAGCACCCATCTTGCCCACATTGCGGCCTGTGCCTTCTTCGGTTTCTATCACAGCAAGGCTGACTTCAATGAAAGGCTTTTGTTTGAGCCAAGCCACGCTTCGCTTGCCTTCCCACTTGCCGTTGGGATCTTTGATCATAATGCCCTCAAAGCCTTCAGCCACTGCCTGTTTGTTGTAGTCTTTGAACTCAATTTCATCTGTGAACACATCTAGATCAAATTCTCGTTGTGTGATGATTTCGATACAGCCTGAGTCTGCAAACAGTTTGGAAAAGTTCTCACGCAGGAAAGCACTACGGCGCTTTTGCCCCATCACGCTGGCTCCTGCTTTGAACTCAGTCAACGGCACGATATCAAACAGCATGAGACGGGCATCCTGTGCCTGTACATTTTCTTTGCGATGCACTTCTTTCATTAAGGCCTGGAAGCTAGAGCTAACCACTTCACCGTCAAAAACATAACTGCGGCCCCAATTGTCCATGTTGTCTTCAAAGGCCTTGACAATATGTGGAAAGTTAACCAATTCTTTGCCGTTACGAGTGTACATAGTAACCATACGGCTTTCGTAGTCTACCACAGTCAACACACGCACACCATCCAGCTTGGGCTCAACCAATTTCTTGCCTGTGATCTTGCCTTCGTGGTTGGCACCATCATGTGCCAGCATGCATTCAAACACAGGAACAGCATACTCAGGCTTCTTAGACTTCTTGGCCACTGTGTTTACAGTCTTTTCTGAAACACCACAACGTAGGTCTTTGATAAGGATCCTACGATAGAATCCATTCCATTGTGCTCGGGTAGCCACATCCATGGCCAGTTTGATGGCATCACGTGCGGCATGCCCTGTGAGTGTTCTGCGATACAGAGCATCTGCTAGTTCACTGAAGTTGATCCAGCTCAGACCCTGGCCATCTACTGCGCTCTCTGGAACCTGCTTGACCCCAAAGGTATGCAGTTTGTCCAAGCACCAGCGAACTCCTTCAAAGAACTCATCGAGTCCTTCTGTCATTGCTTCTGCAAGAACAGCTTCTTTGGCCAACCGGCTGTTGTCTGCTTCGAGTTTGGCAATGATTGTTTCGGGCTGTGTTCTCAATTTCTGCTCCAGTTTGTGTTAATGTGTATATTATACGGCCTTTTGATGTATTTGTCAAGTCTTTTTGGTGGTTGACAACAACGACAATAAATAGTATTATAAAGATTGTTCATTTTCAAGGAGAACATCATGGCCCGTAGATCCGATAGAGCAAAAACACCAATGCAAGCCGCAGTTCGTAGACAACTACGTAAGCGCAAATAATCATGGCAAGAAAGAAAGGTTGGCGAGCAACCAAAAGCGTTGTAGCCCGAGCAGCAAGAAGAGCAGTAAAACGTAGATAAGAAAAAAGCACCCTAGGGTGCTTTTTCTTTCACTGTCTATACCTTGTAAGGACAATCGTCTTGATTGACAGGAAACTCAGCGTCCAAGGGTTTGATATGAAAGTGGAAACCGTCTATCTTTGTCTGAACAATCTGTTGTATTTCTGCAACTGTGATGTCCTGAACCCATTCACTTTCTCCCATCTTATCGCTGGCAATGTCCCAATCGTAATGATCCTTTAGTACACTCTCGAGCTTGTCGATTTGGTTGTCTGGACCTACCCAAACAAAATCAAAACACGCTCGATGACTGCGAGGACTCATGGCATTTTGATATGTGCCCAATCGACTCTTGGGATGCCCAGTGATGCCAATCTTGACATCAGGATGTCCCATAGGGTCTTTGAATACGTAAAGCCATTTAGACATATCACACAGCCCAAACATACGCCGCTGGAGGCAGCACTGCCAAGCGACCACAATGTTGATTGTAAAGATTGATCAATCCTGCTGTGACCTGCTCTTTGTGATTCTTAAGCAGGTTGCCGCGACCTAGGTTGTTCAACAATGCGTTTTCGTAACTGTTCTTGATGCCTAATTGCACACTTTCTGGATCACCGTATCTGGTTGTCAGTATAGTAGCCAGTTCAGCGTCAAATTGTGCATCACATACGATGCCATTGACATCAAATGTCTGATATAGATAGCTCAATGGTCTGAACACTTCTAACTCCAACGGAGCGGCTGTCCATGTGTTGCGGTGAAACTGCAAGGCTCGCTTCCAATAGCGACCATTACTTGGAACTCCGTTGCCGTCAGGCAAGTCAAAGCACTCTATTCCTGAATTGATCTGTGTCCATGACCCGGGAATCTTAGCGTTGCGTTTAGCAACACACCCTGTGGCCTGTAGTATCAAATTCATAGCAGTTGCTTTGTAGTCGTTGGTATTCAATAAGATCATAAACTTATCAAAATGAGCCAGTGCCCGCTTGTTTGTGCTGTTGATCAGTATCATGTTTTGACCAGCCATCCAGCAGCCATACTTCACTCTGCCTGCTTCGTCAGCTGTGAAACCTGCTCCGACAACAGTTGTTTCCGGCACAGCATCGATATCAACGTACCATACTGGATACTTGGTGTAATTCATAATACGTGCAGTTTGTAGAGTATGATGACCATCCCATATACAATAATAAACTTTGCCATTTAGTGTGAATTTGATAGCACAGGGAATTAATACCGCAGAATGATTCCAAACTCTTTTGATTTTAGCGCAATGGTTTGCAGCTACATCTCGTTGGAATATTGAAAAAAGATATAATTGATTCCAATCAAAGTATCCAAATTGCGGAGCACCTCCAGCTGGTACCAACATTGGCTGAGTCAGCAACATTGATGAACCATTACTAGGATCATAAGGCTTCTGTAATACAGGATCGTAATTTGGTCCTAGGATTGCCATCAGACCTTGATGGATGTCTTCTAATGGAATAATCTCATTTGATTGCTTGTAGTTTTCTGCCATGGTCCTAAGATCCATGGCATCATCTTCCATATCAAACGGGATTGTATAGTTGCTGAGAAATTTCTTCTTGGCTGCTTTTTGATTCCAAGGCTTTTTTACAGTTGTTAACATTTTGTCTTCCTTTAATGACGTTAATGTGTGATATGCTTACTATTATTTCAGCTCACATACTAACTGTAACATCAAAGTCTGCTATTGTCAACCACTCAAACGCCCAAGTAATCGGCCCAGCTAGGGTGGCCCAGGTGATAGCCTCTGACCCTGCGTTTGGCAACTAGATCCCAAAATGTAGGCTTGTAGGGAGCGATCTTTGGTTTCATCTTGCCCACGTGAGCTGCCTTGCGATAGTTACAATGCTTGCAGGCCGTGGTTGAGTTTTCCCAGGTGGTCTTGCCGCCCAGGCTCACAGGATGCACATGATCCAAAGTGGCATTGGTTTCTGTGACATTTGTGCCACAGTATTGACAGGTGTAGGCATCACGCAGAAATATGTTGCGTTTGCTTAACCTCATTGTATGCTTGGGTTTTTGATATGTGTTCAACATGATCACCGCAGGCACACGAGTCTGCCATCTGGCACTGTGGACAATCCAATCGTCGTGCCATTCCAAGACCTTGACCTTGTCCAGAACCATGTATCGTATGGATTCCTGCCAATCTACAATAGATAAAGGCAATAGGCTTACAGGTTGCATGTCTGCGTTTAATAAAAGGGTGCTCATGATATATTTAACTGCGGATTGATTACATGACTATTATATGCTCAGATCACAAAGAAAACAAGAGCCTTGACAATAATTACTAGACACGCTATAATTTAATTTTGTACAAAAGGAAATCTATGTTAGTACCAATGGTAGTTGAATCCACAAGCAAAGGCGAACGGGCCTATGACATTTTTAGCCGTTTGCTCAAAGAACGCATTATCATGCTGAATGGTCCTGTAGAAGATCACATGGCCAATTTGATTGTTGCCCAATTGCTGTTCTTGGAAAGCGAAAACCCAGACAAGGACATCAACTTGTTCATCAACAGCCCAGGCGGTGTTATCACAGCTGGTATGGCCATCTATGATACCATGCAGTTTATCAAACCAGATGTACAGACCTATGTTATGGGACAGGCCTGCTCAATGGGATCGTTCCTAGCACAGGCAGGAGCCAAGGGCAAGCGCCATATATTGCCCTATGCTCGACACATGATCCATCAACCTTCAGGTGGTGCTCGTGGCATGCAAAGCGACATTGAAATACAGTACAAAGAGATCACCAAGATGAAAGACATATTGACCAAACTTTATGTCAAACACAACACCGTAGGCAAGACTTATGCACAGCTTGAACATGACATGGATCGTGACACATTCATGTCAGCAGAAGAAGCACTGGCCTACGGCCTAGTAGATAAAATAATTGAGAGACGACCATGAACTTACAAACATTAGGCAAGGTAGACAAAGGGTGGGGATTTGAATTGGTGTGGGCCAACAACGACAAATACTGTGGAAAACTGTTGGTATTTGATCGTGCAGGAGCCAAAACCAGTTTGGTGTTACACAAAGAGAAATACAAGAGTTGGTTTATTAATGCAGGTAAGTTCAAAGTCACTTACATCGATGTTAGCACAGGTGAAATCAAAGAAGCTATTCTAGAAGAAGGAAAGACTGCAGACTTCGCAGCTCTCGGCCCTCATCAAATTGAAGCACTAGTTGCCAACAGTGTGATTTTTGAAGTTGGTACTGGGGACTACGTGGAAGATCGCTTTAGACTTGCGCCGGGTGACACGCAAACGAAGCTGTCAGCGCAGTAATTAGATCTTCGATCATACCGTCATCGTGGAACGGAGTAGGTGCTAGACGCAACCGCTCTGTGCCTACAGCCACAGTAGGTGAGTTGATTGGTTGGATGTAGATGTTGTGTTCGTTTAATAACTCATCGCTAATGGCCTTGCAACGCACAGCTTCCCCAACTAAGATAGGAACAATGTGTGTGGTTGAACACTCCATGGCTGGCAGGCCTGCCACAGCCAATCTATGCTTTAACTTTCTAGCACGTTCTTGATGTTTGTCCCGTATCTCGTTGTGATCCTTGAGATACTTGACCGCAGCCAAAGCCCCTGCACAACTCACAGGGCTCATACTAGTAGTAAAGATAAATCCAGCAGCTACAGAACGGATGGCGTCGATTACCTCAGCATCGGCAGCAATATAACCACCTTGGACCCCATAGGCTTTCCCTAATGTACCGTTGACTATGTCAACACGGGATTGTAGCCCTAGCTCTTCAACTTTCCCACCACCGTGGGGTCCATAGAGTCCTACCGCATGTACTTCATCGATGTAGGTCATAGCACCATATTTGTCTGCTAGATCGCAGATTTCTTTGATATGTCCTACGTCGCCATCCATTGAGTAAACTGATTCAAATACAATACAAGGCACGTTGCCTGTGAGTTGTATGCTGGTTAAAATATCTTCTAAGTGATCCAGATCGTTGTGACGGAACACAGTCTTAGGTGCTCGGCTGTGAACCATGCCAATGACTAGGCTGTTGTGGTTCTCACTGTCACTTACAAAATGTATGTTAGGTATGATTTTACTTAGAGCAATCAAGGTCCATTCGTTGGCCACATAGGCTGATGAGAATAACAAAGCTCGAGCCTTGTTGTGCAAAGTGGCTAACTCGTATTCTAGGGCAACATGATAATGACTGGTACCTGCAATGTTTCTAGTACCACCCGATCCAGCACCTGTGTGATCCAAGGCGGTATGCATGGCATCTAGCACAACTTTGTGCTGGCCCATGCCCAAGTAATCATTGCTGCACCAGTTGGTGATGGTTTTGATATTGTAAGGTCCGTACCACATGGCTGAAGGGAACTTGCCCTTTTCGCGTATGATGTCGTTGAACACACGGTATTTTCCGTTGTCTTTGAGTGTTTTTAGCAGAGCATTAAAGGGGGCTTTGTTTATCATAGTAATGTTATTTACCCTGCTAAATA
>Ga0315905_10009083_pt1 | contig 10066 bp, 9 predicted proteins | sample LakEriMetagenome_5_FD_203522 | JGI IMG/M metagenome (GOLD analysis project Ga0315905, IMG submission 203522) | Freshwater fungal communities from buoy surface, Lake Erie, Ohio, United States - Buoy 4 MA121 | ecosystem: Environmental > Aquatic > Freshwater > Lake | place: USA: Lake Erie, Ohio... | reverse complement strand
GTACGGAGTCGTCCCCCAACTCATTGTGAGCTGAGCAACCGTTCGAGAGTCTGAAGAGAAACCGAGAATCTTCGCCTTCGGGCGGAAGCGAGCTACGGACCGAACCGTGAAGCCGCTTTGTGAAATGCAAAGGATCGCGGCTGCACCAATTTCGCTCGCTGCTCGTTGCGCAGCAGATGTGACAGCGTTTGTTACGCGAGACTCTGAACTGTCTCCGGTGGCGAGCTGCAGTGAAGCAAGCAACGCTGGCCATCCTGCGTAGTCGAACTTTTCGTCGGCCCGTGCAGCGATTCGAGCCATGACGTCCACGACATGCTCGGGGTCGTCGCCAATGGCGGTTTCGCCTGAGAGCATCACCGCCGACGATCCGTCGAAGACCGCATTCGCGACGTCAGAGGCCTCGGCGCGAGTTGGGCTTGGTGAGTGAATCATTGACTCGAGCATTTGCGTTGCAGTGATCACAGGACGACCAGCGGCGATACAACGACGGATGATCTCTTTCTGCAGGTGCGGAAGTTCCTCGATGGGAAACTCCGAGCCGAGATCACCCCGAGCAACCATTACTGCATCGGCGACTTCCACGATGGACGCCAGGTTTTGAACTGCGGCGCGGGTCTCAATTTTTGCGACGACCATTGGGCCGCGAGGTGCTGGTTCGGTTCCAACTCGTCGAACATCGTGAGCCGAACGAACGAACGAGAGCGCAACCATGTCGACACCAACCTCGACAAAAGCGTCGAGGAAACGAAGGTCCTCTGGAGTTGGCGTCGCTATACGAAGCCGGTCCGACGGAATATGAATACCTGGACGACCTGTCAGGTGTCCCCCGTGGTTGACCCGAACGCGGAGATGGTCTCCTTGTCGTCCGAGCGACATCACCTGCACGGCGCCATCGCCAAACACCAACTGATCACCTTCATGAACGTCGGTTAGTAAGTCTTCATAATCAACTTGAAAGACCTCGGCCGTACTTGGGTCAGTGCCCGGGGTGATGAGAAACTCTTGACCGTCGATAAGCAGAACGCCGTCGCCTGGCAGTTTGCCGAGCCGCACTTTCGGGCCCGGGAGATCGGCGAGGATTCCAACTGGCTTCCCAACCTCCGCCGCAACGGCACGAATCCGGTGGTACCTCTCGAGCGCGAGATCAAGCGACTCATGAGAGAGATTGATGCGAGCAATATCCATGCCCGACTGCATAAGACCCTTAAGGACACGCGGATCGTCAGAGGCTGGGCCGATTGAAGCGATGATCTTCGTGCGACGAGTCATGCCTGCACGCTACCGGTGAACTCCACTGTTACTGAAGCACATTTCACGAACACCTGAATGTCACCTCTAGTTCAGCAAGGCTCGTAATCCAGCAGCAGCAAATCGAAACCCTTTGGCCTCTTCGTCAGGAGCTTCGGCAGCAACAGCCTCGAGAACTGAACTTGCTCGATCGAAATCGCCTGATGCTTCGTAGGCACGAGCCAATTCCGCACGTTCCCAGATGGTGGCGTCCGGCAAGAGACTCCGGAGTCGGGTTGCGATGATTCGCGAGCGGTGGTCGTTCTCCCCTGCCGCGATCTGAGCGAGATTATTGAGCATCCGTCGGATGATCCCGCAGGAGCCGATTGGGGCGAGCATCGATTGATGCCACGGGGCGTCGGATCCGTGGAGTTGCATGAACAACTGTTGGCAACCGAATTCGTCGAGTCGCTGACCGCGATCGAACGCATCGAGATACGTGCCAGTTTCAACGTCAAGCGCTAAGAAGTGGCCAGGCATCCCAATGCCGCTCATCTCGCGACCGACACGTCGACCAACAGACATCAAGATGATTGAAAGTGTGATCGGAATGCCAAGTCGGCGATCGATCACGGCGTCGAGGCAGGAATTGTCTTGGTCGTAGTACCCGCCGGTGTTGCCCCGAAAGCCGAGAACTGAGAAGACGTGCTCAAGAACGTCTGCAAGCGAAGATCCGCAGCCTTCAGCCAAAACATCAAGTTCAGCAAGGCGATCCTCAACAATGAGACCCTCGTGAAAATGAGAAGCAAGGACAAGTGCTGCCTCGTCGAGTGCGATGTATCGCTCGTCGCCGCCCATAAGAATGGCGAAACGGTCGGACGATTCCACAACTGCGAGGGTATCGGCTTCTCGAGATTTTCCGACTCGACCGGACAGATGGGGTCTACGGTGCGACCGTGAGGAAACCGACCCACCCGTTCCTTGAACACGTCGGACCCATCGCCTTCGCCCATCGGGGTGGCGCCGGGGACTGGCCCGAGAATTCACTTGAAGCCTTCTCGAGGGCAGTCGAACTCGGTTTCCGTTATGTCGAGACCGACGCCCATGTCACCTCCGATGGTGTGATCATCGCCTTTCATGACGACAGCCTTGATCGGGTGACTGACCGGGTCGGTCTCATCTCGGACCTCACCTGGGCCGAGGTCTCACGGGCCCGGATTGATGGTATCGCTCCGATTCCACTCCTTGAGGATCTCCTCTCAACATGGCCGAGCTTACGAGTCAACATCGACGCCAAACACGACGAAGTGGTTGAACCTCTCGCTGCGCTGCTCAGCCGCACCCAATCGCTTGATCGCGTGTGTATTGGGTCATTTTCCGACCGCCGGCTCGATCACTTCCGAACCGTCTTCGGTAGCGGGGTATGCACATCTATGGGCCCGAAGGGTGTTGCTCGGATGCGGGCAGCAAGTTTCGGAGTAGGCCGCAAAATCCCCGAAGGCAACTGTCTCCAGGTTCCAACTCACCTAGGAAAGGTTCCCCTTGTCGATAGACGGTTCATTCGAAAGGCGCATCGGGCTGGCCTTCCCGTGCATGTCTGGACAATCGACAATGAGGAAGAAATGCATCGGCTTCTTGACCTCGGTGTCGATGGGATCATGACCGACCGCCCAGCAGCTCTGCGCGCTGTTTTGGAGTCAAGGGAACAGTGGTTCGCAACCGACTGATCGCGTTGACGTACGAGTTGATAATTTCGACCTGACTCGGTTCACAAGCGAAGATCCCGTCGCCTAGGCTGAGTTTGTTGACAGGTCGGCAGGTAGTGCCTAGTTTCCGGTCTGTGGCGTAGGTCACATGGGGGCGATCGCCCCTCGCGAGTCGAAATCCGAGAACCGATCCCCATGCTGTATCTGCCAGTCTCAAACCACAACGAGGCAACACGATGAGATTCGTACGCAGGAAGGTCGTGCAACTTCTCGTCGTACTTCTGTGCGTGACGTTCCTATCGTTCTTGCTTCTCGAGCTTCTCCCCGGCGATACCGCGACTCGTTTGTGCGCCGGCGCAGGCGGCCAGGAATGCGTCGAGCAGAAACGAGCCGAGTTTCGGCTCGATGATCCAATGCCGGTTCGCTACGTACGTTGGCTCGGAGACGCCGTAACAGGCGACCTCGGCACCTCGGCTCGAAACGCTCAACCTGTTTCTGAAGCTCTCGCAGAGCGAATGCCGGTGACCATTGAACTTCTTCTGTATTCGCAGTTCCTTGCACTACTTGTTGCTGTACCGCTTGCTTTCGCTGCGGCGAAAAGAGCCGGTGGAGTCCTCGACCGATCCTCGAGCGCAACGCTTTTCATGCTCTTGGCCGTACCGAACTTCGTGATGGCAATGCTCCTCATCTGGATCTTCCCGGTCACACTCGGAATCGGAAACGCCACCGGCTACACCCCGTTTACCGAAGGACCCATCGCAAGCCTCGCCTCTCTAACGATTCCCGCAATTTGTCTTGCCGTCGCGGAAATGGCGGTCTACATGCGGTTGCTTCGCACCGACCTCATCGCCACGATGCAGGAAGACTTCATTGCGATGGCGAGGGCAAAAGGCATGTCTCCTCGCCGGGTTCTCTACGGACACGCGTTCAAACCATCAACCTTCTCGATCATCACGGTGATTGGCCTCAACTTTGGCCGTCTGATCGGCGGCGCAGTCATTCTCGAGGTCATCTTCGGCCTGAACGGCCTCGGCGGCTACACCTACGCAGCAATTCAGGGCCAAGACTACGTACCCGTACAAGGCGCAATCGTCGTGATTGCTTGCGCTTATGTCATCGTGAATTTCCTAGTTGATCTCCTCTACGCCGCCCTCGACCCCAGGATTCGTCATGCCCGCGCCCTCGCCTGACGCTGCCGGACGTCCGCCATCCGACTCGGTCTTTTCTGCAAGTGGCGACCTCGCCACCGAAGTCACGCGCATCGCCGATGGGGATTCCCGCAACATCGAAGCTCTTCACACGCTTGACCCGGATCAGGTTGAAGGTGCTCGTGCAAAGAAGCGTTTGGGCCTCTTTTTTTGGATTGCAGCGGGATTCTTCATTCTTATTGTCGTCTCGGCGATAACAGCGCCGTGGTTGCCAATTAAGGATCCATCAAAAATCGTCGGCCGTCCGCGCCTTGCCCCCAGCGCGACGTTCTGGTTTGGAACCGATGCTCTCGGTCGAGACATTTTCTCTCGAGTTATCTGGGGCGCTCGGGCTTCGCTCGCGGTTGGCTTTCTCTCAATCCTCTTCGGCGGGATTATCGGAACTTCTGTCGGAATGGCGGCTGGATATCTGCGCGGTAAAACCGAAACTGTATTGATGGTGATGATGGATGTTCTTCTCTCATTCCCTGCGCTCCTGCTTGCTCTCGCCATCGTGAATTTCACCGATTCAAAGACCGTGGTCACCGTTTCGATTGCCCTTGGCATTGTTGCCATTGCTCCGACCGCACGGCTCGTCAGAGCTAATGCACTGATCTACGGTCAGCGAGAGTTCGTCACTGCTGCCCGATCGCTCGGCGCGAGCAATGTTCGAATTCTCCGTCGAGAGATCCTTCCGAACATCATTCCGCCTCTGCTTTCCTTTTCAATCATTGCAATAGCCGTTGCGATTGTGGCCGAGGGTGGCCTCTCCTTCCTTGGTCTCTCGATCGATGCTGCGTCTACGCCGACCTGGGGCAACATGATCGTGAGCGGCAAACCCGCGCTCGAAAATGGCGCACCATGGATTTCGCTGATTCCAAGTGCTGTTCTGTTTCTTACTGTGCTCGCCCTCAACTTCGCCGGCGATCGCATCCGCGAGTACACCGATGTGAAAGAGGCCTGACAGTGACCGACACATCACCTCATTCCCAAAACTCACCATTGCTCGAAGTGAAGAACCTTTCGACCTCATTCCGCACCGAACATGGCGTCGTTCACGCTGTTGATGATGTTTCTTTTGTCCTTGAGCGAGGTCAAACTCTTGGCGTCGTAGGCGAATCGGGTTCAGGAAAGACTGTGCTGTCTCGATCGGTAATGGGACTGCTTCCCGATCGAAATGTCATTCGCGAAGGCCATGTCCTCTATGAAGGCACCGACGTCATCGGCTACAACGAAAAGCAGATGAGTCATGTGTGGGGCGCCGAGATGGCGATGATTTTCCAGGATCCCATGACATCGCTCAATCCGGTCATGAAGATCGGGAAACAGATCACCGAATCTCTTCGACATCACCTCGGAGTAGATAAGGAAGAAGCGAAAGCAACTGCTACTTCGCTCCTCCGACAGGTTGGAATTCCCGAGCCGGAACGCCGTCTGAACGAGTATCCGCATCAGCTTTCCGGCGGTATGCGCCAGCGAGTCACGATTGCCATTGCGTTGGCATGTGGCCCCAAAATCCTCTTTGCCGATGAGCCCACAACGGCTCTCGATGTCACGGTTCAGGCCCAGATCCTTGATCTTCTCGATGATCTCCAGCGAGACCGTCATATGGCCATGATTCTCGTAAGCCACGATCTCGGCGTCGTTGCGAGCCGAACCGACGAAATCATGGTCATGTACGGCGGCAAAGTTGTTGAGAAGGCCGCCACCCCCGACCTTTTCCGCTCAATGAAGATGCCCTATACCGAAGCGCTTCTGCGTTCAATCCCTCGGATCGAACACCCGAGCCATACACGGCTCGAGGCCATTCCCGGGCGCCCTCCCAATCTCTTGTCACCTCCGAAGGGTTGCAACTTCGCTCCCCGGTGTCGCTATGTGCAAGAGAAATGTCTCAACGAGGAACCGCCGCTCGAGTCAGCGAATGGTCATGCATGGCGCTGCTGGTATCCCGTTGGTTCTGAAGGTAATCGTGAGGCTCTCGCGCGAAATACCGCAGCCGGTGTGCCAGTCGGCGTACCAGCGCCGGGTACGATGAGTTCGGCAGGGAGCAACTAATGGCAGGTTCGGGTACTGCTCATCTGCGCGATGCGTCGGCATCGCTGCTGCGCGCCGAGAACATCGTCGTGGAGTTCCCCATCGGATCCACCGGGCTCAAAGTCCACGCGGTGAGCGACATCAGTCTCGACATCCTTCCGGGTGAAACGCTCGGACTCGTCGGCGAATCAGGCTCGGGTAAATCAACAACCGGTCGGGCACTCATGCAAATGCCTTCGCCCACCTCCGGCTCGGTGCTTCTCGAACAGCACGACCTCACCAAACTCTCGGGCTCAGATCTGCGTGAGATCCGACCGCAGATGCAGATGATTTTCCAGGACCCAATCTCATCGCTGAATCCCCGACGCAACGTGACAGACATCGTTGCGGAGCCATTACGTATCTGGAAGCGCGGCACGACGGCGGATCAAGCAGCCCTTGTCGACAAAACACTCGAATCAGTTGGCATCGATCCCGAGGGAGCGCGCTCGAGGCGGCCATCGGAATTCTCCGGCGGCCAGTGTCAACGAATTTGCATCGCGCGTTCACTAATGCTCGAACCGAAACTTCTTATTTGCGACGAGCCGGTATCGGCACTCGACGTTTCGGTGCAGGCTCAGATTCTGAATCTGTTGCAGGACATGAAAGAGCGCTACGGGCTCACCATGCTCTTCATCGCTCATGATCTTGCGGTTGTGAAGAATGTGAGCGATCGAGTTGCGGTGATGTACCTCGGCAAGTTGTGCGAGGTTGGAGATCCAGATCTTCTCTACGCCCACCCGGCACATCCCTACACAAAGACGCTGCTCGACTCGATTCCACCACCCGATCCAGACGCACCCAAGGGAGACTTCGCCGGCCTTTCTGGCGAGATCCCCTCGCCAATAGCGCCGCCGAGCGGATGTCGCTTCCGTACCCGTTGCCCGAAGGCCCAGGAACTTTGTGCGCAGGTCGAACCTGTGATGACCGCCGTAGGCGACGACCATTATGTCGCCTGCCATTTCCCCCTAGAGGGAGCTCCCGTCTCCCTCTAGCCGGGTCGCTCCAGCAGCGCTGGTACTGCTGGAACTCGCTGCACCTGACGTTGGCAGGTTTCAGGTGACTACCAGCCATGGCGACAACCTAGGAGGGGCTCAACTTGTGCCACGATGACGCCATGGCTTCTGCACCTGAATTCACGATCGACACATCAACTATCTACCGAGTCACGATTGCTACGCCCAAGGGCGACATCGTCATGGACCTCGATCCCCGCATCGCTCCGAATACGGTGAACAACTTTGTCACCCTCGCTCGCAGCGGTTTCTACGATGGTCTCACCTTCCATCGCGTTGTGCCGGGATTCGTCATTCAGGGCGGCTGCCCTTCGGGAACAGGTACCGGCGGACCGGGTTACAAATTCGCCGACGAACCCGTACAGGGCAACTACCGCGATGGCGCTGTTGCTATGGCGAATTCGGGTCCCGATACCAACGGATCGCAATTTTTCATTTGCCTCGGGGACCAGCTCGGACTGCCGAAGCAGTACAGCCTGTTCGGCACAACAGTTGCCGGACTTGATGTCGTCAAGACCATTTCGGTCGGCGACGTCATGACGTCGGTCTCCATCGAAGAACTTCCAATCGAGGGTTAATCCCCCGTCGTCAACCGCTTAGTCCTTGGTGGCGACAGCGTTTGGCACAACGTTCATCTTTGGCTCGTAGGCCTCGGCTTCGATAGTGCGAGCCGCTGTGCCCAACGTGGCTCTCATGATCCCCCGACAATCGTCGCACGGACCATAGAACCGCGCACTGGCAGGCAGTTCACATCGCGGACAGGTGAAGTCAAGTGGAGCGGTGTCGAAAAGATCGTTACCCATCGGTCGAGTCTCGCGCACACTCGTCAATCACTTGGTGACTGCTAGGGAACGTACGCGCCTGTCCATGCAAGAGCACTCAATGCCACGACGCCTCCGGCCAAAACTGTCACAACGACGCGATCAGTCTTTGCGTTCTTGGCTAGGACAGCGAGAGACAGAGCCAACGGGAAGGCATTGAGTCCGTATCGTTCAAGCGAGTTCAGGTTCTCTGCTCCGAGTGCCGCAGCTAGAACAATGGCGGCGAAGATTCCGTACGAAACCGGCCACCATCGGAAGGTCAGTACGAGTAACGCCACAAACACGATGGCGAACGGGATGTGGAGTCCGTCGCCGAAACGCTCTGCACCGAACATCTGTGAAAACCCATCCCAGATTCGAAGAAGCGGATTCTCCGTTGATCCCCGAAGACTGCCCTGCACAGAAAATGGGAGCCACGCATCGCCAAAGGTCGACTTCACCCACAGCAAGTACACACCCGTCGCTGCGAACGGAGCGAGAACGGCTCCGGCGCCGACTACTCGCTCGGTGGCCTTTGCCTGTTTCCAAACCCGTATGAGTTCGATAGCGGCCGGGGCGGCAAAAGCAATACCGAGAGGTCTCGAGAATCCAACGATCAGTCCAGCAACAATCGCCCATCCCCACCGACGGGTGCGGATGGCCCAAAATCCGAAGACTGCTGCAAGAAGCCATAAGGATTCTGCGTAACCCCAGGCCAAAACAAATGCGCCCGGAAATAAACACACGATCCATACTGCGCGGTTTGCAAGATCTTTCGAGCCGCGTTCGAAAATCACCAAACGACGAATCGCGATCGCTAAGAAAAGTGATGCGATGTTCGCGATCAGGATCAGCGCTACATCGGTACGTCCCAATGTGATGACCGAAACGGCTCGACCGAGAAGTGGAAAGAGAGGAAAGAATCGCAAACCTTCGGTATCGATTGCGCTGTATCCGAACTCGGCAATATCGCGGTACCAGGTGCCATCCCACGCAATAAGGCCCTCAGTAAGCGCATTCGGACGATTCAAAGGCGCTAACTGGTCAGAAGCTGCGTACGCAGTGACGAAACCAATCGCGATTAAGACCCTGGTCGTCAACCACGGAATGATGACCTCTCGGAGGTCAAGGAAAACGCCCCTTGAACGCGCGACAAGTACATCTTTCATGAAGGTGCAACGAATCTGGTGAGAGAAGCGTGCTCAAAATAGCGCTCGCCGTCGTCGCCAATGAGCTGTTCCGGGGGCCGTGCTGCTGCAAGTGCAACGAGTAGCCCGCCGCACTTTCCTTCAAACGTCTTGTAGGAATCGTTCCACACCAGATAGATCGAACGAGTTGAGCCGGCATCGGCCAAAAGCCGAGCAGCGAAAGCTTCTGGGTCAGATGCAGCGTTTCGCTGGGCGTAATCGACCCAATCAACAAATCTGCCATCGTCATACATTGGATATGAGATCAGCGTCAGACCAAGCGGCATCACGCGAGAACCAGCGGGCCCAAGTTGATCTGGACAGAACACGACAATGTCGCCTTCTTGTGACGAGGCCTGAATGGCCTCGGCGATCACCTTGAGTTCGGTTCGTTGCCAGATCACATTCCAAAAGGCTCCGATGGCAAGGAAACTACAGAACACCGCGACAATTCCGAAGCGAACCCAGCGCGATGTGAAGCACACACATCCTGCAGCGGCAAGGAGCGCGAGAAACGGGAAAATGACTGCGGAATAACGACTAGCGAAAGCGCTTGACGTCGCAAAGGACACCACGCATCCGATTGTGAAGGTCAACGCCGCAATCCATGCAGCGCCTCGCAATGATGGTCGGGTACGCAGATCCAACGCTGTTGTCCGTCGATCGATAGCGATGCCGAGGAGGCCGAGGACCATCGCCACGGCGAACATCGCGCCGACAAGGGCCTGCTCGCCGTAAGCTCCACCGCCATTATCGGCCAAGACAAGAGAGAACGCTGAGGTAGGTCGTGACGCCTTCGCCCAAGGTGTCCCTGTGTTCGCAGACTGATAGAGCATTGTTGGTAGCCACGGGATGAACGCCACGCCTGCA
>Ga0315905_10009082_pt1 | contig 10066 bp, 5 predicted proteins | sample LakEriMetagenome_5_FD_203522 | JGI IMG/M metagenome (GOLD analysis project Ga0315905, IMG submission 203522) | Freshwater fungal communities from buoy surface, Lake Erie, Ohio, United States - Buoy 4 MA121 | ecosystem: Environmental > Aquatic > Freshwater > Lake | place: USA: Lake Erie, Ohio... | reverse complement strand
CCAGCCCCGGGGCAGAACCCCGGAGCCTGAGCCACGCCGTCGCCAGTCACGGGGCAGAACCCCGAGTACGGAGCCGAGCCGCGGCCAGACAAGGGGCAGAACCCCTGATGCTGAGCCGGCCTCACGCAGGCGAATGACAAGGGGCAGAACCCCTGATGCTGAGTGGTGAGCAGCGCGGGTCCGGGCACGGGCAGCACTGTGCGCGCGCGCTCCCGCGCGTCTGCGCGTCCAGGGCGAGCCGCAAACTCGCAGCCCCTAGGCCCCTCCGGCCGCGCGCCCCCCTTGTGCGGCGGGCGTGCGTCGTATGCTGGTCTGATGAGCGGTGGGCGCCTGCGCAGGGCCATGTACGAGGACCAAGACCGTGGAGAGATGGACCCCGGCGAGGCATTTCGTGCAAACAAGCGCGCCCTGGACCACTTGGCCTGGGCGAAGCAGGGCAAGGCCGTGCAGGATGGCCGATCATCAAGAGGCAGGACCCCGGAACCTGAGCTACGCCGCTGCCAGCCCCGGGGCAGAACCCCGGAGCCTGAGCCACGCCGTCGCCAGTCACGGGGCAGAACCCCTGATGCTGAGCCAGCCTCACGCGGGCGAATGACAAGGGGCAGAACCCCTGATGCTGGGGCAGCCTCACGCGGGCGATTGGAATCGGACAAGGATTTTCCTGATGCGATGCCTGCGCGACTGCGCGAAGGGGCCTTGCCTCAAGGTGTATGCGCAGCTGCCGTCGCCCATGCGTTCGAGTGCTGCGCTGCGGCAGAAGCTTCTGATGACACGACTTCAGCTGCCGGGGCCGGGGAAGGCGCGGGCCAAGGTGGACACGAGCTAGAAAAGGACGAGCGAGATAGACTCAAGGACGAGCTTGCCCGGGCGCATGCTGAGCCGCTAGTGGTGCAAATGTCTGCCCGCTCACGTGACCGGGCGGTGACCCCAGAGCTGCGACCGGTGACCCCAGAGCTGCGCCAAGAAACACCAGAGCTGCGCCAAGTGACCCCAGTGCGCCCGGTGACCCCAGAGCTGCGAAATGAGCCACCATGCGACGATGACGGCAAAAGCTTGGCCCTCGAACATGAGCTGCCAGCCTCTGATGCAGCTTTTGATGCTTTTGATGATGCAACGCAAGCAGCAGCTGCTGCTTACTCCTCCTTGTCTCGTACTCCGTCTCTGGATGAGTCCTCGATGTTGCCTCCTGCTCCTTGGTTGCAGACGGCTCAGGTGCCACCGGCGGCGGGTGCAGACGCAAGGGATACGAGAGCAGAGAGTGCCGAGGATGGCATTGGAGCAGACGGTATGGCGGGCTCGGCAGCAGAGCTGCAAGGCTGCCGACACGCGCGTGCCACGGCCGGTGCTGACTCGAGGGGGCAAGAAGGGCAGGGGGGCGAGGGAGCGCTCGAGCAAGGCGCGGCGGCGCTTGGTCTTGGTGACTCCGTGCTTGATCGAGCTGCAGGTGTGTCTGGAGAGGCTAGTCAGGCCTCAACTGGAAGGAATGGGCGCACCGCCTCAGCTTTGGTATTTGCGCGGAAGCGGAATATGTGCCGGCAGCTTGTGGTGGAGCCCGCTGCCGCCGCCGACGCTCCCCTCCCTGTGGCTCCTGGTGAGGGAGGTCCTGAGATGCTGGAAGATTGCACATCAGATGTAGCCTTGGCGACGGCGCAAGATGCCCAGGGGAACGCCGGCTGTGTAAAGGCGCCGGAGCACACCTGCATTGCCATGGAAGACGTGGAGAGAAACCGGGAGGGTACGGGCGAGGCAACCCCGACGCTGGAGCAACAGCAAAGCGACATAAGCCTGTCTGTGGGTCTGTGCCTTCTGAAGCAAGTTGAGGAGGGAGGCGTGAGGGGGGGGGCAGTGAGGAAGGAGGATGAAGAGGTTGTGCAGCGGGACCGGGAGGCAGAGGAGGAGGCTTGGAGCAGCCAGGTCACGAGTGTGCGTCAAGAGGTGACGAGTGCGACGCAACCAGAGACAGCAGGTGACACGGAGGAGACAGGTGCTTCAGCCGTGTTGGAGGACAGCCAGAGTGCAGACACAGACGCCGAGGACAAGGCAGATATGAACAGGGATGAAATGAAGGATGAAACGGTATGTGCGGCCGAAGTCGAGGTGGGAATTGGGGGCGCGGGCGGGAGTGAGATCTCCGAGGAGGAAGAGCAACACGAAAATGAGGAGCAACACAGCAACGAGGAGGAGCATTGCGCGGACGCGTCGCCGCGTGCTTCTGTGCCCGCCCGCTGTGTGACGAGGGGCACGGAGCATAATCAAAAGCAAATGCGATTGTGCAGTATGGAAGCGCTGCTGGAAGCGGGGCTGGTGCAAGCAGGGCTCAAGGTGCTGAGCGTTACGCGCAACGGGCGCACGCTCTTCGGCGACCTGCTGAGCGACAGTACGATTCGCTACTCTGGCGACAACCGCCCACAGTGCAAGGGCCTCAAGTTTAAGTCGCCCTCAGGCTTCGGCAATTACTGCTGCCGTTCGCTCGACTCCAGGTTCAAACGTGGCAACGGCTTCACGTATGTCTGGTACTCGGCCGACGGGAAGTCGTGGCAGCCGCTCGATCACTACCGCCAGCAGTTCTCCCTCCTCCAGCTGCACGCCGAAAAGGCAAACTTGCAGGCGGGCGAGCGCGCGGCCAGCTCCTGCACACTCTTGCCTGTCAACCCCGTTAAGGCTTCATCCCTGGTGCGCGCAGCTTCCTCAGCCCGCGCGGCCTCTCAGCTGCCGGCCAGCCGAGGAGCAAGGAAGAAAGGACGCGCAAGCACATTGGTGCAGGAGCGGATGCCGGGCATGCGCATGCTCGTGCATGGGAAATCGGTTGATGCGTGTAATGAGGGTGGCGATGGGTCAAATTCTGTGTCAAGGCCAGGTTCTCCCGCTCCTCCCCAGGACGACGCGGCCTCGGATGCTAGCGGCGAGATTGGTGCTCACGTTCGCACAGACGCCCCCGCTTCCGAGCACCAGCAGCAGGAGCCTTGCCACAGCCTGTTCTCGGGTCAGAACGCCAAATTGGCAGACCAAAGTTGTGCTGCAGGACGAGAAATGCAACGTGGCGATGACAATGGCGAGGAGGAGGACGTAGCCTGTGTGCGGTCGCGCGCGGAGCATGGTGGAGAGGCAGTAGTCGCTGACCTTACGTCAGCACTCTCGCGGCAAGGCGACGCGCCTGCGATGCAAACGGCCGATAGTGACACCGATCATGTGCACGCGCAAGATCATGCAGGAAACATGCACCCGGTAGCTTGCGCGGCGGAACGGAGCGAGGACATGGGGCAGGAGAACATGGGGCAGGAGGGCCTCGAGGCGCTGGCCTTGTCCCCGGCGGATGGCGGCAGGAGTGGCAACAAGCGCGCTTCTCGCAGCAACGGCGCTCTGGCGGCTACGTACTCTTCTGCGATGGAGCATTCGCCAGCGACAACGCGGCGGCTGGATATGATGACTCAAACGGGCCTCACCAATGCATTCCACGGTGCTTATTCGGCAGGCGAGTTGGTTGAGGCGCGCTTCGCGAGCCGCAAAGACACCTGGTACCCGGCTGACGTGGTCGAGAAAGCGTGTGCGGGAGTAAGCTACCCCGGCATGGCCCGCTGCAGCATAGGCATCAAGAATGGAAGTCTGTATCTAGTGCGGTACCACAACAAAGCCTTTGGCCAGCGCCTCGTCAACGCCGCGGACATGCGCCCGTGCCACGATTTTGACTGGCTGAAACCACTCACGATGCAGCGTGGCGACCAGCCCCTCCAACTCGTGCACGCGTTGGCCGAGGGCGATCGGGTCGAGGCACGCTTCCGACATGAGCGAGGCAACAAGCTCTGGTACCCCGGTCGCATCGCCCAGGTCCGCCCAGACGGCACCTACAAGGTCGACTACGACGACGGTGACTCGGAGACGGCGGTGCGCTGCCAGAACATTCGCCTTCTCGGTCCTCGCGCAGGCGCTAGTCGGAGCGCGGCGGGGCGCAGCTCCAGTGTTGCTCGCATTGCCTCTTCCCTCAAGCGCCCACGCCAACCCCTGGTGGACGTGTGGGGGTGGCGTGAAAAGAAAATTGCGCGTGTTGCTGCTGCAGCGGAGCTGCCTGGGTCTCAAGAGAGGTCTCGACGGGCTGGGCATTCAAACACGGTAATCGAAGGCCGGAAGACACGTTCGTGCAGGGCGGTTGCTGACGTGCCGCTCGGCAACGTGGCTACGTTGCACATGGGGGCAGAGAGCGTTTATGATAACATCGCTGTCCTGCAGAGGCGGGGTGATGCGTCCCGCGTGCACGTGAGGGCTCGCATTTGCTACAAGTGGAACGTTAACCAGTGGTACATGGGCACAGTGCAAAAGAGGTGCGATGTGTTTGTTTGACACGCTTTGTGTGTCAAGCATGCGCACCGCTCGCGCTTGCGCGTGTCGTGCTTTGGAAATTAAAGACGGCGTTCTGTGATGCATTTGGCATCAGAGAGGTGGATGCGCACGCGTGTACTGCATGTGACGCCTGTGAAGCATTTGATAAGGTGGGCGGCGTCTGTGCAACGGCAAAGCAGGCGGAAAGAATGGTGGCGCATACTGTGGGACGACAAAACCTACAATGACGTGCGCCTGAGCCAAACCAACAGCGACTGTTGGTTTCTGATGTGTGGGCCTGAGGACGAGTCGCGCATACACGCGCGCATACGCGCGGCGAGAAAGTCCGTGGCGGATATCCGCGGGCGTGTGGATGGAGGCGGGCATGGCGCGGCCAGCAGAGCAATGGCGGCATTGGCACCCAAAGTGGCCTACCGCCAACGCCAGCAAGTGCGTGCAAGCAATCTCGAAAAACGCAGCCATCGCACCCAGAGCAAGCGTTTCCCCCTCGGGCCCAAGACCTCTTGGGAGTCAAGTCCTGCTCCTGCAGTTCTGCATCGGAAGCCAATAGAGAGCAGCAGCAGCAGAGGTGGAAGAGGAGGTAGAAGAGTTGGAGGATCACGCCTGCTGCCCCTGACTACAGAGCAGCCGCTGCAGCATTCAATGGCCAGGGAGCACACTGAGCATACTGCAGCTTCTGTCTCAGCAGCTGCAGGAAAAGAAGGCGTAGATCCTACAGCCATGAGTCCAGCGATGCGAAGTGCAGTAGTGGTCCTGGATAGCATGCAAGCATTGCACTTGCTGCGCCATGAGGCAAACAGTCAAGTTGATAATGCTCTGACTCCTGCGCCGGCAGCAGCAGCAGAATCAGCGGTGCCAGAGGTACCAGCGGCAGAGCCATCACCGTCGGCATCAGCAGCTGGCGACGCCATAGACGACAACGGCAGAGAAAGCGGCAAGCGGCGTAGAGGGCGGCCGGTTGGCTCGAAGGATCGACAACCAAGGGTGAAGCGCATGGCCACGAGTCCCCATCTCTCGAATACGGGCGACAAGGCGCCGTGCGAAAGTGAGCCTGCAGCGCCGTGCGATAGTGTGCCTGCAGCACCAAGCGTAGCAGCACCGGAAGCTGCCGCGATGCCTGCAGCGGTGGATCGAGCAAGGGGCGAGGACATTGGTGACGACAGGGAGGGCCGTTTTGAAAAGGATGCATTGTCAGCACAAGACACGGGGGCTGTGACTGTGGCGGGGGGAGCTAGTGGAGGAGCTGGTGGTCCATGCTTTGATGATGATGGGCTGCATGACGAGAATTTCCAAGAGTTAGAAGCGGTGGCCCAAAACGCTCTCCTCACGCTCTCGCAAGACGAGACAACAGCCCCAAGCCGCACAACAGCCCCAAGCCGCAGGAAAAGGAAACACTTTGCAGAGGGAGACAGTCGTGCCGCGCATTGCCCGAATACCAACAGGAGCGCAGAGGACTCGAGCATGTCGGCCTGCGAGTCCACATTGCCCGACAGCAACACCACCGGTTTTGCAAGAAGCGGGCGCAAGAGAGCACGGCCCGGGGAGGGGGTGGGGGATGCGACGGTTGCAGACAATGAATATTCTGTTGAGAGTCAGAACGGGTTGGATTGTTTCTGGTGTAAGAAGTGTGCGCGTATGTTCAAGTCCAAGCATGCTCTTGAGGTATGTATGTGTGGGGGGTGGGGGGTGCAAAAAGTGTTCGCATGCCTTCAAGTCCAGGCGTGCTCTACACTGGTGGACTTCCTCAAAAGACCATGTGTGGCTGTGTCTGTGTCTGTGTCTGTGTCTGTGTCTGTGGCTGTGTCTGTGTGTATCGGCACAGGTACACTGGCGGACTTCCCCAAAACACCAAGGGAAGAGCAAGCACACAAAGTCTGCGGTAGGGGCCGGTGCTGAAGGAGGCGTGGGGGTGGGTGGGGGGGGGGCGACGGCAGGCGACACCGAGTCTGACACTGCGGACGAGCTGTGCACCGCAACTGCCGAGGCCCGCGTGTCAGAGCAGCAGGAGGCCGAGTCGCCTGCTCAGGCGCCGCTGCCGGCCTCCGTGACAGAGGAGCATGCCTCTGCAGAGATGGAGCACCCTATCGCCGTTGACAGGGCGCAGGGACCACGCATGCCCGGTGGAGCAGCGGTCAGCACGAGCGCGGGCGACGGGAGCGCAGCGGAGATGGCGGCAGACGGCGGCGCGGACGGGCGGCGGAGGTGCGGAGAGGCCGACGCAGCGGAGGGCGCTACGCACAAAAATCCGCGCAGTGTCTGCCCGCACCAGCGCATCAGGAATGGCCCGGGAATGGTGGAGGAGGGCTGGGAAGGTGTGTGGATGTTTGGATGGGTGTGTGCATGTCATGACTGCAAACTCTACTTCAAGCCACACACACACACACACACACACACATACACACACACACACACGCACCTACACACAGGCGGCAGCTACCCCTGCGCCCGTGTTGTCCCACCCTCTGGCCAAGCCGTCAGAGATGATTTGAAGGCGGCCGAGGATGGGGATGAAGCGGAAGACGCATGTACGACGGGAGCGGTGGCATCCTCTGTGGCCTTGTCACACCTGCAACAAGTGCACGCAGAGCAGGATACCCTCGATGCCGATGCCTCCTCCTCCACAGATAGCACATTTGAGAAGTTGCAGAGTGAGGCTCGTGCAGCGCATGCGGTGCTCGAGGGGCCCAACACTTCGTTTGCCGCAGCCAAGGCGATCTTGGTCTGCTCCCTCAACCACTGTGCGAGGGAGTGCGTGTGCATGTGGGTGTGCGCGCAGTTGAGCATGTGCATGCGAGCCTCCGGCGAAACTTAGCGTGCGAGTCGGCTTTGAGCATGATTGGACAGACACACGCGGTCCACTGGCGCCCTACCGTGCATCTCATGTAGCTCTGCGATGTGACTATTCTAGTTGCGTGTTGCTGAGCTGCTCGCCCGTGCGCGAATGCGCGGAGCGCGGATAATGGAGGCTAGCACGGCGGTTGCCGCCTCCAACCGTCTTGCAGGCTTCGGTTTCCCGCGCTTCTGCTCCTCTTGTACCTCATGGTGCCGCCCGCCGAACTTTTCCCGTGTGTCTTGGTAGCAACTGATGATACGTTTTGTGTGTATTGCATGGCGTGTGCGTTTTCGCGCTCGTCAGCTTCAGTTGTCGAGTACAACCATTCGCGTGCAGGACCTCAAGATGCTTCAATCCACAGGCCTCTTCTCTGCCGTACAGGCGTGGTGTGGGCCTGGCAAGGCCGCCAAAAGAAGGTGCTTGCTTCCGCCCGTGCCTGCTGCCTTCGCCGGGCCGTGCGCCTGGTTGACGCATACATACTATTGCTGTGCGCATGCCTTTCTCGTTTCGTACCCCCCGCATCTTTATGTTGTACTGTGCTGTACTGTAGTATACTGTGTACGTGCTGGTGGTCTGCTCGGTTTCAAGAAAGTGTTGGTGACCAAGACGTCTCCTCCAGGGAGGAGAGCAAGGGCAAGGGAGGCAAGGACGAGGACAAGGCGGCCAAACATGTGGCCGCTCTTGCCCGCCACCTCACCAACAATTGGCAAGAAATGCTCAAGGCGGCACCTGCGGGGGCGGGAGATGCACATGTACATGTGCTCTCGCCTGCTCTCCAGCCCTTGATCCAGCCAGAGCAGCAGCAGAAGACTATAGTGGATGAGGAGGAGGAGGCTGACCAGCACGCTGTGGCAGCTACGACAAAAGTATCAACCATGGGGGCTGTCGGCAGCAGCCCAGACAGCGTAGCCAAGAACCCTGGCGGCGACGGACGACCAGAGGCGAGCATCCCTCTAGCGCCGCGCACGCTTGATGCGGCTGTCGGCGATGCACGCGCCGAGTTGCTGGCAACCAAGACTTCGGCGGCTGGTGGCGGTGATGGCGCTGGGATGCCTGGTCGTGGGGGAAGCAGCCAAGTAAAGGTGGGGTCTGGCACCCCCAAAATTGGCGTCACTTTCACTTACTTAGGGGGCGCTGAAAAGCAAGGCTATTTTGCTGTCAAGTCTCTTGTTGCTCAAGGTATCGTCCTCTCTCCCTCCCTCCCTCTTTCTCTCTCTCTCTCTCGCTCGCTCGCTCTCGCTCTCTCTCTCTCGCTCTCGCTCTCTCTCTCTCGCTCTCTACCTCTCTCTCTCTACCTCTCTCTCTCTAAAAAGCACCAGCACACATAGATGCGGCATTAATGCCGCCAGCCATCTTACGGTAATATGTGCGGCTGAGAGAATGGCAATGGCGACGTCCCGCGTCCTAATTGCGGGTCTTCGTCGCTCTTTGAACGCCGCTTCTGGATGCGGCGCCCGGCGGTCTTAGTGCCGAGCCACAGTGCCAGTGTGTGTGGCATGCCAAAGCGCTTTGGCATGGAACCTTGTGGCGCCTTGGTGATGATGCTACATGCATGCATGGGCGTGTGCAGGTGCAGGGGAGCGGGCGGGGTTGTGCATGGGAGATCGAGTTCTTGCGATAAACGGCCATCCCGCGTTTGCTGTCTCTCGCGAGGTCGATTTGACTGTCTATCACACGCAATTGTGCATCCTTCTCTGCAGTCAAACGGATCCGCGTCCGTGTACATGTTGCATGATACCGCATGTTCCATGATACCGCCGCTCGCACATGAGAATGCATACAAGCCCTGGGCGCGCACACACTTACGCACTCCGCTCTCCCACTCACTACGAATGATGAAAATGATGACAAAATAGGACTTTGCCAAGCTCGCTTCGTGGGAGGGCAAAACAGCTGTGGTTTTCCGCGTGCAAGCGCCGAATGGGCAAGAAAGAGACGTTTCTATTTACCGTTGACTGCTGCCACGCGGCCGCCGATCATCGTGAGTGCGCCTGCGGTGTTGGGGAAGGAGAAGGAAGATAGGGAAAACGCCCGCGGGAGATTGACGCACGGTACGGGCGCCATTCTGACACATGCTTTCCTCCACGTTATTATTATTATTATTATTCTCCATTGACGATGAGACAAGGCGTTGCCTGCGGTTGCTTGAGATCAAACTGCTGTACCACGGAGAGAAATTAAACACAGTTGTATAGCATTGGGTACCATCGTACTCACGCAGACGCCATATGCGAGTGAATTAGGACGCCATATGCAAGTGAATCAGGTAGACGTGGGATCAGTCATCCCAGTCGTCGTCGAGAGACTCGTCTCTGCACATGCAATCATCATGTCCACCAAGGGGCGGGCAAGTCAGGATACTCGTGCGCGCAGGTACCAGCGGGTCGCCGACTGCGTGGCAACAACACGGTGCGAAGACGAGCGTGGGGGAGGAGGAAGAGAAAGGAAGGTAGAAGACAACCGTGTTCGGAAGGCTTCGTTTATTGCGTCCTGGTTGCGCTCAGCTTTCTTGACCTGAAAGACACTGTCTTGGTTACTCGGGGCTCCAGGAGCATGGAAAGAAACAGGACAGACCTCGCAAACACGCGCGCGCACCTTGGTGTCTATGGCTACTTGCGTCAGCCATAGCCGGAACCAGACCACAGCAGAGCCTAGCAACATCGCAGACAAGATGCCCACAAACGCCTGGTGGATGCCATTGACAGAAGACGTCAAGCGAGGCTGTGCGTCTAGAAACACGCGAGAACGCCACCACAAATCCCCGCTTCACGCAGCCCCTGGTCGCGCGCGCTTACCGTGGCCATGGTCGAGCAGGTGGCACCATCCCCGCTGCAGACGCCACAGCTGTCCCTGATGGTGCAGATGCAGACGAGTCAGTGCGTTGCGCGTCCCGGGTGC
>Ga0315905_10009081_pt1 | contig 10067 bp, 3 predicted proteins | sample LakEriMetagenome_5_FD_203522 | JGI IMG/M metagenome (GOLD analysis project Ga0315905, IMG submission 203522) | Freshwater fungal communities from buoy surface, Lake Erie, Ohio, United States - Buoy 4 MA121 | ecosystem: Environmental > Aquatic > Freshwater > Lake | place: USA: Lake Erie, Ohio... | reverse complement strand
TCGAGTTCAAGCTCTCAGTCGCGGCCAAGGACACCTTCTCACTGAGCCTCCCACGACTGTCAACGACGGTGAAGCAGGGGGAAAGTCAGACCGTCTCGGTTGGGATCAAGCGTGACAAGACGTTCGATGAGGATGTGACACTGCTGTTTGGCGAGCTCCCCACCGGGATCACGATGGAGCCTGCTATTCCCGTCATTGAACGCGGTGAGACCGAAATCAAGCTGGTTCTGACCGGAGCCGACGATGCCGCACTCGGCAGCTTCGATATCCAGGTCACGGGCCATCCCGACCAGGGAGCCGATGCACGCAGCGACCTCAAGCTGACGGTTGCCGCGAAGTAGTGAACCGCCGGTTGCCTCTGGCCCCTGACAAAAACTCCGCCTCAGCCGAAGTGGCGATCGAGAAACTTCTGCGAGATTCGACATGCGACGGCTTTCGATTGTGGGGAAGGATCCCCATACCGAAGAGCGTGTGGTCGGGTACTCTCGCATTCCTCCCATAGGATCAAACATCATGCTCTGGACGATTTTTCTTGTGCTCCTCGTGCTGTGGGCTCTCGGCCTGGCGTCAGGAGCCACGCTGAATGGCTTCATTCACATACTGCTGGTCGTGGCGATCGTGGTGATGCTGATCCGCATTATCCAGGGACGACGCCCGATCTGATGTCCGACCGGGCACCGCCCATCGGACTGACTCAATCCAATTCGGTGTATTGGTGTGCCGTGTGACTGTGGTCACAGGTCGAGATCGATGATCTCGCTCGGCACAGCGGGACTCTCGCGATTCTCGTTCCGTCAGGAACGCGGAAGAACAACAGCTTGTTGCCGTTGTGCGGGAATCTCGCAGGTTTTCAGGAAAGGATGCTGCGATGAAGGAAGACAAAAGTCAGAAGAAGCCGACCGCCGGGCCGGCTTCCAAGACCGACTGCTCCAACGTGTGCGAGGGGAAGGTCGTCCGCGTGGATGGCAATAGCCTGGTCATGAAGGACGCTCAAGGCCAGGAACACTCTCACACGTTGACCAAAGATGCGAAGGTCACGTGCGATGGGGCCGCCTGCCAGTCGGCCGACCTCAAGGCCGGGAGTCGCATCCGTGTGACAACCAAGAAGGATGACCGCAAGGTCGCCACCGGCATCGAATCACTGAACAAGAACTCGGAATTCGCAGCCGCCAAGGGCTGAGGACGACCGCCATCGGAGAATCGATGCGCACGCCTTTCGCCGGAAAATCCGACGAAAGTGCGGCGCGGATGGCAGGAACGAAACGATCTGCGAATCCTCGTGGTTCGCAGAATGCGAGAGCATGTTGCCTTCGCAAGAGGTCCCTGCCCAAACATTGTCAGGACTCAGAACATGTTGGATCTTCGAAATTTTGCATTCAGTGCAGTGGCCATGGTGGTCGTCGCCGGGAGTGCATTTGTATGCGCTGCTGAAGACAAGACACCAATCTCCCACGATGGACAGGTGGTCAGCGCCACAGCTGCACAACTCGTGATGACGGGCACCGATGGAAAGGATGAGCACACGCACACCCTGACCAACAAGACCCGCATTACGTGCGATGGAAAGCCCTGCAAGGCGACCGACCTGAAGGTGGGAGCGAAAATCCGTGTGACCACCCACGGAGATGACAAGACGACCGCCTACCGCGTGGAGGCGATCGACAAGCATACGGCGTTCGCCAGCCATCAACACGAAGGCAAGGTCGTCTCCATCAAAGGCAATCAGCTGGAGATGAGCGACGAGAATGGAAAGAACCCGCACACCTGCACCTTGATGGATACCGTCAAAGTGACTTGTGACGGCAAAGTCTGCCAAGCGTCTGACCTCAAGGCTGGCATGCGAATCCGCGTGACGACCGAGAAGAAGGCCCCGCACGCAGCCACGCACGTCGAAGCTCTCGACCAGAATCCCGACTTCGCCGCCCTCTAACCCAGGCAGGCGTTCTCCAGGGAGGGAGAGCTGAGCATGAGCGAGATTGTGATCTCGTCGGAATCAGGATCTTGGACCTGACTCCGGCGAGTTGTTTCTTGGACAGGATCCTTCGGGAGCTGACATTTGAATCTATTTCGTCGTGGAATTCGTGAACGACTCGACCGGTTCCAGGCCCGAATCGGAATGGATGGCTTGTTTCGAGATTTTGGAGACGATCTCCCTTTACGATCGGAGCTCTTCAGCGCCGCCCAATTGGAGCAGCACGCCGAGAGCCTCGCGAACTGGCAGCAGATCAACCCCCGTCCCGGCCCCGATCAACTGCTGGCTCGGCTGGCCGATAATGAACGGGTCCTGCTGGAAGCCCATCAGCTGGTGACAGAAGCGGTCGAACGCAAGGAACGCATCGCCCCCGCTGCGGAATGGTTGCTCGATAACTTTTATCTGATTGAAGAACAGATCCGGATGACCCGTCGGCATCTTCCGCTGCGTTACAGTCGCGGCCTGCCTCGTCTGCTCAATGGACCATCGGCGGGATATCCGCTGGTCTATGACATGGCTCTGGAACTGATCTCGCACGTCGATGGTCGGATCGACGTGGCTCGGCTGCGCGACTTTGTCGCGGCCTACCAGAGACGCCGCCCGCTCAAGCTGGGAGAACTGTGGGCCATTCCGATCATGATGCGGCAGGCCCTGATCGAGAACCTGCGAAGAGTCGCCGCCCGGATCGTCACTTCGACCATTGGCCGCACGGTCGCACGTGAGTGGTCGGACCAGCTGATCGAGTGTGCCGAACAGACACCCCACCATCTCATTCTACTGGTCGCAGAGCTCGCGAAGCTCAATCCTCCGCTCTCGCCCGCGTTCGTCGCGGAGGTCATGCGCCGCCTGCAGGGGCACACTGCCACTTTCTCTGTCCCGCTGACCTGGATTGAACATCGACTGGCTGAGCAGGGACAGTCGATCGAGCAACTGGTCAAAGCCGATGGACAGAATCAGGCAGTCAACCAGGTCTCCATCAGCAACAGCATCAGTGCGCTTCGCGAACTGAACGCCATCGACTGGCGCGAGTTCGTCGAGTCGCTCAGTGTCGTCGAGCAGACTCTCCGCGAAGACCCTTCGGGGGTCTACTCGCAGATGGATTTCAGCTCACGGAACCGTTACCGGCAGATTGTCGAGGAAACCGCCAAGAACAGTCCGCTGAGTGAACCGGACGTTGCGCGGCACGCCATCACTCTGGCGAAGACCGCTGCCCAGCAGTACGGCATCCCGCATCGCTCGTCGCATGTCGGATACTTCTTGATTGATCAGGGGCAGGCGGAGTTCGAGCGAGTCACGCTGCGTCACCAGTCGATCTCGCGACGGTTCGCTCGCCAGTGTCGCGCCGCGGCACTCCCCACCTATGTCGGCTCGATCCTGCTGCTCTCGCTTCTGGTCACATGGGGTGTGATGTCCGTAACCGGGATGAGTGGGCTGTGCCGCTGGGCGGCAACGGGGCTACTGTTTCTCTGTGCGACACAGCTCAGCGTATCGCTCATCAACTGGCTGTCGACGTTTCTAGTGGCTCCGCAGCGTTTGCCGCGACTGGATTTCGCCACCGGGATTCCTAGCGATTGCGCGACGTTCGTGGTGGTCCCCACGATGCTGACGGGAACCCATGGGATTGAGCGATTGCTGGAAGACCTGGAGGTCCGCTATCTGGCCAATCGTGATGAGCAGCTGAGGTTTGGATTGCTGACGGACTTCTGTGATGCGAAGACCGCCGAGCTTCCGAGTGACGCGCATCTGCTGCAGCTGGCTCAGGCTGGGGTCGAGTCTCTCAACATCAAGTACGTGACGGGAGACGAGGACGTCTTCTATCTGATGCATCGCCCACGCGCATGGAATGACAAGCAGCAGGTGTGGATGGGGCATGAGCGCAAGCGAGGAAAGCTCTCTGATCTGAATGCCTTCCTGCGCGGAGGAAACCCGTCTGCGTTCTCGCTGATCGTGGGCCGAAACTCGGAGTCGCTGTCGCGGATGAAGTACGTCATCACGCTCGACACCGACACGCTGCTGCCACGCGACTCGGCTCATCAGCTGGTCGGTACGATGGCCCATGTGTTGAACCGAGCCCGCGTCGATGAAACGCAGCACCGCGTCGTGGAAGGCTACGGCATCCTGCAGCCCGGAGTGGCGACCTACCTGGAGCAGCACGGCCAGTCGGCATTTGCGAGGCTGCATGCGGGAGATGCGGGTGTCGATCCTTACACGCGGGCGATCTCCGACGTGTATCAAGACCTGTTCTCAGAAGGCTCGTTTATTGGAAAGGGGATCTATGACATCGATGCCTTTATCGCGACGACCGAGAACCGGTTCCCTGATAACCAGATCCTAAGCCATGACCTGCTGGAAGGCTCGTACGTCCGGTCCGGCCTGGTCAGCGATATCCATGTCTACGAGAGCTACCCGTCGCGGTACTTTGCCGATCTCAGTCGACGGCATCGGTGGATTCGCGGGGACTGGCAGATCGCAGCCTGGATTTGCTCCTTTGTTCCGGGTGCCAATGAGAAGTCACAGCGGAACCCCATCAGCCTGCTGTCGCGCTACAAGATCTTCGACAACTTAAGACGGAGCGTGATGCCGACGGCTTTGTTACTGGTCCTGCTGTTGGCATGGTTGATCTGGCCAGCGGTCGGAATCTGGACCGCCGTGGTCACCTGCGTGATCCTGGTCCCGACGGTGACAGTGTCGCTCATCACTTCGATGCGATTCAGTCAGGACGTCGGGCTGCTGCAGCACTTGCGGCATTCGCTGGAGATGTGGGGCAAGAACCTGACACGGGTCGTCCTGGATCTGGCCTTTCTGCCGTATGAAGCCTTTGTCAGTCTCGACGCGATCATCCGGACATCGGTCCGGATGCTGATCACCCGCCGCAACATGCTGGAGTGGATGACAGCCAGTGACTCCGATCGAAGTGGGCAAAGAACACTCCTGGCATGCTATCGCACGATGGCTGTGGCTCCGGCCCTCGCTGGCGTCGTGGCGCTGCTGCTGATCTGGACTCGCCCGAATGTTCTATGGGAGGCGGGTCCGCTCCTGGGACTCTGGATCGCCAGCCCGTGGATCGTCTGGCGGATCAGCCAGCCCGCGCGAGAACGCGAGCCCGCACTGACGCCCTCTCAGGAACTCTACCTGCATCGAGTGGCCCGAAAGACCTGGGGCTTCTTCGAGAAGTTCGTGGGGCCCGAAGACCACTGGTTGCCTCCCGACAACTATCAGGAACATCCCGTCGGAGTTCTCGCCCATCGGACCTCGCCGACCAATATCGGGGTCTCGCTGCTCTCCACGCTGGCGGCCTATGACTTTGGATATATCTCCGTGGACCGGCTGCTGGAACGGACAGCCAGGACGCTCCACTCGCTGGGGCAGCTCGAACGCTATCGCGGCCACTTTCTGAACTGGTACGACACGCTGACACTGCAGCCTCTCTATCCCAAGTATGTGTCGTCGGTGGACAGCGGAAATCTGGCGGGGCACCTGCTGACGCTACGCGCCGGATTGCGAGAGCTGCCTGACTCTCCGCTATTGTCGCCGGGCTTATGGAGTTCACTCAGTCGCTCACGACGGGCGCTCGTTCAGATTGGCGAGTCGGCATCGACCCGAGCCTCAACACTGGCCTGTTTGAGTCCGCTGCTCACCTTTCTGGAGCGAGGCCCCTGTGCTTCACGCTGTCTGGTGACGACCTCGGAACTGCTTTCACGAGTTTCGTCGCTCGCGAGCGATCTCCGGAATCTGCCACCGCATGCACTCCCGGAGTCGGCCAATCCGTGGCTGTTCGATCTTGAGCAGGAATGCCGGGACCATCTGGCGGACCTGTTGTTTCTCGCTCCCTGGCTGTCCCGCGGGCCGACGCCGTCCGGAGTCTGGACGCAAGGCTCTCCGGAGCAGACAGAGTTGCGAGGCGAGCTGCAAGGACTGCTGCAACAACTCGACGATTGTCAGACATTGCAATCCCTGAAGACGACCTCCGAGCGAGCCTTGCAGGTTCTGGATCATGCACTCGAGCAGATCACGGACTCTGCCGTCACTGGCCGAACGGAGCGGGAATGGTTCACCGAACTTCGAGAGAAGATCAGCACCAGCGAGCAGCGAGTACTCGAGCGCCTGGCGACCATCGAGCAACTGGCCCGTGTCACGGGTGAGTTCGCCGAAGCCGATTATGAGTTCCTGTATGACCCAGCCCGGCGACTGCTCGCGATCGGATTCGACGTCAGCGAGCGGCGGCGAGATGCCAGCTTCTACGACCTCCTCGCCTCGGAGTCCCGGCTCAGCAGCTACGTGGCCATCGCGCAGGGACAACTGAAGCAGGAACACTGGTTTGCACTTGGGCGGCTGCTCACCACTTCCAATGGACAGCAGATGCTGCTCTCCTGGAGCGGATCGATGTTCGAGTACCTGATGCCGCTGCTGGTCATGCCGACCCACTGGCATACGCTGCTCGACCAGACCTGCCGAGCTGTGGTCCTGCGGCAGCGGCAGTATGGGAAGCAGCGGGGAGTTCCCTGGGGGATCTCGGAATCCGGTTACAACTCGACCGACGCTCGGCAGAACTATCAGTACCGGGCGTTCGGCGTACCGGGGATGGGCGTGAAACGTGGCTTGGCGGACGATCTGGTCATTGCTCCGTACGCGACCGTCATGGCCTTGATGGTGTCCCCCCAGCCGGCTTGTGAGAACCTGCAGGCGATGGAGAAGCTCGGATTCTCGGGGGAACTCGGCTTCTTTGAGGCAATCGACTACACGCGAACACGAGTCGCCCGCGAGCATTCGTTCGCCATCGTGCGGTCACACATGGCTCACCACCAGGGAATGAGTCTGCTGGCACTGGCCCACTGTCTTCTGAAGCAGCCGATGCAGCGCCGCTTTCTCGCAGATCCCCAGCTGCAGGCGACCGAACTGCTGCTGCAGGAACGGATGCCACTGGTCGGCTCGTTCTACCCGCATGCCTCGGAAGCTTCCGTCGACCGCGACCCCAACAGCGAGTTGAAAGATCAGATTCGAGTCTGCACCACGCCCCACACGCCGATTCCAGAAGTCCATCTGCTGTCCAACGGTCGTTACCACGTCATGGTCACCAACAGTGGCGGCGGTTACAGCCAGTGGAACGGACTGGCTGTAACCCGCTGGCGCGAGGACGCCACCTGCGACAACACGGGCTCGTTCTGCTATCTGCGCGATGTGACAACGGGCGAGGTCTGGTCAACGGCCTATCACCCGACTCTCACACCCAGTAAGCGGTACCAGGCGATCTTTTCTCAATCGCGGGCCGAGTTCCGTCGCCGCGATCATGACATCAAGCTGCACACGGAGATCGCCGTCTCTCCGGAGGATGACATTGAGATCCGGCGAGTCACTTTGACCAACCGCTCGCGAGTTACCCGCGTGATTGAGCTGACCAGCTATGCGGAAGTGGTGCTGGCGGCCCGCGCAGCTGACGCCACGCACCCTGCGTTCTCGAATCTGTTCGTTCAGACGGAGCTGGTGACCGCGCGGCAGGCGATTCTCTGTTCGAGACGACCTCGTTCCCACAAAGAGAAACCGCCCTGGATGCTGCATCTGGTGGCTGTGCGAGCAACGACCTCCGAAGAGCCATCGTACGAGACCGACCGACTGAAGTTTCTCGGACGCCGCCGCAGTACTCAGAATCCCGAGGTCATGCAGCGGTCCGGTCGACTCTCGAATACAGCGGGGGCGGTCCTCGATCCGATCGTCGCGATCCGGCAGCGGCTGATCCTGGCTCCGGATGCGACGGTTTCCGTCGACTTTGTGACGGGAATGGCTGCGACGCGTGACGAAGCTCTGCTGCTGGTCGATCGCTACCGGGACCATCACCTGGCGGACCGTGCTCTCGATATGGCGTGGAGTCACGGCCAGGTCGTATCCCGCCAGATCAATGCCACAGATGCCGATGCTCTGCTGTATGGTCGTCTGGCCAGTTCGGTCCTCTATATGAACCCCGCTCAGCGAGCCCCGGTCGGAGTTCTGGCTCGCAATCAACGGGGACAGTCCGGACTCTGGGGACATGGGATCTCGGGCGATCTGCCGATTGTGCTCCTGAAGATCGGTCGCGCGGAACGCCTCGAACTGGCTCGTCAGCTCGTGCAGGCTCACGCCTATTGGAGGCTCAAGGGGCTGGCCGTGGACCTCGTCGTCTGGAACGACGGAGATGCTGGGTACCGCCAGGAGCTGCAAGACCTGATTGTCGGAATCTGTAACACCGCTGCAGACAGCTCGACGCTCGACCGTCCCGGAGGGATCTTCATCCGCCGGGCCGACCAACTGTCGGATGAGGACCGCGTCCTGCTGCAGACCGTGGCCCGGGTGATCATCGTCGACTCGGCGGGGACACTCGATGAACAGCTCGATCGCCGAATCCGCTCGGACCTGAAGATTCCCGAACTGATCCCAACTGTCCTGGTTCGCCCCGAGTTGAACACGGCACAGAAGGACGGAGCCTTTGGACGTGAGCTGTTGTTCTACAACGGGCTGGGAGGCTTCACGCCGGATGGTCGCGAATATGTGATTCGGCTGCTACCCGGTCAGGCGTGCCCGGCCCCGTGGGTGAATGTCCTCGCGAATCCAAACTTCGGTACTGTCATCTCTGAGACCGGCAGCGCTTACACCTGGAGCGAGAATGCCCACGAGTTCCGAGTCACACCGTGGGCCAATGACCCAATTGTCGACCCCAGTGGCGAGGCGTTCTACCTGCGTGATGAGGACAGCGGGCAGGTCTGGTCGCCGATGCCGCAGCCGGTGCGATCAACGACTCCGTACATCTGTCGCCATGGCTTCGGATACAGCGTCTACGAACACACTGAGTCCGGCATCACAACCGAGCTGTGGGTCTACGTGGGAGTTGAACAGCCCGTCAAGTTTGTGCGGCTGAAGATCCGCAACCACTCGGGTCGAACGCGTCACTTGTCAGCCACGGGGTATGTCGAATGGGTCATGGGGGAAATGCGATCGCGCGGGCTGATGTCCGTTGTCACGGAACTCGATCCGCAGGGTGGGGCCTTGCTCGCAAGGAATCCGTTCAGCCTCGAGTTCTCTCAAAGAGTCGCATTCTTCAATGTCTCTGAAGCCGATCGCACCGCAACGGGGGATCGGACCGAGTTCCTTGGACGCAACGGCAGCACAGCCAAGCCGGCAGCGATGACCAGGCAACGACTCTCCAACAAGGTCGGTGCCGGGCTCGATCCCTGCGGAGCCCTGCAGACCGAATTCGAGCTGGTCGATGGGCGGCAGAAGGAGATTCTCTTCACGCTGGGCGTCGGTCGCGATATCGACCATGTGCGGCAGATTGTCCAGCTGATTCAGCAGCCGCAAGCCGCGCAGCGGATGCTCGATGAGGTCTGGGAGTTCTGGAAGCGCACGCTGGGGGCTGTCTCGGTACAGACACCGGACCCGGCCCTCAATCTGCTGGCGAATGGATGGCTACTCTACCAGACACTGGCCTGCCGCTATTGGGCACGCAGTGGCTACTACCAGTCCGGCGGTGCCTTCGGGTTCCGCGATCAGCTGCAGGACGTCTCCGCGCTGCTGCATACCCGTCCCGACACGATTCGCAGCCACATGCTGCTCTGTGCGGCTCATCAGTTCGAAGAGGGGGATGTTCAGCACTGGTGGCACCCACCCGCAGGGCGCGGGGTACGGACCCACTTCTCCGATGACTTTCTATGGCTGCCGTATGTGGCCTGTCGCTATGTCGAGGGGACTGGGGATACCGGAGTGCTCGACGAGGTGGTTCCCTATCTGGAGGGACGCCCCGTGAAGCCCGAGGAGGAAAGCTACTACGACCAGCCACTCAAGTCGGGAGAATCTGGCACGCTTTACGATCATTGCGTGCGGGCGATCAATCGCGGGGTGACGCATGGACCGCATGGTCTGCCACTGATCGGCGGCGGTGACTGGAACGACGGCATGAACCTTGTGGGTGAGCAGGGACAGGGAGAAAGCGTCTGGCTGGCGTTCTTCCTGTACGAGATCCTGCAGCGGTTCTCAGTGCTGGCTCGCTCCAAGGGTGACATCGCGTTTGCCGAGAAGTGCGACATGGAAGCGGCTGAGCTGAAGCTCAACCTCGAGCAGCATGCCTGGG
>Ga0315905_10009080_pt1 | contig 10067 bp, 12 predicted proteins | sample LakEriMetagenome_5_FD_203522 | JGI IMG/M metagenome (GOLD analysis project Ga0315905, IMG submission 203522) | Freshwater fungal communities from buoy surface, Lake Erie, Ohio, United States - Buoy 4 MA121 | ecosystem: Environmental > Aquatic > Freshwater > Lake | place: USA: Lake Erie, Ohio... | reverse complement strand
GCCCCCACCTCCTCTCGGTCGCTCTCTTTCTCTTCTCCTCTTTGCCCCCTTGCCTCAATCCCGTTCTCGTTCCCATCGCCCTGTCCCGCTGACTAGGTCTCGACTACATGCGAAACAAAGTTTCGTCGTTGATCTCCACCTCCTCCGCCACCCCTACCAGCTGCTCCGACGCGGGAAAGCTCGTTCTAGACACACACACACACATACATCGACTGTCAATCAAGGACGTGTGGAGCGGGGCCGAAACAGGAAGGGGAGAAGGAGAGGGAGTACAAAGGGGGATCATTCCCGTCTCTTGGACAGATGTAAGAGACGGGAACAGTGTTGGAGGAGGGCAAACCCTGACCCAAAACCCCAGCTCCCTAGCCCTAAGCCCTAAAACGCCCTGAATCCTATTGCCTGAACCTGGAGAAAAGCCGTTCTTGCACGCTCCCTCTCTGCCGCCTGAAATGCAGCGTCCACTTGTTGCTGCAACAATTGTATACATATACACATGTACGTTAATTACATTGACCTACTACAAAATTCACAAGATTCTATATGCACATGTTTGGATCTAATTCCAGGTGTTGCATAAACGGTTGTGCCCGTAGATAAGGTTTACGCGAATTATGTAATGTTGAGAGTACGTGTGTGCGCACGTGTGTCAGCCTTTCTGCGCATTCTTACGTGTGTGTGTGAGCGCGCGCACGTGCGTGTGTGTGTGTGTGTGTGTGTGTGTGTGGGTTTGTGCGCGCACGTGTGTGCAAATACGAAATGGGGGTAAAGAGTGCGTATAAGAGAGGAATGTTATGCGTGAGAGAAACAGGTGACATAAGTACTTGCGATTGATAAGAGACACCTTGCACGTATATGACGGTGTCCATATGAGGCTTAATGTGGTGTGTGTATATGCACCTGCGACAGACACTAGGCGTACTTACTTGTCAGCGAGCCTGAAAATTCACTGGTCTAAACCCTAAACCTTAAACCCCGAACCTGTAGGTGAGCCTGCATATTTACGAGCCTATTTCCGCTCTCGCCAAGCCTGTTTTTTGCACATATGCACGCACGCACAAAACGCGCACGTGCACACAGGAAACACGAACACACGTGTTTCCAAGGACACGAAACGATACATGCGGAGAGGATCCGAGTCAGTAAGAGATTGTGTGTGCCTTGCGTGTGTATTCATAGGTCCAGGGTCTGCTTCAGGCAAGCACATCGAGAAAAGACAGTGTTTTGGTATATATGTGATCCTTGGCCGGTCTCGAGTTTCCTCCCGGCCATAGGCGATGTCGCGTCGGCAAATGCCAGATCATGAGATCGAGGTACGCCAAGGCGGCGTACCCAGTACCAGACTTATTGTCATAGCTTACCAGTACGCCTCGTGGCGCGTCTGCTGTACCGTGAACGTCACGGTATCCTTTGGTATGGCCTGTGCTTGCACCCCGAGTGCACACAGGTTTCCATTACTTTTAAGTATTTTCACATACATCTGTGCTTACTTGGGATCCAATGATGATACAGGATCATGTAACGACGGGAAAGAAGGAGTTAAATAGGTCATCTTTGGGCTTATTATATGCCCGACATCCAAGCCCATCAATGAATAGTCCGGTTTGGGAGGAGAATGTACGCCACCACTGCTATAGACAGGCGTGCTAAGGACAGGAGGCCTCTGCATGCTCGCGCCTGGTGGCGTTCCCTTTACATGAGCAAGCAAGGTTTCGTTGTCTTGCATCAGCGTTTGAAATCGGTGGATCAGCTCGCTGTGCTGTTGATCTGACCTGCACACGCATAAATATGCGCGTTTGGTCACAGGAGGATTGACAGTGCACGTGGTTACGCTCGCTCGCACTCAAATGTGTGAACGCATGGGCGAACGGGCCGTGTGTGCATGGACGCCCGTGCATGCTTACCGATTTTGGGCATTTTGAAGCTCAGCAACAAGACTACGCTGCTCCACCATCTGACGGGCTTGTTCGGTCGTGAGCTGCGTCATCCAACCCATGCACACAATTGAGAATGTGAAAAGATGTCACATCTTTGTAGAACTGGCAAATATAAACGAGACTTGAAGAAAGTAGAGGATCATGTATCAGGAGTGCACGGGATACACACTCCTCGGAAGCATCTTGACACACAGATGTTAGTTGCAAAAAACATTTGTTCTCACAAAAATGAAGCTGACTTCAGTCATCGTCAAGAATATTTTTTTGTATGTCTTACTCTCTTCAGTCGCTCTATCTCCGATTCCCGGTCTTCGATGTCAGCAACTGCACATCAATACGCCGCAAAAAGCATCAATCGCATTCAGAGGCTCCAGCAAGATACCGAGAAACTGCTGGAGCAAGCTGAGTTCGCAAAGGGAGAACAGAAAGTGGGTACCTGTCCCTTGAATGTAATGCTGAAACTGGTCAATGGCACGCACATTTTCATTGATGTACTGTCGCGTCGGTGGTATGAGTTTGGCTGTGTGCAGTAAAGGTCTCAGTACTACAGATATACAAATACAAGCAATTGTGTAACCGTGGTCTTCAAGGAAAACTTGCTATAGTACGCATACCGTCTCTGCCGTACTCATTCTGAACGGGCTTTTGAATGCGGTCCAACGATCTGTTTAATTGCTCGGTGTACGAATTGTCTTGTGTCGAAGTATTGTGGCTTATCGACCTATTAGTTCCGTACATTTCGCTTGAAGACCTGTTGGACCTGAATATGTCGTCGTTCAGGAACGAATCCCTTTGTTGCCCAGGGGCGGAGGCGAGGGGTGTGTGAAAGACTCTCGTCAGGCGCTCCCGGAAGTGATACGCGGACGCAAATCGGGATTCTGCGCGTTGCTAGCAGAATCCCGATTCGCGGCGGTCTGCATTGACATAAGGAGAGTACCGGACGTCCGAAATACCACTGGCCCGGACTGATTGGTGGAGGAGCGGAGCTTGGGGGCTTACACCTCTTCGTGAATGGTATTTGGCTGCTCCACACAAAGATACCCAAATTTGTTCGCAAGCACACACGCACGCAAACTGAACGTTAGCATTATGCTAGATCCATGCGCTGTAATGTTGTCATTCACAAGCATATGTCTGACGCCTTACCATCTCTGGTATCGTAGCTCACGTCGACATTTTGGCGCGGAACCGTGTACGTGACACGTTGCGACGTGAGGTGTATCGGATGTACCACCTGCCCCCGGCAATTTGTAGAAAGAGGGAAACCCAGCGAGGGATGAGACCAGAAGCACAGCCTTTTGTGAGTTGCTGCATCAGGCTATTGCAACACGAAACACGCTCCAAGGGCCAACGCGGGCCCGAGTCACAGCTTTCGCGCTCTCGCTCCTTTGCTCCTTCGCTGCCTCGCATTGAGAGACCTGCTGGGGCGCTGCTGGAGGTGAAAAGCCTGCTTTGGGCACAACCGTGGTCCTCCCCAGGGCGTACGCCGCACCTGCTGCATCATCCAACAATGGCGGCACACAGACAAGCAGCGTCAGCTGACAATCCGGCGCGGCAGAGCTCAAGCGGCTGCTGCTGCGCGGATCTCACCGTTGGCGACTCTCTGGACAGAAAAGTCGAGCGGCGGCGCGGGAACTGCCCCGTCGTGGGCCGAAAAAAAGGATGCGCTGGGGCTGCCACCCGCGTTCGCCTCGCGTTGCATGCTCCACAGCTGGTCTGGAGGGTAGTCGATAGCGGCGTGCGGCGCGGGGCCCTCTTTGGGAACAAGGACGCGCGGCATCTGCAACGGGGCGACGTGCACGGGCACGCGGTCGGCCACTGCGAGCGCAGGCATGTGCGCTGCGACGGCGGGCGAGGGGAGCGGCGGCGGCGCCTCGACCTTCCACCCCTCCTGAGGGGTGCGCGGGTCCACCCACGACCGAAGCTTAAGCTCGTGATTCACGTAGAAGACCTTGCCTGTGCTGGCATCGCGCTTCTTTTCCCACCCCGGCGGCAGCGGCTGAAAGGTGTTGTCAGGCCCGCCCGCGGTTTTCGGCGCGTCTTCTTCAATCTGACGCAGCTGCATCGGTGTGCGGCGCCTGTGTGTTGAAAAAACTCAGAAAAACAAAAGACAGTAGTTTTTTTTTTTAATTATTTTGTGATTTTGTAATTTTGAAATGGCACGGGTGCCGGCGATGCGGAGCCCCAAAAAGCGACATGAGCAGTATGCTAGCCTCAGGTCCATCTACGTGTTTGACGACAGCGAGGTGGGTGTGGCCGGCGCGGCAAGCACGCCTAGCGCCGCGCGCAAGCCCATCAAGGCCCTGTCAGCGCTCACAAACACGCCAAAAACGCCCGGCAAGACTCCCAAGGCTCCGGGCAAGCGCACCGCAGTGCGCTATGCGATAGAGGTAAATTTGTGTGCTGCCTGCGTGCGCGCTCGCGCGGAGCTGCAGAGCTGCCTGGCAGGATTGACGGGCGGGGACTGGAGACAGGGGACGAGATGCGGAGATGATGAGGAAGCAGCACAGAACGCAGGGGACAAGGAGAACTCACACCCGAATGCGAAATGCACGGGAGCCAACCAGCACCCTGCAACACCCAGCCAGAAGCGCAAGCGCCAGGAGCTGGAAGTTCGTCTGGGCGCGGACGACGCCGCGGAAACCGGCGCTGGCAGCTGCTGTAAAAGCCCATCCAAGACGCGGTGCCTGTCGCGAAGAGTGGACTTTCAGGTGAGAGAGGACGGGGGGCAGTCGCTGTGCCGTGCGTGCCTCGCACAAACTCGTCCTGAATGACCTCTGCTTCTGCAACAGGCACTGCACAAGCACATCCTGAACCTCGCAAAGCAATGTGACTTCGAAACCTCCAACAAACACACAAACACACAACAGGCACTGCACGAGCGCATCCTGAACCTTGCAAAGCAATGCGACTTCGACACCTCGAGCCTCAACTTCACACCAGGCTCCTCGCTCATCGAAATGCAGCACCTCAAGTTCGCTCTCAGCAGCCTGGGAAGCGGCGAGCCGGGGGCTGGAGGCACGGCAGGAGGCTCCGTAGCCGAGAACGCGGGAAGTGCGGTGAGCGCGAAGAAAGACGTGGCAGATCCGCTAGCTCTCGCCTCGGGAGGCTCTGTAGCGGGGAAGGCGGGGAGCGACGTTGCAGATCCGCTGACTCTTGCGATGTCGCCGTGGCGTGCAGAGAAGGATGCCCAGCACGGTAAGGGATCGGACGGGGCGAGCGTTGCACCCGCGCCGCACTCGCCCGCGGCAGACGCGACCTGCCACAGCCACACGACAGCTGGCATGGCAAAGAACGATAACGTGCGCGAGCGATCTACAAAACTAGCGCCACCTCCGCGAGATCCACGGCGGTATCCTGCCTGGTGGCAGGGGGCTTGGAAGAAGGGAAAGCACAGGGCGATGAGAGCGGTGACAGACGTGGCTCTTGCCGCTTCGCACTCCGCGCCCCGACCGCCGCACCATTTTTCTGTGCAAACACCTGCCGCGCAAGATGGCGGCGGCGGCGACGGCGGTGGCGGCGGCAGCAGCAGAGACAGTGCAGGGTGGCGGATGGACACGCAGGAGCTGCAGGGAGGCTTGATGGTGTTTGGGGAAGGGCTGAAGGGCAGGACAGGGCTAAAGAGTAGACTTTCGCTGGAGGATGATTGCGAGGATGAGGTTGATGAGGACGAGGAGCCCGCCAATCTGGAAATGTTTGAGATGGTCACCGGAGGTTACATGTATATGTATGTATTTATACACACACACACACACACACACACACACACATGAATAAGTGGTGTGTGTGTGTGCGTGTGTGTGCATTTAGGTCACGGTCCCAGGGCCCCCAAGGAGAGGACCGGCGAAGAGGGCGAGGAGGAGGAGGAGGAGGAAGAGGAGGAGGAAAGACGCGATAACGCATGTGACGAACATGGGCGGCAGGAGGCCGGGGAGGACAAAGATGGGCGGGAGGAGGTGAGGGTGGACGAAGACTGCAAAATGGAAAGCCTCGAGGGATACGAGCTGGAGGTGGAGGCAGAGGGTGGGAGGGGGGGCGGGGGGGGGGGGGACCTCTCGCTCTCCGTCCCGCTCTCCCTCCCCCCCCCCCCCCCCCCCCCCCCCCCCCCCCCCCCCCCCCCCCCCCCCCCCCCCCCCCCCCCCCCCCCCCCCCCCCCCCCCCCCCCACCTCTCGCTCTCCGTCCCGCTCTCCCTCCCGCTCCGCCTTATTCCTGTCGTGCATGTGGCACGCGGGAGTGCTGTTACAGCAAAGGATCAATCTGGAGGTTAGTGAGGGTTTAAGGCTTAGATAGTAGCATGGAGTGAGTTTAGTTCTAAGAGGCCTTGAGGTGAGTGAGGATTCAGGGTTTAGTTAGAGTAGCTTGGGGTAAGTTTAGTTCTCAAGGCCTTGTGGCTGTTACAGAACAGGAGAAACTTGCTAGTATTATGATTCAAAATACAATTAGTGTTTAAAATAATATACGGATAATATTATAGGTAATAATAGATAATTATCGTTGTTCTATTGGCGACTGCCTATATCCGCATGCTCCACGAGCAGCTCGGCTAATAATAGTATTATTATTATGAGTAATTATTATTATAGATAATAATAGATAATCATCGTTATTCTATTGGCGACTGCCTATCCGTATGCTCCACGAGCAGCTCGGCTAATAATAGTATTATTATGAGTAATTATTGTTATTCTATAGGCGACTGCGTACCTGCATCCTCCTCCTCCTCCACGTGCAGCTCGGCGTCTGTCGTTTCGGCAGTCGCTGCCGGTATGTGTCTGTGTCTGTGTCTGTGTCTGTGTCTGTGTCTGTCTGTCTGTCTGTCTATCTGTCTGTCTCTCTCTGTGTGTGTGTATTTGTATATATATATACATATTTATATATGTATACGTGTGAGTGTGTGTGTGTGTGTGTTGGTGTGTGTGTGTGTGTTTTTGTTTGTATGAATATACATATTCATATAACAAAGACATGACATGCTGAGAGCGCGGGGGAGACTTTGGTTTAGGGTTATTTAGTAATATGGAGTGAGTTTAGTTCTGTGTATTTGAGAGCGCGGGGGACCTTTTTCCTCAGTCTCTCTCTCTCTCTCTTTCTCACCCCCCCCCCCCCCCTCTCTCCTCACAGTGGATCGAGGGGTCCCCTCGAAAAAAAAATAGGGCGTAACCGTCACCGTCACCGTGACAGTGACCGTGACCGTGACCGTGACCAAGGGCTGGGCAACTCTTCAATGGTGGAGGGTGGGGATGTGGAAATGGGGGTGGGGGGCAGTGCTGGTGGGGCGTGGGAGTGGGGACAGGGACGTAGAGGGTTCGGGGGGGGGCGGAGGAGCCTCTTGCGAGCTGACGATACGGGACGCGTGCATGAGGTACCCATCGTCGAAACTAAACTCTAATCTATTGTCTAAACTAAAGTCTAAACTAAAGTCAGCAGAACTCCGTTTGCGAGGTTGCGATGTGGGAGCGGTGCTTGAGGTGCTCTTCGATCAAAGTCTAAACTGAACAAACTAAACTAACTAAACTAACTAAACTGCATGAGGTGCTCTTCGATCAAAGTCGGCTGGCCGTCCTCTCTCTCTCTCTCTCTCTCTCTCTCTCTCTCTCTCTCTCTCTCTCTCTCTCTCTCTGTCTCTCTCTCTCTCTCTCTCTCTCTCTCTCTCTCTCTCTCTCTCTCTCTCTCTCTCTCTCTCTCTCCATCTATCCCTCTGTCTGTCAGTCGCTCTAAGGATCTCCCCCTCTAACGATCTCCCTCTCTAACTATCCCTCTCTCTCATTTTCTCTCATTGTCCCTCTCTCTCCCGCTCTCTCGCGCTCGCTCTCTCTCTCTCAAGAGCTTGAGCGCGCGCGCGCTCTCTCTCGAGCGCGCGTCTCGCGCGCGCAAAGTCTAAACTAAACTAACTAAACTAACTAAACTAAGTGAACTGCGTCTCGCGGGCTCTTGTTCTCTCTCAACGGTGGATTTTAGTAATTGATGCACTAGGTTTCTACTTTCGAGATTTTCCCGACATATTTTTGCTCCTCACACTGGATCTAGGGGTGGGGTCCACAGAAGCGCGTGAGAGCGGGGGGGACGCTCTCACGGTGCTTTTCCCCCCTCGCGCTGCTTTTTTGTTTTGCTGGACGTGAGAGCGAAGAAGACGCTCCAAAAGAGACCTGTTACAGATCCAAAAGAGACCTATTACAGATCCAAAAGAGACCTATTACAGTGTCACAAGTTTGCTGGACGTGAGCGCGAAGAAGACGCTCTCACGATGCTTGACATGATTTTCTATTTTTTCTCCCCCCCCCCTTCCCCCTTCTCCTCACAGTGGATCGAGGGGTCCAAGGGGACGGTCTTGGGCGGGTTCACTTCAGAAAAAGAAGCTATAGTCAATATGGTCACAGAGGTTTTTTTTTTTCCTCGCCTACTTCTTTTTCGCCTACTTCAGAAAAAGAAGCTATAGTCAATATGGTCACAGAGGTGTGTGTATGTGTGTATGTGTGTGTGCGCGCGTGCATGTGTGTGTGTACGTGTAAGTGTGTCTCTTTCTGTCTGTGTCATCAATGGGTGTGAAGGTGTGTGGGTGGGAGGCGGTGGGAGGCGCGCGCACACACACATGAACACACACACAGGTTGAACACACACATAGCTTATAAGGAGGCAAAAGTGTCGCGTCATCACACACGTGTTCGTGTGTGTGTGTGTGCGTGTACGTGTGTGTGTGTGCGTGTATGTGTGTGTCTTTGCGTGCACGTACAGACACAAAGTGTACAGCGCGTGCGTGCGTTTGTGCGTGTTTGTGGTGTGGGTGTATTGGAAGTGTAGTATAGAATAGTTTTTTTCGCCTACTTCTATAGTAATTTTCCGCACCTCAGTTTTGTAGTCGTTTTTGTGTGCGGGTGGGTGTGGTGCACACACACACACACACACGTGTGTGTGTGTGTGTGTGTGTGTAGACAGACAACCAGACAGACAGACAGACAGATAGAAAGATTGATAGATAGATATATAATAGTTTTTTTCGCCTACTCCTTTAGTATTTTTTTTTTCTCGCCCACTTCTTTTTCGCCTAGTTCAGACAGACAGATAGAAAGACTGATAGACAGAGAGACGTACTTTTTGAATATATAGTAGTAGACGTACTTTTGCGAAAATATAGTAGTTTTGATAGATAGATAGACGTACTTGTGTCTGCATGTGTCAGATAGCCGTACTTGTGTCTGCCTGTGCCATGTCACACAGACGCAGTTTTGTCTACATGTGTCATGTCACACTACTAAAAAAGTAGTGTTTTTTTTTTTGCCTACATGTGTCATGTAACACTACTAAAATAAAGCAAAAGCACTTTTGTCTACATGTGTCATGTCACACTACTAAAAAAACAAAGTACCATATATTCAAAAAGTACGTCTATTGATAGATAGATAGACGTACTTTTTGAATATATAGTAGTTTTTTTTTTTAGTAGTGTGACATGACACATGTTTGTGCTGGTTCATGGTTTGCAGGGCAGGTCCTAACTAAAGGGTCCTAACTAGACTCTGAACTATTGTCTGCAATATTGTCTAAAGCAAACACATGTTTACTTTACCTAGTAGGTCTCTTTTGACACTGTAACAGGTCTCTTTTGACACTCTCTAACGTACCTCCTCCCATACGGCATGGCGTACCAGTAAACACATGTTTGTGCTGGTACCTAGTAGGTCTCTTTTGACACTGTAACAGGTCTCTTTTGACACTCTCTACATGGCGTACCAGTAAACATATGTTTGTGCTGGTTGCTGGTGTGCAGGGCAGCGTGGAGGCTGTTCACAAGAGAAAATTTGCCCGTGCTCATGGTGTGTATATGACGCACTTGCAGTGTGTGTGTGTGAGAGAGGGAGTTGATAGAGAGAGAGAGAGAGAGAGAGAGAGAGAGAGAGAGAGATACATGCGTACATGCCTGCGTACAAAGAGAGAGAGGGGGGAGGCGGGGGCAAGAGAGAGAGAGAGAAATAGCGAAAGAGAGAGTGAGCGTGTGTGTGTGTGTGTGTGTGTGTGTGTGTGTGAGAGAGAGAGAGAGAGAGAGAGAGAGAGAGTAATCAAGACACTCACAGCTGATGCATGTGGACATAGGCCCTACCCCGGCTTTCCCTAAACCATAAACCCTAAACCCTAAA
>Ga0315905_10009078_pt1 | contig 10070 bp, 13 predicted proteins | sample LakEriMetagenome_5_FD_203522 | JGI IMG/M metagenome (GOLD analysis project Ga0315905, IMG submission 203522) | Freshwater fungal communities from buoy surface, Lake Erie, Ohio, United States - Buoy 4 MA121 | ecosystem: Environmental > Aquatic > Freshwater > Lake | place: USA: Lake Erie, Ohio... | reverse complement strand
CAATGGGTAAGCGTCCTGTGTTAAGTATCATTAAGCAATCAAGCACAGGTCATGCAACGAATATTATTGGTGGTTTAGCAATTGGTATGGAATCTACTTTTATGCCTATTATTGTTTTAGCTGCTGGTATTTTTGGAGCTTCTTATTTCGCAGGTTTATATGGTGTAGCAATTGCTGCTGCAGGTATGATGGCCACAACTGCTATGCAATTAGCAATTGACGCATTTGGTCCTATCGCAGACAACGCTGGTGGTATTGCTGAGATGAGTGAATTACCTGCCGAAGTGCGTGAGAAAACAGATATTTTAGATGCGGTTGGAAACACAACTGCTGCAAGCGGTAAAGGTTTTGCAATTGCTTCTGCTGCATTAACTTCATTAGCATTATTTGCTGCCTTTGTAGGTGTTGCAATGCCAGACAATCAACATATTGATATCTATAAGGCGGACGTTTTAGCTGCTTTATTTGTAGGTGGAATGATCCCATTCATCTTCTCTTCTTTAGCAATTCGCGCTGTAGGTGAGGCTGCAATGGCCATGGTAGAAGAAGTACGTCGTCAGTTCCGTACAATTCCAGGCATTATGGAAGGTACAGGAAAACCTGAATATGAAAAATGTGTGGCTATCTCTACTGAAGCTTCTTTAAAAAAGATGATGTTACCAGGTGCCATCACCATCATCTCTCCTATCCTAATTGGTTTCACCATGGGCCCAGAAGCCTTAGGTGGATTCTTAGCTGGTGCAACTGTGAGTGGTGTATTGATGGGTATTTTCCAAAACAATGCAGGTGGTGCTTGGGATAATGCAAAAAAATCTTTTGAGAAAGGTGTTGAAATTAACGGTGAGATGTTCTATAAAAAATCAGAACCACATAAAGCATCTGTTACAGGTGATACAGTGGGTGATCCATTTAAAGATACATCAGGTCCTTCAATGAATATCTTGATTAAATTGATGTCAATTGTTTCCTTGGTGATTGCTCCAAGTTTGGCACAATTGCACCCAACTAAAGCAATGGAAGTGAAGTCTCAGACAATTGAGATCTCAGTGATCAATACTGATTCTACTGCAAATATGAATGATTCTGCAACAACAGTAACCATTACAGCCGATACTAAAACATTGATTCAAGCTTTAATCGAAGACAATTTAGCGCCAAAAGATAATGTAAACATCCAAATTAAGGATGGCAAAATCACAGTGAATGGAAAAGCATTAACTGAAGAGCAAAATGCAAAATATGCTGCTTACTTGAAAAAGAAGTAGTTGTAATAAAATAAAATTCAATATAAGTTTATTCTTATTGTATCAATCCCTCCAAAGACTTTGGGGGGATTTTTTTTATAAATTATTTGAAGCACTTTTTATAAAAATCAGATCTAAATTATGATAACATTGAAAGTACTTCCTTGCCTCCCATTGCAAATAGCGCATCTATAATACAAGTATTTGGTATAAAACCTGTGGTAGTATCAAAAACTTGTTGGTATTGGAATTGTTGTGTTGTCGTCTCAAAGTTATTAGGTTTCATAGGATCTACCCATTTAGTTTCCTTCTGAATGGAAGGATGCTCATTGACTGTTTCAAACAACCAATTTGCTTTTAATTGGGTCTTGGTCCAATGTTGTGTGGCCAATAAAAAATCATTCAGGTATACATGCTCCATAGCATACAATTGCTCCAAGCTATCTACATAATATTCAAAAAAAGGGGCTCTTTTATAATTGATCAAAATTGCCTTAAAGTGTTGTGTTCTCCATGGACTATCATAAGCTATCTCAATAGCATTCATTGGTGTTTTCTGATCTCTGCCACCAACAATTGGGATGCTTAAATGTAATGGTCCTTGTGCAGTGGCAATGACCATTCTGTTTTTGAAACTCATTTTACTAAAAGCAGCATTTATATCAAATATAATCTGCTCTTGTTGTGCAAACGCATGGTAATAGGATAAAGCTCCAAAATAATGTAGATCTGTATAAACCATGATTGCATATTGTTTTGTAATTTTAATAAAATTTATCCATGAAGCAATTCAATTACGGGCTTTTGTTTATTATACTATTATTAACAGCCTGTTCAGAACCTCAATCTTTTGAATTCAAAGGGCTTCAAGATATTCAGTTGGAGAAATTAACAATGGGTAAAAATAAAATCAACGCCAATATTAAATACTATAATCCAAATCCGTTTTCTTTAGTCTTAAAACAAATTGATTGTAAGGTGTTATTAAATAATGGAAATTTTACATTTTTTAAATTAGATACTAATTTTACAATACCTGCCAACAAAGAATTTTTAATTCCAGCACAACTTGAATTTCAAATGTCAGACTTAGTTAAAAATAGTATGGAACTCTTATTGAATAAACCAGTCAAATTAAATATCAAGGGGAATGCAACTTTAAGTAAAGGTATCTTTACTAAGACTGTGCCTATAGAATACGAAACAACTCAAAAATTAAATTTGGGAGCGGCATTGTCTGGTATGAAATAAAATTTTATCGGTCGTTATTGCTTCCAAGTAGAAGGACTATCTCTCCACTCCATTAATGTACTTTGTGTTGTAGCATCCACCAACCCTTTCTCTACTGCTAATTCAATTAGGCTCGAATAATTCGTTAAAGAAACATAAGGTACACCAGCTGCTTTAAAAGCATCCTCTGCAATATTAAAACCATAGTTGAAAATGGATACCATACCCACTACGTTCAGTCCTGCATTTCTTAAAACATCTACTACTTGTAAACTACTTTTACCTGTAGAAATTAAATCTTCTATGACTAAAATTTTATTAGTGTTTTCATAAGCACCCTCAATCTGATTGCCTAGACCATGTTCTTTTGGTTTTGGACGTACATAGATATAAGGTAATTTTAATTGGTCAGCTGCCATTGCACCCCAAGGAATGCCTGCAGTTGCTACCCCTGCTAGCATATCTGCACCATCAAATTTTTCAAAAATGACATTACACATTTCACTTTTTATGAAATCACGTACATATGGAAAAGAAAGTACTTTACGATTATCACAATAAATGGGACTTTTCCATCCACTTGCCCAGGTAAATGGGTCATTGGGGTTTAACTTTATAGCACTAACTTGTAATAATTTTTCCGCGACAGCTTTTTCGTTCGTCATATCCTAGATTTGGCACGAATTTACCGTCAAAAAGGCAATATTTTTGTAAGAGTTACTAAATACTATACACATTTTATGTTTACACCAATAATAGCAGCTGGAGGCATTGTAGAGAATCCAAATAAGGAGATTTTATGGATTTTTAGAAGAGGCTTTTGGGATTTACCAAAAGGGAAATTAGATCCTAACGAAACCATTGAAGCATGTGCATTAAGAGAAGTGATGGAAGAAACTGGAATATCCAACCTTGAGCTCGGTGACTTAATTTTAACAACGAAACATCAGTACCATGACAAGTATTTGAATACCGAAGTAGAGAAAACGACTTATTGGTACAAAATGTATACAGATACAATACAAGCTGGGATTCCTCAAACAGAGGAGGACATAGAAGCCGTTACTTGGGTAAATCAAGATGCAATTGCACTCTATTTGGAACAAACCTATGACAACATTAAAGAAGTGATGGAAGCTTATCTTACTTCAAAGCATCAATAACCACTTGTGGTAGGAATGGAGAAGCGTCACCACCATTGCGGATGATATCTCTTACAATAGTGGATGCCACTGAGGTATATTTTGGTTCACCCGTTAAAAAAATGGTTTCGATATGTCGATCCATTGTTCTATTGGCATCCGCAATTGTTTTCTCATATTCAAAATCACTCACGTATCTTATCCCTCTTAAAATAAAGCGAGCACCAATCGATTGACAATACTTAATCGTTAGTCCATCATAAGTCACCGCTTCTACTTTAGATTCATCTTTATAAATTTCCTCAAACCATTGTTTTCTTTGTTCAGCACTAAACATTGGATCTTTTGCAGCATTAATACCAATACCAACAATTACTTTATCAAATAAAGGAAGTGAGCGATTAATAATATCAATATGTCCTAGAGTAACTGGGTCAAATGTTCCGGGGAAAAGACAAATTCTTTGCATCTGGTTAAATTAAGGATTAGTTCGCCCTGTTAAAAGATATAGACAAGCCATTCTCACAGCCACACCATTTTCAACTTGATCTAAAATAATGGATTGTTGACCATCTGCCACATCACTATCCATTTCCACACCTCTATTGATTGGTCCAGGATGCATAATTACAATTTCCTTATTCAATTTTTGAAGCCTAGCTTTCGTTATCCCATAGGCTAAGTTATATTCTCTAAGAGATGAGAATAAAGGCTGATTCTGACGTTCTAATTGAATTCTAAGCACGTTGGCCACATCACACCAAGCAAGGGCTTTATCGATATTGTATTCCACTTGAATATCCATAGCCTCTTTTAGATAAGTTGGAATTAAAGTAGGTGGTCCACAAACGATTACTTCGGCACCCATTTTCTTTAAAAGATACATATTACTTAAGGCAACCCTGCTATGCATCACATCTCCTATGATAGCCACTTTTAATCCTGCTAATTGACCTAGGTGCTCCTGCATCGAAAAAGCATCTAACAAAGCTTGTGTTGGGTGTTCGTTGATGCCATCACCTGCGTTGATAATTGGAACGTCTATATGTTGTGACAAGTAATGTGGGGCACCAGAAGCACTATGCCTCATCACCACCATATCCACTTTCATGCTCAGAATGTTATTGACTGTGTCCAATAAAGTTTCTCCTTTTGCAGCGGAGGAATTGGATACAGTGAAATTCACTACATCAGCTGATAACCTACGTTCTGCCAATTCAAAGGAGATTCTTGTTCGGGTTGAATTTTCGTAAAAAAGGTTGACGATAGTGACGTCTCTAAGGGTCGGAACTTTTTTAACTGGTCTTTGAAGGACTTCTTTAAATTGAGTTGCAGTAGATAAAACAAGTTGGATATCCTCCGTTTGGAGGTCCTTGATACCAAGAAGATGTTTGGTAGATAGTGCCATTAAAAAACAAAATTAATATATTTTATTGATCTAACAAGATTACATCGTCCACTCCGTAATTTTCTTTCCACCTTACTTTTACCTTAAAAGGCGTTAAAGTGTCCATTTCTTTACCTGAAAAGTCGGGTTGAATAGGCAATTCTCTGCTTGGTTTGCGGTCAATTAAGACACATAATTTTACTTTAGAAGGACGCCCGAAAGCAAGTAATGCATCTAAAGCAGCTCTTATGGTACGACCTGTAAAAAGGACATCATCTATCAAAATCACTGTTTTACCTTCAATACTAAAAGGAAGATCTGTTTGATTGGCAATATGTAGTTCCCTTCTATTATCATCCCTATAAAAAGTAATGTCTAATTTCCCGTAAAGCACCTGATCTTGAGGAAGTTCTTGGTGAAGGGCGGCTACTATTCTGTCACTTAAAAATACACCTCTTGGTTGCAATCCAATGATTACTGTGTTGTTTAAGCCTGGATGGGTCTCCAATATTTGATGAGACAGCCTTTTAATGATACTTGGAAGTTGTTGCTCACTGATTAGGATCATTCCTTAAAATTTGACTAAAAATACAGCTTTTTTGGATGTAAATTGCAGCCATGTTGTCCTTAAAAACACTATCACTTATTCAATTTAGAAATTATATTCAAAAGCAGTTTGAATTTAGTGCTCGAATTGTGGGCATTGTGGGTGCGAACGGAACTGGGAAAACGAATATTCTAGACGCCATTTATTACCTCTCTTTTACTAAAAGCTACTTTAACCGACCAGATGGCCAGAATGTCCATCACGGTTTCCAAGGGATGCGTGTGGAGGGACATTTTGATATCATTGGAAATGAGACACAAGTCACCTGTATTTTGAGAGAAACGGGTAAGAAGGAATTTTATTTTGACGAAGTACTTTATACAAAATTGTCACAGCATATTGGGAAGATTCCAACTGTGATGATTGCACCAGATGATGTTCAAATTATCACAGGCTTAAGTGAAGAGAGGAGAAAATTAATGGATAGTTTATTGTCACAAATTGACACCAATTATTTACGTTTATTGATTCAATACAATAAAGTGCTACAGCAGAGAAATAGCCTTTTAAAATGGGCGGCAGAACAAGGAAATTTAGATGAAACTTTGTTAGGTACATTTGATCAGCAATTAGTGCAATATGGACAACCCATTTTTGAGATAAGAACAAAAATATTAAATGAATGGTTGCCGCTTATTCAGCAACTCTACGTATCCATTGCAGGTAATGCAGATGCGATTCATATCCAATATCAATCGAATTTACAAAATAATCAATTTGCAGATTTATTACATCAAGCTTTATCAAAAGATAAAGCCATGCAAAGAACAAGTGTAGGTATTCATAAAGATGACTTGATCATCACCATACAAGCACAATCATTTAAACAAGAAGCGTCTCAGGGACAAAGAAAAAGTTTATTATTTGCAATCCGATTAGCAGAATGGGAGTTATTGAAAAAAGTAAAAGGGTTCTCTCCTATTTTATTAATGGATGATATTTTTGAGAAATTAGATGAAGCCAGAATGGCCCATTTATTGGGCTGGGTTGCTAAGGCAACAGATGGTCCTGTATTCATAACAGATACGCATAAGGCACGTTTGGCAGACCTTTTAGGCAAATACGTAGAAAATTACCAACTAATTGAATTATAAAATTGTATTTTAGTACTATGGCTACATTCAAAATTGGAGATGCGTTAAAACAAATGGTGCAAGAGAATACTAAATTAAAAAATGGTATTAGAGCAGTTCAGATTGAAGCTGTTTGGGAAGAAATTATGGGCGTCACAGTAGCTAAATACACGGATAAGATTTATATATTTGATCAGAAACTTTTTATACATACCAATATTGGTCCACTCAAAAATGAATTGGGTTTTCAAAAAACACTTATCATTGAAAGGGTCAACGAAAAGATGGGAGAAAAACTGATCACGGATGTGGTGATTAAATAATTGCGCATTACTACTTTTTCTTATCCAACACATCTCGCATTAAGTCATTCATAGTAATGACCCCTTTGAATACAATATTATCAAATACAGGTAAGTACCTTGTTTTATAGACATTCATTAAAATCATGCATCGTTCTAACTCCTCTTGTAATCCAATAACAGGTAAATCGTGGGTCATGATTTCTTTCACAGTCGTTGAATCTGAGTGACGTCCTTGAAGTTTAATTTTATGTGTATAGTCGCGTTCTGACATAATACCAAGAAACTGATTTTCATCCATCACGACTACGTAACTTAGGTTTTCGGATTGCATGATTGTTAAAGCATCTAACACAGGTGTTGAGGATGCAACAATATTGAAATGAGGTCCTTTCTTTTCTAAAATTTCAATAATTTTTGACATAATGCAGGATTTAATTAGACTTGTTATCCTAAGTTACAATTAAATCAACACAACTGATTACCTATTTTTTTATGAAGTCGATATAGCTTTGCTTCTTCATGATGGATGATCCATTCATGATAGTCACTGTTGGCCAAACCCTTGCAGCAGTTTTGATCATGGTCATATCCCCAATTAACACTGGAATGTCAAGGTTAAGTTGAGCAGCATTTGCTTTATCCGCAGTGACTAAATAAACCTGCTGGTGTTTTTCTTTTATTTTGGTTATCAACGATTTCCATGGAATAGATGCATCTATATTGCCAGAAAACAAAAGCACATATGGTATAGTGGAATTAAATAAGGCTTCCGTTGTGTCAACATTATTCATGGTAAACAAACTAAAGTCAACAATTTTAGCGACTTTGCCATTCCCTTTTTGTATTAAAACTTCCTTACGATCTTGATAAACATAAGTACTATCAAAATCTGTTGGAAATTGATTGATATCAAATTGAACATTTTTACCGTCTTTTATAAATGACATTTGAATAGACACGCTATCTGGAACGGCGCCTTCTGGTGTTTTCATTTGTTCCTTAATGTCGTTGCCTCTTTTATAGGGTAAACAATCAATGAATGGAAGATGTTGCAGCACATAGTATTGTCCGTATCCTACTATGCCTGTGGAAAGTGTCAATAAAAAAATGCCCAAAGCTTTATGCAAATTACTCTTTACTTTCTTTTGATTAAACAGTAAGATTAGAATAGAGCATAATAAAACCAGGTCTTTTATAAAAGAAACTTTTGGAGTGAGTGGAATACAATCTCCAAAACAACCACATGTTTTAATTTTTCCAGAAAACAACGCATAGCCTGTAAGGAATGTAAAGAAAACAATGAGTCCTAACAACATCCATAAAGTTTGTTTATAAGGAAATTTTATTAATACAGCTACCCCAGCAACTATCTCAAGTGTATTCATGACAACTGCAAACACAAGGGTATAATCGTCTAAAAAAGCAATGCCCCAAACTTCAAAAAATTCTTGCATTTTGTAGCTCAACCCCAATGGGTCGTTGGCTTTGATCAATCCTGAAAAAATAAACAATAGTCCAACAGACCATCTTAGAATTTTCAAAAATGCTTGCATAGTGTTAGTGTTTTCCTTCTGCTATTTGTATTAAAGCAAAACTGGCATAGTTCAATATATCTACAAAATTCGCATCAATCCCTTCGCTGATTAAAGTCTTGCCATCATTGTTTAGAATTTGTCGAATACGCAATAGTTTAACCAAAATTAAATCTGCATAGCTTTCTTGACTCATGTCTCTCCAAGCTTCACCATAATCATGATTTTTATCCATCATAGTTGATTTAGCAAAATCAATATTTGCTTGATACAAAGATTGTACCTGATCAACTGGCATGTCTTCTACCTTGGGGTCATCTAATTTTAATTGGATTAATCCTATAACTGAATAATTGATGATACCCTTAAATTCATCTTGTATGCCGTCGTCTACTTTTTGGAAGCCTTTATCTTGAATGGTCCTAATTCTTAATGCTTTTATGAAAATTTGATCTACTACGGAAATGATTCTTAGTACACGCCATGCAGTACCATAATCTTTAGTTTTCTTGATAAAAATATCCCTACATGAAGCGATGGCCTCATCATATTGTGCAGAAGTTTGACTCATGAAATAACAGCTAATTACACGGTTAGTTAATATCTTTGAACAGCTGCAAGATAAACAATAAGGCCCTTAAATTAAAACTATGTTTAAAATCCAATTAAAGGATACAGAGCTTGACTTAACGACCCCCTTGGTGATGGGTATTTTGAACACTACACCCGACTCATTTTTTAAGGGTAGCCGAATGGAAGCAATTGACTTAGGGGTTCAAAAAGCGTTAGAGATGGTGGATGCTGGTGCAGGAATATTAGATATTGGAGGACAAAGTACTAGACCAGGCGCAGACATCATATCAGAGGCGATTGAAATTGAGCGTGTGGTACCTATGATTGAAGCGATACATGCAGCCATGCCAAATAGCACTATTTCCATTGACACCTACCGTGCTGGTGTTGCAAAAGCGGCATTAGATGCAGGGGCTTCTATTGTGAATGATATTAGTTGTGGCAATTTTGATCCTAATATGATTGCTACAGTCGTTCACAATCAAGCTGGGTATATAGGAATGCATCAAACTGGTGGCCCAGCAACTATGCATCTTGTAGAAAATAGATCCAATATCATGGAGACACTGGTAGATTATTTTATGGTTAAAAAAAGCCAATTTGCTGAAGCTGGATTGACAACATGGATGATTGATCCGGGATTTGGGTTTAGTAAAACGGTAGAAGAAAATTTTAAGATTGTGCAATCATTAAGCATGTTGAAAGTATTGGATTTACCAATTCTTTTAGGTGTCTCCAGGAAGTCGAGCATTTATAGAACATTAGGAGTAAATGCGGATGCAGCCTTAAATGGAACAACGGTGCTCAATACAATTGGTTTAATCGGTGGTGCCAATATCTTAAGGGTGCATGATGTGAAAGAAGCTAAGGAAGCGATTCTACTGATTGAAAAAATGAACGCATAAAAAAAAGGCCAAATTTTATTTGGCCTTTTTTTTATCATCAGAATAAAGTTATTTCAACTAAATTTTGATTCC
>Ga0315905_10009077_pt1 | contig 10070 bp, 9 predicted proteins | sample LakEriMetagenome_5_FD_203522 | JGI IMG/M metagenome (GOLD analysis project Ga0315905, IMG submission 203522) | Freshwater fungal communities from buoy surface, Lake Erie, Ohio, United States - Buoy 4 MA121 | ecosystem: Environmental > Aquatic > Freshwater > Lake | place: USA: Lake Erie, Ohio... | reverse complement strand
TAGCGGTAGACTATTTGTTGTTTCTGTAAGCACAAAATAATAGTCATATCATCAAAGCACGAAGAAGGGGAAACCTCCGTAATTTTTTGTGGAAATTGTCTTTTATGAAGCGTTTGCGAAGCAGAAAAAAGGCAAAACGCTCTGGAGAATACTGTTGGGGGAGAGCTATCAGAATTTCCACCAGCTCCTGTACCTTCCTCCCAGTAGTGATTAGCAGAGCTTTTTTTTCTTTTTTCGTGAAGTAATCACATCATAAATATCAAAATAATAATTTTCTTTTTCCGGCGAAGTAAAAGACAGCGTATTTTTCCCCTTTTATTTTTTGCTTCATAAGAGAGCTAAACCTATGCTCCCCCCTTGTGTCCATTTCTCAAATCATAAATTAATCATAACCCTATGCTCCCCCCTTGTAACCATTTCTCATACCCAAAACCGTTATCAACTTTTACAAACCCATTCGCCGTGAATCCGCCATGAATCCGCCATGAATCCGCCATGAATCCGCCATGAATCCGCCATGAATCCGCCATCCACCGCAACCAACCTTTAACCCTTCTGTCTGTCCGGTGATGACAATTGAACGTATGGACGTTTAAACGATCCCAAAAACCCACGCACGAAAAAAACCATGGAGTAAAGACAAAAGCCGAAGGCTTTATAGAACTCCGCTCTAGTCTTTATAAAACCTTTGGTTTTAACAGTGATAAAAATTTCATTACAAAACGTAACTACAAACTGAACTCAAGTGATATATCTATTAAACGTCATCAATATGCCGACGTTTAGTGGATATCACACAAACACACACACACACACACACTTATTTACATCTTGAAAGGCTAAAAGCTGCGACATCGAAATGAAAAAGCTCCGCGAAAGGAACTGTTGGACAGTCGTCAAAAGAGACGACATCCCAAAAGGAACACGCGTCATGGGCGGCAGATGGACTTTCAAGTACAAACGAGATGAGACAGGAGCCCTCTCCAAGGTCTCACACCGCCGCAGACATGTAGCCAAAGGCTTTACACAAATCAAGAACGTACACTACTTCGAGAGCTTCGCAACAGTAGCCTCTTTTGTCACACTTCGCCTAGTCTTCGCTTTGACAGCCCTGCCGAACTTCCACGTTAACCACTACGACGTGACTGTGACAGTCGCCTTCATAGAAAGCGAACTCGATGACAGCAATCCACCCGTCTACTGCGAATGCGCAGAAGGCTACGAGAACCCTCGCTAGTACGCCTACCTACTACACAAGAGCCTTTACGGTATGATACAGAGCCACCGAGCCTGGTATCAACTCTGGTGCACCATCTGCACTTCATTCGGCCAACAGAAAATTGTCACAGACGGGTGCGTACACGTCAAGTATGTGAACAACAAGAAATCCAAGCAACAAAAGCCCAAAATAAATCTGAACGATCTGGCCATACACCTCTCGCCTTTTCCAACTGCGAAACCATGCGTCATCAGTTTGCAGCTCATTGCAACAAACGCGTTCGCTTCAACGACGAAGGGCCTGCCCCCTGGTACGTCGGCACACAATATGACCGAGACCCAATCACGGGAGCTGTAATTGCCTCACATGAGCTGTACATCAACAAACTCCTAGCACGCTGGCAAATGTCAGACTGCAATCCGACCAAGATACCTTGCTCAGGCAAGCTGACCGAGATTCTAACACTTTTCCAACAGGTGCCTGCCATTCCGGATCCAGCCCTGCTGCACGATTACAAGGAGCTCATCGGCAGCTTAATGTTTTCTTCAAACCGGCACGATTCCCGAGATCAGCTGCATCTTATCCGTCCTCGCACGATACATGACCAAAGCAGGCGAGCCACACATGGCAGCGGCGAAAAAGGTAATGGGATACAAAGAAAGTACCTCTTCAATGGTGCGCTATCGACAACGCCCTGCCAGGCATTATCCACGGCTACGCAGACCTCAAAGTCATCCACCAGCGTCGCACAAAGATGCTCGCCGACCTTTTCGCGTCACCACGTGCCGCCCAAACCTTCATCGCATTTCGCGATCACATACTCGGACGCAAGCCCGCGTTCGTGGCTGATGACGACGAGTAATCCCTCTCTCATCTGTGAGGATGCGCGGACGCACCATCCCTCACTACGGATCTCAGGACCGGGGCTCCGTGCCTCAGCCATAGTATCTGACGACGTATCTCAGGCTGCAGCAGCCTGAGTATAAGTGAAAAGAGGACTCTTCAATGGGGAGTGGAGCTAGGGCGGTAAGCCCTGTGGAGAGACCATGGCACGTAGTGCGTGGAATGTTCGAATGTTTATTGAGAAAACGGTAGAAACCTTTATTGGTATGAACATCAGTGAAGTTGATGTTCATTGGTTATCTAGAGTTTGACCACTGCAGATATATTTGATCTGGTTTATGATATGGATGTTCCTCTCGCTAAACCATCAATGCCTTAATTGATTGTTTGACCGACGCGGGGGTCTCCAGCGGAATTGCCTTTGAGGCGACCTTGGGTTTCATCACTCCTCCTCCCTGAAGAAGCTCGTGGAGGTAGAGAGGATGTAGCGAGGAACTTGAACTCTTGGAGCCATGGGTCTCCATAGCGTAGATGGAAAAAGCAAACCACCAATGATTGTTGATCAATGCTCTTGAGAAAGCGGATCTCTGAGTGTGAATGGGAAAAATAACCCATTGATGTAGATGGAAAGGATAAGCCATTAAAACCATCTGTGATGCTTTAAGGACATCGCGGCAAGAACCGGACGTATGCTGTCAGTCTGAATATAGGCTCGCTCCTCCTAGCGTTGTGCCTATTGTGCTCCTCTTCGGGTACTATGCCTCGGAGTGTGTACGGTACGATAGCGGGATCAGCGCTGGGTTGTCCGTATTATAGTGTGATGGTTGGGTTGACGCTTTCTTGTTTGAATTGTGAATAGCGTTTCCCTCCTCGCTATGAGAGTGATGACTGTGTGGAGGTTGTTCGTATGATCATGAGAGGGCGGCTTATACTCCAGGCTGGCTGGCCTAGGAGTAGCGACGTCAGATACTGCGGCTGAGGCCGGGGCCCCGGATCGTAGATCCGTAGTGAAGAATGGTGCGTCCACGCATCTTCACAGATGGGAGAGTGAGATCACAATGGGATTACTCGTCGTCATCAGCCACGAACGCGGAATTGTGTCCGGGGATGTGATCGCGAAATGCGATGAATGTTGGGGTGGCGCGTGGCGACGCGAAAATATCAGCTAGCATCTTTGTGCGGCGTCGGTGGACAACTTTGAGCTCACCGACTTGGGGACTCTGGCGTTCGGCGATGAAGTGCCAACGGAGGGCAATGTGCTTAGAGCGCTTCCTGAAACGGGTCTCTTTGGAAAGTGCGACGGCCGTTTCGCAGTCTTCGTAGATGATCGTTGGGCGATGTTGGTGGAAGCTAATTTCAACGCAGAGTTTGCGGAGAAAGAGGCATTCTTGTGCAGCCGAGCTGAGGCTGACAATTTCCGCCTCAGCGGCGTTTAGTACTTTCATCGGGGTCTGGTGGATCGCCATGAGATGGCTCCGCCGTTTATGAGGAAGACGTAGCCGATAGAAGACAGGCTGATGTCGGGGATGTCGGCGAAGGAAGCGTCCGCGTAGGCGTGGATGATGCCTGGGAGGGCATTGTCGAGTGCGCACCATTGAGGGGTACTTTCTTGCGAGATTGAAGGTATCGCAGGACTTTCTTTGCAGCAGCCATGTGAGGCTCGCCTGCTGTGATCATGTATGGTGCGAGGACAGATGCGATCCAGCTGATCTCTGGGATCGTGCAGGTCTGGAGGAAACGTAGGCTGCCTATGAGCTCCTTGTATTCGCGCAGAAGTACTGGGTCGGGAGTTGCAGGCACCTGTTGGAGAGGTGTGAGGACCTCGTCGAGCTTGCCTAGGTATTTTGGTAGGATTGCAGTCGGACATGTGCCAACGTGCTAGGAGTTTGTTGATGTAGAGCTCCTGTGAGGCGCTGACGGCGCCCGTGATTGGGTCGCGATCGTATTGTGTGCCTAGGTACCAGCGGGCAGGTCCTTCGTCGTGAAAGCGAACTCGTTTGCTGCAGTGAGTTGCGAACTGTTGTCGGAGGGCTTCGCAGTTGGTAAAGACGAGGTTGTCGTCGACGTATGTGACCACTATGAGAATAGCGGTGTCGTGAGGACAATCTGGGTAAAGGCGATCATGGGTGGGCAGAGGCGTTATTAGGTGCTTGGCCAGATCGTGGTACGTAGTGCGTGGAATGTTCGAATGTTTATTGAGAAAACGGTAGAAACCTTTATTGGTATGAACATCAGTGAAGTTGATGTTCATTGGTTATCTAGAGTTTGACCACTGCAGATATATTTGATCTGGTTTATGATATGGATGTTCCTCTCGCTAAACCATCAATGCCTTAATTGATTGTTTGACCGACGCGGGGGTCTCCAGCGGAATTGCCTTTGAGGCGACCTTGGGTTTCATCAATAAGCCGTCCTCTCATGATCATACGAACATCCTCCATACAGTCATCGCTCTCATAGCGAGGAGGAGGGACACGCTATCGCAAATCAAAAGCAAAGCGTCAACCCAAATACAATACAACGGACTGCGCTGATCCCGCACAAGCGCTGACCTCCGGCACAACGCCAGGAGGAGGGTGATACCCACAACGCTAGAAGCAGCGACAAAAGCTTATATACCGACTGACAACATCACCACGATGCCTCAAAGCATCACTGATGCTCATGATGGTTTATCTTTTCCATCTCTACAACTCCGGCTCTCGCCGCGACATTATCAAACTGATGGTTTATCTTTCCATCTACACAACTCCAGCTCTAGCCGCGACGTTATCAAACATCATCGATGGTTTACTTTTTCCATCTACGCTATACAGACCAATGACCTCAAGAACCCGACGTTCTTCTCTACATCTTCTCTCCCATCCACAAGCTTCTTAAGCGAGGAGGAGTGATGATACCTGAGGAAAGCAATTCCGCTAGAGACACCTTGTGTCGGTCTGAGGAAGAATTAATCAATCTAGAGGAACACCCCTTGGGGATCATTGAGAGCCTCTGTCATAGATTACCACACCCCAGAGTCAGAAATCTATGACAGATGCTAGAATCCCTGAGGTACAAATATCCCCCTAGTTTCTTCAATAAACATCCAACTATCCACGCACTCTCGTGCCACGGTCTCTATCCGTAGAGCCTACCGGCTCTGACTCCAGTCTCCCTTGAAGAGAACCTTCTTTAAGCAGGAGGGCGGCACAGGGGGCGACTTCCGCCCCCCCCCCCCGAGGCTTGTCTGACGCACCAACCAGCTTCTCCGCTTCCATCACCAGGTCGAAAAAGCGCGCTGGCGGCCAGGGTGGAGTTCCAGCAGTTCCCGCTGGCACCTTGCCAAGATAGCTGAAATGCAGTTCCTGAAGTGCTGTGCGTCTGCGTTGCACCGACGTGAATCTGCAAAGGAGACATCGGTGACTTCAGGAGTCTTCGTACCACCAGGCATGCACGGGCGAGCTGATGTGCTGTGTGTGGGTGTGTGAAGGCGAGAGGCACGCCATGTGTGTGAAGGCGCGCCTTCACGCGTGCCCATTCACAATCACATACACACTGTCGTATACCTGAGGAAGTCACCGGCGTCAGTGGTGGTCTGCATCTGCGGCTGCTGGACCTGCGCCTGTGCCTGCCCCAACTGCGCCTTGAGCTTGCTCAGCCCCGTGTCCTTGTCCGCGGGTGCCTTTTTGTGTGACATCTTGAGCTCATTCGCCTGCTCGCTAGAGCGATTTTTGCCATCTTTGGCTGCCTTTTGGAGGTCGGCAATAATCTTGTATTGAATTGCGTGGACTGCATCCTTTTCGGCCAGCTGCGCCTTGAGCTTGTTCAGCTCCGTGTCCTTGTCCGCGAGTGCCTTTTTGTGTGACATCTTGAGCTCATTCGCTTGCTCGCTCGAGCGCTTTTCGTGATCTTTGGATGCCTTTTGGAGGTCGGCAATAATCTTGTATCGCGTTGCGTTTACCGCATCCTTTTCGGCCAGCTGCGCCTTGAGCTTGTTCAGCTCCTCCTGCAGCTTGGCCATGCCATCCTTGGACGCCTCCTCCGCGTTTTGCAGTTTGACCAACAGGTCGCCCACGAGCCTCCAAAGTCCAAAGCCCACCTCCTTGCGCAGCATGTGCTCCTTCGCCATTGGTGCCAGCAGCTTGTCCTGCTCGTCCTTGCAATGCGTGAATTCCTGCGTCTCCTCTGCCCCCATCGCCTTAGTGCTGGGCCTTTGGAGTAAGCACTTGGCCGCATCAACCTCTTGATGAATTTTGCTGCGCACCAGCAGGTTGGGGACAAGTTTGAGGTTCTCGAGAGGCAGGTTTGTCATAGGCGACCGTACCTTTGTCGCGTCTGGCGATCCAATTCGTGAAACAGCAAAGTGGAACGTACGCCTCCAAGTGAAAGGTGCTATGTCATGAATGGCCTCGAATTCCGACGCCGAAAGTGGAGACAGGGAAACTTCGTCAAAGTTGCCATGCACCAAACGACGGTCGTGAGTCTTAAAGTGCTGGTCAATATTGCGGCGTTCATAGGTGTTAACATCCGATGCAACCACAGGATCGCGCATGAGCTCCATTCCTATCGGGCACACAATGTTGTAATGTGAGCACGGCACGGGAATGTTTTAGGTGAGTAATATTCCGTGCCGGTTGGGATTGGGGTTTTGTCTTTTGGTGTAATGAATCGTGTTGAAGCGCGGTTCTGAGGCCACAGAGAGACAACAGGGTTTCTGCATGGTAGCTGCCGGCGCACGATCGTGAAGCGCTGGCGCTGCTTTACGCCTTGAAGACGTTTCGGCATTTCTTGATCCAGCGTTGGTTTGAAGTGCAAACAGATAACGCGGCGCTCAGTCAAATATTTACGTCGAGGGATTTATCAGATTTGTATTGTCGTTGGTATCATAAACTCGCGGAGTTTCCAGGGATGGTCATCAAGCATCGGCCAGGCCGGAAGCTTTACTGTGCTGACGCGTTGTCGCGTAGAAGGCAGGTCGCGGGGGACAACACAGATCCGTTTTTTTGTGGAGCCGGGCGTACTTTTTAAGATCGCTCAGGATTCTGGGAGCGTGCCGAGGGACGAGGCGCGGCACGCCACGGAGCAGTCGGAGCAGGAGCCGTTGGCCGTGCAGCTAGTCGCAGACTCGGGTCATAACTTTTGGCTTAAGGTCTCCTGCGCGTCGGAGAAAAGCGCAGCCACCACGGTGGTGGGGGCCGACACGCTTTGCGGTAAGTCGCAAGGTTATAAGCATGTGTATCTCGAAGATGCGCAGATGGACAGCTTTTGTGGAAATTTGGGGCGGCCGGGCCGCGGTTGTGCGTGCCCACCCTCGCCAGTAAGGTACCCTTTTTGTAGGCCATGCACGACAGTTGGCGGCGCACGCAGGGGTACGCCGCACTTTGGCACGGGCTGTCGGGAATTACTATTGGCGTGGGATGCATGCTGACGTGACGCGCTATGTGGAGACGTGTCACATCTGTCAGACAGCAAAGGAGGATAGGCGGAAGCGAGCGGGGGATCCGAGAGCATTGCAGGTTCCGGAGGCTCCATGGGACGTGGTTCACCTGGACTGGATCTCAGGATTCCAGAAAAGTGCCGAAGGGTATGACAGTATCCTGGTGTTTGTTGATGCGCTTACAGGGATGGTGCATTTGCAAGCGTGTACAAAGGCAGACACATCAAAGGATACGGCACATCATTTTGTCAAGAATGTGGTTCGGTTACATGGGATGCCTAGGGCAGTGGTGAGTGATCGAGACATAAGGTTGCGGGCGCATTTTTGGCGCGCATTGCAACAGCGTCTGGGAACCGAGTTGAGGTTTACGACGGCGTTCACACCTAACTCGAACGGCAAGGTGGAAAGAGTTAATGCAGTGTTAGGCGACGTGCTGCGGTCCCTCTGCAATTTCGCGGGAAAGAACTGGGCGGAGCAGTTGGACCTGGCTGAATTCGCCATCAATGGCAGCGAAAGCCGGATTACCGGGTTGACGCCATTCTTTGCTATTTATGCGCGCGAGCCGCGAGTGCAAGCAAATCTGGGGCATCCTCGTCTGGATGTTCTGTCCGCCGAAGAGTTTGCTGATACTATGTTCGCCACAGTGACACACACGTGACGCTTTGGAACGGGCCAAGTTGCGATATGAACGGGATACACGGAGCAAGCGGCGAGCTGCTGAAAAGTTTCAGGCAGGCGATCTGGTGCTCCTTTCGACAAAGAAACTTAATCTCAAGATCGCGGCGCGCAAATTGTTGTGCAAGTTCGTGGGGCCCTTTGAGGTTTTGGCGCCCCCAGAGCATGCGACAAATCCCAATGTGCTGTGGTTGAAGACGCCTCGTCAGTTCCAGATTCACATGCCGGTAAATGTTCAAGATATTAAGCGCTACCACAGGCGGGGCGACGATTTAGGCGGACCGCCTGAGGAGATGCCGGAGCCGATCGTGATTGATGGGGAGGACTGTTACGAGGTGGTGTCGGTGTTGGCGGAGCGTACGCACGGGAGAACGCGCCAACGCCAGGTGCTGGTCAAGTGGACGGGGCTGGACTTGTTGTCAGCGACGTGGGTGCCAATGGGGAATATTCCCCAATGGGCGCTCGACGAGTTTCGGGGATTGCAGAAGGACGATGGTGACGATGAGGACTCCAGCGTCAAGCTCCAAAGTCCAAAGATTGACCGCATATGCGTCACGGTAGTTGCGTATCTTGTCGGCAGCGGCGCTCTCGAGGATGTGATCAGGGTTGTCAGGGTTGCGGAGCTGACCCTGATTGAGCCCTGATCGGCCGGCGCCGATGAAGTCGTGGCGTATGGTGAAGTCAATCAGCAAATCGACCTTATCAGCCAGCCGGATATTGCGGATTTCGAGATCGGCGCGGCGACTACCCTCACTCGTGAGCACATGCTTGCGCCTGGTGGCAAAACCTGCGTCATTACAAATGCGCTCGAATGCCTGCAAGACGTGCTCGTGCGCAGTGGTCCAATTAGCGTGTCACATAGCGCTGTGATAGATGCAAGAATTGATGTGGTCCCAAGCACCGTCACTGCCCATTAAGTACCGCTGACAGGGGCATTGCGCGTTCGCGAAAGGAGCGAGTGCAGGGTTATTGGTGAAATCGAAGAACTGATGGAAGAAGGCGCCATAGTCTGGCTCAGTAACGGTCGCCGTGGTGCGCGGCGCATCACAGCCAAACGACGCCCAAGAACGGCCCATCAGGCCCCACACTGAGGAGGCGGGGGAGAAGGAGATGCGTGATGTCTTGCCACCCTCTTCGTCATTGCGTTGCGGCATGTTGCGGCGCAGGGCGGAATGCTCATCAAGCAAGGGCGCCGATTGGGTACATTGCAACAAGCGCACATCGCGCATGCGGTCCGTAGGCAGATTTCGGAGCATAAGCTTGTGCAGCGTCCATTTTTGCATGATCCGTTTAGTGACCTGACGTTGCGGAGGTAACGACGGACGAACAGTGTTCTCACCATTTTCCTCATCCTGCCGAGCACGCAAAGAAGCGAGAAGGTTAAGCGGAGGAAGGGAAAGAGGGTGAGCATTGTCGGCGTCGTGTCCCTGAGCAGGGGCGTCAAGTGCAGGAGCAGCAGCGGGACCGGCGGGTGGGGGTGGGGCCCATTCGGAACAATTGTAGAGCGTTAACAGGTTGTCGTGCAACTGTTTGAGTGTCGAAAGTGCCGAGCAGGTCCAAGTGGTGGGGTCGTTAAGAGTCTGGCCGGCAACCCATTGAGAGGCGTGCGGGAGCGAAGCCAGCCAAGACACCAAGTGAGCAGTTGCGCTGTAAAAAGCTGCCATGCCAGAAGCGGGCAAAGGAGTAATGCCGAGGCCTCCCTCGTGATGTGGCAATTCGAGAGAGAGTGTTGTTTATTGGTACTCAATTTAGTATCCTCTACACTTCCATGTATTCGCCGGCCGAGGCCGCGACTCCTGACAATCGTGCGGCACCATGACAGTATATGCGCAGGCAGGGTGTCGTAGGTGGCGCCAAGGCCACGTTGAAGAATGGCGCTGACAATTAAGTCTTGGATGAACACCGGGACCGCCA
>Ga0315905_10009076_pt1 | contig 10071 bp, 9 predicted proteins | sample LakEriMetagenome_5_FD_203522 | JGI IMG/M metagenome (GOLD analysis project Ga0315905, IMG submission 203522) | Freshwater fungal communities from buoy surface, Lake Erie, Ohio, United States - Buoy 4 MA121 | ecosystem: Environmental > Aquatic > Freshwater > Lake | place: USA: Lake Erie, Ohio... | reverse complement strand
TCAGATTGCAGCAACATCAGTACCTAAGTTCCGCGCAGGCGCTGAATTCAAGAAAAAGGTTTCAGGCAAATAAGCCTGTAAAACTTAAGGCGATCGGACTCGTTGGGAAACCAACGAGTCCGATCCATTTTTATGTCAGGATGATTAAGTCATGAGCAAATTCCCGCCACAGTCACCACGTGGCTTTTGGTATTGGTTAATCGAATTCATTCTGCGCCCAATCCTAAAAGCGGCAACAGCTCGCGACTGGCGTGGTGGCGAGTACTTGCGCATCGACCAAGGAATTGTCGTAGCCATGAATCATCTTTCTTGGTACGACCCATTAGTTGCTGCACATTTTGTAAATGACAATGGCCGTCCAGTTCGCTTCTTGGCAAAAGTTGAAGTTTTCAAAATTCCAGTAATCGGTTCGATACTTAGAAATGCCGGCCAGATCCCAGTCCAACGTGGAAACTCAGATGCTGCAGCTGGTTCACTTCGCGAAGCCATAACGGCAATTGAAGATGGTCAGTGCGTTGTGATCTATCCAGAAGGAACTTTAACTCGAGATCCAAACTTGTGGCCCATGACTGCAAAAACTGGCGCAGCGAGAATCGCGCTTATGACTGGCGCGCCAGTTATCCCGGCAGCGCAGTGGGGTCCGCAAGAAGTTTTAGCTCCTTATAGTAAGCGTCCGCGATTGTTTCCACGAAAGACAATGCACGTTTGGGCCGGACCAGCTGTGGACCTAGATGATTTGCGGGCCCAACCAGTAACAACTGCAACTTTGCGGGAAGCAACTGAACGAATCATGTTTGCAATCACTAAAATATTGACAGAGCAACGTGGCGAAGTGCCACCTGCCCAACCCCTCGATCGTCGGATCGCACTTCAAAAGAAAGCGGACTCATAATGCGCGTGGCGGTAATGGGTGCTGGATCCTGGGGATCAGTGTTCTCGATGATTCTGGCCGATGCGGGTTGCGAAGTTTCACTTTGGGCGCGCAATAACTCGATCGCACAAGATATAAATTCCACTCACATTAACCACGCATACTTTCCAGAATTAACTCTTTCCACCGACGTCGTGGCAACTGCAAATCCAGATCAAGCATTAACTGGTACTGATCTTGTTGTGCTGGCAATGCCGGCCCAAACTTTACGAGGCAATCTTTCGGCCTGGAGTTTGTCGATTCCAAAAGAAGCCTTACTTGTCTCACTAATTAAGGGCGTTGAACTGGGCACTGCCCAGCGCATGTCTGAAGTGATTGCCGGAGTTGCAAAGGTAGACCCCGATCGGGTTGCAGTTGTCTCAGGCCCAAACCTGGCAAATGAAATTGCGGTTCGCGAACCAGCAGCAACCACAGTTGCCTGCGCTAACGAAGATTTCGCCATCCAGATTCAGGATGCCTGCACCACTGATTACTTCCGTCCGTATTACACAACTGATGTGGTCGGAGTTGAAATTGCCGGCGCCGTTAAAAACGTGATTGCGCTAGCAAACGGAATGGCAGTTGGCCTTGGTTATGGTGAAAACTCCCAATCAGCATTGATGACTCGAGGTCTTGCCGAGATGACCCGACTCGGGGTTGCCCTGGGCGCTAACCCGTTAACTTTTGCGGGTCTAGCTGGAGTCGGCGATTTAATTGCGACTTGTCAGTCACCGCTATCGCGTAACCGAACAATTGGCGTTTACCTTGGTGAAGGAAAAACCATTGAGCAAGCCCAGGCTTTGACTAGAACAACATCTGAAGGTGTAAAGAGTTGCCAATCTATTTTGGATCTAGCCACACGCCATGGCGTTGAGATGCCCATCACTGAGCAAGTTGTAAATGTAATTCATCATGGAACTAGTGCAGAGAAGGTCTTAAAGGCTTTCATGTCTCGTCCAACTACGGCCGAAGAAGGTCAAGAACTAATGGAGCACATGTAGTTACTAATAGCCCATTTTCGGTTGAGTTTGAGATTCGACTTCGCCAGTGGCATTTAGTGCTTGATCTAGATCTGCCCAAATATCGTTTACATTTTCGATACCAACGGAAACTCGGATTAAATTCTCAGGAACTGCAGAATTTTCTTTTGGCCATCTGCGCCTGCGCTCCATGAGGGTTTCAACGCCGCCCAGAGAAGTTGCGTAAGTGATTAGTTCTACAGATTGACACACTCGCTCCGCATCTTGGGCGTCCCCTTCAACTTCAAAAGCCAACATAAATCCAGGCCCATCAGATTGTCGCTTGGCAATGTCTGCATTCTTGTGTCCGCCAAGACCTGGGTAATGTACGGCTCGCACTTTCTTGTGATTTGCCAAGCGCTCAGCGATGAATTGGGCATTTGATTCCGCTCGATCAATGCGCACCGCAAGTGTGCGGATTCCTCGCAACGCCAAGTAGGAATCAAACGCACTGGGCACTGCGCCCAAAAGCACGCGTCGGCCAATAATCTTTTGCGCAAGTTCGTCGTCAGCTGTGACCAGTGCGCCCATCAATAAGTCGGAGTGCCCGGCCAATCCTTTAGTTGCGCTGTGCATAACGAGGTGGGCGCCAAGTTCAAGTGGTCGCTGCCGCATTGGAGTCATGAAGGTGTTGTCAACAGCCAAGTAAGCGCCGTAGTGTCGAGCCACACTTGCAGTTGCTTCGATATCACAAATTTCCATCATTGGATTTGTTGGTGTTTCAATCCAAACCCACGAAGCTGGTTTACCGTCACCAGTTATCGCGGCATTGACTGCAACATCATCTGTTACGTCAACTAATCGCAATTCAATTCGACCTAGATCGTGAAGTTCCTGCAGTCGTACCGCCACACCAGTGTATGAATACTGACTTGCCACAACTGGACTTCCTTGTGGGAACAAATCGAAGATTGCATTCGCAGCAGCCATGCCACTTGAAAAAACAGTGCAGCGTCCACCTTCAAGTGCGCCGATGGCTTGCTCTAAGGAATCAAGTGTGGCATTCCAATCCCGCATGTAACCATAAGGACCACCTGCGTGCAAAGTGCTCGATAACACGATTGGGGGATTGATAGGCCCATCAGGTGTGACTGGTGGACGACCAGCCTGGACTGCAGCGGTATCCAAATTGTTAAATGAGCTGGCATGATTTTTCGGCGCGTTCATAAGGGAAACACTAGTGCCATGGGATTTCTAAATGTTTCGGTAGCGTTAGACAGGTGAGTAAGAAAATCCGAGTAGCCGTGATCTTTGGCGGTCGCAGCAGCGAGCACTCGATTTCGTGCATTTCCGCAGGCAGTGTTCTGCGAGCCCTTGACCGTGGGCGGTACGAAGTGGTGCCAATTGGCATCACAAAATCTGGCAAATGGGTACTCGAAGCTGATGATGCTGATCGATTAACGATGCAAAATGGCATTTTTCCAGAGGTTGACCCATCTAATCCGCCAATTCTTTTCACTGCTGATTCCACGGCAACCCAATTAGTGGTGCAAACCAGCGTTCCGGATCTCTTAGCGCAGGTAGATGTTGCATTCCCAGTACTACATGGACCCTGGGGAGAAGACGGCACAATTCAAGGACTTCTTGAGTTAGCGGCAATTCCATATGTGGGTTCGGGAGTATTTGCTTCCGCAGCGGCGATGGATAAGTCCCATCTAAAAGCAATGATGCAGTCTGCAGGATTACCAATTGGCCCATACGAAGTTGTAAGTAATGCGCAATGGGTTAACGATCAAGCTGGAAGCCTGGAACGCATTAAGGCTCTTGGGTTACCAGTTTTTGTTAAGCCATGTCGGGCTGGATCAAGTGTTGGCATTAGCAAAGTTAAATCACAGCAGGAATTAGTAACTGCAATTGAAGCCGCCAGATTGCATGATCCAAAAATTATTGTCGAGGCCAGTATCGAAAATGCTCGAGAAATTGAATGTGGAGTTTTAGGAACTATGACCGGCCCTAAGGCGAGTGTCTGCGCGGAAATTATTGTGCGCGAAGGACATGAGTTCTATGACTTTGAAGCCAAGTATGTAGATGACTCTGTCGAGTTATCAGTTCCAGCTGATCTGGATCCAGTGCTACATGAAAAACTCCGTGACCTTGCGGTCAAATCGTTCTTGGCGATGGACGGCGAAGGGCTAGCTCGCGTTGACATGTTTTTAACTGGCAATGATGTCGTCATCAACGAAATTAATACCATGCCTGGATTTACTCCGATTTCGATGTACCCACGGATGTGGGCAGAAACTGGAATTGATTACCCAGCGCTCGTAGATGCCTTAGTTCAAGATGCGCTTCGTCGTGGTGTCGGTCTGCGTTAATCGCGCTAACGTGTAACACATGACCGAACAGAACTTTGGCGAACAAACAGTTGGTGAGCTGGGCGAGTTTGCACTTATTGATGCAATCGCTGCTCGACTTGCTAAATCATCAACTGAAACGGTTTCGGTTGGTATTGGTGATGACTCTGCAGTTGTTTCGGCCAAAGGTGGAAACGTCGTTGCATGTCTAGACATGTTGACCCAAGGTGTGCACTTTCGCTTGGACTGGTCAGAAGCAAAAGATATTGGTCGTAAAGCGGCCGCTCAAAATCTGGCAGACATATTTGCCATGGGTGCAACACCGACTGCCTTACTAGTTGGACTTGCGCTACCTTCCCAAACTTCGGTTTCTTGGGTCATGGGCTTGGCTGATGGGTTAAGTGAAGAAGCCGCATTAGTCGGAGTAACTGTTGTTGGGGGAGACATAGTTCGAGGCGACAGCATTGCGATCAGTGTGACGGCACTTGGTGAACTTGGTGAGCGAACTGCAATTCTTCGATCCGGCGCAAAGCCAGGAGATGTGTTAGCCCTTACCGGAAGACTTGGTTTTGCCCAAGCTGGCCTACTGATGCTTTCGCGTGGGTTTAGATCGCCACGCGTATTAGTTGGAGCTCATCGAGTTCCAGAACCGCCATATGAATTAGTTCGATTAGCAACTCATGCAACTTCAATGATCGACATCAGTGATGGCTTAGTTTCTGATTTAGGCCATATCGCGAAGGCTTCCGAAGTTTCAATCAACATCAAGACTTCGGAGTTTGAAATCCCTGAGCCACTTGCCGCCGCCGCTTCGGCCTTTAATGGCAATGCACTGGAATGGATTTTAACCGGCGGTGAGGATCACGCATTCGCTGCCACATTTACAACGGCACTTGACGTGCCATCTGGCTGGACCATCATTGGCTCGGTGGAATCCAGCGATCCAGGAGTTACCGTTGATGGTGAGATTTATTCAGGTAAAGGCTGGGATCACTTCTCAACCAACTAAAAATCCCCCCGATTAGCTCGAGGGGATTTAAAAGTTTAGTTAGCTATCAGACGCGGGAAACTTTTCCAGCCTTGATGCATGAAGTGCAAACATTTAGACGCTTTGGCGAGTTGTTAACAACTGCATGCACGGTCTGAATGTTTGGGTTGAAACGACGCTTGGTACGACGGTGTGAGTGAGAAATGGCGTGGCCAAAGCCTGGGCCTTTGCCACAGACGTCACATACAGCAGCCACGATGACTCCTTGAAGATTGAAGGGTTGCTTGGTTAAGCCTTGCCAGACTACCTGCGAATGCTCAGAAATTCCAATTCGGGTTCAATTAAAGCCTGTAACTGCGGGCTTGCAACCGGTCCAGAAACCTGGGACACAGGTAATCTAGGGGCGTGGCAAACAATGGAAATACGGTAATTGACGCTGGTATGTTCCGCGAAGCAGTGACTCAATTCCAGGGTCTTTTGGTCAAAAATGAGCAGTTGCTCAATGATTTAAACGTTTATCCAGTGCCAGATTCAGATACCGGATCCAACTCCTTGCAGACCCTTAATGGCGGGATCGCAAATGGTTTAGTTCAATCCGCAGACCTTGGAGAGTACGCGCAGGTTCTAGCAACAGGAGCTGCCAAAGCAGCAATGGGAAATTCTGGCGTAATTTTGGCTCAGTATTTACACGGTTTAGCTCAAGCACTCTCGAACACCACTTCTCCAAATCAATGCACACCACAGGAATGGCAGCAAGCATTGCAGCAGGCGGCCGAAGTGGCGCGACAATCGGTTCTCACGCCAGTTGAAGGTACTGTGCTCACAGTTGCCGATGCCGCAGCAGGGATAGAGGCGCAATCGGATTTCAAAAAGTATTACGAGCAAATTCAAATTGCAGTTCGAGCCGCTGTAATCGAAACTGAAAATCTTTTGCCCGAACTTAAGGCTGCCGAAGTTATTGATGCTGGCGCATTAGCACTTTCGTTTTTTCATGACAGCTTTGCACTCACGCTTGGGTTGACCGTTAGCCCATTTGAAGTTTCTGCTCGCAAGCCTGTTACCACGAATTATTCTGGACCTGCCTTTGAATTAATGTTTTCGGTTGTGTGTCCACAAGGCGTTAAAGCGGATATCGAAACCAAGATCAGCAGCCTAGGTGAATCCATTTCAATATCCGGGGCCGAACCAAACTTCAACTTTCATATCCACACTGACCACCCAGACTTAGTAATTGAAAGTTGTGAAGCAGAAGTCGAAATCACAAACATTCGAATTTCTGAGCTGGGCACTTAAATAGATGGCAGACCTAAGTACTCAAGTTGTTGAAGTGGTAGGAGCCAAGACCGCTGCGCTTTTGGAATCTGAATTCGAAATAGTTTTAGTTGAAGATTTACTTCGGCACTATCCGCGCCGGTATGAACAGCGTGGCGCGCTAACTGATCTCGGCAATCTCGAAATTGGAGATCACGTAACAGTTCAAGCCCAAGTTAAAAGTTTTAAGAATCTGAAAAACGCCAAGGGAGGCACGCGCCAAGAAGTTGTGATCAGTGATGGTTCAGGGTCCTTGACTTTGATGTTCTTTAATCAGCATTGGCGCGAGAAAGACTTAGTTGCCGGCAGGCAAGGTTTATTTGCGGGACAAGTTTCGGTGTTCAATAACAAACGTCAGTTGACGCATCCGGAATACGAACTTCTTGATGACGCTGCAGACGTTAACCCAGATGATTACGCGGAAGCATTTTTGCCGGTCTATCCTGCAACCAAAAAACTTCAAACCTGGACGATTGAGCGCAGTATCGATCTAGCCCTAACTGCACTTGGTGAAATCGAAGATCCCTTACCGGCTGAAATCAGAAAATCTGAAGGGCTGATCGACTTAGGTGTGGCCTTGCATGCGATTCATAAGCCAACATCACGTGAGCAACTAGAAGCCAGTCGTTTGCGATTGAAGTGGGATGAGGCTCTGGCTTTACAAGTTGTATTAGCTAAGCAACGTCACGAAGAGGAATCCTGGCCAGCAATTGCCAGATCTGAAAAACCCGATGGATTGCTTGCAGCTTTTGATGCGAAGTTGCCATTCACTTTGACCCAAGGCCAAGTCGAAGTTGCTAAAACGATTTCTGCTGAAATGGCAGCTGGCCATCCAATGCACCGATTACTACAAGGTGAAGTCGGAAGTGGAAAGACCGTTGTTGCAGTTCGGGCAATGCTCACGGTTGTTGATTCAGGCGGCCAGGCAGCGCTGCTTGCGCCAACTGAAGTGCTGGCCGCTCAGCATTACCGCGCAATCACAACTTTGCTTGGACCGTTGGCCGAACGCGGCAAACTTGGCGCGCACGATGAAGGCACTGGCGTAACTTTGCTAACTGGCTCCATGACAACTGCCGCCCGAAGGCAAGCATTGCTAGACATAACTTCAGGCCAAGCCGGAATCGTGATTGGTACTCATGCATTACTAGAGGATCGAGTCGATTTCTTTGATCTTGGTCTTGTGGTTATCGATGAACAACATCGCTTCGGTGTTGAACAGCGCGCAACTTTAGTTGGGAAAGCCGGAAGTGATCGGCGTCCTCATGTACTTGTTATGACAGCAACCCCAATTCCAAGAACTGTTGCGATGACCGCATTTGGCGCCTTGGACATCTCAACATTAAGTGAGCTTCCAGCGGGACGCTCACCAATAACTACGCACGTTGTTTTGTCTGCGGAAAAACCAAGTCACTTAGCCAGAGCGTGGGAACGAATTGTGGAAGAAGTTCGCGCAGGTCACCAGGCCTATGTTGTAGTTCCGCGCATCGCCAGCCAAGAAGATAAAGACTTAAAACCAGGGCAACGCCAGGCGATTGCCTTGGAAGATTTAGCGCCACAGTTAATCGAAGGACCACTCTCAGGAGTTCGAGTAGGAATAATGCATGGCCAAATGGCGGGCGCCGACAAAGATGATGTGATGCAAAGATTCGCGCGCGGCCCAGCACATGAAGATGGCATTGATGTATTGATTTCAACGACTGTAATTGAAGTTGGTGTGGATGTTCCTAATGCCACGACCATGGTGATTATGGATGCTGATCGATTTGGCATAAGCCAACTGCATCAACTTCGAGGCCGCGTTGGCCGTGGTAGCGCACCTGGTTTATGCCTATTGGTTAACGAAGCTCCAGCGTTTAGTCCGGCTCGGGAGCGCTTAGCTGCGGTTGCTTCTACTAACGATGGCTTTGAATTGGCTGCCCTTGATCTGGAGCAACGACGCGAAGGCGATGTCTTGGGTCGAAGTCAATCGGGAATGCGCTCGAGTTTGAAGTTAGTGAGCATCCTGCGTGATGAATCAATTTTGGAACAGGCAAGAATTGCAGCTGTGAATATTGTTACGAAAGATCCAGAGCTTGATTCCAACCCAGCACTAGCCAGAGCGGTTCAATCACTCATTGATCAAGCTCGCGCCGAGTTTGTGAAGAAATCATGACGCGAATAATTGGTGGTGACTTTCGTGGTCGCTCAATTAAAGTTCCCGGCGCGGAAATCAGGCCAACTTCGAGTCGAGTCCGGGAAGCAATATTTTCTTCCGTGGAACACGCTGTAAGTGGACTTGATGACTTACGAGTTTTAGATCTATTCTCTGGCTCTGGCGCATTTGGAATTGAGTCAATTTCTCGGGGTGCTGCTGAATCCGTACTAATCGAAAAAGATTTACGGGCCGCAGATTCCTTGCACATAAACATTGCAAGCTTTGGAATCAAGAACGCCAGGGTTGTGATTGCTGATGTGTTTATAGAAGTTGCTCAAAAATCTGGTCGCGGAACTTTCGATGTTGTGTTTATTGATCCGCCATATGCCGTCGAAGACGAGCAAGTTGATGCCTTGATTGCCAACTTGGTAGAAAACGACTGGCTTAATGAATACGCCTTAATCGTGGTGGAACGGGGATCACGATCCCAGGTGCTTTGGCCACAGCAGGTTGAAGAACTGCGCAAGAAGGTTTATGGTGACACCAGTATTTGGTACGGTCAGTATCTAACCAATGACTAACAATTTGATTTCGAGAGGGTGAATTGAGTGGCCAAGAGCGGAGTTAGAAAAGCTGTTTGTCCAGGATCTTTTGATCCAGTGACATTTGGGCACTTAGACGTCTTTGCCCGCGCCGCCGAACAGTATGAACATGTCACTGTTGCAGTGCTGCAAAACAGTACAAAAGCTGGGCTATTCACCATGGAACAGCGCATCGAGATGATTACCGAATGCGTTAAGCCTTACCCAAACATCGTGGTCGACACCTTCAAGGGCTTGCTGGTCGATTACTGCAAGGTCAATGGAATCAGCGCAATTTTCAAGGGCCTTCGAGCCGTTTCTGACTTTGACTATGAACTTCAAATGGCCCAAATGAACTCAAGACTTGGCGTGGACACCCTATTTGTGGCGACCAATCCCGAGTACAGTTTCCTTTCCTCGAGTCTTATCAAGGAAATCGCCAAGTTCGGTGGGGACGTGGCTGGCCTAGTCCCAGAAAATGTCCACGAAGCCCTGAAAGCCCAACAGCGCCCAAATTCCTGATTTTGCGAAGGTTTAGCCCGCACTCGACCCATTGCTCGATTTGGGAGAGCCAGTAAAAACGCGCTAATCTAGCCTTTGGTCTTTCACGAGGCCGAATGAGCCTTACTTCCAGCGAGGAATACTGTGTCTACCCTCGATCCAAGCTCGCCGCTAGTTCTTGATGTTCGAGAACTCGGTCGCCGTGCTGGTTCGATGAAGAAACTAGATTTCTCGGTGGCGGCACCGGCTGATCTCGGCGTCGGATTGATTGCAGTCCCAACAGGATCTGAAATTGAGTTTGATCTTAGGCTCGAATCAGTAATTGATGGGGTT
>Ga0315905_10009075_pt1 | contig 10071 bp, 8 predicted proteins | sample LakEriMetagenome_5_FD_203522 | JGI IMG/M metagenome (GOLD analysis project Ga0315905, IMG submission 203522) | Freshwater fungal communities from buoy surface, Lake Erie, Ohio, United States - Buoy 4 MA121 | ecosystem: Environmental > Aquatic > Freshwater > Lake | place: USA: Lake Erie, Ohio... | reverse complement strand
ATTAAACCCTGCCGCCGAATGAGCTTCCCCGGTTTACCGCTTAACAACGGGATCCGCTGCCTTCCCGGCTTGCTGAACAAGCGGCAGAGCAGGGTTGAGCGGCTGGACGAACTGCACCCCTTGAGCCCCGGTGTTGCTAGAGTGGCCGGGAAAATCCACGCCGCGCTAAGGACAATCTGAGGCCGAATCTCCGTGACTTCAAATGCACTTCCCAAAGGCCGCCATCACCAAGTCCAAGCAATAAAGTCCATCCCGCACCAACCCAAACAAACAAAACAAAGTGTCCCCTGTATTCACTCTTCGAAACATCGCCTCGTGGTATCACGACACCCTCTCAACTGAGGAACCCTCTGAGAAAGCCCGCGTTCCTGCACTGCAGCGGGGGCTGGTATGGAGTCCCCAACAAAACGAACTGCTCTGGGATTCGATTCTCCGCGGGTTTCCTATTGGGGCACTCGTCGTGACCCGCTGGTCGGAACGGCTGAGAAAGTCAGCAGAACGGCCGGAAGAGAAAGCGGACTACCACCTTCTCGACGGACAACAGCGCTGCAATGCCATCGCTCTGGGATACTCGGATCCTTTTGGTGCAGATGGAGAGGGAAACGCTGAATCCATCCTGTGGTTGGATTTGGAACCGCCCGCGGACCAGAACAGCACGCGCAATTTCCTCGTGAGAATGACCACTACTTCTCACCCATGGGGGTACGGCAGAGACGAGGCATCCCGTCCTTTACCCGTTCGGGCTGTCCGCGAGTCGCTTGAGATACTGGCATTGGACTCGTCCCATTCCGACTACCGACGCCCAAAGCCAAAGGAGCTCTGGCCTTGTCCCGCGGCGGCCGTGACACCCGTCCCGCTGGCGTGGCTTCTGCTGACGTCATTTGATAACGAGCAGGACTTCTGGAAGGCGATTGCGAATCGGGCCGCCACGGCCGGAGCCGAATCAGGAGCGAAACCGCGTCCGTGGACTCAGAGGGTCGAAGATTTTTGCTCTAATCCGGATTCCGCGGCTAACCGGGATCGGATCTTCCGGGGAATCAGGCGTGCTCATGCGGCGACGCTGATTGCACTGGAAGCACCGGAAGAGCTGCTCGAAGTGTCGGAACAGGAAAAGACTACAGACGGAAGCGTTGAGGACGTGACCAACATCGAGCAGCTCTTTCAACGGCTGAACCGTCAGGGAACCCGGCTTGATGGCGAGGAACTGGCCTACTCCATGATCAAAGCCTATTGGCGCGATCTGGAAGTGCCCATTGATACGGCAGCAAGGGGGCGAATGCCTCAGGCCAGAATGGTTTCGCTCGGCGTCCGGGCGGCACTCGCCGGGAACGGAAAAGAAAATTTGCCGGGGCCGCCGACACTAAGTGCCCTGCGGGCCATCGCCCGAAATGATGAAGCCAAACGGCAGACCATCCAGACATTCATCGCCGATGAACTCCTGGATGCCTGCTCGCTGGTGGATACCTGGCTTCGGTATAAGCCCGAAATCAATGAGTCCGGGCTCCTGCCAGTGCACGTCACCAGCATCGCCATCGGGTCGAGAGATGTGTATCTGCTGCTGCTCCACTTCGCCCGCCGGATGCACGGAGTGCGCAGTCCCGAGGGTTGGAGCCGCACAATGCAGTCCCTGGCTACGCTGCTGCACTGGTTCTCAAGCGATCAGGGCAAAGTAGTAAACCGTATATACCGCTGCTGTAGTAGTGAACTCACCTCAGAGAGTATCAGCGAGGCACTCCGAGCCTCCATTGCGGAAGGTGAACTGCATGCCATTCATTCGCCGAAGGCTGTGGCCGCATTCCTGGAATTTCCGGTCACCCCTCCCCACCAATGGACATGGCATAACTGGATTTACCGGGAGGGTGCCCCGGAAGGCAACGCTATCCGGCAAAAACAGTGGGAGTACTTCCTCCACTTCCGCTGGAACCGGGAACTTCTGCTCTACGCGCAACGCTCATTCCTCGCGCAACGTTTCCCAGATTACGACCCGGCACGCAAAGACCTTTGGGAGAGCCATAACCGGCCGTGGGACTTCGATCACCTCCTCGCTTGGAGCTATGTCCACAATCGGAAGGACGGCTCACCTTATCGCGAGGTGTGCAGGGACTTTGCCTGCACGATTGGTAATCTCCGGGCGTGGCCGTTCGAGCATAATCGTTCCGACCAGGCCGACGGCGCCGCTGACAAAATCTCGAACGAAGAATCGATCGCATGGAGTTTTGTCGAGGCAGATGAATTGAAGGCGTTCTCGGCTAAGGACGACACAAGGAGAGATCCAATCGCCGCGGAAAGCTTTCTGCGGGCCTGTCGTGGCCGGATTATCCGCATTTATGCCAATTGGTATGAGGCCACTGGAGTTGGTAACCTATTGCCGGAACCCCATGAGTCAGAATCCTAGTCGCCGGGTTTCGCTTCCCCTTCCTCCCAATTATCAAATCCAAAAACCTCACTACTAGAATGACCACAAGAAAACGGGGCTCCGACTGCTGCCCGATCTTGAAACCTCTGGATGTTCCCCGGGCTTTAAAATGATTTCGCAGGATTCATGAACCTCTCCCGTCAGATCATCGAAGCATTGCGATGGAGACTCGTTGCCGAGTTCATGCGGCGGCATGGGGCGCAGTTTACAATCATCGAAACCCACCCGTGCGGCGGTAATTATGACTGCCTCACGCTCCTGCGGGGTGAAGAGAGCGTCGCACATCTTAACTGCGGCGCCAGTTTCACCGCGTGGCCTGCGAATGGGGAGAACCGCATAGAAGGCCCAGAACTCTGGAGCAGGGCTTTGGAGGAGAAGGGGATGCGGGATATCCTCGACCACATGAGCAGGTGCTGTGGGCTGGAGGTCCCCGGGAAGTTGCCGCGCACCACACCGGAGACCCTCTGCTATCGGGTCATGGCCGGCGTCACATCGGCGCTGGCATTGGAGAACGAGCCGTGGGAATGGAGAAACGGTCAGGAGGATACCGCGGGCTATGGAAATCAGGACTACCGCGACGCATGGTTTGCGCAGTTTCCCGGAGCGCAGCAGGACCGCCAGCAGCGGAAACCTGACGATCCTTTTGGACTCGCGGCCTACCGCTACTGGTTCCTGCTGAAACAAGATGAGCCCGTGGTGTGCCTCTCAAAAGCAGCAATGCTATGGTGCCGGGACGGGGAATCCAGTGACCTCTTCGAGCACTACACCCGCCATCGCCGCCTGCACCGAACGGTCGGGCTGATTCTGGCGCAGTGTTGATTCTGTTCCCCCCATTCCAATAATTAGGCTGTGACGCGATACGCATGAACTACTTACCCCAATGGACACGAAGAGTCGCCATGGAAGGCACCGGGAGAGATCCCTTGGGCCTCTCCCGGGTATCGGATTCTCTGACGAATTTTCTGCTTCCGAGCATCATCACCACGACCGACCGCGCCCGCTACTACTCGTTTTATACCTGGGCCATCGCCGACATTCAGGCTCTGAGGGAGGCCAAAAACGGAAAAGTGGTTTTTGAGGAGGAGTTTCAACGGAGGGAGGCGGCCTTTGCGCTGGCGTCTCTCATGGGCCGACGAACCGAATTGCCCATCGTGGGGGTGCGTGCTGTGGAAGGCGCACTCGCCTCGCCGGACGAGGAGGACAGGCTCGGGACTGCTTTTCGAGTCCTTCCATCCAATACCACCGGCGGCTACGGTCAATACTATGGAGGCTGCCTCCATGCCCTGGGGCTTGTCCAGTCGGACTCGGAGGGCGACCTGGTCGTTTCACCGGAGTTGGGAAGGCGGCTGGCCGCGGCCTTTGCCGCCGCGACAGCCAGCGCGCCCTACCGGGCGGAGGGCTGGCAGACTCGGGCGCGCGTGCCGAAGAAGACCCTCCAAAAGTCCGCGAAGTTGTATTCACTTGATGCCCTGGGCGGGGCCGAGGCAGAACAGGAGCGCGAGCTGCTCATCCAATTGTTCTTCGATTTGGATAAATCGCCTTCACCAACCCGTCCGCTGAACCGTCAGGCGACCCTGGGGCTTTTTCTCCACCTCCTCCGCTCCTGTGCCGAGTCCGGTGTAGAGGTGACACGCCGCACCGTGGATGATGATGCCATTTTCTGGCCGCACTACTACGCGGGGTTGGAGGACGGGGAGAGCGGATTCCTGCCTTACCAGACGGTGCCGGCATTCACGGGAGTGCAGAACTTCTGGCGTCAGTTCTGCGCGCACCAGTTTCTCGCCGTGGCGCTGGAGGAGTTTCTCGCAGGAGTGCTCGGGGTATTGGCCGCTTATCCTGAAGGTCTGCCCAAGGCCAGCCTGCTCGATGAAATGATGGCGACTGGATTCATCGAAGACATGGAGGGCGTAGTCGGTACGCCCTGCGGTACCCCGGCTGCACTGCTGGCTGCGATAGGAATAAATGGCGTCCCCGGAGTGGACGAGAGCATTGCGGCCTCCCGGCGTTTCCATGGTGGAGCCGCGGTGAACGAATGGAAAGTCTTCTGGGCCGATGACGGAGCGGCGGAAACCAGTCTTGGCCAGACCTTCCTGGTTCTCGCCATTCTCTACGCCCGCTGGAGGGGCCGGAGTGATGACGACACGCTCCTGCAGGTGGAGCAGGAGGCCGGGAAAGAACTCTGGCTGGGAACCATGTTCCCGTGGCTCGATGGCTGGACCACCGACCGGCCATCATGGCGGGATGCTGTCGAGGCCCTGCTGGACTGGATCACGATGCGCCACGAGCAGGTGAAATTCCAGAAGCGCAAACTCGACGCCAGTTGGTTTGAAGTGGCCAATGGCCGCTATATCAGGCAGCAGGACATTGAAGCCAACACCCGGGCGTCCCGTCACAGCAATGCGACAACGATCCTGCAGGATCTTGGGCTGATTGAGCACGCGGGGCTCGACGATCCCCTGCGGCTGACAGAGCGGGGCAATGAGGTCCTCAATGAAGTCATTCGCTTACGGTCATGAGCAAGAAACTGACGAGGCTGAATTTGCACGACCGTCTGAAAAAGCATGCCTTCGAGCACGCTTTCCTCACGACCTATAATTTCGGGGCACGATTCTTCGAGGACTACGCGCTGGAGAATTTCAAAAGCCTACAGGACAACGGCAACGTCACGGTCCTGCTGGACGAAGGGGAATATCGGGACCTGCTCAATGCGGCGCAAGAGTCTCCGGAATCGTTCCCGAAGCAGGCTAACCTCCGGTATCTCCTCCATCCCATCCAAGTGCCGGGAGTGTTTCACCCCAAGATATTTCTCTTTGCCGGGAAGAAACGGGGACTGCTCGTGATCGGAAGCGCAAACTTCACTCAGGATGGACTCGGTTCCAATGCCGAGATGGTGGCGGTCTTTGATTTCGAAGCCGAGAAGAGCGAGGAGGCGCTGCCACTATTCCAGTCCGTCTTAAAGCTCCTCGAAAAGCTCGCGTGTCGGTGGCCGTCGGAGCAACTCCAGTCGAACCTGCAAACCATGATCGCAGAAGTCCCGTGGCTCTCCGGTGAAGCAAAAGCGCCGGATGATACCGAACTCCCCGTGCTCCTGGAAAACCTTGAAGTACCGCTTTGGGGCCAATTGGTGGAACGCCTCCCGGGAGCGGTCGATCATTTGCATGTCCTGTCGCGATACTACGACGCCCGGCCCGGGCTCGCCGAGTTTGCACTTCAGTCCGCGCATGCGGGCCGACTGACTCTCTATACGCAGAACGGAATCACCACGCTCACCAAAGACTGGCTCGGCTCATCGGCTTTCAAAAAAGGAGAATTGGACATCCGCCTGTGCCGTTACGCGGATGAAGATCACTACCAGCAACTCCATGGCAAGGCGTTGGCATTCGTCTGCGGTAAACGGGTGATGCTCGCCATGGGCAGCGCCAATTTCACCTCCTCCGCGCTCCAGCGGACTGCGGCCAACGGCAACCTTGAGGTTCTGATCTGTTATCCGTCCGTTCCCGCCACCGGAACCGCCATCGGGGAGTGGTTTGACCCGGACCGGACGAGCGTTATCCTCCGCACGCCCGATCAGTTGAAGACCGCCGAGGAGCCGGAGTCAGAATCGGCTGCCGGTTCTGCGGACCTAGCCGTGCGGATCGCCGAAGCGATGGTGGACGAGCAGTGGCTGAAGCTGACGCTTTCGCATGGACAGCCGGAAGCCGGAGTGTGCTGCCGAATTGTTCAAAGCGATCGTGTGCCCCTGCACCTGAAGGTGAAGATCATGGATGAACGCTCCCTGTCCTGCCAGCTTTCGGAGACAGACCGGAAGCGGCTGCGCGCTGCACCCTCGCTGGCCCAACTGGGGCAACTGGATGAGAATGGAGACTGGAAGGCGTCCAGCCACTCCATTCTCGTGACCAACCTGCAGGATGTCCGCACCGGCGCTGACCTGCGGCGTTCCCGTCAGATTCGTGAGGCCCGTGAAAGCCCTGAACGCTTTATCAGTGTCCTGAACGCGTTGTGCCGGGATGGGGATGAGGAGCGACTGAAGCAGTTCCTGACTTACTGTGATATTCCGATGGAGCTGCCCATTCGCCTCCTCCGACGGCGGTCACTGGAAAGGGATGCCCGTGCGGCGACAGGCGAAGCCTTTACCGTCTCCAGCGGACGCAACATCAGGAATTTTGAATTGCTCCACGACGCCGTAATGGATTTCGCAAAACGACACCGGCGGCGGCTGGAACGTCACATCGAAAGCGGACTCGCCAGCGGTGTGCCGAATTACCTCCACATTCTCCTCACTCTGGGGCAACTGCTTTTGTCCCAAATTGGACGAATCATCGACGCGCTCAAGTCAGACAGTCCTGTGGAACTGCAGCCGCAGCGGTGGCACGACATCCGGGATCACCTCGACGGCTACTACCGTGAATTGCGGGGGCTGTTCAAACTGACAGTGATTGATTATGTTCAGGCTTTTTCCGACAGCCGCTCGATGAAAAAACTGACGGAGGAATTCAGGGAGGCCCTGCCCGATTTGCTCGCATTACTGGATCGCGCCGCCCGTCTGCGCGACGAACTGGCTCAGTTACAGCAAACAAGGCTCGTGGTGCTTACATTACGGGGCGCGATTACCGGCCCCGGCTTTTTCAAGTCGGTACTCGCACCGGATAATTGGCCAGCCATGGCCCAGGAACTCAAAATCTACGGAGAAACCCTGACTCAACAGTTTGCTGCATGAATACAGTTATGCCCCACCATCTCAATGCGGCCGGGTCGGTCTTTCCAGGGTTAAATCCTCCCCTTTTCCATACGGCTCAACTGCCTTGTAATTTGCCGGATTCCGAGGGATGCAAGTTTTTGTCGCCGAGGCCGTGATTTCTGGATACCTGTTCAAATCCTCACAACAACGCTGCGCACTGCCGGCTTCACCCAACCTTTCTTTTCTTCAGTCATGTCTACCGACGAAAAAATAGAGCTGCTGCAAAACGGATTCACCAGCTTGAGTGAAGGACTTAAAGATTTGGCCCGGGAATTGTGGCGTGATGTTGACCCCACGAACATCGCTTCGCTGTCGCGGGCAGTCGAGTTTCAAAAGCAACTGGTAAACGGCCTGCAGGAATTTGATGAGGTTTCCGGACGGCTCGTACAATTGCTGAACTCGAACGGCAAAGCGTTCCCGGCCCTTGAATCACTACCGCCAGTAATTGAGAGGAACAGGCACCAGCCGAAAAGGGGCTTTGCTCTGGAGATGGACTTCAAGGGGACGCGGCCCTCAGCAATTGAGATTGAAGGAGAGGTGATCTCAGACATCTCCTCATGGCGAGAACTCCAGGAAGTAGCCTGCAACTTTTGCGCACGCAGAAATCCCGCGCTATTTCGGACGGTGCCCGACCACCCGGATTTTCACACTTCACACGGGACCCGTTACTTTACACGGGATTCCACCGGTCACCGCAGTCCGCTCAAGCTGGATCAGGGTATCTGGGTTGAAAGCCACCTTGGCTCAAACGCCATTAGTGAGCTGATTCGCAAGCTGCTCAAACTTTTCGGGATTCGGGAAAAGGATGTCCGGGTTTTTCTGCGCGAAGTCGATGATCAGGCTGCTGACGATCCTCACCGGTCTCGAAATGACATTGAGGACGACTCGTTGGCTCCCGGGAGCTTCCGGCGCTCCTGTCTTGTCCGGATCGAAGAGCACCTGGGGCTCTCCTTTGCGAAGCAGAATGCCACACTCTATGAATCAACGGATCACACGACAAATCTTCTAATCTCTGTCTCCAAGGACTACGGTGACGATAAAATGGTCCGGTTCTGGTACACCCTCGCCGCCCCTCAGATTGAGGCGCTGGACTCCTCTCCGAACGGATGGCTGGCGTTCGGCTGCGGGACCCCGGACAACCTCCTGCTTATACCCCATCGTTACGCCACTGAGTGGCTCCGGCGGATTCGAGTGGATTCCATCGACGGCCCTTCCCGCTGGGATGTCAAGCTCAGTAGTCCCGGGGATGGGTACAGGCTTTTACCTCCGTACTCAGGCCGGGAAATCAAACTCAAGCGGTTCCTTATCTAGCCCTATTATGAACTTCGAGGATAAAGTCGCTGTGATACAATCCGCCTTTCAGGACCTGAATAAGGCCCTCAACGAACTCTGCCGGGACATTTGGCACGAAGTGGATTCCACCGATCTCAACGCCGTTAGCCGTGCCGCAGGGTTTCAGCAGAGATTCGTGACCTCAATTAAAGGATTCGAGCGAAGCACTGTAGAGATTCTATCGCTGCTCAGCGATCGCCATCTCATTTCCGACAGCGAATCTGGACTGCCTGCTGAATGGGGGGAGACAGTCCCTTCAAAAATCAAGCAAGGCAAAAGTAAGGTGCCACGCAGTAAATCCATTCGGCGTGCCGTAACGGTTTCACCTAAACCTACTCTCCGGCCACTGGAGGAGTCTGCCTTGGATGACGCACTCGACAAAATTTCGAGCCTTGACCCTAAAGCAGGGGCTTCTTTACTTCGCCACGCCGTTCCAGCGATGTTGCTTGCTGTTGCGCGAATGATTGATCGTGGGGAGTTGGCGAGTAACTCGATTGAGTTTTCCGTAAAGCTCGCGGAGGAATTCCGAGATATTTGTCGCGGATTAGGAATAAGGGCCGGGCTGGGGGCTGCTTGCCAGGCATTTTTTGATTTGCGGTTCAGCAATTTTTGGAAACTTAAGCCCCTCCCCGGGCGGAGTGCGGAAATGCGCCATACCACGGTGGTCGAAAATCTTAATGATTTGAATCGCATCGTACTTAGTGCCAAAATCGACCGCAATCTCTACGATTGCTTCCGCTACCCAAAATTTAGCAAGCGGCTGCAGAAAATTATTGGCGACCGCTTTCTGAACTAGCCAGTAAGCACGTGGTCTAGTCTTTTGAGGCCTGCGCATCTTCACCTCCATTGCTCACGCCGGGTAGCACATCGCCACCTTCATCACATACTACAATACCCAGCGATTCCATCAGGCCCTCGACTCCACCACACCCTGTCAACACCATCACAACCTATGCAGACAAGCCTCATGATTAATCATAAATCTTGTCCAAGCACCAAGGGGGCATTGCGCCCCTTGGCTTTGGGGGCGGCCTGTAGCAATGGGCGGAGAGTCCCTCGGCATCGCTTGGTCGGCGAGCCATGAAGTGCGGGCGATGGGAATCCCCGGGACCATGATTGGAAAATACTGAAGAGGTTTTGAAATGATGAAGTGTCGGTGGCGGCGAAGTTAGGAGATGAATTTCTCCGCTGAAATCTCGCGTTCTCCGTCCCAGCGGTAGGCGACGAGCGGGCCATCTTTGGCCGCGCTGTAGTCTAGGCAGGCGATGTTCGGTTTCATAGGAGCGAAAGGCGAGTGCACGGGCAGCCAGTAGTGACCGACGAACACCGGCGGTGCAGTTTCCGCATAACCAGGCAGCGTGTCACAGAGCGACTCGGGGACCGGTGCAGTCGGTGGCGTATCCGCCGGAGGAAAGATCAGATCACGGTAGCTCATCCCGCGCGGCGCGTTTTCCCACCTGATCTTGCCGTGAAAATGCGGACGTAAAAAGGGAAAGTTAGTTTAGAGAATGGCGGGGTGAGGCTTCGAAGTCTAGCGGGGACTGGAAGGAGAGGGATGAATGGAGACGGTGTGTGTTATAGAAAG
>Ga0315905_10009074_pt1 | contig 10072 bp, 7 predicted proteins | sample LakEriMetagenome_5_FD_203522 | JGI IMG/M metagenome (GOLD analysis project Ga0315905, IMG submission 203522) | Freshwater fungal communities from buoy surface, Lake Erie, Ohio, United States - Buoy 4 MA121 | ecosystem: Environmental > Aquatic > Freshwater > Lake | place: USA: Lake Erie, Ohio... | reverse complement strand
CCAGGTGGGCACACTCGGCCAGGGGCAGGGAGGTTGGGAAGGAAGCGTCGGGAAGTGGCATTGCAACGGGACGTGAACGTCGGGAGAAGTGGAAGCGTCAGTCCTGAACGGGCGGAGACGGTCCCCAAGGCGGCGGGAAACGAGAGAATCACTCCCCCAAAAGCATAGCAATTGACTCAGGACAACCGAATCACCAGTCCCCAACGACAGGTCACCAATCCAACATTCCTTCTTCCCACCACTTTCCCGCGCCATTCCGACCGGGCTAGACTGCTGGTTCTGTCCATTCGGTACAGATCGCGGTGCGAAATGTCGTTTCGTCTGGTCAGTCCGGGATCCCAAGCCCCGTGTGCCAATCGGGACGCATGCCCGCCTCTCCACCTCAGACTCCTGTCAGTCGCATGTCGAGATCTCACAGCGATTTCATCGCCCGGTGTGACAACCCCCCTGCCTGTCCGCAGGGCTGGAATGCCGGTCGGGTTGTGCTGCTGGGGGCGGTGCTCAGCCTGCTGGGAGGTTGCCAGTCTGGGGTGGCACCCGTGGCGGAGAGACCGTCTTCCCGCCCGTGGCTGGAATCGCTTCCGGCCGACCGTGCTCTGGCATTTGCCCATCATTCCGAGCCGGTGGGAAGCTACCAGTACCACCGGGTGATCGGTTCCGGTGTCGGGCTGATCGACGTGAACAATGACGATCGTCTGGATGTGATCTGCCTGACGAACGCCGGCCCGGAGTCAAACCACCGGCATGCGGTGTACCTGCAGCAGTCCGATGGCCGGTTCCGGGACATGGCCGACGAAAGTGGCCTGGGACGCGGGGGCTGGGGCCAGGGAGTGGCGGCCGGAGACATCAACAACGATGGCTGGGTCGACCTGTGCATCACGGAAACCGACCGGACCCGGGTCTACTGGAATCGTCGGGGGCGGTTTGAGGAACTCGACGACACCCGGGGGGTGGTGAACCCGAACTGGGGATTGTCGGCGGCGTTCGCCGACCTCGACCGTGACGGCTGGCTGGATCTGGTCGTGGGAAACTACCTCGAAACGGCCCCCGATCGGGAGTGCACCCATCTGTCCGGTGGGGCCGACTTCTGTGGTCCGCATCACTTCCCCCCGGTGGCATCCCGCTGGTTCCGCAATCTTGGTCCCGACGATGAAGGCCGTCCCCGATTCGAGGACCAGACCCAGGCCTCAGGTTGGGCCAATCATCCCGGCAAGGCGATGGGAGTCTGGTGCGCCGATTTCAATGACGATGGCTGGTGCGACGTCTTTTTCGCGAATGATTCGGTGCCCAACACGCTCTTCATCAACCGGCAGGATGGCACGTTCGGAGAGGAGGCGGCGACACGGGGAGTGGCCGTCGCCGGGATGGGGCGGCCCGAGGCGAACATGGGCGTGGCCGTCGGGGACGCCGATGGAAATGGACTGTTCGACCTGTTCGTCACCCACCTGGTCAGTGAAGATCATCGTCTCTGGAGGCAGGCGCCGGTCGGACTGTTCAGCGACGGAACTGCACGGGCGCGACTGGCGTCGACCGCCAACCGGGGGACCGGTTTCGGAACCGTCTTCGCCGACTTCGACAATGACGGCGACCAGGATCTGGCGATCGCCCAGGGAGCGGTGCTGCAGGAACGGGGGGGGCCCGGCAGCACCGCCTCACCGGGTTTCTGGCAGCCCTACGGCCAGCGCAATGTGCTGCTGGAGAATCGGGGAGGGGCCTTCGCCGACCGCAGTCGGGAAGAACCTGCGCTGTGTGCGAGTCCAGGCGTCCACCGCGGTCTGGCCTGGGGTGATCTCGATGGCGATGGGGGGGTCGATCTGGTCGTCTCCGAGGTCGATGGACCGGTGAGGGTCTTGCGGAATGTAGCGGAGAACCGGGGCCACTGGGTGACCATCCGGGCGGTGGATCCCCGGTCCCGGCGGGATGCCCATGGTGCGGTCATTACACTCACCGGACTTCCGGCGGGACGGGTCTTTCGCCAGACGATTCAGCCGGGGGGAAGCTACGCCTCGAGCAGCCAGCCCGCAGTGCATTTTGGACTGGGGGAACTCGATCGCCCGCCGGGATGTGAAGTCCGCTGGCCCGATGGGCTGGTCGAGCGCTTTGCCCTCCCGGCGGTGGATTGCCGACACGAATTGCGGCGGGGAACGGGAGTTTCGGAACCATGATGCCCGAAGAACTTCGCCCTGGCGATACCAACGGCCTGGCTGGAAACCAACTGGCCGGAAACAAAGATCTGACGCCCCCTCCCGCCGCGACTGTGACCAGTGCTGGGGTGGGGGTCAGGGGGCTCGAACCTGTTCCTTCGGGACGGCGTCTGCGCCGTGAGATCCTGGGGTGGCTGGCGTGGGGTCTGCTGGCGATCTCCCCTGCGGCCGCGCATTGGACGTGGCGTTCGCTGACCCGGCCTCAGCCCCCCGCGCTGGCTGAACTGGGACTGGAACCGGCCGTCCAGGCGGCGGCCTCCGATCTGGTGCGCTCCATCAACGCCGCACCACAGGTCCCCGAAGCATGGGCCCGGCTGGGTTTCCTGCTGACCGCCCACGGCAGCCCCCGTGCAGCCGCCGAGTGTTTCCGGCAATGTCGGCTGCTGCAGCCGGCGGCGGCGCCCTGGCCCTATCTCGAGGCCCATTGCCGCGAGCAGTTTTCGCCACTCGCAGAAGTGATTCCCCTGTATCGTCTGGCGGCCACGCAGGATTCGGTCGAAGCCCGGGTTCCCTGGCTGCGGCTGGGCGAGGTCCTGCTGGAGACGGGACAGGTCGCAGAGGCCCGCCAGTGTTTCCAGAAGGTGTTGCAACGTGCGGCCGATGATCCTCGCGCCCTGCTGGGGGAGGCCCGTGCCGCCTGGGAGAACGACGATCCCCGGGCAGCCCGAGAATTTCTGTTGCGGGCCCAACACGCCGATCCCGCACGACGTGCCGTGGCGGCCCTGCTGGCCCAGGTGGAGGCCCGTCTGGGGAATGTCGCCGAGTCGGAACGGCAGGCCGGTCTCCACCGGCAACTCGCCGAGCGGGCTTGGCCCGATCCTTGGACGGCCCCGATCGACCAGTCGCCTCTCGGTTCCACGGGGCTGCGCACCCGGGCTGAGGCGCAACAGGCGCAGGGGGATCTGGAAGGGGCCGAGACCACCCTGCGAACCGCTCTGAAACTCCACCCCTCGGTGCCCGACATTCGGCTGGAACTGGCGGCCGTACGGATTGCCCGCAAGCAGTTCGAAGAGGGGCTGACCTTGCTGGCGGAATACGAGCGGTCCCGCCCGGACGAGCCCCGGATCCACTTCTTTCGCGGACGGATCCAGGAAGGACGTGGCGATTATGCCGCCGCGGCCGATGAGTATCGCCAGTTCTGCGACCGACTGCCCGGCCTGGCCGAGATTGACCTGGCCCGGGTGCTGCGACGACAGGGAAAGACTGCTGCGGCCGAGGAGCTGCTGCGCGGCGCACTGCGGCGAAATGCCGGTTCCTTCGCCGCCCATCGCGACCTCGGCCTGCTGCTGATCTCGCTGCGCCGGACCGCGGAGGGACTGCAGGAACTGCAGTTGGCCCAAGACCTCCGCCCCGGGCAGACGGCCCTCAGCGCACTGATCGAGCGTCTGCGTCGGCAAGAAATACCCCGCGATGACGAGATCTCGCTTCCCGGTTCCGATCCGACACCGAGGTCCATTCCGCCGGAGGGGAACACCTTTCCCGGCCGACCTTCCAACTCCAGTCCGTGAACATGTCGGTCTCTCCCCTGGAAACGATCGCCTCGAAGATTGAGTCGGGCCGGCTGCTGCAGGCCACACGACTGATCGCGCGACTGCCGGCCGGGTTGGCGGGTCAGCCCCAAACCCGCTTCCTGGCGGCACTGTGTGCCTGGCGACTGGGGCGTATTGACCAGGCGGTGGAATGGCTGGAGGGGCTGGTACGCAGTGCCGATCCCGTGCGGGTCAATGCCTGGTGCCTGCTGGTCGAACTCCATCACTTTCGGGGTGCCCACCAGGAACACGAGACCCTCCTCGGGCAACCGGGACCCTGGCAACACGATCCCCGGCACCGGTTGTTTACAGCCCGCCGGATCGCCCGGACCGATCGTGCCGCCGCGATCGAACACCTGCGGCCTCTTTGGCAGCCGCAGATCCCGCTTCCCCTGCGGCGGATTGCGGGGTTCGAAGCCGTCGCGTGGCTGGACCGGCTGGAACGCTACGACGAAGCCTTTCAGCTGGCCACCGACCTGCACCGCGAGACCACCCCTCCATTTGATCTGCCCCGGTTTCTGGCAGGATTCCGGCAACAGCAACACCTGCTGTCGCGTGACCGGTGCTGGTTTGAGCCCAAGGTGGAACCTGTCGGGCAGACCGCGCTGATCGTCGGACTGCCCCGCAGCGGTACGACCCTGCTCGAGCAGATGCTCGACCGGCATCCCGCCGTGGGTGGGATTGGGGAGTATGAAGGGATCGATGTGGTGGCGGAGGGGTTGATTCGGGCGGGTGTGTGGCCCCTTCGAATCGGATACCTCCCGGCCGATGTGGGCCACAGCCTGCAGCGGGAATACCTCGAAGGAGCGCGGGAACTCGCCCAGCCAGGAAGCGGTTGGACCCTCGACAAGTCACTGGCCACCTGGCAGTGGTGGCCGGCGGTGGCGGCGATCCTGCCGGGTGCGGTCTGCCTGCACCTGGCCCGCGATCCGCGCGATCTGGCGATCAGCCAGTTCCTGTCAGATCTGGATCCCATTGACAAAGGTTGGACGGCGTCCTTCGATGGGTTGCGGGCCGTGCTGGGTGCCGAGCAGCAATTGAGTGACCTGGCGTGTCGCAGACTGGGCTTGCCGGTGATCCGGCTGACGTACGAAACCCTCGTGCAGTCACCGGAGGAGACGGTGCGGAGCGTGTTGTCCGGGCTGGAATTGCCCTTCGATCCCGTTGTGCTGCATCCCGAGCAGAATGTCCGTTCGGCCGTCACGTTGAGTCACGCCCAGGTCCGGCAACCGGTCCACGCCCGGTCGGTGGGACGCTGGAAGAAGTACTCGTTCGCATGGGACGCCCGCTGGGATCGGTTGGTCGAGCAACACCAAGACCTCCCAGTCGCCCGAGTCGCCGGGGGTGACCCGCCGGGGTAAGCCCACCATGGTGTCCCGGGGGGATTGCAGGAGCCTTTGTGACAGATCCGCCAGTGCTGGCCAGAGTTCCATGTCCCATCCGGAACTGTGTGGAAAGAGGATGGGGTCAGGCAATTGTCCAGGATTCGCGACACTGTTGAGGTGCCGCGCTGGTTGCTCCACCCTCCCGACCAAAGCCTGTTCATTCGACCACAGCACGTCTGTCGACATCGGGATAAGGGACATCCTGATGATTGTCACCATCCGGAGAAATTGCTAGAAGCTGGCTAGATGGAGCTGTCCAACGCAGGGGATGCACCAAGAAGATCACAACGTTTTGAACTCTGGGAGGGACATGTGCAGAAAACAACTTGGAAACGTCTGGTGGCCGCTGCGGTTGCCGGAGCAGGATTGGTTCAGGCGGGACGGGCTGACATTGTCTATACTCTGAACAATCAGACATTCGCTGGGTTCAACTTCAACAACTTCGTCGACTACTCCGCCGGGACGGTGTCGGGCACGTTGACGGGTGCGTCCATCAATGTGACGTTGAACGCCAGCGTGGATTACACCTACGCCGACGACCTGAGTGTCTACGTTGACATTGAGCCGCTCTCTACCAGTGGAAAACTTCAGGTCGGAGGCTTCTCCAACCTGAATGCGACCCAGCGTTATTATTGGCCAAATGGGTATTCGAACGCCCCCGGAACCACTTCGATCGGTTCTGTGACTCTCACCACCCCACTCAGCTTTTCCGGCGACAAGTCTGTCGATGGAACCATCTGGATTGGCAATGGATATGGTGCCTCGGGCACCTCCGGAACCTGGACGGGCACGGTGACTCTGCACGGGTTGACTTACACCCCAAACGGTCCTCCTCCCGCAGTGCCGGAGCCGACCACCCTGGCGTTGCTGGCCACGGGTGCCCTCGGGCTGTTCGCACGCTTTCAGTGGCGTCGCCGTTCGACCCCTTGAGCTGTTGATGCCGCCGAGACGATAGGGCTGACAATCGGCTGTCGATCAGCCCGTTGAGATTGCCCAGGTTCGAGGGAGAGTCTGAGACTTTCTGCTCTGCTTCGACGAGTTGATTCCAGGATTTCCCAGAGGCAGCTTTCGCAACCGCGAAGGCTGCCTCTGTTGTTTCGCTCAAATTCCGGAATGTTCACTGCCGGCCGGTCGGAGGGCTGGTTGTGGCAGGTCTCCGTGAACCATCCAGTCTATCTGACCATCCCGAAAGCCTTCCGGACGGGTCTGCTGATCGGGCTCATGCCACGCACCGGGAATTGACAACACCCCACAGGTGGCGGGACATTCAGTCGGCGATTGTGTGACACGCAACCGCGGTCGCATGGTGTGACCCCTTGTTCCGATCCTTAGCCCAACCTGCCATGCCCGCCGAGACGGAATACCAGCAGTTGCTTCGTGAGGCGATGGGTGCGCACCGCCGGGGTGAGACCGACGCGGCCCTGCAACTGGCCGGTCAATGCATCGCCCTTTCGAGAGGGGCCGACGCCGGGGGCTATGTGGTGTCCTGCGAGGCGCTCTTTCGTGCGAGCCGACTGGACGAACTGCGGGATTTTCTCGACCTGGCGCCGGAGTACTCCGCCCAGCCGCATGGGCAGTTGATGCGCGCCCGACTGGCGCGGCGTGAGAACCGGTTCGCTGAAGCCGAAACGGTGTTGAGCGCACTGGTGCAGCATCCGCAACAGACCCCCGCGCGGCGTGTGGCCAGCTTCGAGCTCTGTCTGCTGCTCGATCGCCAGGGACGGTACCGCGAGGCCTGGCAGGTCGCCGTCGCAGAGCATGCCCGTAGCACCCGCCCCTATCCCGTCGACTCTCTCGTGGCCCCTCTGCAAAACACGGCCGCCGCTCCGGCCGAAGAACTGCGGCAGCTCCCCCGGGCCACGAACCCCCTGCCCCACACCGCCTGCTTTCTCGCACTTCCACGCAGTGGTACGACCCTGCTGGAACAGATGCTCGACTGCCATCCCCGCATCCGGGGGGTGGGGGAACTTCCCCTGCTGGGGCCGTTCGGCGACCAGCTCGCCCAGGCCGGGGGAGGTTGGCCGATTGGCGCCGCCCGGGCTTCGCGTCCGCTGCTCAACCGCCTGCAGGCACAGTACCGCGAGGCCTGTCGTGTGTCCCTCCAGCTCCCCGACCCGATCTGGACCCTCGACAAGACCGTCTTCCCGATGGCCCAGCCCCTGGTCCTCGCAGCCGTGCTGCCGGGAGTGAAGGTGGTGCGGCTGACACGTCAACCACGCGACAATGCCATCAGCCTGCTGCTCAACAACTTCGACCCGAGCTGGGGCTGGACCGGATCGCTGGAGTCCATCCGGCAGGTGATCGCGGCCGAGCGGCGTTATGTGCCCGCTATTCTCGACAAGCTGGGTCTCGCGGTCCGCCAGATCCGCTTCGAAGACCTGGTCGCTGATCCCGAATCGGTGGTGCGTCCCCTGTTGGCCGACTGGGACCTCGACTGGGACCCCTCCGTCCTTCGGCCCGAATCCAATTCACGAATCGTTCATACCCTGAGCCACGAGCAGGTCCGGCAATCGATCAACCGGCAGGGAATCAATCGCTGGAAGAACTATGAATTCGCATTTGGCCCCGAGTGGGACGATCTCGAATGATCGCCCCCCGCGCCGCTCAAGTTCATCGGGTTCGTCCAGACCCTGCCAGGATCGTCGCGGAAGGCGACTGCAATCTGGCGATCAACTCCCTATCATGCAGTCTTGCATGAGGCTGCCCGGCGTCGATGGAAGGGGGTGGTCTTGCTGTCTTGCAGGATGCCCCACCGTGACCGACGAGCGTTCTTCGTCTCGACCTTCTGCCGAGCCCCACCCCCCGGTCGCCGCGGCGGCCTCGGAGGTGTCTCGTGCGCCAGGCCCCCGGCCGCGTCCCCCGCTGCGTGGGTTCGCAAAATGGGGAGTCCACCTGCTCTGGCTGCTGCCGGTGGTGGGGGTGGGACTGTTCCTGTTGAATGGCCTGGTGCTCGCCCGGGGGAACCGGCCGCAGTACGCGTTGACCATGGCCCCGGCCCTGGTCGAAGAGACCCCCTGGCAGAGCCGGACGATCAAGGTGCTGACCTGGGATCTGGGCCAGTGCGGTGCCCGCCCCCCCGGCCTGCAATTCGCCTCCAAAAGCGCAGTTCGCGACCGGCTCATCGCCATCTCGGAGGTCATCAACCGCGAGCAGCCCGATCTGGTGGTGCTGCTCGACGGGCTGACCGAGTTCACCCTGTGCGACATCAACCAGCCCCGCTCGATTGCCGAGGCGACCGGCATGCACTGCTGGGCCTACGGCGAAAACTTCCAGGTGGGGCTTCCCTTCCTGCGCGTCACCGGCGGGCACGCGATTCTCTCGCGACGGCCGCTGCAGGTGCTGGGGAATTTCGACCTCCCCCGGGCAGAACCGTTCTGGAGTGTCGATCCTGCCCGACGGTCGTTGTGGTGCCAAGTCGACATCGATGGCCGACTCGTGCGGCTGGGGGCGATCCGGCTGTCTGAGGAATCGGCCGAGGTGCGCCTCGCCCAGGCCCGCTGGCTCGTCGAAGCCACCCAGGGAGAACCGTCGCTGCTGGCGGGAAACTTCCAGGCCGAGCCGGGGGAGCCGGCGTTTGAGCCGCTCGTCGCGGCGAACCTGTGGAGCGCTCCCCGGTCGGAGCCCGCCACATTTCCCGCCCGGGAACCCCGCCGCCGCCTCGACCAGGTGCTGGCACCGGCTGGGTGGGAGCTGCTGCGGGAAGAGGTGCTCGAGACCAACCTGGTGCGTCATCGGCCGGTGGTGTGCGAATTTCGCCTCCCCGATCTTCCCGACAAGCCCTGAAACCGGTAGACGGCGGCCACACCTCCCAGCGACTATGATGCCACCCGGTGGCCGCGACCTGCCCAGGTGGATCGTCCCACCGGTCCCGGCAGGTGCCGTTCTCAACCTGGCTCTCCCCTTCGAACCCCGGAATTGCTTCGATGCACTCTCCCGACCATCAGCCGTACGTCCCCGACGAGGCCGACGTTCCCGAGTTCACCCTGGGACCGCTGCTGCTGGGCTCGATTCTGGGAATCATCTACGGCGCCTCGTCGCTGTACCTGGTGCTGAAGGTCGGGATGACCGTCTCGGCTTCGATTCCTGTCGCCGTGATGTCGATCACCCTCTTTCGGTTCTTCTCAAAACTGCTGGGGAAGCGCCCGGCGACCATTCTCGAAAACAACATCGTCCAGACCACCGGTTCGGCGGGTGAATCGATCGCGTTTGGCGTCGGCGTCACCATGCCCGCGGTCATGCTGCTGGGCTACGACATGGAAATCACCCATGTGATGCTGGTGGCCGTGCTGGGGGGGCTGTTGGGAATTCTCATGATGATTCCCCTGCGCAAAGCCCTCATCGTCCGGCAGCATGGCACGCTGAAGTACCCCGAGGGGACCGCGTGTGCCGATGTGCTGATCGTCGGCGAAGAAGGGGGCACCCAAGCGAAGACCGTCTTCGGCGGGTTTGGACTGGCCTTCGTCTACCAGTGGCTGATGCAGGCGTGCAAATTGTGGAAAGACGTCCCCGAGGGACCGCTGCCGTTTCTCAAGGGGGCGAGCGTGGGGGCCGAGGCTTCCCCCGCCCTGCTGGGGGTCGGCTACATCATTGGCGCCCGCACCTCGTGCATCATGCTGTCGGGGGGCATTCTGGCGGCCCTCGTGCTGACTCCCGCCATCAAGCTGTTTGGCGACGCACTGAACGAGCCCCTCTTCGCCGAGCTGATGGTCAAACCGCAGTTGATTCGCGACATGGAGCCGGGGGATATCCGCAAGAATTACATCCTCTACATGGGGGCCGGGGCAGTGGCGACGGGGGGCTTGATCAGCCTGTTTCAGGCCCTGCCCCTCATTTTCGGCTCGCTGCGGTCGGGACTGGGCGTTCTGGCCTCGGGAGGTGGAGACGGCCACGGCCAACGGCGGACCGAGCGCGATCTGCCGCTCTGGCTGGTGGGCCTCGGCTGCCTGGGTCTCAT
>Ga0315905_10009071_pt1 | contig 10074 bp, 5 predicted proteins | sample LakEriMetagenome_5_FD_203522 | JGI IMG/M metagenome (GOLD analysis project Ga0315905, IMG submission 203522) | Freshwater fungal communities from buoy surface, Lake Erie, Ohio, United States - Buoy 4 MA121 | ecosystem: Environmental > Aquatic > Freshwater > Lake | place: USA: Lake Erie, Ohio... | reverse complement strand
AGGGCTTGGCATGCGCCGGGCCAGCAGCGGCGGCGGTGGCGCTCACGCTCTGGAGCGGCGCTTGAGGTACTGCTGCTGGTAGTGACGCTTTTAACTGTGCGCGTCCCTGGCCTGAGAGCGTAAGCTCGTAGATGCTTTTTTCTTCCTCTGTGAGCATAACAGTGCGGCCGTTGAGCTGGTACGGTTTGCGCCGCTTTGTAATTCCTCCACGACTGCTGCCGCCACCGCCGGCGCTCTGTGCGGCAGCCTGCTCGCCCACCTCCACTGCCGTGATGTGTACCTTGATCTCTCTCGCCGCCCCTTGCGTGCCATTTTGCGCCGCCGCCGCCGCCGCCGCCTGGGCAACGTTGGCGGCAGGGGGCATAGGCAAGGCGACTTTGACTGGGATTGCACTGTTGCCTCCGCTCGCCGCGGGGCCGGCGGAGGCCCCCGCAGGCGACACGATAGGCGGACCAATCTGGGCAATAGTAGCCATCCCCGGGTTCATGGATGCCGCTGTAGCCATGGCGACATCGTTGCTCACCTATGTTGATCATACAAGTGTCAAAAGAGACCTATTATAGGGGGCAAAAGCGACCTACTCTGTGCGGACTTTTGAGAACATGGTTGATGACCGAGCAGTTGCCACCATGCGCGTCATCTTTGGCGAGCGTTCGCTGGATTGACTTGAGCTTGCGGAACGGCCATCTTGTGATGCCTGCCGTCGAGCCGTGTTGACGTCAGTCATCGCCGTGTTCACGTCAGCAGGGTATGGGTGGTTTAGATTTAAATACATGAGCGTATGTACGTGTGCAAGCTGTCATTCTGGGGCGTTTTAGGATTCGCGTTACCCGGCACCCCTTACCTTCAGTATTTCCTCCGTATTGTCGAGATTCTAAGAACGCATCAATAGGCTGCTTTTGCGCGCGCGACCCGTGGGTAAACGCGCGCGACAAGTGCCTCGAAAATGTTGCTCTCACTCGGGACACATTTTCGCAGCCACCGTGCGCAACGGAGAGGGTGCGGGGTGCAGGGTTCTTGGGGTCTTTGAGAGTGTCTGATTGACTTTTCGAGATTCACCGTAGGAGCGGCAGATCTTCTTGAGCGACGTGAGGCAGATGCCGAGCTCCTTGGCAACAGCCTTCTCGGGCAGGTGAAAGTACTTGGAGAGCTCCTCCAGTTTAAAGTCCTTGGTGGTGGGCATTGCGCACCGCAGCCCAACACGTCACACCCTGCCCGTGCCCGCGCAAGAGGGTGCCCGGCCCGGCCTCGCCGCTCGGCACCCTCCCTATATTCGAGGGACGTTTGTCTCGCCTACGCCAAACCAACCAAAGCGTACGAAGGGACGCAAAGACGACACAAACGCCCACGTCAGCACCCACGCATGTTCGGATCCAGCGTGTGCACGCTCAGGACAGTGCAGAGGCGTGAAGTCCCGGCGCCCATAGGGCTCCGCGCGGCAGACAGTGACGTAGAGTGACCTTGGGGCGGGGAGTGCGAGCCTATCACTCGCGCCGCGCGCGCCGCGTCGCGCACACACACACGCAGCGCTTTCAAACCGTGTTGCGCGCGACCGTGCCGGGCCAAATCCCCACCCACTGAGCTCACCAGCTCTCTCAGACCCCCGCCCGTCGTTCTCGGTGCACTGGGTGACCGCACAGGGCCTGAGGGTTTCAAGATTACTACGAGCTAGGGTGAAAAAGAAGTTCCATCATGCTCCTTGGCAACGCGAACACCACGATATTTGCAATCCCAATATCTTTTCAGAATGTAGAATAGTGTGATAGCCAAACTGTGATTATTGTGATTTAATATAAGCACCTGAATTTTTCTTCTCACTTTGCTTTTTATAGTATAAAATGTACAATACATACACATATTGGTCTTAGCAACAACAAAATGACATGACTATCATTTTCTTTGATAAAAACAGTGTTTTGCTTTCTTGTTTTTCTATACTGTGCCCCAGCTCCGACTTTTTTTCTTACACGGGGTCCATGCGTGTCACGGTCGCTATCGTTCTCAGTTGACCCCTCACGACGAAGCGTTGTACCAGTACACGCGGAGTGAGGCGTAGCGAATTTGTAAACTCGAGAGACTTTCAGGACCCTGGGGGACTCGACTGTAGTTCTAGGCCCACGATTCGTAGAACGGCCCCCTGAGGGTGTCACTTTTGGACTGTAAGCGGAGGAGGAAATAGGAGCAAATGAAGCACGGGTCATCCCTTCGTTTTCTTTTATTTATAATTCCTCTTCCGCATCTAGTCTGAAAGTTGTCCCTCCTGGGGGGCGTTTTTACGATTAAGAAAGGAAGGCACGCCGTGAATGCAGACGTTTGTGGGCCCAGCGCGCCGCCCGCAGGAAGCCGAGGTGTGGCAGCAGCTGATAAAGCCGTGGGTGCGTCCGAGCCCCATGTGACGCCCTTGCTGCGGCGGCGTGCCCGCGGCGGCGGCTTCGCGGCCTTCTATCACGCGGCGCTTGAAGCTGGGGGTTTGACGGTGTTTGCTGCGAACAGCATGCCTGCAGGCCCAGTGCAGGGCAGTGTCGGCAGGGCACGACCGGCATGCGGCTGTATGCCTGCAGGGCATGCGCGCGCACACACACACGATATGTATGTGTGTGTGTGTGTGTGTACAACATACATCTACATATAGCTCGACGCAGGGAAGATGAGAAAAGAGGGCATGCTTGAATACTACGCGTCCGCGGGGGAGGGGCAAGGTGTCGCGGGCGGCAGCCTGGGTGGGTCCAAGGCTGCTCCGTGGCAGCAGCTGGTTCTCGCTCTCGCCTGCGAAGCAACCTCTCTGGATGACTGCTACCGCGCCCGAAGCTCTGCATGCTTGCTATTGCGCCTTGCGCAGTGTCGCTGCGCGTGCGACCACGGCACGATAGGAGGTTGCGCGGTCTCCTTCCTTTTGGCACGGTCCTAGCTTTTGTGTCGATTGTGGCTGACGCATTGCGTCTGCGAGAAATTGACGAGCTTACCGCCGCGCCTTTGTGTGTGCACGCAGGGGCAGCGCCTTCCTTCACCACCATCGCACCTCACCCAGCCTCGACACAGTCCGCCCTCTGCATCGCTGACGGGCTCGGCACGCCCTGCGGGGCACAATGGCCTTCCTATGCCGCCACTGATGACGGGCCGCTCGCCGCCAGCAAGCTCCAGCATCGCGCGAGAGCCCGCACATCACCAGCACCAGCAGCACCAGGCTGTGCGCGCGTCCCCGCGAGGGCATTTTCGAGTGGGTCCCGCGAGTGTCGACTCTGATTCGGAGCAGGCTGGGTTGCTGGCTCCCGGGCAAGGGCGTTGCTTGAGCCCGCAGTCTGGCGGCCTCGAGGGCAGCCAACGCCTGGCCATAATGTCCATGCACCTCAACGATCGATACGCCTCGGCCATGACGGCCATCCGAATGTATGACGCCGCCATGCTTGAGGTATCTCGCGGGCGCGCGGTCTCTCCCACTGCACACGCTCACGCCCACGCGAAAGCACGCGAAAGCAAAAACGAACTCAACTCACAGCAAAATAATCGCTCACGCTCACCAACATTTTGATCGTGTGTACTGGAGAAGCGGGTGCTGTCACGCAATTCTTGGCCGTGCCATGTTCTGAGCGTGAGCGTGAGCGTGAGCTCTATTGTGCTGTGTTGGGTGAGACTCGAGGGGGAGGGTGCAACCCTAAAGCCTAAAGCCTAAAGCCTAGACCCTAGACCTAAACCCTAGACCCTAAACTCGAGGGCGGTAGTGATAATGCACATCTTGGCGCATCTTGGCAGTATCAACGCCGCGAAGCCGCCCAAGAAGCCGGACAGCTCGTCGCCACGCCGGACGAGGACAAAATGTGGGATATCTCCTTGCACAATTCGCATGATGCGGCCAACGCGGCCCTTCGCCTGTACCAGACCACCCTACAAGAGTATGTGACCACCCTACAAGAATATCGGCAGTTTAAGGAGAGCACTGAAGAGGCTGGCAACAGCTCACGGCAGGTGAGCCAACAGGCACATGTTGGCTTTCCGGAATCGACTGCGCGTCAGAGCTCAACAAATGAGACGCAGCTCTACTGTTCGCCCAGAAGTGACATTAGATTGGCACAGGATACGCGGGGAGTGTCTCCGCGCAATCTATGGCAGTCGCCGTCGTGCCGTGTGGAGGCGCCTCCCTGGCATGCTCCTCCACCCATGCAGCTGCCAGCCTGGTATGCACCGTCACAGACGAGTACTTGGATGCAGACAGGCAATCAGGCTGGCACGGCGCAGCCGGAGTCGGAGCGCTCTCCGAGACCTGCCTATTCGCAAGTGCATAGCCCGCGCGTGCCAGTGCATTCGCCCAGCCAGGCTTCTTCCCTCTTGCCTATGCCGCCACTGATGGCAGGCCGCTCGCCACCAGCAAGCGCCAGCATCGGGCGAGAGCCCGCACAGCACCAACAGCACCAGGCTGCGCGCGCATCCCCGCGAGGGCATTTTCGAGTGGGTCCTGCGAGTGACGAGGCACAAGATTACAAGGCAGGCAGTACTGACGGCGGCAATAAAGCCTCTGTACCCGCGCAAGCTGCTGCCGGCGCATCAGGAACCCACACCTCCTACCTCTCGAATCTCGCCTTGCAGTTGCCCGAGATGCTGCTGCCCGGCGATGGTGGAGGGGTCAGGGACAAGGGGCGGGGGGGCAAAAGGGAAGAAGCTGGGCTCGGACCTGGCGCTGTTGTCGATGGCACGGTGTGGGCGGGCTCCAATTCTGGTGGGAAGGGAGCAGCAGTGAGTGGGGACGGGCAATGGCGAGTGAGTACTCGAGTGCAGCTGTTAGATCCCGGTGACTTGCGTGTCTTGGAACGTGGGCATGTTGGCGCGTCCCCTAGAGCCCATGCAGACGTGTCGCATGATGGTTACGTGCCCCATGATGACGTGGAAGCCAAAGTTGCTTCTGCTGCCAGTGCTCGTCGGCACGACGAGCTGGCAGAGTATGAGCGGGAGGCCAGGGAGGCAAGGGAGGCCAGGGAGGCAAGGGAGGCCAGGGAGGCAAGGGAGGCCAGGGAGGCCAAAAGGAAGATGACGCACGCCATGGCAATGGAGGCGACGCAGGCGGCGAAAGCAGCCGAGGAGAGTCTGTTTGAGGCCATAGCCAGCCCCTATCTTGAGTCTCCGTATCATCACAAGCCGCCAAGCCACGAACTCGTGTCTCTTGAGTCTCCGTATCATCTGTCCCCTAGGCGCCCGTCCCTTGCGTCACATACGTCGCATCCGTCATCTGCGTCTCCTGCGTCTGCTGGCGCGCCAGCTTGGCGTGGTGGCATTGCCGACGCCTGTGATGATGTGCCGCGCTCTGCCCCGCTTCCTGCACCGGTCTTCCAGGTATGTGTTGCTGTGTGCGGTTTGGTGGGCTGTGTGTGTGGTGTTTGCTGTGTGTGATGTGTGATGTGTGCTGCGTGGTTTCCCGAGGGTGAATTCGCAGTGGTCTCGCCTCAGTTGATTGACTGGCGCCTGGTGTGCGTTGCGCCCGCCTCTCTTCCTCTTTCCTCGTTCTCTGTCTTTCTCTCGCGCGCTCTCGCCGGCATCTGGCAGGGGCAGGGAAAAGCCGCAGCACCTAGTCTTGATAGCCGCACGCAAGAGCTAGACACGATGACGTGGCTCAGCCTCCACTTGGATTCGCCTGCCGCTCCTACGAGCACGCCAGCTCAAACGCCTACGGTCACGCCCTATCAAACGCCCAAGGCCGGTGCCAGTGAGCGCGCTGTCTGGCAGGCAGAAGGGCGAGCAGGAGCAGGAGCAGGAGCAGGAGCAGGACAAACGCCACCCGTGTCTCCACCAACCCTACCACTCCTACCAGCGCTCTCCGACGAATCATCTGGACGCATGACGCGTGCGTCGCGTGCCATGGCGCGTGCGTCGCACGCGACGACGCACGCGACACCGCCTCCTTCCCTTAACGGCCTCGCAGCACAAGTCTGGTCGCAAGCCAGCACGAGCGATGTCCCGTCAGCAGCCCGGATCAAGGCGGGAGCTCATGACGGTGATGGCAGTGATGGCTGTGACGGTGTCGGCCCAGTGAGTGGTGCGCTGACAGCGCCTCAAGTTCAAGCTGGGCCGGCGCAAGTTGCACCCGTTGTTGCGCCCTTTGTTGCACCCGTTGTTGCACCCTTTGTTGCACCCTTTGCCGACAGCGACGACGCCGGAAGCCCAGCAAGGAGAGGCGAAGAGGTGCTGGGTGTATTAGGTACCAGTTCTGTCGTAGAAGAGGCTACGGAGCAAGTTGCCGAAGTTGGCATCGCCGAAAGCCAAGCAAGGAGAGACGAGTTGGTGCTGCACGCGCTGCGCCCTGTAGGTACCAGCACTGTCGGGAAAGGGGCCGAGGAGGAGGAGCAAGTTAAGCCCAGCTTGGTGCAGGATACTCCGCCTCCGCCCCCTTCTTCTGCTCCCACTCCTCCTACTACTAGGACAGTAGGGGGAACCTCCTCAATTGAGGAGGAAGCTCCTGAATCCGCTCTCGGCATGGAGGAACAGACTGCGATCGAACAGACTGCCATCGCCATGCCGTCAGACGCCGATGTGCCGAGTCTGGCGAAAGAGTGCCCTGTGGCACCAGCCTCGACAGAGGTTGCGACAGAGGTTGTTGCTGCCAGTTCCAAGGCTTTCGATGGTGGAAGCGGGCTGCGCCAGCACGCAATGATGGGCGACGCGAGGGAGAAGGAGGAAAAGCTGTACGAGGTTGAGTCTGCAGAGTGCTCTCAGCCTCATTTGCCGGGTTCCGAAGCGCCGGGTTCGTCAGGTGCGGCGATGGGGGTCACGGATGGGGGGCCGGCAAAGGCGCTTGAGGAGGTGGGGGTTATCTTGGAGGAGGTGATCAGCTTGGAGGAGCGACGGCGCCGCCTTGTCGAGAAGATGGGTCTGCAAGGTGCAGCTTCTAGCGGCGGCGGCGGTGCGGGGAAAGTAGCGGCATCAACAGGCAGGACCGGAGGAGGCGCGGGAGGCATGACTGCTGAGCCGGGTGACAAAATCGCTGCGCCGGGTGCAGAGACACTTGCTGTTGGCGCCGGCGACGCGGGTGGCGGACCCATGCAAGACAAGGGCCAAAATGGCCAATCGGCGGGCAACGAGCTCGACTCCGTTTTCAAGCGCATTGTGAGCCCAGCCGGGAGCCCCCAGGCAGCGAAGGCAGACGATGACGAATTGCCGCTTCCTTTGCCGCCTGCCCGCCCTATCAAACCGCCCAGCGCCCGTTCACCCTCCCGGCCTGCTTCTCCCGGACTTCCTCCCGCACCCCGGATGCCAGTCGATCTCATTGCCCGGTCGAGCTCATTGCCTGCCGACCCAGGGTCGGCGGGCCCTGGGTCGGCGGGCAACGAGCTCGACTCAGTTTTCAAGCGCATTGTGAGCCCAGCCGGGAGCTTCAGCCAGCGAGAAGGGCTGCGTGCGGGGAATGGAGCAGACGACAGCTGCCTCGATAGCGCCTCGAATGTGCGACCGGATGCCACCATCCGGTCGCTCATTCAAGAGCAGAAGCAGCTTGAGCTCCAGAGCGCCTTTCTTCTCGAGCAGGCCCGCATTCAAAAGCTCAAATCCAAAGGATTCAGCGGCGTTGATCTCTGGGCTTTCCAGTAATCCAACACTGATTATGTCGCAGAGTTCCACCAAAGATATTTCTAAGGGGAGGAGGAGGAGGAGGAATTAATATGAGGAAGATGTTTTGCGAATGTACGAGGGCCTGTGCATCCGTGTGTATGTACACTAGTCACGTGACACTGACACTAGCCACGTGACACCGACACTAATGTACGAGGGTCTGCGCATCCGTGTGTATGTACACGCTTGTGTGGTGTACTGCGTATATGTATCCAAATGTGTAGTGTGTATTGTGTACACACTCATTTGCATGTATATAGGTCTAAATGAGCGTGAAATTTTAAGCGTTTTGAGCGTGCCGCGTGTGTGGTGTGCGGGGCGGGGAATGAGACATGAGCGGATCAAGTACCAGGTTAACGAGCTCTATGTCAAACTCGAACGTAGATGAACCTTTTTCATTGACAATGGGGTGTTTCATTCAGACTAGGGCAGTCTGAGGTCCGTCACCCACCGCAGCCGGGATGGCACAGCATGAAACTAAGTAAAAGCGCCAACTGTTTCAAATGTTTTATCAAAAAATAAATTTCGCACGTGAGTGTGAGGGAACGTTCCCCAGCCCGTCCCCTCTCGTGAGGCTGGAGTGACGCGCCCTGGCTTAAACGCAGGCGGCATGTCGAAAAAGGCAGTGGCGAAAACGTTTTGACATTGTACAGAACTTTTTTTATTAGCGTTTTGGCATCTATCTCAAGTATCTGAAATCCGTCACCTCTGTAACCGTTGGGGGCTTGGTGTCCAGATACCGCCGCGTGAGGCATTGCGCATTGTGAGCCTCGGCAACGCGTATCAGTCGCACTGGGAGTATGCCAAGGCCATCGAACACATCGCACAGCAACTGGCGATTTTTAAGGAGGTGCGCGACCGGTTGGGGGAGGCTAGGCGATACCCTTGGCACTTGCCCCAAGTGCACTTGAACGTCAAAGCTGTCGCCTACCTCAAAGCACAACATGCCTTGGCAATAAGGAGCGGACGCTGCTGGCCTTGAACAGCAGCTCTGTGACATTGGTCTTGATCTCTCAGTCCCTCACCCCTCTCTGTTGCAAGAGAGCGAGAGCGAGAGAGCGAGGGAGGGAGGGAGGGAGGGAGGGAGAGAGAGAGAGAGAGAGAGAGTGAGAGAGAGAATTTTATTGACAATCAACAAGTGACTGAACCAAAGCCTTACAAGGCGCACTAGTCACGTGACACTGACACTAGTCACGTGACACTGAACCAAAGGGTCCCGTACGCCAAGCCCTCCTCCTCCCGGTCGCCCACCTCCTTAAAAATCGCCAGGCACTGCGCGTGGTATTAGATGGACTTCTCAAAGTCCCCCTGCTAATCATACGCGTTGCCGAGGTTCCCGTACGCCCTGCCCTCCCCCGACCAGATGCCCACCTCCTTTGCAATCGCCAGGCACTGCCCGTGGTACTTGATGGCCTTGGCATACCCAAGCGACTGGCAGTATGCCAAAGTGGGAGGAGGTGGAGCCTCTGCTGCGGTCGAGTGGCGTGGTACTCGGTGTTTGTGCTCTCTGTGACGCTACAGACCGTGCTGACCACGGCCACGAGCCAGGCTGCGCGCCTTGTCACTGTTGCCGTCTCCGCCCACCAGCCCATACGCGACGCCGAGGTTCGCGTACGCAGCGGCCACCCCCGCCCGGTCGCCCATCTCCTTTGCAATCGCCAGGTGCTGTGCGTGCGCGAGTGGCCTTCGCAAATTTCCCCTGCGAGTAATACGTGATGCCGAGGTTCCCGTAGCGGTGCCTTCCCCCGCCGATTGCAAAGTCGGGAGGGCACAGCTATGGGAACCTCCTTTGCAATCGCCAGGCTCTGCCCGTGGTACTCGACGGCCTTGATGAAGTCCCCCATCGACTTATACGTGTTGCCGATGGTGGTGTAGACAAACGAAGCATTGCTCGGCATTGAAGTCCGCACGGCGGCTGCCAACGCCCTGGAGACGCGCTCCTGCGTTGCCGAGCCCCGCCAGTCGGCAGCTACAGCAAGCTGCTCTAATATCTACAACACACGCATCTGGTAAACCGTCGACTTCGCTGCCGGGCAGGTGCCATAGAGCGCACTCATTCAGTGTGTGTTCAGTGTTTAATTGGAAAACAAAAGAAACCAATTCTCTTTCAGGTCACCGAGTTCTCCCCCCCCGCGTCCTCCTCCCTCACACATACACGCAGGATGGATGGTTTCTGCAACCAGAACGGTGACCTGCTCGGCTCCCTCGCAGGACTATCTTTTCCCGTTATATATGTAGGTGTAGTAGAATGCGCGCCCGCCTCCCCCTACACATCCTCCTCCACACACAGGTTTCCCGATGAGCGCACACCTATCGAGGCTACGCCTCTTTCAACGACATCTGCGGAGGGGTTTGGGACTGGGTTTGGGATTGGGTTCACACTCCTCCTCACACGCTCCTCTCCTTCTCGCCACCCTCCTTTCACACAATATCCCTCTCCCTCGCGTTCACTAGTGCGTGATGGGCAGACTAGTCCACACAAGC
>Ga0315905_10009069_pt1 | contig 10076 bp, 6 predicted proteins | sample LakEriMetagenome_5_FD_203522 | JGI IMG/M metagenome (GOLD analysis project Ga0315905, IMG submission 203522) | Freshwater fungal communities from buoy surface, Lake Erie, Ohio, United States - Buoy 4 MA121 | ecosystem: Environmental > Aquatic > Freshwater > Lake | place: USA: Lake Erie, Ohio... | reverse complement strand
AGAGAGCTTTGGGTCGTGAATCAGATTCTTGGTCTCGCCAGGGTCGTTGGCCAGGTCGTAAAGCTCAGCTAGATGCTTGTCAGGGCTGCCATCGCCATGTGGGTAGTGGATGTACTTCCAGCGATCCGTGCGAATGGCGCGGACGTTGGGCGTGTAGGGGAACTGCTTTTCGTAGTTGTAGTGGTAGAACCAACTTGTGCGCCAATGACTGTCGCCTCCCTGAACCAGCTTGACCCAGGATTTCCCGTGGATCTTTTCCAAAGCAGGAGCGCCACAGAGTTCGAGCAGGCTGGGGGCGACATCGACGGTAAGCACCTGCTTTTCGATGATTTGTGGAGCCTTCGTGAGCTGTGGGGCGCGCACGACTAGCGGGATGCGCAGGCTGGCCTCATGCGCGGTGCGTTTATCCACCATGCCGTGCTCACCTTCGAGCAGGCCGTTGTCTCCCATGAAGACGATGATGGTGTTGTCGAGTTGCTTCGTCTCCTCAAGCCATTGGCGAATGCGCCCGACGCTGTCATCGACGCTGAGCACGGTGCCCCAGTAGCCGTGGACCATGTTTTCAAAATCCTTCACGGCCTCGGGGCGATCATCGGGGAATTTTTTCCGCCACTCGAAGAGCGGTCCGTAGATGCCATGCCAGGTGTGGAGGCGCTGCTTCATCCACGCGGGTTTGTCATCAAGCTGAAACGCGGTGGCCGGGTATGGGACGCGCACGTCGTCAAACGTGTGCTCATACTTCGGTTCAGGTGTGTAAAAACTGTGTGGTGCCTTTTGGCCGATGAAAGCACACCATGGTTTGTCGCCACTTTGCTGCTTGAGCCATTCCAGCGCGAGGTCGGTGACAACGGTGGTGTAGTAGCCGGGGATGATCTTGCGCTCCTTGCCGTGTAGGTTCCACTCGGTGTCGAAATACTTGCCCTGGCCTTTGTGCGTCACGAACCAGTCAAAGCCGGGGCGCGGCTCGTCGTTTTCCTCGCCCATGTGGTATTTACCGAAGTAGGCGGTGGCGTAGCCAGCATCGTGAAGCGCCGAGGGGAAATGGGTCATGGCGGCCGGATACTCGGTGAAGTTGTTTGTGACGCCGTGCGTGTGAGCGTAGAGGCCGCTGAGAATCGAGGCGCGGCTCGGGGAGCACAGAGAGGTGGTGCAAAACGTGTTCGCAAAACGCACCCCTTCGCTGGCGAGGCGGTCGATGTGCGGCGTTTTGACGTGTTTTGAGCCGTAGCAGCCGAGAGCGTCGGGACGAAGATCGTCGCAGAGGATGAAAAGAACATTCGGCTTCGCCGACAATGACGAATGCAGAAGGATAAATGACGAAAACAAGAGTGCGAGGAGGCGAGTCATGGCAGGTGCTAACGAAGAAACCGCGGTCGCTTTGTCAAAAAGGAAAGTCCTTCGTGTCGCAGGCGTTTGTTCAGCGCTATGACCAACCGCCGCTCCTTCCTCAAACAGTCCGTCGCCGCTTCCACCGGCGTTTTCTACATCGCCAAAACCTCCTGGGCGCAGAAAAGTCCGGGAGACACCATGAACGTGGCTGTCATCGGCTTCGGGGGACGCGGCAAAGGGCACATCAGCAGCTACAAAGGCCTCAAAAACGAAGGCGTGCGCATCGCGGCGCTTTGCGATGTCGATACCAATGTGCTGGGCAAGGAGGTGGAAGCCTTCGATAAGGACAAACAAAAGGTCAGGGGCTACTCCGATCTGCGGAAGCTGCTAGAGAACAGGGATATCGACGCGGTGAGCATCGCCACGCCGAATCACTGGCACGCTCTGGCATCCATCTGGGCGATTCAGGCCGGCAAGGACGTGTATGTCGAGAAACCGGTGTCCCATTGCGTTTGGGAAGGACGCCAGATCGTGAACGCGGCGCGGAAGCACTCAAAGATCGTGCAAACAGGCACGCAGTCGCGTTCTAGCCGCAAGGGCATCGCCGAAGCAGTCAAGTATGTGCAGGAAGGCAATCTCGGCAAAATCCTCCTCTCACGCGGCCTTTGCTACAAGCGCCGTCCCAGCATCGGCAAGAGCGAAGGAGAGCAGCCCATCCCCGAATCCGTCGAATACGATCTCTGGTGCGGTCCTGGCCCGAAAGGCCCGCTGATGCGCAAAAAGCTCAAGTACGATTGGCACTGGACCTGGGCCTACGGCAACGGCGATCTCGGCAACCAGGGCATTCACCAGATGGACATCGCCCGCTGGTTCCTCGGTGAGATGGAACTCTCCCCCAGCGTGTGGAGTGTCGGCGGACGCCTCGGTTATGAGGATGATGGCGAGACCGCGAACACGCAGATCATTTACCACGGCTACGAGAAGGCACCGCTGATCTTTGAGGTGCGCGGTTTGGCGGAGAGCAAGGAAGGCAAGAACATGGACAAGCTCATGCAAACCAGCAAAGGCGTGAAATTCCAGCCGAAGCCAGGCAAGGACGGCCAAGAAGGCGTAAACGGCGCTGGGGTGGGCGTGATCGTGGAGTGCGAGGGCGGCACCGTCGTGGTGCCGAACTACTCCGGTGCCATCGTGTTCGACAAGGACGGCCAAGAGGTAAAAAAGTTCGAAGGCAGCGAAGATCACTTCAAAAACTTCATCAACGCCTGCCGCAGCCGCCGCGTGGATGATCTGCACGCCGACATCCTGGAAGGCCACCTCTCCAGCGCCCTTTGCCACACCGGCAACATCTCCCACCTCCTGGGCAAGAAGAACGACCCCGACGCCATCCTCGAGACGATCAAAGGCGACAAGTTTGCCACCGATTCCTTCGAGCGCATGAAGGAGCATCTGGCGAAAAACAAGATCGACTTGACCAAGGAAATGCTCACCCTCGGCCCGGTGCTGAAGATGGACGGCAAAACCGAACGGTTCATCGACCACGAAGCCGCTAACGGCATGCTCAAAGACAAGTATCGCGAGCCTTACGTTGTCCCCGAGGTGGTGTGATTTTGCACCCAAGTGGGCGCACAAAGGGAGAGCGCACTGCCAAATTCGCTCTCCCTTTGAGTGAGGCATCCAGGGAACGAACTCGGAGGTTCGTTCTCCGCTGATGCCCCCAAATGGCATCTCACACACGCATTTACGCAGCCTGGCTTCATGCCGTCTGGAAGTGGGAGAAAAACACCCGCTCCGCCGTGCCACGCAGCATCCACGCCTTGTCCGTCACGCTCAGAAAATCGAGCCGATCGCGGATCAGGGCGATGGAATCACGGTAATTGTGTCCAGGATCGACCTGGAACGGACAATCGCTGGCCCACATGACTCGTTGTGCCCCAAAGGCATCGCGAACCTGACGAATCAGCGGTGCCATATCGAGGTACGGCGCCTTTTTGCCACCCAGCGCATAAAACGCGGAAGCCTTCACATGCGTCTGCGCATGACGGGCGAGGCGCAGAAGATGACGCACATCCGCTTCTTTGAAACCACCTGCCATGCCAATGCGGGCAAAGTGGTCGATCACCACACTCGTGTCAGGATACCACTCGCACATTTTGTCGATGAGCGGGAGCGTGTCAGGATTGATCAACGGGCAGACGCTCACCTTGAGTTCGGCGGCGGTTTTCCAAAGTGTCGCCATGCCGGGTGAGCCGATCCACTCGGAGAGGTTGGTTGCCTTGCCAGAATAGATGCGGAAGCCACGCACGCCTTGTTTGACCAGTTGCGTCATCGTCTCTGCCAGATCCGGCGCATTTTCATCCACGATGGCCACACCGCTGAAAGTGCCGGGATGCTGGCGCATCACATCGAGCATGTAGCGGTTGTCGAACTGGTAGTAGCTCATCTGGATGAGCACGATGCGCCGCACGCCCTCCGGTTGGCAATGCGCGAACAACTGCTGCGGCGTGAAACTCGGCGGGCGCATGTCACTGACAGCATAACCACGGGCCAGCGGGTATTTTTCGACGTCCGGCGTCCACACATGCACATGCGCGTCGATCCAGTCTCCTTTCTTGAATGAAGGAAGCAGCGAGCAACCGGTGAGCGCTGCGGCGGAAGAGGCGAGGAAGGAGCGGCGGGTGGGATTCATCTGCAAAGAAAACGGTGAGCGGTGAAAAGTCAGGGGTGAACGGCGCATGGACATCCCTACTAACGTCTGACTTCTCCGTTTTTACCGCACTCAGTGAACTCCACCAATGGGCCAGGTAATCACCTGGGAGCCGGTGATGGCGCTCGCAAGAGCGCCTCGCGCCGGACAAGCTCACCTGGAATACCGAGCCGCCAGTGAAGCCGGATGCGAAGGGATGGTATCCTGTGGCGATTCCGGGAACGACGATGCCTGGGTAATCCTCAACTGATCAACAACAACCTCATCTGTCCTGGAACCGGATCAGGAGCGCGATGGATGCAGGGCGGCACCAGGCAGCCTTCATGCAGCGTGGCGACACGCCAAAGAAAACCGACCCCAAAAGAGTAGGGTTTCGCGCCGGAGAGTGGTGCGTAGTGAAGATCATAAAAATGGTCGTTCAACCATTCGCAAAAGGCTTCATCATCGACACCGCCATACGCTTCGAGAAGCAACGCTCGTGTCTCCGACACATCGACACGACGGATGGCTTGTTCGTTGGGCAGGCCCTCGGAAGACGCGCCGTGATAGGTGCAGAGCCAGGTGTCCAACTCGGCAGTGGCGCTGTCGGCATGCCAGGAGCAGACATCGGTGCGCACGGGGCCGATTTCCTCCGGCTGCACGTAACCGTTGATGCCATTCAACACCAGTTCAAGCCCGTGCTCGGTGAGCAGGCGGTGATCGGCAAGCATCGCCTCGACCGCCGCCTGACCTGCGACACTCAAAGGCAGCGCGTGAAGCATCTCGGCATCGAGAGTCGTGATCCCCTGCCCCAGACCCAGTCGGGCCACGACTTCACCGAAATCGCCATCCAGCGTGCGCGGCCAGCATAAGGCGTTCACGCCATCACGGAAGGGTGTGGCGATGAGTTCCTCAAAACTGCCGACCACGCGGACGTGTGGCTCGGACAAACAGGTGGGTGAAAGCATGGACAGGAGAAAGCGGCTCTTTTTCGGCATTCTGGTTTCTAAATTCCCTCGTCATTCGGATTTACTCATTCGTCATTCTTTTTCCACCTCACGATGAACGCCGCTCCCGCCGTGGCATTGGCGAACACCCACACTTGCCACCCCTACCGATTCAGCTTTCATGAACCGACTCCGTGCCCGACGAATCCAACATGGACGACCTCATCGCCGCCATTCGGCCGCTAGCGGCCGAGATCGTCGCTCTTCAGAAGCAGATGATAGCGCTCGGCATGTTTGCCAATGACCGCGAGCTGCTGGAGTGCCCGCGCTGCGACCAGACGGTGCATGAGCCGCTGACGGATGAGGAGCGAGACGAAGGGCTTCAGGCTTGAGCCGTCCTATTCGCCACGGCATCGGGTAGTTCTTCACCGTAGAGTCGCCGGTAGAACTGGCGACGCTGCTCGGCAGGCGGGAGCTCAGTCGAAATGGAACTCCAGATCATCTCATTGATCTCCGGCGCGGTGTCTTTCACGGAGAAGCCCGTGTTAACATATCTGTCAGGTTCAATCGGGGTAGCCATTTCTCACCCCATCTCCATCATCCGCTTCTTCTTCGGCTTGCCGGCGCTGACGAATTCGACATCGGCGGCGATGACTTTGTACTCGGGGCACAGCGTGTCGGCGTCGCAGCCTTGGCCGGTGACGTTGTTCACCATGGCGTCGGGGAAGTGGAAGGTGGTGTAGAGGATGCCGGGCTTCACTTCATCAGTGACGCGGGCTTCGAGCTCGACCTCGCCACGGGCGCTGCTGAGGCGGACGCGGTCGCCGGTGCGGATGGATTTGCGCTGGGCGTCGGCGGGATTGAGGGAGAGGTAATCCTGCACGACGATTTCGCTGTTGCCGGTGCGGCGGGTCATGGTGCCGCAGTTGTAGTGCTCCAAGATGCGGCCGGTGGTGAGGATGAAGGGGAACTCGGCGCCGTTGGTCTTCAGCTCGGTGGACTCCTTCCAGTCGAAGTAATGGAAGTGGCCTTTGCCGCGCTTGAACTCGGTCTGGTGCAGGATTTGCGTGTCCACACCGCCTTCCTGCACGGGCCACTGCTTGCCGTTGATGTCGAGATTGGCCCAGGTGATGCCTTTGAAGAAGGGTACGATCTTCGCGATCTCGGCGAGCACGCCATCGGGTGTGTAGTCGGGCTGCGGGAAGCCGAAGCGTTGCAAAACTTCGCACATGATCTGGCCGTCGGGCTTGGTGCCTTCGAGGGGCTTCACGGCGGCGTTCACACGCTGCACGCGGCGTTCGGCGTTGGTGAAGGTACCGCTCTTTTCGAGGAAGGAAGACGCGGGAAGAATGACGTGCGCATACTTGGCCGTCTCGGTCATGAAAATCTCCTGCACGACGAGGAATTCGAGGCTTTCCATGGCGTGGCGCACGTGATGCGCATCAGGATCGGTCTGCACGACGTCTTCGCCCATGAGCCAGAGGGCTTTCAATTTGCCTTCAATGGCCGCATCAAACATCTGCGGGATCTTCCAGCCGGGCTCGGTGGGTGCAGGCGTGCCGTAGAACTCGGTGTAGCGCTTCTGCACGTCGAGATCGATCATCTCAAAGTAGCCCGCGCCTTGATGCGGCTGGCAGCCCATGTCGGCCGCGCCTTGCACGTTGTTTTGACCGCGCAGCGGGTTCACGCCGACACCGGGACGCCCGATGTTGCCAGTCATCATGGCGATGTTGGAGATGAGCATGACCGTTTTGGCTCCCTGCTCGTGCTCGGTGACGCCGAGGCCGTGGAAGCTCATCGCGGCTTCCGCGCTGGCGTATTCGAGAGCGGCGGCTCGGACGGTTTCGAGCGGCACACCGGTGATTTTGGCCAATTCGTCCAAATCGAGCGCTTTGAGGCCATTTTCGAACTCTTCCCAGTTTTCGCAGCGCTTGCGCACGAACTCGGTTTTCACCAAACCAGCATCAAGGATGCAGCGGGCGAACATGTTGAGCAAAGCGACGTTTGTGCCGGGGCGGAGCTGGAGGTGATGCTTGGCATACGGCACGAGCTCGATCTTGCGTGGGTCGATCACGATGAGCGGCGTGCCCTTCATGATGTGCTGTTTCAAGCGTGCGCCGGTGACGGGATGGCCCTCGGTCGGATTCGCGCCGATGACCATGATGCAGCGAGTGTGCTCGATGTCCTCGTAGCTGTTCGTGGCGGCACCGGTGCCAAAGGACTTCTGCATGCCCCAGGCGGTCGGCGAATGGCAAACGCGGGCGCAGCAGTCGATGTTGTTCGTGCCCATCACATGGCGGATGAACTTCTGCATGAGGTAGTTTTCCTCGTTTGTGCAGCGTGCGGAGGAGATGCCGGCCACCGCATTGCCACCATGCTCGTTTTTGATGCGGGTGAGGTTCGCCACGATGTGATCATACGCCTCGTTCCAGGTGCTTTCTTTGAAGCTGCCATCGCTCTGGCGAATGAGCGGCTTGCGCAGGCGGTCCTTGTGATTGTAGAACTTGAAGGCAAAGCGGCCCTTGAGGCAGGTGTGCGCATGATTCACCTCCGCATCGACCGGTGCCTGGATGCTGAGCACCTGATCGCCCTTGGTGGACACGTTGAGATTGCAACCGACGCCGCAGTAAGTGCAGATCGTGCGGGTCTTCTTCGTCGCCTCGATGGACTTCGAGAAGAACACGTCACTGATGGCCGAAGTCGGGCAGGCCTGCGCACAAGCACCGCAACTCACGCACTCCGAATCCGCGAAGGACTGGTCGAGGCCCTTGATGATCTTCGCGTTGAAGCCGCGACCATGCATCGAGAGCACATGCTGACCCTGAATTTCATCGCACGCACGCACGCAGCGGGAGCAGTTGATGCACTTCGACAGCTCGCTGGTCATGTAAGGGTGCGAATGGTCCTTCGCACGGTCGAGATGATTCGCCCCCGCTGGATAACGCACGCCGCGAATGCCCACTTTGGCCGCCACCGTCTGCAATTCACAATTTCCGCTCACTTCGCAGGTCAGGCAGTCCAGCGGATGATCCGTGAGCACCAGCTCAACGATGTTTTTGCGCAGCTTCCGCACTTTCGGCGATTCCGTGAAGACATGCATGCCCGCCGCCAAAGGCGTGTGGCAACTCGCCACCACACGACGTGGTCCATCGGCCTGCAAAGCGACCTCCACACTGCAAACACGGCAAGCGCCATACGGCTCGAGCTGCGGCGCATCACACAGCGTCGGCACAAAACCACGCCCCTTGTGGCGGTCGATGAAGTTGAGCAGCGTTTCTCCGGACTCGAAGCGGAGCGGTTCGCCGTCGATGAATGCAGTGAGGGTGGAGAGATCTTGGACCATGGCAGGGCGCGTTTGAAGTTAGGCTTTGAAGAAAGGGGCGAGTTCAGTCTGGAAATGCTCCAGCGCGTTCTTGATCGGCAGCGGAACGCCTCCGCCGAGGGCACAAAGAGAGGTTTGTTCCATGGTATCCAGCAGGTCGGTGATGAGTTCGCGGTCGATCTTGTAGCTGCTGTCGCCACGGGCTTTAGCGATGAGTTCTTTGCCGCGGGTGCTGCCGAGGCGGCAGGGGAAACATTTGCCACAGCTTTCGTCGGCGGTGAATTGGAAGAGGTGCTGGATGTATTCGATCATCGGCATCGACTCCGGGATGCTGACGACACCGGCGTGACCGAGGAGGAAGCCGGCTTTCTTGAAGCTCTCGAAATCGACGGTGAGCTGAGCGATGTGGCTCATCGGAATGAGGCCGCCGAGCGGGCCACCGATTTGAATGGCTTTGATCTTCGATTTGAAGCCGCCAGCGAGGTCGATGACGGTTTGCAGCGGCGTGCCCATGGCGACTTCATAGATGCCTGGCTTCACGAAATGGCTGTCGAGCGAGAGCAGCTTCGGGCCACTGGACTGCGGTGTGCCGATTTGAGCGTAGCCTTTGCCACCGAGGGTGAGGATGGCGCGGAGGTTGGCAAAGGTTTCGACGTTGTTGACGATGGTGGGCTTGCGGTAGAGGCCCTCGTTCACGGGGAAAGGCGGACGCGTGCGCACTTCTGGCCGCAGGCCTTCGATGCTGGCGAGCAAAGCAGTTTCCTCGCCGCAAATGTAGGCTCCAGCGCCTTTGATGGTCTTCAGCACGAAGTTGAAGCCGGTGCCGAGAATGTTCTGACCGAGCAATCCAGCCGCATGCAGGTCGGCGATGGCTTGATTCACGATAGTGACGCTATCGGGATACTCGGCGCGGATATAGAGCACGCCAGTCTCCGCTCCGGCGAACCAACCGGCGACCATCATGCCGAGCAGCACGCTGTGCGGCTGCTTCTCCATGAGGTATTTGTCGATGTAGGCACCCGGATCGCCCTCGTCGGCATTGCAGACGACGTATTTCACTGCGCCCTCGGCGGCGCGGCAGCCAGCCCACTTGATGGAGAGCGGGAAACCCGCACCACCACGGCCACGCAGGCCGCTGTCCTTCAATTCAGCGCCCAGAGCATCGCGATTGCCTTCGATGATGAGCTTTTTGAAGGGCGCGTAGTAGTCTTCGATGCCTTGGAACTCAGCGGTGAGCTGTGCGGGCTGGAGATGCGAGACGACGGCGTAGCGGTCTTCGCTATCGCCGCTGCCGGTCTTGAAAAGGTCGCTCAGAGCAGCGTCGGATTGGCCGGAGTAGTTTTTGCCCTGGTATTGCAGCGCCGCGCCTTCATGGCAGCGGCCGAGGCAGCAGATGTGGCCGATCTCATCCTTCTTGAAGTGCGTTTCCAGCGTGTGGTGCAGCTTGTCCTGCGTTCCGGCACACAAACAGGCGCTGCCATTGCAGACGAAGACTTTTTTGCCTTCGTTCTCCTTCTTCATGAAGTCGTAGAAGCTCACGGCACCGAGCGTGATGGCATCGCCAAAGAGGTGATCCTGACCCATCTGGCGGACGAGGTCGTTCTTTTCGGCGGTGCCGTATTGATCGGCGGCATCGACCATGCGTTCGAAGACGTTTTTTTCGATGCCTTTGCGGAAGGAGAGGGCGCTGAGGTTTTTGGACATGGTTGTTGGCAGCAATTAAACGCCGATTTTACCAACCGCTTTGCGGAAAGTAACGCCTAGACTACCTCCACGATGATCTTTTCGCCACGAA
>Ga0315905_10009067_pt1 | contig 10078 bp, 22 predicted proteins | sample LakEriMetagenome_5_FD_203522 | JGI IMG/M metagenome (GOLD analysis project Ga0315905, IMG submission 203522) | Freshwater fungal communities from buoy surface, Lake Erie, Ohio, United States - Buoy 4 MA121 | ecosystem: Environmental > Aquatic > Freshwater > Lake | place: USA: Lake Erie, Ohio... | reverse complement strand
TAGCCTTCCAAGCTAATGCTGAGAGTTCGATTCTCTTACCCCGCTCCATTTGACAAAATGTACAGTGTAGACTATACTACATGTATAGAAATTAATTCTGGCGTTCGTTCAACGGATAGGACATGATTCTTCTAAAGTCATTATAGAGGTTCGATTCCTCTACGCCGGACCATTTAAAAGTGTGATGAACAAAAAACCAAATTCTGCAAAAGGTGTAAACAGTTACGATTCTACATCGACAGGAACATTGATTCCTTTCTTCAATAGAAACGTATCAGAGTATCCAACAGAAGCTGGTGGCATTAAGTTTGATTTAGTTCCTGTAACTAAACAAAAAGACTTGATGATTAATCACGCTAGAATGTATGCACAACAAGAGTATGATAGAATCATGCAACTTGTTGAAGTGTTAGAAAAGCAAGCACAAGATATTAGACGTAGATTAGAAATCACAGATGCAGTTCATGCCGCAGAGTATCAGTTTCAACTTGTCATGGGCAATTGCTATTGGTTAGTTTGGAGTACACGTAAAGAAAAGACTTTGCTAGTGCTTACTGGTCCAACTGAATGGTCAACAGGTAAACCTATCGATTATGAATACGTGGCGAAAGTAAAATACATGGGTGACCACACATGGATGGAAATAGTTGAATGAATGCGAGTATGGTGAAATTGGTAGACACAAGAGACTTAAAATCTCTCGCTTCGGCGTGCTGGTTCGATTCCGGCTACTCGCACCATATATAGATGTATGATAAAAATTATAGTAAACGGATCATTTGACATTGTGCATCTAGGACATATACGATTGTTGCAGTATGCAAAATCTTTTCCTAGTGCATACGTGTATGTGCTTATTGATACCGATAGGCGCATTAAAGAATTGAAAGGTACTGATAGACCAATCAATACTGAGTATGAACGTGCTACATTGTTGTCTGAGTTGAAATTAGTAGACAGAGTAGACATATTTGATACCGATGAAGAATTGGTAAACTTGATTCGTAACTATGATCCTGATATTATGATTAAAGGAAGTGACTACAGAAACAAGCCAATCATCGGTGCTGAATTCTGTAAAGAAATTAGATTTTATGACAGACTTGAACGATACTCAACAACAAACAAAATTCAAGATATTACTAATCGGTGATTCTTGCATAGACGTTTATCAATATGGAACAATCGATAGATTGAGTCCAGAAGCACCAATACCCGTAATCAAACTAACACGAAAAGAAACCAGACTTGGTATGGCACGAAATGTCCATAGCAATCTGTATAAACTTGGGTGTGACACAACCATAATTTCAAATCAAGCGGCTGGTGTCAATGGCGAACCAAGAATCACAAAGACTAGAATCATAGACGAAAAGTCTGGATATCAAATCGTCAGAATAGATGAAGAGCCAAAGATAGAGCCGTGGGATGGTGTTGTAGACACAGAAGGTTATGATGCTATTGTTATATCTGATTATAACAAAGGCTTCTTAACTTACGAACATATTCAGCATCTGATTCATGATTTTAATGGACCAGTTTTCATTGACACAAAGAAAAAAAACTTAAAAGCATTTAATGGTGCATACGTTAAAATCAACGAAAAAGAATTTGAGGCGGCTGAGTCATATGCATGGGATATGATTATAACGTTGGGTGCCGAGGGCGCAATGCTACGCAGTGAACTTGTTAACACAAATTACCCAACCAAAAAAGTTGGTGTTCTTGATGTGTGTGGCGCAGGCGATACATTCTTAGCCGCTTTAGCTTATCAGTATCTTGTGACAAATAGTATTGACGATGCAATCAAATTTGCAAATAAAGCATCGGCAATCACAGTACAGCATGTGGGCAATTATGCACCCACACTAAAGGAGATAAAATGAGATTAGAAGGCTTTGTTGAAAAAGGTTGGGGACATGAATTCATTTTCGCAACCAATGATAAGTATTGTGGTAAACTTCTGAAGTTCAATAAAGGTGCAAAATTCAGTATGCACTTTCATGCACACAAAGATGAGACATGGTATGTATTGAATGGCAAGTTTGAAGTTAAGTACATTCAGACTAAAGATGCTAGTATGCGTAATACAATTTTAAATGAAGGTGATGTTTGGCGCAATGAACCACTAGAGCCACATCAAGTGATTTGTTTAGAAGAAGGCACAATCATTGAAGTATCTACTCCAGATTCTATTGAAGACAATTATAGAGTTCTTCCGGGAGATTCTCAGAAATGAAAATTCTTCTAACTGGCCACAAAGGATTTATTGGAAGTCATATGCTTACTGCATTAGTGAATGCAGGACATTTTGTTGATACGTATGAATGGGGCGACAATCAATTACCAAGTGTAGCGGAACAAGATTGGGTAATTCATGTTGGTGCTATTAGTGCAACAACAGAGAAAGACATTGAAAAGATAATGTCTCAAAACTACGATTTCAGTACTCAGTTGTACGATGCGTGTAGGTTTTATGAAGTTAATTTTCAGTATGCAAGTTCAGCAAGTGTCTATGGTTTAAATCAAGAATTCACCGAGGAATCTCCTGTTGACCCAAGAACGCCGTATGCGTGGTCGAAGTATTTGTTTGAACGATATGTGAAACGCCATTCAGCCCATTACTCTATTGCACAAGGTTTTAGATATTTTAATGTCTATGGTTCTGGTGAGGGACATAAGGGCAATCAAGCAAGTCCACAAACCCAATTTGCAAAACAAGCTAAAGACACTGGCAAGATTAAAGTCTTCCACAATAGCGACAAATATCACAGAGATTTCATTCCTGTTGAAAGTGTGATACAATATCATTTGAAGTTCTTAGAGTGTAAAGAGTCTGGTGTTTTTAACATCGGAACAGGTAAGACAAAAAGTTTTTTAGATGTTGCATCTGATATCGCATCAAAGCACAATGCTGAGATTGTTGAGATTCCAATGCCAGACAATTTGAAAAATAGTTATCAAGAATATACATGTGCAGACATGAGTAAAGTAAACGGGCTGGTAGCTTAATGGTAAAGCAGGCGACTCATAATCGCTTGAGTGGGAGTTCAATTCTCTCTCAGCCCACCAAATTTTTATAGGAGTACGTTGTGCGTAAATTAGATTTAGATGAGGTGAGGCAATTCATAGAAGAACAAACACCACAGACTAAAATCTATATTGGTTGTGATTCTGAAAGATTTAACATAAATGGATTGTGGTACGCAGATTATGTTCTTGCTATTGTAGTTCACATCAACGGAAATAATGGATGCAAATTGTTTGGAGAAGTACAGCGTGAGCGTGACTATGACCAAAAAGTCAATCGTCCAAGATATCGTCTGATGAACGAAGTGTATAAACTTTCTGAGTTGTATATCAAACTCGCAGATGTGCTTGAAGGTCGGGATGTAGAAGTTCATTTGGACATTAACCCAAATGAGATGCATGGTAGTTCTTGTGTTATTAACGAAGCAATCGGTTATATCAAAGGAACGTGTAATGTTGTTCCTATGGTCAAACCAAATGCATTTGCGGCATCATATGCGGCAGACAGATTGAAAGGATTGAAAGTTGCGTAAACTAATATTACTTATGGCTTTGCTTTGTGCAAATTTTGCACATGCTGAACGTGTATCAGGTACTGGTGAATATTCATTCGGTCCTGATACTGCTGAGAATGTTGCATGTAGACTTGCTGAAGAAAAAGCAAAACAAAATGCAATTGCGAATTTTGTTGGTGAATTAATTGAAGCCGCACAAAATGAAAGTTGTAAAGATGAGAAGTGTACAACACTATCTACTCTATACACCGAAGTGAGTGGTGAGATTAAAACGATCTACAAGAAAGACAAGCAAGTTTATCCAGACAGAAATCGGCAAGTGTGTGAAGTTGACATTGTAGCTGAAGTGGAGAAGATTACCAATACAATCAAATTTCATGTTGAAGGTAAGAATCAACTTAAAGTCGGAGAAAGATTTGTCTTTCAAGCTGTCTCTGGAATCACAGGTACCGTTGGTGTTTTTAATCTAGTTGACAAAGAGTATCAGATGGTCTATACTGACAAAGTGCTAGAGATTAATAAACAGGTTCAAATTCCATCTGCAAGATACAAGATGCAAGCTGAATTGCCACTTGGTAAAAGCCATTCAAATGAATTGTTGGTGTTTTTAATTACCGATAAGAATTTGACTTTTAAGAGTCGGTATAGTACAATTGAGTTTGATTCGCTGGTAAAGAACATTCCGTTCTCTAGCAGAAGAGTTATTAATCATCATGTGAGCATTGAAAGGTAATTGAAATGAAGTCTCTTTTTATTATGGGTGTACTGGTAGTCTTAACTGGCTGTGGTACTGTGGGTGGCACTCTGCAAGGTGCTGGACAAGACTTGAATCAAGCAGGTCAATACATTAAGAATGTGGGAAAATAAATCATGGATAAACTCTTGTGTTATATTATTGTGCCGTTCGTACTTTCAATAAGTGCGTGTAGTTCTATCAAAACTGGGCCGAGTGTGAGTGAAACGAAAATGTTTAGTAACGAAGTTGACTACCCTAAGTGGTATGCTGATGCACCAAAGAAAGATGATTCTGCTATCTATGGCGTTGGTACTGAATACTCAAACGATTTCCAATTCTCTGTAGACAAAGCAATGTTGTCTGCTAAACGTGAACTTGCTTCCAACTATTCTTCATACACTAGTGCTATGATGAAAGACTTTGCAGTTGAATCAGGTGTGCTAGGTCGAGGTGTTGCTAATGCTGACATTGAACGTACTACACGATTGATTGTTGCTAAAGTGAATCTAGTTGGTGTACAACGTGTTAACTATATGACAGTAAAAGAAGGTGGTGGCTTTCGCACATTTGTTCGACTGCGTTTCTCTGCTGATGAATCAAACAAGATTATGCTTGCTGAAATTCAGCGTAATGCCGCACTCTATGCTCAGTTACGTGCATCTAAATCTTTCCGTGAGTTAGATAAAGAAACTGGTAAGATTGAAACACAAAAAATTAATGAATTGAACGCTATCAAGGTGGACTGATGAACAAAGTTATTCGTGATGGAAAAGTTGCAGTAATAGTATCTCCGGGATTTGGTGCTGGTTGGTCAACATGGTCGTATCGTGGCGAAGAGGATTATCGTGACTTTATGTTGTTTGATCCAACGCTAGTTGATATGGTTGAACGTGGTGCATCGGCTGAAACAATTGAAACATACGTTACTTTTGTGCATCCAGGCACATACTGTGGTGGTGCAGACGATTTGACAATTCAATGGTTGCCTGTTGGTACTGCTTTTCGCATTCACGAATACGATGGTAGTGAATCTGTAGAGATTCGTGACGATATGGATTGGACAATAGCATGATGAAATTTCTATGTGGATGTGCGGTTGGAATCTTTCTTGCAACAGCAGGAACTTCAGGTATTGCAATGCTTATAGATAGTAGTGTTAGTAAATTTCAAAACACTATCAAAGAGTCCGTTCGTGAACAACCACGACAAAACAACCAACAAATGAAGATGGAGTCAATATGAAACATTGGGGCGAATTAACTGATTTAGAAACTGCAATCATTCGAGTTGGAGAATTTAAAAATCTCTTTAAACTTCTTGTTGCTGGCACAGAAAACTACGTGGACATTAAAGTATTGCAATCTGCAATCTACACAATGGAAGGCATGATTGACGATATCGATTCTACGTTGTATGAAAAATTTCAAACTGTATGGGATTCTGTTAGGGATGAAGACACGGAAACAGAAGGTGGCGAGGAAGAATTTACATTCGACACCCTTCAGGAAGAATATGAATACGAAAGCAAATGGCCATTCGATAATATGAATTACAGCACAGTTACAATATCTGGTGCTGAGAACCAAGGTAGTACTGTACAAATAGACAGCACTTCTGAGGAAGATGAGGCATTTAAGAATCTAGAAAAAGCAATCAAAAATTGGAAGCCTTTAAAGCCGTAGGCGAGGTTTTGGACTGCTTTTATTGACTGGTGGTACTCTTACCCCTCCCTAGACTAGAAACCCGCTCCAAAGCGGGTTTTTTGCGTTGTTTTTCTGCAACAAAGCTGAAAATAGTTGTTGACATATGCCAGAATGAGAGTAGAATGGATTCTGTTGATTGAGAAACGAAAGAAATTTTATGAAATCCTCTAGCACCACCGAAGTTATAGTCAAGGTCTATCCTTATAGAAAACCAAGAAAATCAGAGAAGACTTGGTCCGCAAGCAAATACTCAATTTATAATATGGGTGCCCAATCTATGAAGACTGGAAAACAGGGTGTTTATGCTAGTTGCGACAAGATTTGATTGTTGCAAAAATACAACAGTATTGAAAATAGTTGTTGACACGATTACCGATCCTGTTATACTAGAGTCTAGAGATTAAGAAAAGAGCGAAAATTTTATGAAACTATTATCCACTGGAAATCCTAAAGTCCTCAAAGGAATGTCACAAGGTTACAATACCTACATTCTGCATTTGGCTCCTGCCGATTTGAGTGGATATGAAACTTGCCCTAAGCGTACCGCTGGTTGTACTTCCGCTTGTTTGAATACTGCTGGTCGTGGTGGTATGTTTAAGCGTGGCGAAACCACTAACGTTATTCAAAAGGCACGTATTCGCAAAACTAAAATGTTTTTCGAAGACCGCATTCAATTTATGAACCTGCTGGTTGCTGATATTGAATTAGCAATTAAGCAAAGCAAACGGATGAACCTTGTTCCTGTGTTCCGTCTGAACGGTACTTCCGACCTTGCGTTTGAAAAGTATGAAGTTGTCCGTAACGGTCAATTGTTCCGCAACATGTTCACCGCTTTTCCCGAAGTCCAATTCTATGACTACACAAAGGTGCTTGGTCGTAAAATTGTTGATATCGTTAACTATCACCTGACATTCTCAGCGGCTGATGGCAATGATTCCGATGTTGCAAAAGCAATTCAACAAGGTTATAATGTTGCTACAGTATTCGGTATTAAGAAAACTTTGCCGATGCCCGAGACTTACATGGGTATGCCAGTTTTCAACGGTGATGAATCCGATTTGCGTTTCCTTGATCCTAAAGGTGTTGTCGTTGGTTTGTATGCAAAAGGCAAAGCTAAAAAAGACACCACTGGTTTTGTAAAATATCCCACTCTTATTTTGATGGCCGCTTAAAATGAAATCTAAAATCTTTATTACTTATCCCGATAGTTACAAATATTTTAAAAGCAAATTGCCTACGGGACGAAAAGGTTATTGTGAAATTATGCGGAACGTTACTGTAGAACCAGACCCGAATAATATTTATGATAATTGGGGTACTATTGAGGCATACGGACAAAAACTTTTTGTTCACGCATACGATTATGAAGATGAAGAGAAATTGTGGCAAATTTCTGGTGTTGCAAGAAAACAACAGTCTTGAAAATAGTTGTTGACTTTGTTTTTCAGTGTGATATACTAGAATTTGTTCAGTTGAAAAGAGAGTAAAAAATGCGTGGTTCTATTATAATGCTTGTTAGTTTTCTAATTGTCTTTGGTGCCGTTGGTGGTATCGAAGTGAATCCCGATGCTGACTTGTTGACTTTAATGATGGTTGCGATTGGTGGTCTAATCGGCATGTTGATTGGTGTTAGTGTAATGCGTGAGGATGCGTAATGAGCGAAATTGAAATTGAAATTAATGAACTGCTGGATACTACAGTTATGCTTTGCGAGGAAGTTGCCGCACAAGTTGGTTGTCCAGTTGAATGGGTAGAAAAAATAGTTGAGAAGCGTTGGAACGATACGTTGTTTTCCAATGCTGATTTTATGAATGGTTATGATATGGCAAAGGAAAATGTATAATGGGTACTCGGTCTTTAACTTTTGTGTACGATGGCGATGTGCCAGTAATTAATATTTATCGTCAATACGATGGCTATCCCTCAGGGCATGGCCATGAACTTGCTCAGTTTTTGGATTCTAAAAATCTTGTCAATGGCTATGGTGAACAGAATTCGTTTGAAGCCAATGGCATGGGTTGCCTGGCTGCCCAATTGATTGTTCAATTGAAACACGGCGTTGGTGGAATTTATATTTATCCTGTTAACAGTACGGATTGTTTTCAAGATTATGAATACCATGTGTATGAAGACAAAGTGATTGTGAAAAATCCAACTGCGGTAATTTTTGAAGGCACATGGGAAGAGTTTAGTCAATTTTGTTTAGACCCAGTTTCTGCGGGGTGAACATGACAGGATTTCAGAGTAAACGCAAAATGGCAGAAGATAGATTTAAAGTTTATTGCCAATGGTGCAATGATTGGCACTACGTTGACGAAGTTGACGTTTTAAATGTTGAAGAAGACATTGAAGGTCGAGATGTAGCGCATTTTGAATGCGGACAACCACCTTCATGGAATGAAGACATTTCACGATACGATGGTACATCCTCACTTGTTTATAAGGAATAAATTATGTTACTCGCAAAACCAAAATTAACAAATACACTTGACGCAAAGCAATTCGAAACTTTTACTGAATGCCAAGAATATCTTGAATCGTATACTGATACTGCAATGCCTCTTGTTGAATGGATTGCAATCGGTAAAATTCTTGTTGCTGAGACAATGACAACACCTGAATTCTATCCTAAGAAAGTAAAGGGTGAAATTGTTATGGCTAAATTTGATATTGAGGAATTCGCATGAGTGCAGGATTATCAATCGACTTTGATATTGCAGATAAAATTACCTTGCTGACTTTGCAAGACCAATTAAAATATTTGCGAAAAGAACTTGAAGATTTTAAAGATGGAAAATGGTTGCATCCAGAAGATGTTGCAAATAACATTAAAATCATTGCCGCTTTAGAATTGCTGATTCCGTACTACGGAGGAACCGTGTGAATCCAATATTGCGTAATCGATACGATGAGTCCAAACGAAATGGTATAAATAAAAGATTCCGTTTCAAGGTCTGGTGTATTCGAACGTTTGGCTTTGTTGTGGGATTTATTAAAGGAAAATAATGTTAGAAACAATCTGCGACACCCTAGTTGAAGCATATAAACGTAACTGGATCACTAGTCGTGATGGTAATGTAAGCATACGACACCACGATAGGGATCACTTCTATATTACACCAAGTGGTGTGCGTAAGCAAACACTACAACCAGACCAGTTTAAGAAAATAGCCATTCATAGAAGTATCAATAGCGGAGTTGGCATTGCATCATTAAACTATGCTTGGGAAGATGTAGAATATACTGATATCAGTAAGAATCTAATTCCGAGTGGAGAGATTCCTTTACATTTTGGACTTCAAAAAGAAATGGGTCAACATTCTAATGATGTGAGAGTTGTTGTTCATTTACATCCAACATATTGCGTTGCCGCTATGCACCGTGGAATTGAATTGAGTAGTCTCGCAAATGATTTTCCAGAACTTAGCCGCTACACCAAAGTAGCACCTAACGTAGGTGATGTTGCGCCTATCAGCCAAGAACTTGCAGACCAATGTCATAAAAATTTACGATTAGATAGAGGTGGCAATATTGATTATGACATTGTGGGTATTAAAGGTCACGGAGTAGTTGCTATTGACACAAGTCCATGGCGAGCCTTTGAACATATCGAACGTTTGGAACATATTTGCCAGATTGTATTATCATCAGGAAAACTAAATTAACGGCAAATTTAGACGCACCAGACCGCGGTTTGGACGATTCTACCGGCAAAGATGTACTCTAGCATCAAATTAAGTGAAAAAACTGTCCAAAACCCCTCCAATCGTGTTGTTTTTGTGCAACATTACCAAAAAAACGCTTGACAAGTGGTCATTTTCATGCGATACTGGATGTGTTGAGTGTGAGATTAAGAACTAATTATGAATATTGATTTGATTAATGCTGAATTACAGACTGTTGCTTTTATGCAACAAGAAGAACAAATTGACTTGACATACCAGGAGTTTCTTGATACAATTAATGCTTACCACGATATGATGATGTATGAATGTCATTCGTATGATTTAGATGTTTTTTATTATGGAGAAAATTGAACATGGCTTACATGAACCAAGAACGCAAAGCGAAAATCAAAGCAAACCTTGATGCCG
>Ga0315905_10009066_pt1 | contig 10078 bp, 10 predicted proteins | sample LakEriMetagenome_5_FD_203522 | JGI IMG/M metagenome (GOLD analysis project Ga0315905, IMG submission 203522) | Freshwater fungal communities from buoy surface, Lake Erie, Ohio, United States - Buoy 4 MA121 | ecosystem: Environmental > Aquatic > Freshwater > Lake | place: USA: Lake Erie, Ohio... | reverse complement strand
ATTGCGAAGCCGGTGAAGCGGGAGCAGCTGTTTGAGTGTCTGATGACGGTGGATGAGCCCTGGGGGGAAGGAGCGGTGTCTGGGGTGGTGGCGGCGGTGCCGGAGGAGGAGAAGGGAGGCGGGAAGGGTGGGGCCGGGATGGTGATTCTGGTGGCGGAGGATGTGGGGATGAACATGGTGCTGGCGAAGCTGCTGTTAGGCAAGCTTGCGCCCGGGGCGGTGATTGTAGAGGCGGAGAACGGGACGGTGGCGGTGGAGAGGTACGGTGAGATGAGGCCTGATCTGATATTGATGGATGTGCAGATGCCTGAGAAGGACGGGCAGGAGGCGACGCGGGAGATCCGGGAGATGGAGAAGGGAACGGGGGTGAGGGTGCCGATTGTGGCATTGACGGCAGGGGCGCTGAAGGAGGAGATGGAGCGGTGTTACGAGGCTGGGATGGATGAGTTCATGACGAAGCCGGTGAATGCGGAGAAGCTGCAGAAGGTGCTGGAGAAGTATGCGAAGGGCGGAGTGGTCTGGGGTTGAGGGATTGGTTATTGGACTGGGGCCATGAGCCTGCTGGTGCGAGCGGCGAGGCGGAACCACCATGGTTTTGCCGTATAGTCTGCGGCGGTGGCGGGGGAGCTGCGTGCGAAGTCGGCGAGGAACATTTGTTCTGTGGCGGCGACGGTGGAGGGTTCTGCGAAGAGGAGGGTGATTTCGAAGTTGAGGCGGAAGCTGCGGTTGTCGAAGTTGGCGGTGCCGATGCCTGCGACGTCGTCGACGAGGATGGCTTTTTCGTGGAGGAAGCCATTGTGGTAGCGCCATGTGCGGACGCCGGCTTTTTCGAGATCTGGGAGGAAGGTGAAGCCTGAGAGCCAGACCATGCGGCTGTCGGCTTTGGCTGGGACGAGGATGCGGACATCGACGCCGCGGAGGGCGGCGAGTTGGAGGGCGGAGATGAGTTGTTCGTCGGGGACGAAGTAGGGGCTGGCGATCCAGACGCGGCGTTTGGCGGAGTGGATGGCGTGGAGGAAGAAGAGCGTGCAGGTTTCGAATTCGTCGGCTGGGCCTGAGGGGAGGCAGAAGGCGAGGCCGTCGGCGAGGGGTGAGGGTTCGGGTTTCCAGTTGAGGGCGGGCTGTGAGTTGGCGGCCCAGTTCCAGTCTTCGGCCCATGAGACCTGGATGCATTGGACGACTGGGCCGGTGACCTTGACGTGGGTGTCGCGCCATGGGCCGATGGATGGGTTTTTGCCGAGGTATTCGTCGCCGACGTTGTGGCCGCCGACGAAGGCGGTGCGGCCGTCGGTGATGACGATCTTGCGGTGATTGCGGAAGTTGAGCTGGAAGCGGTTGGCGTCGCCTTTGCGGGAGTTGAAAGGACGGATATCGACGCCGGCGTCGCGGAGGGATTGGAGGTAGGAGGCGGGGAGGCCGTGGCTGCCGACTTCGTCGAAGAGGACGTAGCAGCGGACGCCGGCGCGGGCGCGTTCAGTGAGTGCTGCGGCGAGGCGCTGGCCGAGGGAGTCGTCGTGGATGATGTAGAACTGGACGAGGACGTAGTTGCGAGCGGAGGCGATGTTAGAGAAGATGGCGTTGAAGGTGGCTTCGCCGTCGATGAGGAGTTCGGAGTGATTGCCGCGGGTGGCGGGGAGTTTGGCTAGTTTTTCGAGGAGATGTGCGGCTGGGGGTTCGGAGCCCTTGGGTGGGCGCATGGCGACGAGGTCTGCGGCGATCTGGCTGGAGGTGGCGGAGAGGTCTCTGGCGGCTTCGCGGCGGAGGAGGGAGTAGCCTTCGAAGTTTGAGCGGCCGAGGACCCAGTAGGCTGGGACGGCGAGGTAGGGGAAGGTGTTGAGGGAGACGGCCCATGCGACGGCGCCCTGGGAGGTGCGGACGCTCATGATGGCGTGGAGGGAAGTGATGGCGCCGAGGAGGTGGCAGAAGAGGATGAAGGTCATGCGGCGCAGACGGCGTGAGGGGAGGAGGCGGGCGAGGCGGGAGCGCGCGGGTGCGGGGGCCCGCGGTGGTTGGGGTGCGGCGGGCGAGTCGGGCATAGGGAGGGCGGCGAGGTGTCAGGGTTGTTTCGCTTTCGGGGTGGAGCCGGGGAGCTGGATGGTGTTGGGGACGTGGGTGGGGTTGACCTTGAGGGAGGCGGAGAGTTTGAGGAGCGCGGCGTGGTCGGCTGGGCTGGGCGGGAGCGGGGCGTCTTTGAAGGCTGGGAGGAGGTGAGTCCAGACGAGGTTGAGTTCGTGCTGCATGTCTTTGGTGTCGGCGGTGAGGACGACGACGGCGTCCTGCTGGGGGAGGACAATGCAGAACTGGCCGAAGGCACCGTCGCCGCGGTAGGCATCGTGGCGGCAGCGCCAGAACTGGAAGCCGTAGCCCTGGGCCCAGTCGCTGTCGGGTTTATCGCCGTTGGGGACTTGTTTTGAGGTTGCCTGATCGACCCATGAGGCGGGGATGAGCTGTTTGCCGAGCCAGTTGCCTTTCTGGAGATAGAGCTGGCCGAATTTGGCGATGTCTTCGGTGCGGAGGAAGAGGCCCCAGCCGCCGGCGGAGATGTGCTGTGGGCTAGTGGACCATTCGGGGTTTTCGATGCCGAGTGGAGTGAAGAGGCGGGGTTTGAGGTAATCGAGGAGGGACTGGCCGGTTAGGTGGGAGATGATCGCGGAGCAGAGGTAGGTGGCGGAGGAATTGTAGAGGAAGTGACTGCCGGGGGCGTGGGGGACGGGGTGAGCGAAGAAGGAGTCGGTCCACGGGACGTCGGAGGAGAGTTTTGGTTCGGAGGCGTGGCCGGTGGACATGGTGAGGAGGTCGCGGACGCGCATGGCCTTGAGGTGGTCCGATGCGTTGGCGGGGGTGTTGCCTGGGAGGAGTTTGAGGACGGGGTCGTCGATGGAGAGCTTGCCTTCTGCGACGGCGAGGCCGATGGCGGTGGAGGTGAAGCTTTTGCTGAGGGAGAAGAGGACGTGGGGTTTGTCAGGGGACTCGGGCTGCCACCATGCTTCGGCGACGACTTTGCCGTGCCTGAGGAGCATGAAGCTGTGCATGGTGTCGACTTCCTTGTCGGCGGCGGAGATGAAGGCTTGGAGGGCGGCGGCGGAGACGCCTTCGGCGGCGGGGGTGCTGCGTGGGAGCGGGTGGGAGGCGAAGGCGGGGAGGGAGCAGGCGAGGGCGAGGAGGGAGCGGAGCGGCAGGGTCATGGGGGGCAGGGGAATGCTGGTGGGGAGAGGGAATTGGCAGGGGAATGGGAGTTAGGAGAGGCTATTCGAGGTCGATGGCGCGGATGGCTTTTTTGAGGAAGGCGATGCGGGCGGTGATGCGGGGTGGGGTGTTGGATTTGGAGGCGGAGGCGATGGATTCGTCGCTGGTGAGGAGTTGGGAGAGCCAGCCGCGGACCATGGCGTAGTGGCGGGATTCGGTGCCGAGGTCGGTGATGGCTTTGAGGCTGGCGGGGAGGTCTGGGTGATCGAGGGCGTGGTGGATGGCGAGGATTCTGAGGCCGAGGTCGAGGGCTTCGGCGGATTGGTCTGGAGGGGAGGCTGGTTTGGCGGGAGGAGAGGGAGTGGGTGGCGGGTTGGCGGCGAGTGAGACGAGGAGGGAGGCCAGGGCGGCAGCGAGGAGGGAGAGTTTCATGGGTGGTCGCCGAGGAAGGCGCGGAGGGCGGCGGCGAGGTTGGAGGAGATGGAGGGGTCGTCTTTGGGGATGGGGGCGTAGGAGACGGAAGTGATGCCGAGGCGGCCGGTGACGATTTCGGCTTTGGAGTCGTGGGCGAAGAGGAGGTCGGCGACGAGTTCGGGGTCAGCGGCGGTGATGGTCATGGTGCCGTGGGGCCATTCGAGGGTGAGGGCGTTGCCGGAGATGCTGGCTTTACGGGCTTCCCATGTGGGCCAGAGGTGTTTGGTGGCCGGGTCTGAGTCGAAGATGAAGACGGTGCGGCGCATGGGATAGGATGGCGTTAGTGTGAGGCAGCGTCGCGGGCTTTGACGAAGGCGCTGACGGCGAGTTCGAGGTCCGGGCGGGTGAGGGCGCTGCTGACCTGGGTACGGATGCGGGCTTTGCCTTGGGGGACGACGGGGAAGAAGAAGCCGACGGCGTAGACGCCTGAGGAGAGGAGGTGGGTGGCCATGTTCTGGGCGAGGTTGGCGTCGCCTAGCATGATGGGGACGATGGGGTGTTCGCCGGCGGAGATTTCGAAGCCTGCGGCGCGCATGGCGTTGACGTACCATGTGGTGTTTTCCCAGAGGGAGAGCCGGAGGGAGGGGTCGCGCTGGAGGAGGTCGAGGACCTTGAGGGAGACGGCGGCGATGACTGGGGCGAGCGTGTTGGAGAAGAGATAGGGTCTGGAGCGCTGGCGGAGGAGGTCGATGATTTCGCGGCGGCCGCTGGTGTAGCCGCCGCTGGCACCGCCGAGGGCTTTGCCGAGAGTGCCGGTGATGATGTCGACGCGGTCGAGGACGTTGAATTTCTCGTGAGTGCCGCGGCCGGAGGGGCCGACGAAGCCGACGGCGTGGGAGTCGTCCATCATGACGAGGGCGTCGTAGCGGTCGGCGAGGTTGCAGATTTCGTCCATGGGGGCGTAGGTACCGTCCATGGAGAAGACGCCGTCGGTGGCGATCATGATGAAGCGTGCTCCGGCGGCGCGGGCTTCCTTGAGTCTGGCTTCGAGGTCGGCCATGTCGCGGTTCTGATAGCGGAAGCGCATGGCTTTGCAGAGCCTGATGCCGTCGATGATGCTGGCGTGGTTGAGGGAGTCGGAGATGACGGCGTCGGCGTCGGAGAGGAGGGTTTCGAAGAGGCCGCCGTTGGCGTCGAAGCAGGAGGAGTAGAGGATGGTGTCTTCGGTGCCGAGGAAGGAGGAGAGGGCGGATTCGAGCTGACGGTGGAGCGTCTGGGTGCCGCAGATGAAGCGGACGCTGCCCATGCCGTAGCCCCATTGGTCGACGGCTTCGTGGGCGGCGGCGACGACGTCCGGGTGGTTGCCGAGGCCGAGGTAGTTGTTAGCGCACATGATGACGACCTCGCGGCCGTCGTCGAGATGGACGCGACCGCCTTGGGGTGAGGCGATGAGGCGTTCGGATTTGAAGAGACCTGCGTCGCGGATGGAGTCGAGCGTGGAGGCGAGGTGCTGCTGGAAGGAACCGTACATGGCGGAAAGGAGTGTTAGGAGTTACTCCGGGAGACCGGAGGGATGGGCGGTGGAGGCTGGGCGTGAGAAGGGGTCGCCGAATTTGGAGAAGCCGTCGAGGAAGCCGCCGTGGCTGAGGAAGAAGCGATTGGATTCGACGCCCATGAAGCGGTCGGTGCGGTCGCTGCGGCCGGTGCCGTCGTGGGAGAAGGAGGCTGAGGTGATTTCGAGCCACTGCTTGTCTTTGGTGAGGATCCACTGAGGGCCGAAGAGGGCTTTGCGCTGGAGGTGGCCGGTGGTGCCCCAGAAGTTTTCGCTGAAGGAGTGGAGACCGCGGAGGTATTTGCCGTCTTTGGGGGCGCGGAAGGAGGCGAGACGGAACCATTCGTTTTTGTCAGGATGGAACCACCAGCCGGTGTAGTCGGTGTGGTTGCCTTCGGGGGAGCAGGTGAGCCAGAATTTCTGGGTGGTGCCTGTTTTCCATGGGTAGACGAGGTGGCTGTGGCCGCCGGTGCCTTCGCCGCCGAAGACGGAGGCGTCGACGCCGTCGCCTTTGGCGAGGAGCTGGACGTGGTTTTCGGGGTTAACGTCTTTGCGGGAGTCTGCGGAGCCGCCTTCTGCGGCGTCCCAGACGGAGAAGATGATGCGGCGTTCGGTTTCCGAGTTGACCTGCATGCCGAAGTAGCCGCGGGCGAAGCCGCAGGCCATGTAGAAGGTGGTGACGGGGTCGGTGACGGCGGTGACCTCGTTGTAGAAGCCGGTGATGTCAGAGTCCTTTGGGGTTTGATAGGACAGGTGGACGGAGGCGGCGTTGCGGCGGGGTTTGAGATTGAAGTGGGCGTTGGTGGCGGGCGAGCCGTCGAGGATGAGGGCGAGGACATCGCCGGTGGGGGAGTCTTTGGGGTTGAGGGAGGAGAGGGTGAAGCGGTGGTAGCCCTTGGAGGGGATGGAGAGCTTGCCGAGAGGGATGGTGAGAGGTTCGCCGGTGCCGGTGATGGAGGCGTCGAGGTTCTGGTCGCCGAGGGAGAGGCGGAGTTTGGAGGAGGCGTCTTTGGGGGCTTTGACGGCGAGACTGACGGAGACCTCGCCGGTTTGGAGGAACTGGCCGAACCAGATCGCGTGCTGGTCGGGGTTGGACCATGAGCGGAGGACGTTGTCGCGTTCCGACATGCGGATGGCGTTGGGGTCCGGGTCGGAGTAGGCGGTGCCGCCGGGGATGCGGAGTTCTGCGGCGGCTGGGAGCGAGGAGAGGGCGGCGAGAGCGGTGAGGAGGGGGAGGAGGGGCCGTGGATTCATGGCCACACGGTATGGTGGCGGGAGGGGCGGCTGTAAAGACGGAGGAGGCGGCGGGATTTGCTACTTTTCGCACGCGGCGAGGAGTTCGTCCGGCGTGAGGGTGGCGGTGCCGACCTTACCGACGACGATGCCGCTGGCGAGGTTGGAGATTTCTGCGGCTTCGCGAGGGTTGGCACCGGCGGCGAGAGCGAGGGTGAAGAGAGCGATGGCGGTATCGCCAGCGCCGGAGACGTCGAAGACCTCGCGGGCGCGGGTAGGGGTGTGGTAGGCGGGCTGATTTTTTTCGAGGAGGGCCATGCCGTGTTCGCCGAGGGTGATGAGGAGGAGACGCGTGTCCCATTTGGCGAAGAGGGCATCGCCGAGGGGGAGGAGAGCGGCCATGAGGTCGGCCTCGGAGACCTCGCCGGGGTCAGGGATGTTAGCGGCGGCGAAGGCTTCGCGGCGGTTTGGTTTGATGACCGTGGCGCGGTGCCACGAGAGGGGGTTGCCGGGGTTAGGGTCGACGGTGATGGGGATGCCTGCGGCGGCGGCTTCGCGGGTGAAGGCGTCGACGAGGTCCTGGGTGAGGAAGCCCTTGGCGTAGTCTTCGAGGATGACGGCGTCGGTTTCGGGGAGACGGGAGCGGAACCATGCGAGGGCGCGGTCGCAGGTTTCCGGGGAAGGGGGTTTGATGGATTCGCGGTCGATGCGAGCCATCTGCTGACTGCGTGCGATGATGCGGGTTTTGACGATGGTTTCGTGATCCGGGCAGATGAGGATGCCTGAGGTGTCGATGCCTGCGGATTGGAGGAGGCCGAGGAGCTGATTGGTGAGGGGGCCCTGGCCGGTGATGCCGAGGACATCGACGCGGCGGGCGAATGGGGCGAGGTTGCGAGCGACGTTGGCAGCGCCGCCGGGGTAGGCGTCTTCGCGGACGACGTGGACGACTGGGACGGGGGCTTCCGGGGAGATGCGGGTGACGTTGCCCCAGATGAAGCGGTCGAGCATGACATCGCCGACGACCATGACTCTGAGGTCACGGAACTGTGTCAGCCTGTGGTTCAGAGCGTCGCGTTGCATGTGGGCTGCATAGGTGGCTGGGCGAGGGGATGCAAGGTGTGATGCGGAGGCGGAGGTGGGCGGGCAAAAAGAGACCGGCTCCTTTTTGGGGAGCCGGTCTTGAGAGATGGATCAGCGGGAGGGCTGATTAGAAGCCGAAGCGGACACCGGCGCGGACGATGGTGTAGTCCTGGGTATCGGAAGCCCATGTGTAGCGGGCGTCGGCGAAGAGGCCCCAGCAGTTGGTGATGCGGTAGTCGAGACCGCCACCGACGTGCCAGACGTCCTGGCTGGTGCCGTTGGTGTGGTAGCCGCCGCCGCCGAAGACGTAAGGGGCGAGGCAGATGCTGGTGATTGGGGCGCGGAGCACGAGGCTGCCGGTGAAGAGGTGGGTGACGCTGTCGGTACCGGACCATGTGGCGTCGACCATGACACCGATATTTGGGGTGAAGAAGTAGTCGTAAGCGAGACCACCGCCGAAGGCGTCGTCGAGTTCACCTGCGCCGCTGTCTGGGAGGAGACCGGAAGCGTAGACGCTGACGGAGGAGGAGCCGGCGTTGAAGCAGTCGCAGACGGCTGGGACGTTGATTTGCGGCACTGGGCCTTTGGCTGGGGCCTTGCCGAGGGAAGGGGTTTCGCCGGCTTGGGCGGAGACGAGGCTGAAGGCGGCCGCGAGGATGGAGACAGTTGTTTTGTTCATAATTACTAGGTTTTTGGAGGGGTGATGTTTACGGGATGGGAGGAGCGGTTTCAAGGAAAATCCCTCTCATTTTTGCGGGGTACAGGGAAGGGGTGTGGATTACTCTCGGGATTTTATTTCGATGAGCATCTGGGCGTTGGAGGGGAACTTGTTCATGAAGTGGATGAGGCGTTCAGCGGCTTCGACTGGTTTATGGCCTGCGAGGCCGCGGCGGATGAGGTGGACCTTTTCCATCTGGTGGGGAGGGAGGAGGAGTTCCTCGCGTCTGGTGCCGCTTTTGAAGATATCGACGGCGGGGTAGATGTATTGCTGTGCGATGCGGCGGTCGAGGACGAGTTCCATGTTGCCTGTGCCTTTGAATTCCTGGAAGATGAGTTCGTCGGCGCGGCTGTTGGTTTCGACGAGGGCTGTGGCGACGATGGTGAGGGAGCCAGCTTCGCGGGTATTGCGTGCGGCGGCGAAGAGGCGGCGGGCGCCTTCGAGGGCGCGAGCGTCGACGCCGCCGGAGAGACTGCCTTTCCCGCCGCCGTGGCCGCGGATGGCGTTATTGAAGGCGCGGGCGAGCCTTGTGATGGAGTCGAGGAGCATGAAGACGTGTTCGCCGGCTTCGACGAGACGGCGTGCGCGTTCGATGGCGAGTTGGGCGACGCGGAGGTGTTCGCGTGGGTCGCGGTCGTTGTTGCTGGCCATGACCTCAGCGGAGGGGAGGGCGCGAGCGATTTCGGTGACTTCTTCCGGGCGTTCGTCGACGAGGAGGATGATGAGTTTGGTGTCCTCGTAATTTTCCTGAATGGCTTCTGCGATGTGCTGGAGGATGGTGGTTTTGCCGGCGCGAGGGGGTGCGACGATGAGACCGCGCTGACCTCTGCCGATGGGGGCGATGAAGTCGATGATGCGGGTGGTGTGTCTATTGGAGACGGTTTCGAGGAGGTAGCGTTTGCTAGGATTGATGGCGGTGAGTTCCTCGAAGAGTGGGAGGGTGCGGTAGACGTCCGGGGAGCGGCCGTTGACGGCGGTGATTTCTGTGATTTGGGGGCCGCGGGAGCCGCGGCGGAGGGAGCCATCGATCCAGACCCCGTCGCGGAGGCCGAGTTGGCGGACGAGGTCTGGGCTGACGAAGGCGTCGGAGGAGAGCGGTTGGAAGCCGCGGGCGCGGTCGCGGAGGAAGCCGAAGCCCTTGCCTGGGGTCATTTCGAGGAGACCGGAGACAGGTTCTGGCGGTCCGAGGTTTGGGTCTGGGCGAGGGGAGCGATCGCCGTCGCGGTCGAATCGTTCGCGGTCGCGGTCTTGGGAGCGGTCGCTGCGGTCATTGGAGCGGCGGTCATTGGAGCGGCCGCGGTCACCTCTGCGGTCGTGGCGGCCGCGGTCGTGGCGGTCGTGGCGATCATTGCGATCGCCGCCGCGGTCGAGGCGGTTGAGGGGATCGAGGGGGTGCGGACGTGGAGCGTCTTGGGGAGCGTCTGTAGTGGGGGAGGAAGGGAGTTGGGCGTGGCGTTCGAGGTAGCGCTGTTGTTTGATGAGTTTGAATTTTTCTTTCCGTTGTTTCCAGCGTTCGAATTTGGAGAGACGGCGGTTTTGGGAGTCTGGGCCGTCTGAATCGGGGTGGGAGGGTTGCTGTTGGGAGGGTTGTTGGGAGTCGGGAGACGCGTCCTGAAGGGAAGGGGAGAGGGCAGCGTGGAGCGGGGCTGGAGTTGGTTCTGTGGGTGCGGGTGTGGGAACGGGAGTTGGTTCCGGGGCTGGGGTCGAGGGAGGTGTGGTCCTGCGGCGGGTGCGGGCTGTGGGAGTGGGTTCCGCGGTGGGGATAGGGGTTGGTTCCGGTGGGGCGTAGTGGAACGCGGCGGGGGCTTCCTTGAGGGTAAAGAGATCGGCTTCCGGGGCTGTGGGTGCTTTCGCTGCGGATTTGCGAGCTGCGGCTTTTTTGCGAGGGGCCGGGG
>Ga0315905_10009064_pt1 | contig 10080 bp, 12 predicted proteins | sample LakEriMetagenome_5_FD_203522 | JGI IMG/M metagenome (GOLD analysis project Ga0315905, IMG submission 203522) | Freshwater fungal communities from buoy surface, Lake Erie, Ohio, United States - Buoy 4 MA121 | ecosystem: Environmental > Aquatic > Freshwater > Lake | place: USA: Lake Erie, Ohio... | reverse complement strand
GGTCTGGTCCGGCGAATACCGCCAGAGAACCGACCCCAGCAATCAGAAGCTCGGGCCGATCTGGAAGCTGGAGCTCCGGCACGCCGAAGATTGAAGTGTGCGGTTCTCCGAACCAGAGAATCTGCTCTCGCAGAATGGAATCCGAAGCGATTCCGCTGGCTTGGGCGTCTCCCGCAGACATAGAATTGAACCGGTCACGGAGGATCACCCTCCAACTTAGCCGCGCGAGATACGAGATCGTCGCAGCGGCCCCGCCGATAGTGTTTCTGGAGTCATCAGATGTTGGCACGCATGAGCTGGGCTTGTGGGCTGCTCCTCGCAGCTGCGGGAACGGGGACGTTTGTCTCTGCCGCAGACTGGGGCACAATTGAAGGTCAATTCGTCGTCGACGGAACAATCGAATCCCCGCCGCTCTTCAAGAAGGGAGACGCCACGGTCAAGGACCCTGCGGTGTGCGCGGTGGCTGATATGCCAGACGAGTCGCTGGTGCTGAGCAAAGATGGCGGGATCGCGAACGTCGTGATTTTCCTGGCCAAGGCTCCCGCTTCGGTTCATCCGGACCTGAAGGCCGCTCCGACGACTCCCGTGATCTTCGATCAGCTGGGCTGCAAGTACATCCCCCACATGACCACCGTTCGCGTGGGTCAGCCTGTGAAGTGCATCAGCTCCGACGGAGCGGCTCACAACGTCCACACGAACCCCGTAGCGAATCAGGGCGAGAACTTCATCGTTCAGCCGAATGACAAGACCGGTCGTGAGCTCAAGCTGACCCTCAAGGAAACGCTGCCGCTCAAGGTCACCTGCGATATCCACTCATGGATGAACGCCTACTGGGTGGTGACCGATCATCCGTACGCCGCTGTGTCTGACGCCGATGGCAAGTTCACGATCGAGAACCTGCCCGCAGGCGAGCACACCTTCCGCGTCTGGCACGAGCGCCAGGGCTACCTGAACCGCGAGTACAAGGTCACCGTCAAGGCCGGTGCCAACAAGCTCGAAGCCGTCAAGGTTCCCGCCGCCAAGCTGGCCGTCAAGAAGTAAGCTGTCGATTCCAAGCGAATCGTCCATGGCACAGCCCGGACGACTGGAAACAGTCGTCCGGGCTGATGCTATTTCGGGGGTGGGCGGATTTCCATTCCTGACAGCTGTTCAGAGTGTTGAACAGATCGACCTCTGCATTGAACGGATTTCGTAGCACGACCCACAGGGGCTGAAATCCTGTCCCCAGAACGTTTCTGCCGTAATGACTTGTCAGCCAAAGCTTTGACGACGATTTCGTGAAATACCCCCCAGTTCCGGTTGTAACGATTATCTGGCTGGCACCGATTATGCAGATCATCTTGGTCGTAACGATCCGAACGCGACGGAGCCGACCGGTGGGGAGGCGTGAGACACCTCCTGAGAGCCTGCTGATCCCAGCCTCTACATCCTCGGTTCCGATTCCTTCCCGGGGTGGGACACTCGACGGAGTGCCCCACCCCGGTGCGTTTTTTGGTTTCCAGCTACCGGCAGAATTGCTCTGACTGCGCGGCTAGCAATCAGGTGCGTGTCGACTTTTCGTGGGCCAGCAATCCCGTGACCAGTGCGGTCAGTTTTGGCTCAGAGGCGTTCGCAACGGCGATGATCTCCGCCACATGAGCGGGCTTGAGGGCATCGGGCAGGCACATGTCCGTAACGACCGACAGGCCGATCGTGCGGAGTCCGCTGTGCACGGCAACGATCACCTCAGGCACGGTCGACATCCCGACAACGTCCGCCCCGATCTGGCGCAGGAACCGGTACTCGGCCCGCGTCTCCAGGTTCGGTCCCGCGACTGCGACCAGCACGCCGCGGTGGCAGGCGAAGTTCTCCTTGCGGGCGATCTCCAGCGCGACTTGCCCCAGCTTCCGATCATACGGCTCGCACATATCCGGGAACCGTGGCCCCAGCCGGTCATCGTTGATCCCAATCAGCGGGTTGGCCCCCATCAGGTTGATATGGTCATCAATGACCATGATGTCGCCCGTCGCATACATGGGGTTCATTCCGCCAACGGCGTTTGTCACCACCAGCAGCTGGGCTCCCAGAGCCTTGAAAACTCGAATCGGCAACGTCACCAGCTTGAGCGGGTAACCCTCATACATATGGATGCGCCCCTCCATCGCCATGACGGGCAGGCCTTCCAGGGTTCCGCAGACCAGTCGGCCCTTGTGGCTGGTGGCTGTCGATTTCGGGAAGTGCGGGATCGCTTCATAGTCGATCGTAGCCTCGACCTGAATCCGCTCGACCAGCGGCCCCAGCCCGGTTCCCAACACGATTCCGGCGTGCGGAGTCTTGGGCCAGTGGCTGCGAATGAACGAGACGGCGTCCTGAATCTTGTCAAAGAGGTCGAGCATGGCAGGCCTGAACTGGGGGAAGGGGTGAGCCAGACAATACGCCATTTCGGTGAGTCCATAAACCCTGTCACTCGGTAAGAACCCACTTCCTCTTTCCTCGGTCCCAATCTCCAGTTTGGGTCAATACCCCAACTCCGAAGTGGTTCAACTCGGTTCGCAGTTTCGCCTCGACGGGGTCGCAGAAGGTATGCCCTCGTAAGCTGGACACCATGACCAGAGACAGCCACTCGATGATTCGAGTCACGATCACGACTTCGAACCAACTCATGCATACCAATGCGAGTGAAGCTGTCCGTGGTGACATGACCCTTGGACTGGAGTGCGTTCTGGAAATGTCCCATATTCTGATTTGGTACTGCATATCCCGTCCCAAGCCTGCGTGTTATCCTGAATCACTAATGTTCATCGACACCGGCACAATGGGTGAGAAATGCGGATCGCTGCGAGAACGATAAACCTTTCTGTGGCCATGTACTTGATGTTGTCGACCGTTTGTCGAGCAGATGTCGCTCCTCAGTACCCTGACACAACCTGGGGCCGGGATCAGGCTCCATCCCACATCACGATCATCGTAGTCGGTGCCGCGGTTTCTGCGGCAATCGTCACCCCAGGACTGTTCCTGAGCCGTCCATCCCACACCACCACTCGAAAGAAAGTGACCATCGGACTCTTGGGGCTCGTCCTTTTGGCAGTCTTAGGCTTCACGGTCCGAACGTACTGGCAAGCTGGCCAGGATCGCGACCTCTGGGGACAGTGGAAGGAGGAGCAACGGAGGCGTCGTAGCAATTGGCAGGGCCCACCTCAATACAGGGCCTCGCCACAGCCTGCGACGCCCGAAACGACCCCTGACTGACCGCGAGGTGCGAGTGCTAAGGCACTCTGTCAGACTGCGAAACCAGCCACCGGTGTCGCCCCGCGGCTTGGTAGTCGTCGGCAGGCGCGATTCGATAAGCTGCGGAGATCACCCCTCTTCACCCAACATCTTCCCATGAGCCGACATTCTGACCTGCAGCGAGTTCTCGATCTGGGGATCGTAGCCATTATTCGCGCCCCCAGTGGCGACCAGCTTGTGCAGGTGGCGGAAGCCCTATACGAGGGCGGCGTCGATGTGATCGAGATCACATTCACCGTGCCACGCGCGGTCGAAGTCTTGGCTCAGGTCAGCCAGCGACTCGGAAAGAAGATTCTGCTCGGGGCGGGAACGGTTCTCGACGGGGAAACCGCTCGGGCTGCGATGCTGGCGGGGGCGGAGTTCATCGTGACCCCCGCTGTGAGGCCCGAAGTGATCCGGATGTGTAACCGGTACGACAAACTCGTAATGAGCGGGGCATTTACGCCGACCGAAGTGCTCAACGCGTGGGAACTCGGTTCCGATGTCGTGAAGGTTTTCCCGGCTGAGATCGGGGGAACGACACACCTCAAGGCCCTCGCGGGTCCGTTTCCACAGATCCGCCTGCTCCCGACTGGCGGCGTCAATCTGAATACAATCTCCGACTTCATGAAGGCCGGGGCCTGTGCAGTCGGTCTGGGAAGCTCTTTGGTGACCAAGGATCACCTGGCCCGCGGCGATTTCGCGGGGATTCAACAGCTGGCTCAGGCGTACGTCGAGAAAGTGCGTGAGATTCGGCAGGCGAAGTAATCTCGTGGCCCATCAACTGGCGACTTCGCCGGTGGCCCCTACAATCGGAGGCCCCATTGGCTCGTCGCGAGGCTCCGATGACGAAGGCTGTGATTGCTGTCTGGGAACCGGAACCTTACTGGGTCCCGGAACTCCAGCGAACGCTGGCCGAACTGGATGTCCGCATCGCCGGATGTCTGCGAGAGCGAGATGTTGTCGAGTGGCTGGCGGATGGAGCTGGGCAGCTGGTGGTGGCTCTTCCGTGCGAGGAGCAGTTGCCGCTTCCCGCCCTGGCGAACTGGGTTCAGCAAGGGGTCCAGGTCCATATCGTCCTGAACTCCTCACACGAGGCGCTCCGCTGGTTCCTGTGCGAGCTGGGGATCGCCAGCGTTTTGAGCCTCGACGAGGCCCGCGAGCATCTGCCTCGCCGGGTCCGACGGGCGACGGGCCTTGTGCCCAGCAGTGTCAGAACAACTTCCAGGTGAGATTCATGTTGACCGAGTCGACTCTCCAATCCGCTGTCTCCGCAATCCGCGATCCTGAGATCGGCCGGTCCCTGGGCGATCTCAAGATGGTCCGGTCGGTCGCCGTCAGCGGGACGACTGCCAACGTCGGCATCGAGCTGCCAACACCCGCCTATCCCCAGCGGGAGCGGATCACAGCTGCGGTTGAGCAGGCAGCCAAGTCTCAGGGAGCCACAGCAGTCACGGTCGATTACACGTGGGTCGTGAAGGGTAAGGGGACCGGCGGGGCGATCGGCCTCAACGTCAAGAACGTGATCGCAGTCGGCAGCGGCAAGGGCGGTGTCGGCAAGTCGACAGTCGCTGCGGCGCTGGCCTTGGGGCTCAAGCACTTCGGAGCCAAGGTCGGATTGATGGATGCCGATGTCTACGGCCCGAGTATCCCGCATCTGGTAGGGGCCACCGGCACGCCTGTCATCAAACAAATTCCGCTGGATGATGGACGGGTGATGGAGAGAATCGTTCCGATCGATGCTGATGGGATGCCGACCATCTCGATGGGGTACATGGTCAAAACGGACCAGGCTGTGATCTGGCGCGGACCGATGCTGCATAAGGCCCTGTCGCAGTTCCTGCAGCAGACCGACTGGGGCACGCTCGATTACCTGATTATCGATATGCCTCCGGGTACGGGGGATGTGGCGTTGACGCTGTCTCAGATGGTCGGCCTGGCTGGGGCTGTGGTAGTTTGTACTCCACAGCAGGTCGCACTTCTCGACGCCGTCAAAGCAGTGTCGATGTTCAAGACGGTGAAGATCCCGATTCTGGGGATGGTCGAAAACATGACCGGAGAGATCTTCGGTCGCGGCGGAGCGAAGGCCAAGGCCGCAGAGCTGGGCCTGCCGTTCCTGGGCGAAGTCCCCGCCAATGCGCTGATTCGAGAGCAGGGCGATGCCGGGAAGATGGCCGCTCTGTTTTCGAAGGACAACCCTTCGCGGGCCGCACTGCTGAACGTCTGCGAACGCGTCGCCATGGAAGTGGCCCGGTCACTGCTCGAAACGCCGAGCCTGCCGACGCTGGAGATTCTGTAATCCCGCGAACGCGCGTACACTGCGGATCGACTATGGCATTGACCAGGACATCAGAATTCTCGCGAATTCTGCTACCCGTATGAGTTCCCAGAACCATGTCGTCGATTGTTGAACTCCGCAGCGATACCTATACCCAGCCCAGCCCGGGTATGCGGCGGGCCATTGCCGAGGCAGTGTGCGGCGATGACATGGTCGGCGAAGATCCGACCGTCAACGCTCTCGAAGCCCGCATGGCCCAGCTGCTGGGGAAAGAGGCTGCGGTCTTTGCCTGTTCGGGGACTCAGTCGAATCAGATGGCTCTCTGGGCTCATTGCCGGCCCGGCGATGAGCTGCTGATCGAAGAGATCGGCCACATCGCGAACTACGAGGCTGGGGCCCCAGCTGTGCTCAGCGGAGTCAGCTGTCGCAAGATTCCCGGCGTGCGCGGCATGCTGACTGCTGAACTTCTGGAGGGCGCGATGCGTCCGCCGAACCAGCACTTCTCGCCCACGCGGCTGGTCTGTCTGGAGAACTCGACCAATATTGGCGGCGGGGCAACCTACTCCCTGGAGTCCCTGCAGGCGATTCGCAGCTGGGCCACGCAGAAGGGGATTCCGGTCCATCTCGACGGAGCACGGCTGTTCAATGCCTGTATCGCGCGGGGTTACAGCGCGGCGGATGTGGCCGCTCAGTGTGATTCGGTTTCGATCTGTTTCTCGAAGGGACTGGGCTGTCCGATGGGCTCGGTCCTGGTCGGGTCCAGGGAGCTGATCACTCGCGCTCGGCGGGCCCGCAAGGTCTTCGGCGGCGCCCTGCGGCAGGCCGGGATCCCCGCAGCTGCGTGCCTGTACGCCCTCGATCACAACATCGAACGACTGGCGATCGACCACGCCAACGCCAAGTTGTTCGCCGAGAAGATTGCGGAGATCCCTGGCGTGATTCTCGATCCGACCCTGGTCGAGACGAACCTGGTGTTCTTCGAGATCGACCCGGCCCTGGCCACGGGAGCTCAAGTGTCGCAGGCCCTGGGCACTCGGGGAGTGAAGATGTACGCCACGGGGCCGCAGCGGCTGCGGGCCTGCTTCCACCTGGATGTCGACCACGAGGCGACACTTCGAGCAATCGCCGCTGTCAAAGACGTTCTGCTGTCCGGGTTGATCGCCGGAGCCAAGTCCCTGGACGGCGGTTATTGATTCCATGCGAGTGCCCGCGAGACCTCGCTCGCTCTCGACCAGCGACTAGAATGCGAACTCCCCACTGGACCGCCACTGAACTGTGACCCTGTGAAGCCACTTGCTGAACTGACCCTGGATGAGCTGCTTTCCGAGTTCTCTCAAATGGAGGACTGGGAGGAGCGTTGCGATTCGCTGATCGATCTGGGGTTCGAGCTGCCGGAGATGCCTCCGGAAGAGAAGATCGACGCCAATCGCGTCCACGGCTGTCAGAGCCATGTCTGGTTGACCGCCCGCACGGAAGTCGAGCCCGGTCAGCTGCCGCGACTGCGGTTCCATGTGGCCAGCGATGCGATGATCGTCAGCGGGCTGATTGCCGTATTGATGCTGATGTACGACGGTAAAACGGCGAAAGAGATTCTGGATATCGATCCGCGAGTGACGTTTGCGAAGCTCGAACTCGATCGGCACCTGAGCTCCCAGAGACGCAACGGCCTGTCCGGGATGGTGCAACGAATTCGTCAGACAGCTGCCGAGGCACTGGTCGCAAGCGGCCAGTAACGGGACAGCTGTCTGACTCTCGTCAGCAGTTACTTGAGAGCGGCCATCACCTGTTCGGTGATCATCTTGACCAGCGTCTCCATGTCGACGTTGCCAGCGGAGGCACCGTTCTCATAGGCCGGCTTCTGCAGGTAGCCCGGGAACTGCGGCGGAGGATCGAAGGCCTGAACCTTGGGGGCTTCCCCTTCGCGGTATCCATCGCGGAAGGCGGTGTTGCTGCACAGATCGCAGTTCTCGTCGTGGAACCGCGGATCGTCGAAGCCCAACCGCTTCTTGAGGTCCAGCAACTCGCGGGACTTCTTCTCGTTCAGGTAAGTGATCCCGCCCAGCTGTTGCGAGAGGATCAGGATGCGGCAGTAGGCATCGAGGATCTCAGTCTTCCAGTAGGCCTCTTCCAGGTCCTTGCCGAAGCTGACCGTCCCGTGGTTGGCGAGGATGATCGTGTTCGACGACTTGAGGAACGGGACGACGGTGTCGGCAAAACCTTGAGCACCGGGCGTTTCATAGGGAGCGAGCGGAACTTCTCCCATGAAGACTTCGATTTCCGGCAGCACGCACTGCGGAATCGCCTCGCGGCAGACCGCGAACGCCGTGGCGTGAGGGGGGTGGCAGTGGACCACAGCCTTCACGTCAGGACGATGCTTCATGATTGTCAGGTGAAGCAGGATCTCGCTGGTCCGCTTCCGCTTCCCAGCGAGCTGGTTCCCGTCCAGGTCGACCATGCAGATATCATCGGGGGTCATGAACCCCTTGCAGATATAGGTCGGGGAGCAGATGACTTCGTTTTCGCCGACGCGGTACGAGATGTTCCCGTCGTTGGCGGCGGCGAAGCCCTTGTTGTAGACCCGGCGACCGATCTCGCAGATCTGTTCCTTGATGCGCGGGTTGTTGAAGAGTGGGTGGTAGCTCATGGTTCGGTTCGGGTTCGTGAGAGTTCTTGAATGTGTGATCGACTGTTCGGGAGGGGCGACTACGAGGTTTTCCGTACCTCGACGTTGATGGTGTCCAGGATCGCCGCGTTGTAGGCGTCCACAGGCTTCGTGTCAGGGTGAAAGGGAGCGGCAGCTTCTGCCGATTCACTGAGGGCGACGAACGAGCCGTTGCCCGCTCCCAGGGAATCGAACATCACCAGCGGCTCGGACCGACCCGCTTCGCCACCCTGCAGACCTTCGCGGGTCAGGGGGACCACGATCTTGTACGACGCCCCCTTGAGCGAGGGATGGGCTCGCAGCAGCGTGACCTTGCCGATGACCTGGGCGATTCGCATGGCTATTTCGCCCCCGTGAATGCGTTGATGGTGTTCTTCAGCTCGAAGTAGCTCCGCCCGGTCGGATCGATGGCGATGCAGTTGAGCCGCAGCTGTTCCCGAGCCGACTGCACATCGGTTGGGCTCGTGACCGGGACGGCTCGCATCTTGTCGTGGCGGTTGGCCCGACACGCGGCCCGGAAGTGCTGCTTGGCGAGAATTACAACGCCGCCCGATTCGCCGCGGCAGATGGCACTGATCGCCAGCGTGGCTGCATCATCGGGACAGCCAAGGATTTCGCGGCTCCACGTGGATCCGAGTTCTCCGGTCAGTCGCGACACAGCGGGTGAACTGGTCACCGTGATCAGCTTCCAGGAGGTGATCCCCGGTGCAGCTGAACTGGGTGACGCTTTCGTTCCGGCAGCGCTCGCTCGGATCAGCTGGGCCTTGGAGGCCTTGAGAAAGTCGTGCGCCGTCGGAGTCAGGATCGCCTTGTCGTGTACCACGATCTGTGTCGCCCCAGTGGCCTTTTCGGCGAGGAGATCGCCGGTGATGACACGGTCGGAGAGAGAGATCGTTGCGGGTCCCGGCGCTGTGGGCTGGGCATTGCGAACGGGAGCTGCCACCGCCGAGCTCGCAACCGCAACGCCACCGTTCGCGCTGAGTTGCTTCAGCACGTTGGCGACGATCTGGTCGACGGTGGTGGAATCGAGCATTGATGGCAGAAGTGGTCAGTAGTCAGTTCTCAGTGATCAGAACAGAGTCGTTTTCAGCACTGAGAACTGAAAACTGACGACTGAAAACTTTCGTCAGTCCTTGATCCCGATCACAGCGAACCGCACCGGAGTATCGACTCGGCCCATGAAGTCACGGATAGCTGCCCCATCGGCAGTGATCATGACTTTGTCTCCGACGGAACTGCCTAGACGGTCGATGGCAATCTGCGGCTCCCCATCATCGCCACCAGCCAAGTCGAGCGGTTGCACGATCATCAGCTTCCAACCATTGAGGGCCGGATGCTTGATCGTGGCGTTCGTTCGACCGATGACGGAGGCAAGTTGCATGGGGAAGGACGAGAGAGGAGAGACGAGAGAGAAGAGCCAGAAAGAGGGGCGCAGCTACTTTCGTCCCACCAGGTTGTTTCGGAGACCGCTCAGCATTCGGGCGACTTCATCAGCCAGAGTGAGAGCAGACTGGAATTGTTCCTCGGAACAGTAGTTCCGGCGTCGTGCGATGTGCAGTTGAGTGACGGTTTCCATCAGCGAGCCATAGGCGATCTCGACGAATCGGGCGAAGTCGACATCCGAGCTCCTGCTGTTTCCTTCGGCGACGTTGGACGGAACAGAGACAGCTGCTCTCTGGATCTGACGAGCGAGACCGTAGTTCTCACGAGCCGGGAACTCATCACTGACCGTGTAGATCAGGTCCGCGTATTCGATGGCTCGTTGCCAGACCAAGAGCTTTTCGAACTGGAACATTCTCAGCTCCCCTCTGGCTCTCCTCTCTCCTCTCTCCTCTCTCCTCTCTCCTCTCTCGTCTCTCGTCTCTCCCCTCTCGTCTCTCCCCTCTCGTCTCTC
>Ga0315905_10009063_pt1 | contig 10082 bp, 10 predicted proteins | sample LakEriMetagenome_5_FD_203522 | JGI IMG/M metagenome (GOLD analysis project Ga0315905, IMG submission 203522) | Freshwater fungal communities from buoy surface, Lake Erie, Ohio, United States - Buoy 4 MA121 | ecosystem: Environmental > Aquatic > Freshwater > Lake | place: USA: Lake Erie, Ohio... | reverse complement strand
GTGATCTCGCAGCGGCGCGGCGTCGCATAGGCATCGCGCACCGCGACGAGTTCCTCGCGCATCACCGCAAAGAGCTTCTCGCGGTCGGCAAGGATCGCCAGGTACTCGGCAATCGCCTTGGCCAGCACTTCAAGCTCTGCGCCGATCTCGTCACGCCCCAGGGCGGTCAGGCGGTGGAGCCTGAGATCGAGGATCGCGCGGACTTGCGTCTCGCTGAGGCGGTAGCTGCCGCCCGAACCTTCCAGCGCCTCGTCCTCGATCGCCTCGACCAGACGGATGTAGGGGGCGATCTCGCCGATCGGCCACTCGCGCGCCATCAGCGTCTCTCGCGCCAAGGCGGGATTGGCGGAGGCGCGGATGATCCGCACCACTTCGTCGAGATTGGAGACCGCAACGACGAGGCCGAGCAGGATATGGGCCCGGTCGCGCGCCTTGTTCAGTTCGAACTTCGTGCGGCGCTGGATCACCTCCTCGCGGAACTGGACGAAGGCCTCGATGATGTCGCGCAGCGTGAGAATTTCGGGACGTCCGCCGCGGATCGCCAGCATGTTCGCCGGGAAGTTCGACTGCGCCGGCGTGTTGCGCCAGAGCTGGTTGAGCACGACTTCGGGCGTCGCATCGCGCTTGAGGTCAATGACCACGCGCACGCCTTCGCGGTTGGATTCGTCGCGGATGTCCGAGATGCCCTCGATCCGCTTGTCCTTGGCTGCCTCGGCGATCTTCTCGACGAGGCCGTTCTTGCCGACCTGATAAGGGATCGAGGTGAGGACGATCGATTTGCGCCCTTCGCCGCGACCGCCCTTGGTATCCTCGATCTCGTGCCGCGCCCGCATCACGATCGAGCCGCGGCCCTCGTGATAGGCCTTGCGGGCGCCGCTGGCGCCAAGAATGAGCGGCGCGGTCGGAAAATCGGGCGCGGGTATGATCTGGATCAGCTCGTCGATGGAAATCGCCGGGTTCGCCATATAGGCAAGGCAGCCGTCGATCACTTCGCCGAGGTTGTGCGGCGGGATGTTCGTCGCCATGCCGACCGCGATACCGCCCGCGCCGTTGACGAGGAGGTTGGGGAAGCGCGCCGGAAGGACCTGCGGCTCGTTTTCGGAGCCGTCGTAGTTGGGCTGGAAATCGACCGTATCCTTGTCGATATCTGCCATCAGCGCATCGGCAACCTTGGCGAGACGCGCTTCGGTATAGCGCATCGAGGCTGGCGGATCGGGGTCCATCGAGCCGAAGTTGCCCTGGCCGTCGATCAGCGGCAGGCGCATCGACCAGTCCTGCGTCATACGCGCCAGCGCGTCGTAGATCGCGCTATCGCCGTGCGGGTGGTACTTGCCCATGCAATCGCCGACGATGCGCGCGGACTTGCGGTAAGCCTTGGACGAGGTGAAGCCGTTCTCGTGGCTGGTCCACAGGATGCGACGGTGAACGGGCTTGAGGCCGTCGCGAACGTCCGGAAGGGCGCGGCTCACGATCACGCTCATCGCGTAATCGAGATAGCTCGTCTTCATCTCGTCGACGATGTCGATCCGCTGGAACTCGTGGTCCGGCAGCGGGGCGGGCGGGTCGATCAGGCCAGTGTCATCGCTCACGTTGGGGCTTTTTCGCTTCTGTTCAGGAATATCTCCGGCACTAGGCCAAAGCCCCGCCAAACACCAGAAAACGGGCGGTCTAGCGCCGCCTTATCCACATGTGCGAGCACATGCCGACGCCATTCCTGAACAATGAGACGAATTGCTATTCAATCCGGGTTCACCCGGTGGTCTCCAATGCAGCAAGGCGTTGCCAAGGCGGCGATTTGGCGGCAGAGGTTCGGCACGGACGGAGTGAGAATGAAGTCCATTCTGCCGATGTTTTGGGATACGGCCCGGGCAATAACGATCAATGGGCCGGTACGGTCTGTCGGCGTGGGCCAGGAGGAGACAAAGTGATGCGGGGTAATGCAATGAAATTCATGGTGGCGCGCGCCGCGCTGGCTGTTGCGCTCTCGGCGGGCCTCGCTGCGGGCGGTGTGCTGCTCGGCGCTGCGCCTGCGGTCGCAAAGGAAAAGGAAGCGCCCAAGGGCGGCACCTATTCCAAGGAATTCATCGCAGTTGCCGGCCCTGTCCAGAAGATCCTGCAGGATGCGCAGGCGCTCAAGGCCAAGGGCACGCCCGAGGCGCAGATCAAGGCTTCACTCGCCGGCGCTGCCGATCCGCTCGCCAAGGTCGAAGCGGCCGCCAAGACCGGGCAGGACAAGCTCGCTGCCGGCCAGTTCGCGGTGCAGATCGGCGGCTTCCTTGAAGACAACGCGATGCGCTCGCGCGGCATCAAGAACATGATCGACAGCGGCCTGCTCGAGCCGGACAAGATCCCGCTGTTCAACTTCTATCTGGGCAACTTCGCCTATTCGGCAAAGGACTTCCAGGGCGCGATAGAACCGCTGACGAAGGCGGTTCAGAGCAACGTTTCGGAAGACGCGGCGGCGGAGATGCTCGCCGATTGCTACACGCAGCTGGGCAAGCCGGCGGAAGGCATTGCGGCGCTCAAGACCGCCTACGATGCGCGCAAGGCAGCCGGCGGCACTGTCTCCGATGGATGGTACACGCGCGCCAAGATCATCGCCTACAAGGCCAAGCTCGGGCCGCAGGCGATCGAGTGGTCGACGCTTGAAGTCGCCGCGCAGCCCACTTCGCTCAACTGGCTCGGCGCAGGCCAGCTGGCGCGCGAGTTCGGCGGCTTCGGCAAGGAAGAGTCGCTCGATCTCGGCCGCCTGTTCCTGCGCAGCGGCGCGCTCGACAACGACAAGCAGTACGTCACGCGCGAGTTCATCGAATACGTTCAGGCCGCCGATCCGCGTCGTCTGCCCGGTGAAACCGTGAAGATCATCGAGCTCGGCCTTTCGAAGGGCGCGCTCGATGCAAACGACGTGTTCGTCAGTGACTCGCTGGGCCAGGCCAAGGGCCGCATCGCAGCGGACAAGGCCTCGCTCGTCGGCCTCGAAAAGGACGCCCGTGCGGCAGCGGACGGCAAGCTGGCGGTTGCCACCGCCGATGCCTACCTGTCGTATGACAACCCCGCCAAGGCCGAAGAGCTCTACCAGCTCGCGCTTACCAAGGGCGGCACCTTCGACATGGACCGCGCGGAAACGCGCCTTGGCATCGCGCAGCTCGATCAGGACAAGTTCGACGACGCCAAGGCGAGCTTCGCCAAGGTCGGCGGCGTGCGCGCCCCGCTCGCCAAGCTGTGGACGGTGCTGGTGGACCAGAAGGCCAAACCCTGACGGCCATTGCCTTCAAGGCAGAACGGAAAGGGCGGCCCGCAACGGCCGCCCTTTCTGGTTCCGGGGCTGCGCGGCAAGGCTCTGGATACCCGCATTCGCGGGAACGGCGAAGTTTCGGGGGCCTAGACCTTCTATCGTCATCCAATGCGAAGGGGAGGATGCGAGGGCGGCTTGCGCCAAAGCCTCACTGAACCTCGCTGAACTCGCCGGTATCCTCGTCGAGCACGTGCAACACGCCGTCCGAGATCGCGAAGAACGCACCGCGCAGGCGCAGTTCGCCGGCGGCTTCCTTGCGGCGGACGCAGGGAAAGGTGCGCAAATTGGCGAGGCTGACCCTCACTCCGGCCTGCTCCATCGCGCGCTCTGCCGCTCTGCCGCTGGTGCCGTGGGCATGAACGACGGCATCGCGCGCCGGGCTGAGGAGCCCGATCCAGTCGTTGATAAAGCCGCCTTCGCCCGGCTCGGTACCTTCAAGCTCCTGCGTCAACGCGGCGCGGCAGCCGCCGCACATGCCATGACCGAGCACGACGATCTTGCGCACTTTCAGCACCTGCACTGCAAATTCGAGCGCGGCGGAGACGCCGTGGTAGCCGGGCGAGGTCTCGAACGGGGGAACCAACGCCGCCACGTTGCGCACCACGAACATCTCGCCCGGGTCGGTATCGAAGATCTGCGCAGGGTCCACTCGGCTGTCCGAGCAGGCAATTACCATCACCGGCGGTTCCTGCCCTTCGCGCAGCTGGTGCCAGCGTTCGAGCCGGGGCGTCCAGCCGGTCGTGCGGAAGCGGCGATAGCCGTCGATGAGATGATCGAGCTCGGGGGAGAAAGGTCTAGCCATAACGGACCTGTTGTCGCCTACGAATGCATCTTTCAAGTCATGCTTCATGCGCCTATCTGAACCGCCATGAACGATCAGTCTCCGATTGCCGCGCCGGATCGCCCAGAACTTGACCGACCCGCGCGCGCGCGCAAGCCCGATTGGATCCGCGTCAAGGCCCCCACCAGCAAGGGCTACGAGGAAACCCGGGGGCTGATGCGCAGCCTCGGCCTTAACACGGTGTGCGAAGAAGCGGCCTGCCCGAACATCGGCGAGTGCTGGACCAAGAAGCACGCGACTGTCATGATCCTCGGCGACGTCTGCACGCGGGCCTGCGCATTCTGCAACGTCAAGACGGGCATGCCGCGCAAGGTCGATACAAGCGAGCCCGGCCATGTCGCCGAAGCCGCCGCCAAGCTCGGCCTTGAACATATCGTGGTGACCTCGGTGGACCGAGACGATCTGCCCGACGGCGGCGCGAGCCAGTTCGTGAAGGTTATCGAGGCCTTGCGCGCCGCAACGCCGAAAACCACGATCGAGATCCTTACCCCTGATTTCCGCGGCAAGATGCGCGCGGCAGTCGAGGCGATCATGGCGGCCGGGCCCGACGTCTACAACCACAACCTCGAAACCGTGCCCCGGCTCTATCCCACGATCCGCCCCGGCGCGCGCTACTATGCCTCGCTTCGCCTGCTCGAGGAAGTGAAGCATCACGACCCCCGCGTGTTCACCAAGTCCGGCATCATGCTCGGGCTCGGAGAGGAGCGGCTCGAAGTCCATCAGGTTATGGACGACATGCGCTCGGCAGGGATCGATTTCCTCACCATGGGCCAGTACCTCCAGCCCACCCCCAAGCATGCGCCGGTGATCGATTTCGTCACGCCGCAGGCCTTTGCCGCCTATGGCGCGATCGCGCGTGCCAAGGGGTTCCTGCAAGTTGCTGCAAGCCCGCTCACCCGGTCGAGCTATCACGCCGGCGAGGACTTCGCCGAAATGCGCGTCGCCCGGGAAGCCCAGCTGGCCAAGGCCGCCGCGAGGGCGTGATCCCATGCCGGTGATCAACCAGCAGCGTCGGCTCGCCTGGTCGGCCGAGGAGATGTTCGATCTCGTCGCCGACGTAAAGCGCTACCCGGAGTTCCTGCCCTGGGTCGTTGCCACCCGTATCAAGTCCGATAGCGAGAGCGAGATGGTGGCGGACATGATGGTGGGCTTTTCCGCGCTGCGCGAAAAATTCACCTCTCGCGTGATCAAGCAGCGCCCGAACCGCATCGCCGTCGAATATCTCGATGGGCCGCTCAAGCGCCTCTCGAACACCTGGGAGTTCCGTGCCGAGGAAGACGGCGGCTGCGTGATCGACTTCAACGTCGATTTCACTTTCCGCAGCGCGATCTTCGAGGCCTTGGCCGGCCAGTACCTCGACCGCGCCTTCCGCAAGATGGTCGCCGCGTTCGAAACGCGCGCCGAGAAGCTCTACGGCAGCAGAAGCTCGAGCGCGACGAGCGCGGCCTGAAGCCGCACGTCGGCACGGGTTTTGGCGGCTTCGAACACCTTCTGTTCCGCCACCACCGCTTCGGGGTCTTCGCCGCGCTCGGCCTTTGCGAAGACCACAGTGCCCACCGGCTTCTGCTCGCTGCCGCCGCCCGGCCCGGCAATCCCGGTGATCGCCACGGCGACGGACGCGCGCGAATGCTTGAGTGCGCCTTGCGCCATCGACCAGGCCACCGCGACCGAAACGGCCCCGAACGTGTCGATGAGGTCGGTCGAGACGCCGAGCATCTCGTGCTTGGCCTCGTTTGAATAAGTCACGAAGCCTCGATCGACCACCGCCGAGGAGCCCGCAATCTCGGTCAGAGCCGCGGCGACGAGACCGCCGGTGCAGCTTTCAGCCACTGCGACCAGACGGCCGACGGCCTTGTTCTCGGCGATCACCCGTGCGGCGAGTTCGGTGAGTTCGGGAGGGAGCAGCGTGTCCATGGGCTCAGGCCGCCGGGCAGATCGGAAGGTCGGACTTGTTCGAGGCGCCCACTGCGCCGCGCACTTTTGGCTTGTCCGCCATCACGAGGACGAAGGTCACCAGTTCGGCGGTGTTTTCCGGGGGGAGGGGCGAGAGCAGCCGCGTCGCGCGCTCGATCGCCTTGCACTGGCCGGGCTTGATTCCCTTTTTCACGATCGCGGAGACCATCCCTTCGGCAAAGGGCTGGAGGGCTTCGTCCGAGAGGCTCGACACGATGTCCTTCAGCTTGGCATCATTCCCGCCAAGCTTGACGAGCGCCGCGCGGGCTTCCGGCCAGACAGAGCTCTTGCGCGCCGTGTAGCGCTGCACCAGCGTAGGCCCTTGCGTCGCGAAGTAGCCTTGCGCCGAGAGCTGCGGACGGCAGGTCTTCATGGTGGAATCCATCACGACCGGCAGCGCATAGGTGACGAGGCTTGTCACCTCGCGTTCGGTAAGGCATGCCGGTTCCTGTGCGGCGGCCAGATCGGCCAGGCAAACCGAGACCAATGCCGCGGCCCGGACCACGTTTCGTACCAGCCACATAATCCGAAACTCCTTCAACCGCGGGCGATGACGGTCGCCACTGCCTGCGCCGCGATTCCCTCACCCCGGCCGGTGAAGCCGAGCCGCTCGGTGGTCGTCGCCTTGACGCTGACGCAGGCGATGTCAATTGCCAGAATGGACGCCAGCCTTGCCCGCATCACAGCCTTGTGCGGCCCGATGCGCGGCGCCTCGCAGATGATCGTGACATCGACATTGGCAATGACATAACCCGCCGATGTGACAAGCGTTGCGGCATGCGCGAGGAACTGATCCGAAGACGCACCGCGCCACTGCGCATCGGACGGCGGAAAGTGATCGCCGATGTCCCCTGCCGCCACGGCGCCAAGCAGCGCATCGACGAGCGCATGGATGGCGACATCGGCGTCGGAATGCCCGGCAAGCCCCTTGGAATGCTCGATCTTGACGCCGCAGAGCCAGAGCTCCTCGCCTTCCGCAAGGCGGTGAACATCGTAGCCCATGCCGGTGCGCACGGCCGGTATTGTCATGCCATGATCCTTCAGATCTTCCGCAAAGGTGACTTTCCTCAGCCGTTCGTCGCCCGGAACGAGCGCGATGGCGAGGCCTGCCGCCTCGGCCACTGCGGCATCATCGCCCGCGTCTGCCGCCCCATCCCAGGCGCGGTGCCCGGCGAGGATGGCATCGAAACGAAAGGCCTGCGGGGTCTGCACGCGGTAGAGCCCGTCGCGCTCGACATGGGCGCCGCGCAAACCCTCGGCTCCGCGCACCACGCTATCCACCACCGGCATTACCGGGATGGCGCCGGGTTGGCCATCGAGCGCCGCAACCAGCGCCGCGATCAGCGCTGCGGGGAGATCTGGTCGCGCGGCATCGTGGATCAGCACCTGCGCGGGCGCAGCAGACACCAGCGCCTCGAGCCCGGCGCGCACCGATCCTTGCCGGCTCGCGGCACCATGGACAAGGGAAACGCCCGGCAATCCGGTCAGGGCTTGCGCGGCGGTCTCTTCCCAGTTCGCGGGGATCACGACCACGATCGGCGCAACGCCGGCGCGGGCGAGCGCTTCGACCGAATGGCGCACCAGCGGTTTGCCCCGCCATAGTGCGAACTGCTTGGGTACAGTTCCGCCCGCGCGCAGCCCTTGTCCGGCGGCGACAACAACAGCGGCAACGGAGGCGGACGCGGGCAGGTTCATGAGACGCCCCTTACAGTCCTTGCCGCAAACCGCGCAATCGACTAAGCGCATGCCTCTTTTTTAGGCAGCCATCCATGTCCGACCGTCCCGCTCCGCCCGAACTCAAGCCGATCATGGTCGGCCCTGTGTGCATAGCGCAGCCCGTGGTGCTGGCGCCGATGACGGGTGTCTCGGACCTGCCGTTCCGTACCATGGTGCGCCGCTTCGGCTCCGGGCTCAATGTTACCGAAATGATTGCCAGCCCCGCCGCGATCCGCGAGACGCGCCAATCGATCCAGAAGGCCGCTTGGCACCCCACCGAAGAGCCGGTCTCGATGCAGCTCATGGGCAACGAACCCGCGCAGATGGCCGAAGCCGCCCGCATTTCCGAAGACAAGGGCGCGGCGATCATCGACATCAACATGGGGTGTCCGGTGCGCAAGATTGTCAGCGGCGATTGCGGCTCGGCACTCATGCGCGACATTCCGCTCGCCGCCGCGCTGATCGAGGCGACGGTGAAGGCGGTCAAAGTGCCGGTCACCGTCAAGATGCGCATGGGCTGGTGTCATGACAGCTTAAACGCCCCCGAACTTGCGCGGATCGCACAGGATCTCGGCGCGCAGATGATTACCGTGCACGGACGCACGCGCAACCAGATGTACAAGGGTAGCGCCGACTGGGCCTTCGTGCGCCGGGTGAAGGAGACGGTCTCGCTTCCCGTGATCGTCAACGGTGATATCTGCGGGATCGAGGATGCCGCCAAGGCCATCGAGCAAAGCGGCGCAGACGGGCTCATGATCGGGCGCGGGGCTTATGGCAAACCGTGGCTGCTCGGGCAGGTCATGCATTGGCTCGACACCGGAGAACTGCGTGCCGAACCCACGATTGCTGAGCAATATGCCCTGATTACAGAGCATTATCACGCCATGCTCGAGCATTATGGCACAGTGACAGGGGTCAACATGGCGCGAAAGCACCTTGGCTGGTATACCAAGGGCCTGCCGGGATCGGCCGAATTCCGCAACCGCGTGAACTTCATCGACGATCCCAAGCTGGTGCTCGCCTCGCTGGCCGAGTTCTATGGCCGCGCCATGGCCGCGCCCGCAAGCCGGGTCGCCGCGTGAAGCAGAGGGCATGAGCGGTCCGGCCGACTGGCGCAAGGGCGGCGAGAGCACGCGGCCCGATCCCAAGCGGGTCATTGCCAGCCTGCCGCTGGCCGTGTTCACGCTCGCGCCAGATCTCACCATCGCCGCAGCCAATCCTGCTGCCGAACAGCTGGCCGGGCAGGGCGCCCGCCGCCTCGTCGGCAAGTTGGTCGACGATGTCTTTGCATTCGAGGAACCGCTGATCCTGCGCCGGCTCGCCGAGGGCGAGGCGCAGCTGTTTGCGCGTGATTCGCTTGTGCGCATTCTTGGCGCCCCGGCGCGTCGCATCGATGTCATGACAGCTCCGGTGGCCTATCATCCGGGCTGGCAGATCCTTGCGCTCAGCGAAGGGGTCGGGGTCGAGGCGCTATCGGGCGATGGCGGCGGCGCCGGAGCGGGGGAGGGTACCCCACTGCGCGCGCCGGAAGTCCTTGCGCACGAGATCAAGAATCCGCTTGCAGGCATCCGCGGTGCGGCGCAGCTGCTCGGCCGCAAAGCGGGCGATACGGACCGCGCACTTACCGAACTGATTACCGGCGAGGTCGATCGCATCGCCAAGCTCGTCGACCAGATGCAGTCGCTGTCCCGCCGTGGCCGCGAACCCGGCACCGCCTGCAATCTCCACGAAGCGGTGCGCCGCGCGCAGGCCGTCGTCGCGGCGGCGCATGGCGGCTTCGTTGTTGAGGAGGAATTCGACCCCTCGCTGCCACCGGTCCTGGCCAACCCCGATGCGCTGGTACAGGTCCTGCTCAATCTCTTCACCAACGCCCGAGAGGCTTGCGAGAGTGCGCGCCAGCCGCGCATTGCCGTGCGCACGCGCTTTGCCAGCGGCATCCAGCTGCATGCCGGCCCGGGCGGCAAGCCCCTGCGCCTGCCGATCGAGCTGCGCGTCAGCGACAACGGCCCAGGCATCGATCCGACGCTGCGCGATCACATCTTCGATCCCTTCGTGACGGGAAAAAAGAACGGACAGGGGCTCGGGCTCGCGCTCGTCCAGAAGCTGGTGCGGGAGATGAGCGGACGCGTGACACATGATCGCGACGAAGTGAGAGGATGGACCCATTTTCGTCTGCATCTTCCCGTGGCGGGATCGTCGACACCATGAAGCGCCGTATCCTGCTCGTCGAGGACGACGCCTCGATAGCCCTCGTCATCACCGCCGCACTCGAGGCCG
>Ga0315905_10009062_pt1 | contig 10084 bp, 10 predicted proteins | sample LakEriMetagenome_5_FD_203522 | JGI IMG/M metagenome (GOLD analysis project Ga0315905, IMG submission 203522) | Freshwater fungal communities from buoy surface, Lake Erie, Ohio, United States - Buoy 4 MA121 | ecosystem: Environmental > Aquatic > Freshwater > Lake | place: USA: Lake Erie, Ohio... | reverse complement strand
TGCCAAAGGGCCCAGTTGAACCCGCGCTGCAAGAAACACACACACACACACACACACACACATTCTCAAAAATCAGAGAATTTCCTAGCATACGTGCTCCTTAAAAACAGTAAGTACGGTCAGCTATTTGTTTTCAGAGAAATACTATATATCTTTATATACATACATATATATGTACATATATTTGAATTCTTACCTTGTCCTCGGGGACTGGCTCGTCTGAGAGGAAATCCATAGCTGTTGGCACGATGATGCTCGCCGCCAGCGGGACGCAGAACCAAAAGATGATCTGCGGGTTGTAGTTGTCGGCGATGGGCCCCACGAAAAGCGAGGCGATGAGCGAGCCCAGCTGATAGCAGCCCCAAACATACGAGACCATTGTCGAGCCCGTCTTGGGCTTTGCCTGCATCAACTCTGCGTACTTGCCCTCACACAGAAGGTCCGACGTCGCAATCTGCCAGCAGCACGAGGCATCACGTGAGAATGGGTGTGGCTCTCCACGTCCCTCGCCCCGTCCCCTATTGCTGGCAAGGTGTCAGGTACGTTTGTCACCTCCGACTCCGTAGCCCTTTTTTAACACTGCAGCAGCAGCGCGTCTCCGGCGCGCAATCCTGCAAGCCTCCCCTTCTGCCGCACCTGCTCCCTTCTCCCTGCGCCTCTTTCACAATTTTACCACCCACCTGGATGTTGGCGAGGAAAATAAAAAGGGCGGCCACGTTTGCACTGTCGATGGGTAGAGCTGCCAGGCCTACGAAAGCTCCCACGCCAAAAACTGACGAAATGATGATGTACCACTTTTTGTGGTAGCCAAACAGAGGGTACCTACCGCCGCAACCATGTCGCATGTCGTCGTCAGTGTGCCGTCAACACAAGTGTCTATGCCTCGCGCCATCAAGGGCGCAGAGCACACAGAGAAGAATATGAGGCACGTACGAGTCCGAGAGCACGCCGAACACGCCCTTGATGGACCACGGAGTCATCGCGATAGAGCCCATGGTTTGACACGCATTGCCGTCTATGTGCAGCGTTTTCTTGCAGTAGGAGAGCTTGACAAGGCCCAGCGTCGAGTTGAGCAAGCCCTTGACGCACACATACATGATCCCAATCTGCCGAGGCGCCCATATCACCACCTCCGCCCCCTCGGAACAAAGACCACGCGCGCGCACGGCTCGCGCGTTTGCGCAGGTCACTTCGGCACCTGCACCGCGAAGCGCCACCCAAAGTTGTGCTGCAGGCGGAGCGAAAAGTTGCTTCCCATTCTGACAGGGTGCATCAGGTAGTCGGTCGCCGTCGGGTTCTCGGGGAATCGGTACTCCTCCGGCTCCTCGCCATCTGCCGCAACCATAAAACATCAGCACGGCGGGGGCAACAGCGTAGCGGATCACCAGGAGAGCAGCGCACGCGCACGGGGTGCCAGATGCAGACCAGTACCGCCGGGAACAGGCTCATAGTAGGCCTCGTTCTTGGTGCCCTGCATCAAGTCCGTCGGTCTCCTTGGTCAGGCGGCGCAAATAGAGCCCTTTTCTGTGCACGAACAGAGCTTCGTTCGTGGGACGCCAGAAGTACCCACATACGCCCAGCCGAGAGGGGCGTCGTTGCGGAGAGTGGCTGGGGAGGCCGCTGGGCCGGCACTTTACTACAATCTGCATTCATTGATTATGCACCATATTACATGAATGCAGACTTTGTAGTGAGCTCTCCAAAAAGTAGACGAAAATAACGAGCCAGCGCATCAATGGAGGAGCTCGGCCTGCTCGCATCCGGCAGGCTGCCCCCTCCACTCGATGTCCTCCGCGAGGGCGACCTCTTTGACCGCAACCATCTGCCCGTGCCGCTGTCCGAGCTCGCCACGAAGAAGGTCGTCCTGCTCTACTTTGGGGCGGCCTGGTGTCCTCCCTGCCGTGCTTTCTCCCCCTTCCTCTCTTCCTTTGCAGCCAACCATCCCCGAAACTCCGAGTTCACGGTGCTCTTTTGCAGCGTGGACCACTCAGAGCATGACATGGCTGCGTTTGCCAAAGGGAAGTTCTTCACCTCGATCCGCTACGACGCCCCGGGTCGCCGCAGCATCAGCAGCGCCATGCGCGTTTCGATGTACCCATCGCTGTACGTAATCAACGGCCAGACAGGCGAGACGTTAACCACGTGGGGCAGGTCGTTGTTGCAAACCAACGGCGTGATGGAGAGCTGGCTCGAAGGCAAGTCAGGTATGGACAGCATCGAAAGCATGATCAAAAAGACTATCGCTGGGGCGTTGTTCTGCGTCCTGCTGCTGCTCTGGCTGATGGGCGCAGCGCCCTGGGGGGGCGGGTAATGTGCTCTTTCAACCTGGCGCACCAAGAATCTTGGGCACGCATGTGGTCCGCAGGAGATTTTCTCATCCATGAGCACGCACTGCGCTCGCGTAGCAAGCTTTATTGCCCCCCATTGGGTTTTCAGTACAAACAAACGTCACGTTATTAAGAACTAACCCCATAGAGAGGGGTCCAGGGCGTCGCCCGCAGGCACAGGCTCCGCATCACCATACGCATATCTATCGAATCCATGCACACGCGCTCATTCGACCTTACACTCAACTCGCCAACTGAAACACCAGCTCATTTCTCACACCCGCACCCGCACTTGATACTCACTCTCTCTCCTCTCTCTCTCACTACACCCACACTCTCCCTCCCTCCCTCCCTCTCTTTTCTCTCTTTCTCTACACCCACACTCTCCCTCCCTTCCTCCCTCTCTTCACTCTCTCTCTACACCCGCACTTGATACTCACTCTCCCTCCCTCCCTCTCTTCTCTCTCTCTCTCTCTACACCCACACCGCCGTTTCCCAGATTATTTGCACATGCGCACATCAACCGTCATCGCTCAGCAACCACCTGCCTTCGCGACCCTCGGCCTTCCGCGTCGCCACATCAACACCGCCCATCCCCCCCTCTCCAACCCCCTCCTCACCCACGGCCTCCCCAATGCTCCTTTCCGCTGCTTTTCTTCCTCCGCCCGCCGCTGCCCCCTCACTCACCCCTGCCTCAACAGAGAACGGCTGAGCGGTCGCCAGCTCGAGAGCAGACTCTTTGCGCTCCAGACTTGCAGCCTGCAGCACTCTCTCATGCGTCCGTTCTCCTGGCTGGAGGCGAGGGAGGGAGGGAGGGAGGGAGGGAGGGAGGGAAGGAGAGAGAGAGGGTGAGAGGGAGTGAGGGGGGGAGGGAGGGAGGGAGGGAGGGAGGGAAGGCGAAATCTGCGCCTGCGCCTGCGCCTGCGCCGCATCGTGCCCTGGCGCGTGGGCCTCCGGCTCCTGGGCCTGTGCACGTGCCTCATGGGGTGTCTGGGTAGACGAGCGGGGAATCTGCATTCCCTGGTCAACGTCCAAGGGGTGCGGCGACAAAAGGTTCGCAAGCTCGCCCTGGCAGTGTGCAAGCACAATGATGGGCAGGACGGATAACGGCACCAGATACATGAGACTCGCCTGCACAAAAATGCTGAAAAGTTGATGTCCTATCACATTTGTGCTGCAAAGTCACTGTATGCTCACTTTTCAGAATCTCTCTACCTCAGCAAGCCGGAAATTCAGCGATGCGCTCGAGCACACGCAACACGCCAGCCCCACGCCATAGCCCAGGAGAGACACGAGAAAGTAACTCCTCCTCCACTCCGCCTCCCTCCTCCTCCACTCCGCCTCCATCCAAGCCATCCACGCTCCCAGTGCACCGCACGCCTCTTGCCGTTTACCGCATGCCTCTCGCCTCTTCTCTTTGCCGCATGTCTCTGGCCTCTTCTCAGCCCTGTGCACGCCACTCTCACTACCTGCCTCAGCCCCTCCACATGCCCCCCGCCCCCCTCCACACACGTCTACTTGCACCACGTCGGTGGAGTCCCGTCCGTCCCGGGACAAGAGGTGAGGGCGAGCTGGGCCAGCATCGCCGTGCGCTCTAGTGCAGCAAACTCGAAGCTCGGTACCCTCGCTGCCGGCACCTCTCTCTCTCTCTCTCTCTCTCTCTCTCTCTCTCCTTTGAGGCAGCGGCAACGTGTCGCGACCGGCGGCTGTCGCCTGATCCTCCAGATACCCCTCGACCATGTCTCGTCTCGTTGCTCCAGTTGCTGCTGCCTCCTCTCCCTCTGTCCCTCTCTCTCTCAAAGACGATGCCTCTCTCTCTCTCTGTCTCTCAATGACAATGTCTCGTCTCGTTGCTCCAGTTGCTGCTGATTCCTCCTCTCCCTCTGTCCCTCTCTCTCTCCCCTCCTTCTTCACCCCACTGCTCCCGCCATCCATCCCATCCGCCGCAGCAGCAGCAGCACAGATCTCGCCCGGAGGTGACGACACGTGAGGCGCTGCTGCTCGCGACAGCACTCCTTCTTCTCTGCCACTACGGTCATGCCCGGAGTCCGCCGCCTCGCCGTCGCCCTCCTCCTCCTCCTCCTCCTCCTCCTCCTCCTCCTCCTCCCGCTGCTGCTGCTGCTGCTGCTGCTGCTGCTGCTGCTGCCGCTGCTGCCGCTGCTGCTGATCTATTGCCGCAGCCGCCGCCACAGAAGCCACTGTCACCATGTTTCGAATCAAAATGAGTTTCGAATACATCCTCAATGACTTGGCAGACATATTATTCACGAGGCGCTAATGTGTTGCTAATGTGTTGCTAATGTGTTGCCAAAAAATAGCAGACATAGTATTCACAAGGCAAAAAAAAACCAATTATACAAGGGTTCAATGTGGTATTACCGAAAATTATAATAAAAATAAAAATAAAATACCGAAAAAACATGGCAGCAGCAACAGGAGGTCCCGTAGAAACTTTGGCTGGGTGTTATTGATAGTAGGGTAGGGGAGGCCATCCACTAGCAGCATGAACATGGCGGCAAACATCAAGGCCGCCAAACTTTTGCCCACGCCGCCACCGTCCCCGCCGCCGCCGCATACAGACATGTCGTTGCCCCGCCTGCATTGCGGAAATAGCGTACGGCGTATTTCAAATGTCATATTACGGCGTACTTCAAATAGTTCAAATAGCATATACGGCGTATTTAAAAGATCATATAGCCACCACACGCAGACACGTCGTTGCCCTTCCAGCATTTGACAGTATTGGGCGTCAGCAGAAATGGCATACGGCGTATTTCAAAATATTTTGTACGGCGTATTTCAAAATATCATATACGGCGTGTTTCAAACATCATACACTTTGTGCATACACTACACGGCGATTTGTTTTCCTGCGCTACTCGTCTGCGCGACGACAGAAATTGAGGAACTGCTATCAATTTGTTTTTTTTGCTTGCGCTACTCGTCAGCGCGACGACAGAACTGCCATTACGGCGTATTTCAAATGGGTTATACAGCGTACGTTTTTCCTTCCACATCTGCGCGTCGGCAGAAATTGAGCAGCTGCGCCATGAGAACTGCCTGTCCGAGCCCCAGAGACCTGTGACGACGCGCGGTTTAGGGTTTAGGGTTTGGGGTTTAGGGTTTGGGGTTTGGGGTTTGGGGTTTGGGGTTTAGGGTTTAGGGTTTGGGGTTTGGGGTTTAGGGTTTAGGGTTTAGGATTTAGGGTTTAGGGTTTATGTTAAGGGTTTAGGGTTCAGGACGCAGAGACCTGTGATGCTGGGCACCCGTGTACTCGTCGCGCATGGGCGCAAGAAAGGAAAAGGGCAGCGGTTCGTGGTGTGACGGCGAGGTCACAATTCTGGTTTAGGAGTGTTTAGGGTTTAGGGTTTAGGGTTTAGGGTTTATTGAATTTGAACAATCATGATGATCATGATGATGATAAAAATTAACAACAATTTTTTTTTTTAGACCTGTCAGACGTTGCGAGCGAAGCGCGAGCAGAGATTGAAGTTGAATACCGCTCTCGCGCTGTCTGCATCTGGTGTGTGTTATTGTTGTTTGTTGTTGTTGTTATTATTACTATTATTCTTATTTATACTTTGAATACCGCTCTCGCAGTGTCTGCATCTGGCATATTCTTGTTGTCACACACACACACACACACACACACACACACCAAGACGCGCGGTAAAACTGTGACCCACAGCTTTTCAAACGCAACCGAGATGCCCATGAACAACAGCGCCACCCTGTGGTGACACACACACACACACACACACACACACTCACCCCACCCCACACACACACACACACCCACGCCCACACACACACACACACCATAGTGGTCACGAACTATAGGACCAATAAAGACTAATACTTAGACTAGTATCTCTCACATACATTTTCTACCAGGCCAGTTTTTTTGGGGGGTCCCCGGTTACGGGACAAAGGCCAGTTTTTTTTTCTAACGGGCCAGTTTTTTTTTTGTCCCCAGTGCCACACTGTCTCCAGTTCTACGACAAAAACACACACCGAGTTCGCGCCCCTTATCTAGGTGTGGGAGGGGAGGGGGACAAAAGTTGACCCCGTGCGATAGATAGCTCTGTCTTGTGACAAGTGTGTGTGTGTGTGTGTGTGTGTGTGTGTGTGTGTGTGTGTGTGTGTGTGTGTGTGTGTGTGACAAAAACAAAATAGTAGTAGCACTGTCATGTCAAAACGCCATCACCCTGAACCCTGAGCCCTGAACCATAAAGCCCTGCGACAGCACTGTGATGTGAACAGGGTTAGGGGTTTAGGGTTTAGCTTTGGAGTTTAGGGTTTAGGGTGTAATGTATGCACAGGGTTTAGGGTTTAGGGTGTAGGCACAGGGTTTAGGGCCTAAACCCTTACCCGCGCCGTTATCGCTGCTCTTTTAAGTATGCACCTAGTTAAGATAGGTAGTTAAGACGGGTAACTTAACATAAGTAAGTCCTCCATGTAGTGACTTTGTATGAGGAGGAGGATATATGAGGAGGAGGATACTTGAGGAGGAGGATACATGAGGAGGAGGACACATAGGCAAGTCCTCTATGTAGTGACTTTGTGTATGAAATCTGCGATACATGACACATACATACATACAAAAGATACCTACAGTAGAGGCAAAAGAGACCTACTATAGAGGCAAAAGAGACCTACTATAGAGGCAAAAGAGACCTACTATAGAGGCAAAAGAGACCTACTATAGGAAATCAGCGATACATGGCACATACATACATACAAAAGGCACTGAGTCAACGCTCCATATAAGGGCCGAGACACACAAATATAAGGGCAGAGGCACACAAATATAGACAAATATAACAAATAATATGTACCCAAAAGTCGAAAACCGCACGCACTGTACGACCCATACAAGGATCAAGGCACAGAAAAGGTCTTGCACCACCCACACCCACGTGTCCAGATTCCCGTGGCGCAACGTCAGCCACACACACCCCACCCCCACCGTCCCCAACCCCACCACCCCTGCCACTGAGACCGCATTCCCTGCCTGTCGCAAGCCCACCAACAACCCGTTGGTGGGCTGTCCCCCTCCACCACCACCACCTCCACCACCTCTTCCTCCTCCGCCTCCATCCCAGCAACGAAGCCAACTCCTACACCTTGCAAGCACCATGGCGGTATGAAGGCGCAATGGCGCCATGGTGCGTACCTGCTTATACACACACTCACACACAAACACACACACACACAAACACACACACACACACATATGAAGGCGCAATGGCGCCATGAAGCGTGCCTGCTTATACATACACACACACACACACACACACACACACACACACAAACACACACACACACACACATGAAGGCGCAATGGCGCCATGAAGCGTGCCTGCTTATACATATACACACACACAAACGCACACACACACACACACACACATAGTAAATGCACCAGGGCACTGACTTTTGAGGGTTCGTGGCAGCATGCCTGCCATGGCGCCATGAAGGCGCACGCACTTTTCTTCTGCAGACTTGCCACGAGCTCCGCACTTCCCTTGGCTGCCAGCAACACCAGCGCCGCGCCCGCCATGGGCGACGCGTAGCTGAAGCAGAAAAAGAAGCAAAATAAAAAATAAAAAAAGGAAAAAAGAGTCAACACCAGCGGGGCGTCCGCTATGGGCCACATGTAGCGGTTGAACAAGAGCAGCAGCAGCATTCTGAAAAGGCTGCCCCCTAGTATATAGACAACACACAGCCACTACAGAGACTTTTTTTTTTGAACAAGAGCAGCAGCAGCATTCTGAAAAGTCAGTGTCCTAGTACATAGACAACATAAAGCCACTACAGACACTTTGTATTTTTTCTTTCACAATAATATTTTTTTTATTTACAATATAAAGCCACGCTACAGAGAGTACTTTTTTGCAAGAATCTGTGCCTGTAGAAGAAGAGCAGCAACAGCAGGCACGCTGCCACCAACTCTCAAAAGTCAGTGCCCTGGTGCATTTTTTTTTCTAGGCATGATGCATCATGCCTAGACGAAATTTCTGATTTTTTTAACTTTTTTTTCATTTTTTCATTGATACCGGGCGCCACGCAGATGGCGTAGATGAAGACATCCATCATGCCTAGGCGAAAATTCTCAAAACTCAATGTCCTAGTACATTTGTGCTGTAAAGTCACTATATACTGACTTTTCAGAATTTCTACCTAGGACGCGCCGCCCATCGTTGGGGCCGCCGTCTGCGTGTGTTTGTGTTGTGTTGTGTGTGTTGTGTTGTGTTGTGTTGTGTGTGTGTGTGTGTGTGTGAGTGTTAATGCGCAGCGTACATGAAGGCGTCCATCCTGCCCTGCGCGCGCCGCCCTCGTCGGCACCGCCGTCTCTCTCTCTCTCTCTCTCTCTCTCTCTCTCTCTCTCTCTCTCTCTCTCTCACGCACGCACGCACGCACGCACACACACACAAACACACGCACTCACGCACACACACACCGTCAACCGAGGAAGCAAGAGATGTAGCGACGACAAGCGTGAAGAGAAGCAGCCACAGCTCCAGCGCGCACACGTCTACGGGCGCGGCTTCTGCCGCGAATATGCGCACGGACTTGGCCTCGCCCTGCTTGTACCAGCGGAAGAGGCGGCTGGAGTCATAGTCCGAGATCATGACGGTGGTGATCGGCGTCTCGCACGCCTGATCCTCCAGGCCGTCGGGGCAACTGATGGCGATGAGCTCGGTGCTCGAGCTCTTGCGCTTGCCCGCGTTGGCGACAATCACCGCGGTGGCGCCTGCCGCGTGCGCGTTCATGGTTTTGTTGATGAAATTGCACGTACCCCGCAGCACCCATAAGGCTCCTCCGCCACCGCTCGCCGGGGAGGCCGCTGGGAGGGCCTCGATCGGTTGGCAGGCGTCGGAAGGGAGCAGGTCGTCCGTGGCCGCGTAGGCGCTGTGGATTTGCAGCACCGACTTGTACAGCGCGTGCTCCCCGGCCGTGGCGCGCGGCGGCGGGCATGCTCCGTAGTTAGAGGCTTTGCCGCGCAAGGCATGCCCCACCTGCCCCCCATCCAGGACCTCGATCACCGTGTCGGCCAGCACCTCGCCGAATTTGTCGAGCCTCCATGGCCACTGGCACGACCGCACGACTGCGAGGGCGCGAGCGCAGGCGAGGGACGGCCGAGGGGCGCACACACGCGGGTTTACATTGCATCAGTATGCATATGTTATGTGTGTCCATGTACACGAGTGAAATGTGTGTATATGTGGATTTGTGTTCGCGTATGTCGACATATATGTGCATGTATGTCGCGCGCGCGTGCGCACGCACGCAAGCAGGCCCACACCGTCACCCGCACAAGCAGGCACGCGCGAGGCATAGCGCGGCATTCAGCACAGCACCATGGCGGGTCAGATACCGCTTAAGCAGCAGGCGCCGAGGGCCAGCAGCAGCGCCACCCAGCTGCGCAGCTTCCGCTTCCGTCCCCCCATTCTCCCGCGCTGGCCTGCAGATCATGGCACATATAGATACACACACCACCGCACATTCGCACAAACGTGTTGCTCATGCAGACGCACACGCACACGCACATACGCGCACATACACAAGGGCATGCAGTCGCACACATGCGTAACAATAGGGTACACATGCTCTTGTCATTACGCAACCACTTTCTCATATGCACACAGCAATAAAACCGCAACGCTCCGTCACTCATCCAGAGGACCTGCCCGCCCAGTGGGTCTGATGCTCGACGCAAGTTTGCCCCAGCTGTTTGTGCCCCCTCCGCAGTA
>Ga0315905_10009060_pt1 | contig 10085 bp, 14 predicted proteins | sample LakEriMetagenome_5_FD_203522 | JGI IMG/M metagenome (GOLD analysis project Ga0315905, IMG submission 203522) | Freshwater fungal communities from buoy surface, Lake Erie, Ohio, United States - Buoy 4 MA121 | ecosystem: Environmental > Aquatic > Freshwater > Lake | place: USA: Lake Erie, Ohio... | reverse complement strand
TGTGTTTATTACTGCAGTACCTATTACAAAGCTGTTCGCGTGGGGGGAGGGGGATAGTGGAGGACATGTGCTACGAGAGACGACGAGCCGAGGCCTTAGTGGACTAGTCTGCCCATCACGCACTAGTAAACGCGTGGCCCGCGAAAATCCAAGGAGGCCGTGGGCTGGCACCATTTCCGTGACACTTTTGCTGTCGGCGGCGGCGGACCTATCAAGACGTCCAGTGAGGCCGCGGGCCGTCCAAGGGGGCATATTTGGTGCCGACTCTGCGTATTTGGTGCCGGCGCTGCCTGGGCACGGACCAGTCGAGCCTCATCATCGCCTTCGCAGCTCAGCTCAGGATATCGGACGTCACTCGCAAGTGTCCTCCTGGTTCCCGGCAAGTAAGCTCCTCGCCAATCAGCTATTCCGATCGCACACCCGCGTCTTGCTCGCCTCCGAGCAAAAGTTCATCCTCGCTGATGCCACGGCACTGCGCGGGCCGAATATCGGACGCAATCGCCATCACCGCCGCCGCCAGGATCGCCAACCAGCACAAGCGGGCGTGAAGCCCACCGCACTGCCTGCGGGCAATGCCCGTCGAAGCAAGTCCTTCGAGAGGATGATGGCGAACACGCGCGACACGCCCAAGACGCCCAACGCCCCGCCCACGCCGATGAGCTTTAGGTCATACCGGACCGGGGACTTCCAACACATTGCGTCGAGATCACAAGTCCTGGGCGACGATGTCTCGGTGGATAGGGTCCGCTTCAGAGTGGAGGCACACAAGGACATGCTGGCCGCAGCTGGAAGTGCTCTGTAGTACCTAGATCATATATACCCCTCGTCTGGACGCACGTCGTGTTCGAGTTTAGGCAGTAATGATTTTTTGATCATGTCACAATCCATCACAGCCCGTCTCCCCCCCCCGTCTTGGGCGGTCGTATCCTGCCGGTGCCGCGGCTCGTAGGGCTCTGTAGTACCAAGATCATATACTCCCCTCGTCTGGACGCACGTCTTGTTCGAGTTTAGGCAGCGTATTTACCAACCCTTCATAGTAGAGCGAGATGGGACTCCGAGAGACACAAACGTGTTTCACCTCTGTTCAATTGCAACATCTCTTGGGATCCTCAAACCTCGAGAGAGCGGGTCGGTGATTGGGGCGGACCGGAGACGGTCTGCGCCCTCTTGTGTGTTGCCGAAAGGCGTGCCACAAGGCCAAACGGAGAGTGGGAGTATAGCACTCGCCGCCATATGCTGGGCCCCGAGCGCCGAGGGGCGGTGTCACCCGGAAGAGGCGTTGTACTTAACGACCTTCAGTCATCTATGATTGTCAATAAAATTCTCTCTCTCTCTCTCTCTCTCTTAATAAACGGCGATCGGACGGGCAGCCATGAGGTTGAAGCGCCTCGTCCTGCTTGTGCTGCGGCTCACCTCGCCTTGGACAGATGGCGGCCGGGCAAGATACTCGTCCCACATGAGGCGGAGCGAGGAGTCAAAGTCATTTACCCACCCGCGCACGTCGAAGAGCGGCGCCCACAGTATGCGGCGGACGAGCTTGATGCGCAACGCCTGCAGCTTGCTCGCACCTGGGGGGCCGTCCCATCGTCTCTCAGTCGAGGTATGCGCAAGGTGTGACGCACGTGACACATACCGTCTGACCCCCGGCGTCTGCTATGGCTGCTAGGCGATCTGGCAGACACGCTTGCTCACGTTCTCCTACCGCTTGCTCACGCTTCTTTTTGACGCGCCATGCCACACGCAAGACAGGAGCATAGTCGTAGCACCACTCTGGTGTGCATGGCACGTGCGCATGAGAGTACGCGGGGCCAGGATGCTGCACGAGCACACGTGCAAGCAGGGGGCACTGGGCAAGGCTGACCTGAGGGTGCAGTCAACTTGGTAGCTAGAGTGAGCATCTCGTGTGCGTCGCGGAGGATAAGCTCCTCCAGGCGCAGAGCCCTGCCATGTCTCACCGTGTTACCCGACAGCGCGTTGTACTTACCGACTTCAGTCACTTGTTGATTGTCAACAAACTCCTCTATCCCTCTCGCTTGGTGCTTGTCTCACATCTCGAACATCAGGTCTTGGTGCATGTGAATGCACTCGAGCGTCTTGCCGTTTGTTTCTGACGCTCGCTCGCACAACGCACGCACGCACGCACGACTCAACGCGCACACACGCACGCACGCACGAGCCACGCGTGGGTGCTACTTGCACAGAGACGGGTGGACAAAAGTGAGAGAGGAAACCGAAGCAAGGAGGCCATCATGCGACCAACGGCGTTGATGGAGGGCCGGTGCAAGACTGGAACCGAGGCGTACAGCGTGTCGGCTCCTGTGCGCACGGCACCTGCCTCGCGTCAACCAGGGCTGATAACTTTGATACAGCAAGTTGCATGCGCAGGTCCAGGCACAGACACACAACGGCACAGACACGGTGTTGCGAGCTGATGCATGTGCGTGTAAGGCCGGCACGGTAAAGCGCACACGCATGCCACAGTACTGCAGGGCTCCGTGCTCCCTCTCGCCTCCTTGGAGCCTGCCGGCTCTTGCTAAAGCCCTTCACCATACTCACTGCACCTTGCGCGACAGCGAGCAGGCGCGAGGGCCCAAAAGAGGGAGAAGAAGTGGAAGAGAGTCGTACCGGTAGCTCCCATGTTGTAGTGCCACGTGTCGAGCGCCAGGTCGCACAGTGCGGCGCGGCGCAAATGGTCTTTGACAGGCACGCGCTCCGCTGCACACGCCCGTCACGTCATGCTGCAGGCAGCCTGCAGGCATCCTGCCAAGCACACAACATGGCCAGCGAAAACACAACATCGCCTGCCAAACTGGGACATGCTACATGCACGTGCACAGCAGGCAGAATACCCCACAAGAGGCGGCCACGCGGCGGCGACGGCCGGCGGCCAGGGTGCGAGAGAGGAGCCTGGAACTCGCGAGCCAGATTGCGCTCTGACACTGCGGTGCCTCGCAGCAGCCAGAGCGTGGCATTTACATCTGCCACGGCGCTGCCGGGCCGCGCCGCCAGTCAGTCGCCTCTCCATCGCCTCAGCTTCATCACCACCGTGCGCACAAGTAGTGGGCCAAGGCGGCAAGAGGGCACTGCGCCAGGGCCCCAGGTGCCTGGTCGGTTGCGAACATGGGCCCATGGCGGGAGAGGGAGGGAGGAAGGGAGAGGGAGGGAGGGAGGGAGGGAGGGAGGGAGGGAGAGATGGAGGCAAGGGAAGGCAGAGGAAGAAGAGGGGGCAGTGGAGGCAGGCGCGGACCGGCGCCAAACTTGAAACGTGTCCGGGTCTATTTTGAAGTGCTGGTTGAAGTTGCACACGACTGGACCTGTCCTTGGCACACACACACACACATACACACACACACACACACACACACACACACACACACACACACATAGACACACAGACACACATAGACACACACACGGACACGGGCAAAGACAACGGACACGGACACACACACACACACGCACACACATCCCGCCGGCACCCACACGTACACCGCGCCCGCATAACGCATCGTGAGTGCCTCGACAGCACAATCGTTTTGCCTCTCGTCTTGCAAGCGGGCGCTTGTACACTCACACATGCATTCGTCCACGCACAGATTCTAGTAAATAGACTTGCACATGTGGAGAGAGAAAGAGGGAGAGGGAGAGGCAAGGAGAGGGAGAGGGAGAGGGAGAGGGAGAGGGAGAGGGAGAGGGAGAGAGGGGACCAGAGGGAGGTAGGCCATTGGCAAGACGGCGGACGGAGACATGGTCTTCGCCGCGGCCTGTATAAGGGCACATATTCTCAAAAGTCCTCTCTATAGAGCCTTCTTATAGTAAACGAACTAGGACAGACTTTTCAGAACCTTCAAAGTCGTTACGTGACCCGCCTGACGCGCCCCACAGCTGATGCGTCAACCTGCGTAGTACCACCATGCGGCCTCTGTCAGTCCTGCTTCTCCCTCCATCATCCGCCTCGACTTTGTCCTTTTCCTTGTTCCCAACTGTCTCTTTTGCTCCTTACTAGGTCTCTTTTACACCTTATTCGGTCTCTTTTACTCCTTACTAGGCCTCCGTGCACACGCGAGAAAAAAAACCGTTGGAAAGGGGAATAAGTGCGGGGCTGCCGCGACGAGGGTGGGGCGGTGCAAGAAATGCTCCCAATCAAGTAAGAGCAAGCAAGAGAGAGGTTGGAAAACAAGGTGCACCACACACACACACATACAGAGAGAGAGAGAGAGAGAGAGAGAGAGAGAAAGAGAGACTACAAGGGGCTGGGCAGAGATGGTCGCAAAGGGCCTTTCTGGTCTGTGTCTTGAACTTCGGTTGCGAAAAGCGCGAGAAGCGCGAGACGGGTTGGGAAGAGGAAGGTGGGAGGAAGAAAGGAGGGAGGAGGAAGGAGGGAGGAGGGGAGAGCCTGTGCGACGGGCCGAGGAAGCTTTCAGGCAGTAAAACCAGTGCCTCCGTGAAGCCGTGTCGCGCATGCTCCGGCGGCACTATCGTCCGATCTCCCATGTAGTAGTCTATGTATGCGGCGCCCGTTGACCCCATGTACCCGTGGTAATGCATCTGGAGTGGCGCAGGGCGGAGGGCGAGGACATCTTGCCGATGGTCGCTCGTGTACCCAATCAAGTCAATGAGGATGCACACGCCAGCTCTGTTGACCATGTCCGCTGCCCGCTCGGACTCGTAGCTGTCATACATTTGGGTCACGTTGGGACCGCGGCCCATGTAGACCAGGGCAACATCGCCTATATGTATGTATATACATACGTATGTATTTATGTATGTATGTACATACATAATACGTCCTAATTAACCCACCCATACCATAAATTACGTCCTCGCCGCTGTGTTTGCTTCGTGTTTTTACGTCCTAAAAAATTTACTTCACAAATGAGGACATATATTTATTACGTCCTCGCCGCTGTGTTTGCTTCGTGTTTTTACGTCCTGTTTAAATTTCGGTTCGTGAGAGAAGAGACCCAAGGGGGGACCCTTGTGAAAACCCTTATATCATGAATCCGCCATGTTTTTTTAAATATATAAAATATACTATTATAATATATATAAAATGCCTAACGAATGGGTAGAACATACGTACGTATATACGTATACATACGTATATACGTATGTATATACGTATGTACATACATGTTACGTCCTAACTAGTGAGCGATTCCGTCCTCACGCTGTAAACACTTCGTGTTTTTAAGTCCGAATTAAGATTTACTTCAAGAGAGAGGGTATGTAAGGGGGGGGCCTGTTACACGTCCTAATTAAATCGTTCTGCCGATGTGTTTGCTTCGTGTTTTTACGTCCTATTTAAATTTCGGTTCGTGAGAGAGGCCACCCCAGGGGGGCCTCCACCCTTTGCGCGAACTCCGTCAAAAGCATTTTAAAAAAATGAATTTGGATTTTTAGATAAAAAAAAAATACTATATTATAATATATAATAATGAGTATAAGTTCTGGTCTATATGGTTCAGCCACTCTGGTAAATTCGGACCTATTTAATGATGTCGAGACTCTTAAAGAAACGGTTACAACATTAAATACAACATATTTACAAACTACTCAAGAACACCGTGAAGACATTTCATTAAAATTAAGAAAAATCAAAGATACGTATGTACGTATGTATACGTATGTATATACATACGTATGTAATACATACATACGTGTATACGTATATACATACGTATGTATGTATGTATACGTATGTATATATATATATCATATACCTAGGATGTGCTTCATTTCGCGCTGCTCTGCGGCATGGCGTTGCTGCTCGTGTATCAAGTACACTGTGACCTGCATTCGACTGAGGTCATGCAACGGCAGCACGTTGCGCATCATGTTGCCAACCGGATGGTCGCGCAGCAAGTCGGAAGAGACGTAGGCGATGTGAAGACGCTTACGGCCAGACGTCGGGCCCCACAGCTGCCACACAGGCGAGTAGGTGTGGCGCACGTGAGGAGGCGGATGCTGCGCCGCCATTACCAGCTCCAGCCCTTCCGCCTGCACCTGTCCCATGACGGCAACAGAAGAGAGAGACAAGTTGCTTGCCCACATATGGAGCGGAACTTGGGAGCCGCAGCCGCAGACGAGCCCTTCCTGGCACTCGAACAGCCATTCACCCTCGCCGCGCCCAGACGCCTCCAGCAGCACCGCAGCCCCCCGCTCCAAGCTCTCTTGTACCAAGCGCTGATCAAGATCGCGATGGTTCCAGTCGCAAGCCATCAAGCGCAGGGGCGCCATGCGTCCATAGCGAGAAGAGCTATTATGCAGTAGGCGACAGCATTCGAGCTCACTGCATGTTGCCTCCTCCCCCCTCCGTTTTGCATCGCCGAGGAATGCGTGAGAACAATAGAGGTGTGCAGGCGGAGGCATGGAGATGCGCATGCAGTGGTGGATGCACTCATCTGCAGATGAAGAGGGCGCGCGTGCGAGATGTCAGGATTGCCGTGCAAGACGCATCCCTCTCAACCACACCTCTCTTTCTTGCTCGTCGGCATACGCGCAAGGATTCGGGGTTGCGTCAACGGCTGAATGAGAGAACAGCACTGGTATCTGTCTGGGGCGCTTGCTGCGTGCGCGAAATGCCGGGTAGAAGGTCGCGTATGTTGCCTCATCCTCCTCCACGCTCCGTTTTTTTTTTTGCTTTTGCATAACATGCAAATGTCGGGTAGAAGGCCGCGTACCAGTAAACTCCGGCGGCAGCTTGCAGACGGCATGCAAGAGCGAAATGGTGTGCGCTGCCTGCCTCATCGCTAGCGCCGTCTCCTTGTCATGCGCTGCAGCAGCATACTTGCCCAACTCCACTGTGGCCTCGCACATCTTGCCTGGTGTGACCATGCACGCGTGCCCACACGCAGACAGATAAAAACAAAAATAATAATATTATAATAATTTTTTCTTGTCTGGTTTCTTCATCCACGCGTGCCCACATGCAGACAGATACACACTCACACAAGCGCTGTAGCGCACTCACGCAGGCGGCGGGGAGGCAAGCGATAGGCAAGAAGGCGGGGAGGGATCGAGTGTGGCAACCAGCCTCTCTCTCTCCCTCTCTCTCTCTCTCTCGCTTGAACCCCTTGTCCCCCGGAGCAAGGTGATTTACCTCAGAGCCGGAGCAAGATGGAGAAAAAAGAGGGGAAATAGGAACAGGGAGACCCACAAGGTCGACTTCGAAAGGAGGCACAGTACAAGAAGGTGGGTTTAGGAGGCCTAAACCCTAAATCCTAAACCCTAAGCCCTAAACCCATAATGTCGAGTTCGAAGGGAGGCACAGTACAAGAAGGGTCAGCAAGCGGGTGGCAGGAGGCGCTCGACTTGTGTTTGAGCCCAAGCTGAGCGTAACGGTAAAAGAGATTGTAGTCTCCCTGATCCCAGTAAAGCGAAGCGAGAGACCTGCGCTGCCGCGCGTCAAGAGCGCCGTCCCAATCACATGTACCACAAGATGCGACGCGTTCACACACACCCCGCCCGTCACCCGCAGCATACCAGAACGGGTGCTCGTGTGGGTCAGAGGCGCCCAGGGTGGCTGCCGTCCCGCGCAAAAGCACCTCCTCCGCCTCACGATACTGCTTCTTCTTCTTGTAGACGTTTGACACTGCACCCTCGCAGCGCACAGCGAGAATTCACGGCCCAACCCCGCCGCCCACGTCGTCAGCAAGGTCACGGGTGCGCACGCAGAACGCTCGCTTGTGCACGTACTCCCAGGCCGTGCCATGGGCTCGAGGAGGACACAGGGAAGTGGGGTGCGTGGGACCAGGGGCAACTCCGCACGCAAGAAAGCCAGCGACAGGGGAGGCGACACGGGAGGGGGGGGGGACGACAGGTGACTGAGGTCATGTAGTCAACTTTGCGGCGGAACGCCTCCTCTGCAGCAACGAGGGCATCGTCCAATCGCTCGAGACCGAGGAATGAGTTAGCCATGTTGTTCAAGGGCACGTTGGAGTCTGGCCGCAGCCGCGCCGCCGCTCTGGCGACGGCGCGCGTGCGCAGGAGACGGGCGTTTCCACAGGAGGAGTCAGTGCAGCGCATTCGTGGACAATAAATCGCCTTGCCGCGCTGTCCCCGTGAGCGCTGTCCCCGCAAGCACTGTTCGCATGTGTGCAAAGGCGTCCACGCGTTGAAGAAAAGGGAACCTCCACGCCTCGATGGCTTCGAGGTGCTTGCCCTGACCCGCCAGCTGGTTGCCCGAAAGAAGATGCCGCAGCGCCTCATCGTCTGCGCCGCCGGACGCATGCACGAGCACGACGAGCAGGCTGAGGCGCAAGACCGCCATGTTCGCGCCCTCGTTCGTGGTCGAAGTCAAGGATAGGGAGTCAACTTCGGCGCTTCTCATGAGGGATAGAGTCTGGATTTAGGCACTCATGAGGTCGAGGGGTCAGGCCTAAGAGGGACTCGCCGTGCTTGTGTTGCTTGAGCAACCACAACTCAGCAAGGTTTTGCTTCAATGCATCCTCCGGCGGTGAGCATCCCGCTGAGCGCAAACACGCCGGCGCGGCGCGAGAATGCGACCAAACACATCCAGGAGCTTATGCGCACCGTGCTGCGTGGCCCGTCCAAGGACGTGTTCAAGCTTTCCAAGCCGTTGAAGTCCTCGGGAGCCGCAGCCTTCAACGACCGCTTCGTGCTCTCAGTGCAGCTGGGCAGTGGCGCGGTGGAGTGGACGCTGATGCTCGACGGGATGCGGCCGAAGCGCGCGCCTGACATCATCTTTGACGAAGCCAGCGAGGATTTTAGCACCACAATCCAGTATGCCGAGTTGGAGGCGATTAAAACGTGGGACATCACGCGCGAGACAGCGCTGTTGGAGCTTCTGCAGGAGCTGCACGGCAAGTTCCTCAAGCACAGTCATGAGCGCGTGCAAACATTTTCGGAAGCACACGTCAAGTTTGAGCTGGAGAGCATCATGGCGCATGCGCCACACGCGCAAATGCGCTTCGTCAACGAAAAGGACCGAACGGTTGAGTGTGTCATCCCCATGTACCATGGGCCCGAAGTAGCAGCGGCAGCGTCAGTGGCAGCGCGCTCGTCTTTGAGTGCTTCGGCCGCGCCGGGCGCAGAGTGCGAGCTTTGCCGGTTAGTGCTCGTCATGGACCAGGCAATGAAGTCTGTGCAAGGCTCACTACACTACCCCGCGTCAACCCCTCCAACCCAGGTGAAGCTGAGGTAGAGACGCGAGGGCGGGGCAGTCTTGAAATTGCGCGCACAGCGCTTTGTGACGAGCAAGCAGCTTCCTGGCGAGCGGGAAGCTTCAGAACAGGAAGCTTCAGAAGAGGTCGGGTGCAGGCGGTGGGCGTGTGGACGCTCTTGAGAAGAATTGAACTTTATTAACGCGAGGTTGGGCGACATGGCCGTACTTGGCCGCGTGTCACTTGGTCTGAGGTGGTGGTGTGTGCAGAGGGCAGAGTGCCCGCGGTGGATCCCCGGCGAGACGCACGCCTTTGACTTCCTTCCCATGGTTCAGGTTGTCGCAAGAACGCGCATGCATGCGTGCACGCGCGCAGGGGAAGATGGCAGAGAGCAAAGCAGGGGTAGAGCATGTGCGAGGGAAGATGACTCATGTGGCGAAGCCGTAGTGAGTCAGCGATTGCGCGCCCTAAAAATATAACATTTTAAAGATAGCAAACATTTTAGCAAACATTTTAATAAGAGTGAAATGAAATTATATCAAGCCTTTTAAATAGCAGTGAAAAGAAATTATCAGGAAGAAAGTGCCCGGGGCGACGGCGCGTGCAGCTCATGCGACGGCCAACACGCGCGCAGAATGCCGCCCATGCATGTTCGTGCCCTTTAAAAAAAAACTCTCTTGTGCTTTGTACATGAGCAGGCAATGGTGGAGGGCAAGATGGCGCAGCGGCGAGTGCGTGCAGTGGTGTTGCAGCACTTGTGCGAAAACCTCACTCCGCTCTTTGTAGACACAGCACACCTCCGCTGTGCGTCTTTTCTGTGTCAGATGGATGCGTCGTTTGAGGTCTCCTTTGCCCCTGCCCTCGGAGACAGAGATATTTTTCTTTTTTCATCTTTTTCTTTTTTCTTTGCCCAGGAACGGCAAGGAGGCGTGAGGTAACGCGAGGGGCATGTGGCAGAAT
>Ga0315905_10009058_pt1 | contig 10086 bp, 11 predicted proteins | sample LakEriMetagenome_5_FD_203522 | JGI IMG/M metagenome (GOLD analysis project Ga0315905, IMG submission 203522) | Freshwater fungal communities from buoy surface, Lake Erie, Ohio, United States - Buoy 4 MA121 | ecosystem: Environmental > Aquatic > Freshwater > Lake | place: USA: Lake Erie, Ohio... | reverse complement strand
GTGCATACTTACACGAAACCACAGACATCAAGCACGCGGAGTCGCGGCCTAGGCTGGCGAATACATGAAAGTGTAGAGGATACTAAATTGAGTACCAATAAACAACACACTCTCTCTCGTTTTGACTGCCCTCCAAATCACTAGTCACAATTCACAAGTCTGCCTAAGTCTAGCTGATTTCAAGACGCAAGCCCTGTTATCGAAGAGAGGTTGTGAGTGACTTGCCCTTCACATATGAAGCCGGAGGAAGCATAGAGAGAGAGAAAAACAGACCCTGCACGCTCCCTATAAAGGCAAAAGAAACTTAGTCACTATCATCAGATGCAGAGGCAGCGCCAGTGGCATAGAATCAGCATCACTGTCACTCAGACCGTGCGGGGCCAGAAGTGGGTGGAGGCAACAAAGAGGACGTTGACAGATGCAGGTTCTTCCCAGTCAGCACCTTCGAGACAGGCCTTTTTGAGAACCTTCTCAGACTGGTCCAGGGAGCCTGCATCAGAGAGCGTGCGGGTGCGGAGAAAAGGGGCCATTGTCGCGCGTGCCGGTCCTAGAAACAGAAAGGAAGAGACAGTGTCCGTAGGTGCGCGAGGGAAACGAGCTCTAAACTATCGTGAGGCAGGCTCGGAAAGAGCATGCGAAGCGTTGGATAATAACCAGCAGAGACGCAAACCGGGGGTGTCGCAACGCTTCCTCGTCGGCCTGGGGCCCGGAGGAAGAAGGGGGTGGTGTGAGGAGTGGGCCAGGAGAGGCTAGAACCATCCTACTTCTTCATATCATTAGTGCTAGTCCCTCTAAACAGCCTCTTATGGTATGTACCTTCTTCAAGGTACATATGGAGTTCGGCTCCTATTTTGTTTCTTTAAGAACAAATAAAAGACATCATCATCAGGCGAGCCTCTTGAGATGATTCGTTTTTGCCTCACTGTGCACCCAATTTGGGGTCGGTACTCGGACTTTGGACTTTGGAGATTTGGTTTCGCAGCAACGTGAAATAGTGTCAGTGTTCAATTTAAAAATAAGACATAGGTCATCTATGCGTAGCCCACGTGCTGCGCTGACCCCCGGAACCCCGTGCTACTCTTAAAATACTATACACGAAGTTAATGAGAACACTAAGGGTGGGAAAATAAAAATGTCTTATAATGCTAGACACTCGGACATGATCGTCAGAAAAACAAATTTTTTACTTTCACTACACAAACGAAACCTGTTAAGTTCAAACAAAGTAAACAGAAATTGAAGCGACAACCTTTCAGTCAAATTTTGATCGAAGTGGCTACGGCAGTACAATTGGAGAAGGTGTGAAAGGTATGCTCGCAAGATCAGAGTTAGGGTTAAGACGTTCGCTTTGTCTTTAAAATGTTGTTGTCATGACACCCAAGGTGTGTCACGAAGGTCTACCCTTCGCAATCTATATTTCAATGGTATAACTAGACCTCGCTGAGCAGAGGGCAAGTCCTGCGACATTCTTAATATGTACGAGACTATGTTACGAGAAGCCACACTTACCCTTAGTGCATCCGAGCGTAAAATTGGTGAATAGGTGGCACCGCCATAGGGTCTAGTCCACCGTATGGTATCTAAATTTAAAGGACACACGCATTGACGAGATGGCCTACACTAAGGTGAGGAAATGGTTGAATATCAGAGTGTTCCCACCAATAGCAATGCTCTACACTGTCAACGTTCTGAGCATATACGAGTGAATATGATTCGCCAGAAAATTTGAATCATTAAGAGACTTCGCGTTGTCTCAGAAACACTCCGGCTATCGTATCGCCGATAATATCAACAGAGAATCTAAAGGATGTAGCAAAACTACGTAAAGACTGTTCTCCATCTACGCATACTCTAGTAGCGCTTCAATGTCTCACATCCACGATCTCCCGTAATCTAGTACGCGCGTAATAAACTGCTAGACAACAACTAACCTGTCGAGTTCACAATGCGCTTAGACACATATGAACATAATGTTTTTGTTCTGGTTTCGATCGATCGATCAATCAATTATCCAACGCGCCTTTCGATGTATTAACGCGCTTTATGAATTATTGCATCACTGCGCATGTGAGTACAAATATAAGTCTGCTATACATTGCTGCTAGAGTCTGACCTAAAAGAGTCTGATGTTATGCGTTCGACACGACTGAAATATATTCATTGCGATTTATTCTTTATCTGTCTTATTACCGCGCGCATTCACTGGGGTGTCGTCTGTGCGGATCGCACGCGCACTGGCTGGCGCTCTGATCGCTGCTTCTGCGTTGTGTGGAAAGCACTGGCTTGCAGCCTGGAAGATTCCTCGTTCTTCTTCATAGACGGTGTCTGACGTCTGATATAAAGACTAAACAATGAAATGTCGACACATACAGTATAGTACAAGACTTGCTTTACTCCGTTTCTGTAACATTACGCTTGGAGCGAGGGGGGTGTCTGAGACCAACCTGAAAGGCGGACTCAGATTTGATTAACAGATAACGTAAACCCTCTCCGGTCGAATTGATTTCCACAACGTCAAGAGATCCAGGTCAAGACACAAGACTCAAGGCCTCGTAATCATCAGGTCATCTATCTCCGCTGTCGCTTCTTCAAGCGAGGGGGGGTGTCTGAGCTCAGCTATGCTCAGCGCGCAGATAGATCTCCGAGTCAAGCCGTGACCGTGACCAATCTCAGGCTGACCGTTTCAGTAGACATCAAGGAAACGGGTGTTCGCAACATTCCGGGCCGATCCGAACAGAGCAACTGGGGAAGTAGCCATCGCCCCCCTTTTGTCTTGAGCTCTTAAGGTCAGGCCATCTGCCATTTTGTGAATAAAAACCATTACTCATCAGCAACTCGATGGCAATCTATCGGCTGCGAACCCCTGAAAAGGAGGCGCTCGCTCCTGCAGCGTGCCTCAACCCACCAGCGGTTGTGCCGCATGGTTTGGCCGTTGGGGATGGCAGCCTGCAGATCAAGCCAGGCCGTCAGGCCGCGAGGGCGTCACCGGTGTCGGGGACCAGGTCCCTCGCTGCGTGTCTTGAAAGCTGGTTGTGTTTCTGTTGTTCCATACAAAGTACGCACTGGCCACATTATCGTGGACAGAGATGCGGGCGTCACTCAGGGTGTGCGTACAGCACAGCCTGCAGTGTTCAGCCAAGTGGTGTTCATGAGAGAGAGGAAAGAACAAGCTTGCAGCGTAAGTATTTCCGCGTACTTCGCTGGAGTTCTTGATCCCGTTATTCATGCGAGAGACATGTTACCTCCCGAAAGTATTGTGACTGGAGGTTCCCTCGCAAAAGGGTCAAAGATAGTCTCTCATATCGGGTTAACATGACGCGACCGGATTTGGCATTTACATATTCTCAATTCAGCAAGTTCGTTCAATCACCTGGTCCAGTACATTTAGCAGCTGCAGAGCGAGCTCTTGCGTATCTCCGAGGGACCTATAACGAAGGCATCACATATTGTGACCCTGGAGAAGAGCGTCGTAACAAGGGTAGACAGCGATTCTGCTGCAGACCCCGACACGCGTAAATCGATGACAGGGTATCTCTTGAGCCTGAATGGTGGAGCAGTTTCGTGGCGTAGTTCTCGACTAGGCGGTGTCACTCTCAGCAGCGCTGAAGCCGAGTTTGTGGCAGCGTCACAGGCGGGTCAAGAAGCCATCTATCTGCGAACGCTACTGCGGGGTTTCGATTTCCGACAAGTCGGCGCCACAGAAATATGGGAGGATAATGCCTCTTGTATCATGAACTTCTCATGATGAGCGAAAATTCCGCAAATCGGGAGCGCGCGCGGCATGTTGACACTCGAGTGCAATATTTGCGGGAGCTCGTACGCGATGGCCACGTCAAGTTGTCGAAATGCGCATGTCCGCAGAATGTGGCCGATGCGCTGACCAAAAGCCTTCCGCGTCCAGCCCTTGCCAAACATCGGCAGTAGATGTGGGGCACACGTTGTCACACGTATTCCTTTTTCAGCTTTTTATCTCTCTCTCAAGCCTGGACGGCCCCCGACGGCGTCCTACAATATCATCACGCCATGCGGATACAAAGTCGCACGCGCCGCCTGAGAAATATATCCTCGGTGTGTGCCCTTGTGTGTGTGTGTGTGTGTGTGTGTCGATATGACCCACGATGCCATGATCGACACAGGGGGGGAGCGAAATAGGGTGTGATTCACTAGGTTGTGGGGTCACGAATACGTGATCACGTCCCTCTTAGAAATTGCCGTTTATGGAAAATAAAGGAGGGACCACCGTCCGTTGGCGGTACTCTCAACCTACCCTCATTCAGGACCACGCGTCATGTCTGCCTGGGAGGAGCCCTGGCTCGGCCGTGCACCATTTCGGTGCCCCTGCCGCCTCAGCTGCTGTAGGCTCGCCAGCTTCCGTTGGATACTCGCCATGTCTATCTTGCCGGACGGAGATGGTGAAGAGTACTCAATCGACACGTCCACGAAAGAGCCCTGCTCTGAGGGTGGGCTGCTGAAAGATGGCATCTGCCCCGAAGGGACCGAAACTGGCTGCGCTGGATCCGACGACGAGACTTTGTCGGAGACAATGAGACGCGACGAGTCTATTATCTCCGACGAGGCCGACGACGAGGCCTGCTCTTCCAGATTGCACAACTCTGTATGACGTTTCTGCAAAAGGGCTGGACCGACGGCTTGATGAAGGATTATTTCTTGGACGCCTGGAACCTGTGCGACATCCTCGGCAGAATCTTCTTCTTGTAATGCTTCCGAGCCCTCTACTCTTGCTAGCTCTAGCGTAATGCGTGTGTCATCTAAGGTGACCTGCTCCATATGATGCAACGACCACACAAAAAGTGTCAGCAGTCCGGCGATCACAACAAGACTGATGCACCATCAGATGCGGGGGCCATCTCCGAAGAAGCGCAACATTTGCTAAGTTGACTGACCTTGAGGTCAGACTCTATCTCAGCAGCCAATGGCTCAACTTGCCCCTGTCGAACAGGATTTCACCAGTCAAACCCTCCTCTTGTTCTCTAATGATTTTTCTCTCCCCGCCCCAACCCCTTGGAACGTTATCCACTTCTCCCTTATCCTCTCTCGTCACGTCAGCCTGCAGTGGCACTTGTGCACGTTGCGTCATCAAAAACGCAAATCATACCAAAAAAAACACACAGAAACCTGTCTGGCGGTGGGCATTAGTATCGTTGCATCTGGAAACTCGGGTGCAGGATTCTGTCCAGGAGTCACCGCACTTGCAGTACCATGGCCTCGATGGTCTCCTTGCACCGCCGACTGCGGGTGTTTCAGTATCAGGAGTGTCAAAGTTAGTAGTCAGCAGCTGCGCGTAGCAGGCAAGCGTGCGGGCGTGCACGCCGGGGGTGCATGCCCGCACGCGTGCCTACTATGCGCGAGTACGAACTCATATGCATACAGTCGCACGAAAATACAAACATATGCATGGCCAACATGAGCACGGCTGGAACTAAGTGTCCCGTTTAGCTTACCTTGGCCTGTGGCCCTGTAACTGATGTGTATACTGTTACTTGCTGGCACGGAAACGGAATCTTTGTCAGCAAGTCGAGGACTTTGTCGACTTTCCCCTCCAGGGTTTCAAAGCGGCCCTCAATTTCTACCATCCGTGACTCCAGGACTTGTGTAGACTCCTGCACTGGCACGGAATTCTTGTTTGTCTGTTTCAGCACCAAGGCCCGCGGGGTCTTCTGGAAGCCAAGCTCAGACTGGCAAACCATGCGATCGCTGTTTGCAAAGATTTTTGGCTGCGGTTTTGTTTGATCATAAGTATTGTTGGTCGTGATCTTGATCTGGTCCTCCCAGCCGGGGGAGGCATTGAAAATGTTTTTGGGCGAATAACAAGAGGCGCTGCTGGCATAACTCTGGCCTGAGAGAAGACTGTATTGCGATGGGCAAGCGTGAGGGGGGCATTTGTAAACAAAATTAATTTTCATTTGACTGGTCTTACAACATAAGCAATCGACAAGACGCACAGTCACAGCAGAGCTTTTGTACTCACCCAACCACGAGCTTCAGTCCACAAAGAGTGCCTCGGGTAATGTCGTCACTTCCTTGTATGGACATTACTAACTGCCTCTGCATGTAGTTCTCGAGTTCACGCCGGATCATGTTGACGAAGGAATCCCGATTGAGCTCATTTGCCTGAAAACGCCGGTATTCTACTCACTCACGAAGAATACGCAGGCAAATACACGCTCACCGTCCTGGCTTCATTTCTACACTTCGCTTGCATAACAAGTGCGAGAAATGTGACAGTACACCTCGTTGCGCAGACCCTCTGTGAGCGCTTCATAATTTTCAGGCGAGAGATAAACTGGAGGGTGCAGATCGAGCTTCCGTAGCCCGCTATTGATATCTTTGCATCTGGAAACACAAAACAAGCTTTACCACGCATCAGTTCCATCTCTTACGTTGTGTCACCGTCTTTCCGTTTCCAAGTCCCTGTGTCTTACCCTCCAGAAACCAATCAAGTCTACTGCAATTGTTTTAAGTACTCACGTAATGGCACCGTCGTTGTTCTTAAGTACTTTGTTTAAGACCCCATCTATAGAGTGCTCAAGCTCCACTGTCGAAGTGAACGTGACAATCCTTTGCATCAATGAGTCCAACGGACCTGAAGTTTGTGCATGCCGGGGAATTGAGCGTATCAGGCGAGCAATCAATAATGCGTAGTCATTAGATTCACAGTACTTGTTGCTTTAGGACATTTCTCAGGTCCGCGCAGGCTGTCCGGGAGACCTGGTCGGATGGCCTGTTCTCTGCTCTCCTCTTCTTCGGCATGTCGACGTGCTTTTTCCTTTTCCTCCGACATTGTCGTAATGAAGCGATCGAGCAGACATGCAATTACAACTGTGATGCGTAATAGGCCAAGACGTCAGTCACAAGAGCATACACTTCCTTGATTAATGCTCATAAGCATCATAGTTGCATAGAGCAGTACTCCACCAAAAAATACTCCCACTGACACCCTAATGCTGACGGCCAAACAGCCTTCCGGGTTTGAGCGGACAGCAACTATGCACAGGCAAAAAACAAAAAAAAATACCATTCATGAGCACGACGCCCACGATCAAGTAAAAGGACACGAAAAAAAGGGCAATCAGAACGTTGAATTTCCCCTCTCTGCTGAATAGCTCGCGTACCACCTCCGAAGCCCAGCCATCGCCGCTGTGAGCACAACAGAAAGATTTGCAGGAGATGGATATTTAGAGAGTGCGGGAGTTAAAGAAGGTTTATGTGTTGACAATGCACATAAGAGAAGAGGAGCGATTGCAAGCAGGACCTGGCAATTTGAATCATGGTGAAAGCTGACTGGCTGAAGGTCCCAAAATGGTCATCAAACTCTTTTTTGAAAAGATCAGTCGCTGTTGCGCAAGTCCCCAGGAGTGAGCAAAAGCGTGCGAGCGCACATACACAACAGCTCATTTGCAGGTATACACCCATATGCAACAGGAACTATATCACCGATCACGGCGTAAATGGCCGTGGTCATCAACATGATAGAACACGAGTTTATCACAGGCACCAGCGCCGTGCTCAGCGCATTGAGAATCTGACGGAGTGACGTCAGTCCTCGGAACAGCCTGTTGTTTTTGAAAGCGTGAGTGCGCGCGTGCACAGACACAACGCAGTATCTGAAGACGAAGGGCGCGGGGCCCTGACAAGGAGCAGTTGTGTCCGACGACAAGAGCACTGGGTTCGGGGCAGAGAGATGGAATGGGAACAGAGACAGACGGATCTCCCCATTATCACAGGAGCTTCTGGTGTGAGTCAACAACGAATCAAGCACATTGCATGCACTTACCTGACGACACGGAACACACGGAGCAAGCGCAAAAGGCTGACGTTAGGCACTGCATCAGAGGCTTCTGCGAGCCAGCATATTATAACGACGAGGAGATCGAAAATGTTCCATGGAGATCGGAAGAATGGCAGGAAATAATTTGCGAAGAAATTCATGAGCAGCTCGATCGTAAAGGCAACGGTGAAAAAGAGCTCAATTTTTTCCATGCTTTCTGTTGCACCACGAAGTTCCTCAGCGTACATCGCTGGGTCCTTAGCGTGCAATCTGGCAAGATCTGGCAGAAGCTCCGCACTGCCAGGTCTCCAAAATTAGCACATTGCCTCTTGATAGCATCCGATAAATGGACTACAACGCCTCTTGATAGCATCCGATACAAGTTAATACTCGAGCGTGCATATGCGCTCGCAACACACTCTGTTGCTGGTGTACGCCTTGCTTACCTGATCATGCTCAGCAAGAAAGCGCTCAAGATCAGAACAGCGACAACCATTTGCATTGGGTCAGAATCGTAAAATATTTTCGTTTTGCGTTGCCATCTTGTCACCCACGTGGCACTTTGATCCATAATGGATGCATCTACGCACTTGTTCAGAGTTTTGACCAGGTCTTCCGCCCTTTCCAACGTCTCTGCGCGAATCTGATAAGTTCGCCCAGCGTTGTGACCTTCTCTCGACGTCTTGACGATGACTATGCCGGCTTTGCGCTTCTCATTCCCTTCGTCTTCGTACAGGGAGCTCCATGGGCCATGGGCCTTATCTACCACTTCTGCAAATGCAGGTGTGTTTGTCTGCGCAGGATCGTCCTCTTTACTACAGGACCTCTGGGACGTTGAATTCGGGGTGCTGGCCGCGATGCTCCCCTGTCTGGCACTAAATTTGAGGTCACTTCTCTCGTTGGTGCGCTGGTGGTCGACGTGGTGGTCAGCATTTATGTTCTCCCCATCTCCTGTTTGAGCCCCTGTCGGCTTGGGAGAGGAAGAGATGTATTTCGAAAATGATCGCATTCCAGTCTTGCTTTTCGCAAGGAGGTCCACCAAGAAACCTCTTCGGCTCTGTTTGCTGATGGCAACACTGAGGACTCCCTCCAGGGGGATGAAATCTAACAACGCCGCCGAGCCGGGCCTCCCGAAGCAAATTTGCCGTTTCGTGACCATCATGACGCGTGGTTCCCTGCGCAACGGCACTGCACTGTTCATGTTCGGCAGGCATGCTGTTCATGTTCGCCGAACATGAACAGCGTGAAAGAGAGTTGGGAAAGGACCGCGAGGAGGGGAAAGGCCAGGCATCACCATTTGTCGGGGACGAGCCCCGGCAACTCAATCTCGTACGAAAACAGACACTCCTCCGGCTGCAGAAAGTGAGCAACACTGTCAGCCATCAGCAAGCCCGCGGCACCGCCTGACGGCAATGCCTCAAGCAAGCGCGCAAGCAACACGACAGCCAGGCACCAGGCACAGGTATCGAACACGGACCTGCGGTAGCAAATCTGCATCATCAGCGTGTGAGTTTCTGCTCCTTCCCTGCCTCTTCCTGTGTTTACACATTCCATCAGACCCGTAGCATGCGCACGCAAGCGTCGTGCCGCCACTGCACGCAGAAATGTTGGCGGGGTGACGCACTGGGCGTTCAGAATGGCAGAGATCATGGTGCCGTCGCTTGGCTTGTCTCACGATCCCCGTTGACCTAAATCTTCATGATGGATGTGTATGTGACCGTGTGCGTCGAGAGAAGGACAGCCCACCAAAATGTGAGAATAGCGACGTTTCGTAAGATCAAGGTACCCAAGTACTTTTCCTTGTCTGTCTGTTCCCAGACAGACAAGGAAACGCGAAAAGTAAGTTATCTGTATACCTGGTGTATTTTACCACGACCCATTTGAGCAGTAATGTGGTAAATAGAGCCAATCGAAAAAAGAAGTGATACAAAAAAGAAGTGATACAAATCCGGGAATTGAAAAGAAGTGGACCCACATTTTTGAGACCTGGTACCCAAGTACATTTTCGGGCAAAATTCGGCACTGCGCTACTACCAAGTACCAAGCGCTCATGAGCGGCCCCTGTGGATGACACCGTTACATTAAGGGGGAGAAAGGTTTCTTTGGAAACCCGGATTGAGACCCCGCCACCCCATGAAATTGGTTTTTCACTTCTGCCACATGTCCTCGGTCCGGGATACGAGTGACGGCAGAGGCCCCGTAACTCGCAACAGAGTTCCGGACAGGGAGGAGCAGGGGAAACCTCGCAAGGACGCCCGACATGGCCGTTGTCACCCCCTTGAATAACCCTGGTGGTC
>Ga0315905_10009057_pt1 | contig 10086 bp, 6 predicted proteins | sample LakEriMetagenome_5_FD_203522 | JGI IMG/M metagenome (GOLD analysis project Ga0315905, IMG submission 203522) | Freshwater fungal communities from buoy surface, Lake Erie, Ohio, United States - Buoy 4 MA121 | ecosystem: Environmental > Aquatic > Freshwater > Lake | place: USA: Lake Erie, Ohio... | reverse complement strand
TTTTCTGCTTCCAATAAATTGGTTGTGATGACAGATGAGGAAAGTCCCTGTGGAACGCCATTCTGTAACGCAATAGCCTCGTCCATGGTTTTATATTTCATGATATAAAGTATGGGCGCAAATGTTTCATGCTGTACAATCGGGAAGTGATTGGATGCTTCGGCGATACAAGGCTTCACATAACATCCACTTTCGTATCCTCTTCCTTTCAGTACACCTCCTTCCACTAAAAATTTACCGCCTTGTTTTTTACATGCTTCAATAGACTGCAAATATTGGTTGACTGCATCACGATCAATCAGTGGACCAACATGATTTTTTTCATTCAATGGATTTCCGATACGAAGTTGTCCGTATGCGTTTACTAATTTTGCTTTTACGCTGTTGTATATTTTTTCATGAATGATGAGTCTACGGGTAGTAGTACAACGCTGACCGGCAGTTCCTACGGCACCGAATACAGCTGCTGTCAGCGCAATATTCAGATCCGCATGTTGAGAGATGATGATGGCATTGTTTCCTCCCAATTCAAGCAGCGATCTTCCCAGTCTTTGCCCGACTGCAGCCGCCACCGCCTTTCCCATTCTGGTGCTACCTGTAGCAGAAACGAGTGGAACACGGGTGTCATTCGACATCCATTCTCCAACTTCTCTACCTCCGGTAATTAAACAGCTAACTCCTTCAGGAACCTGGTTTTTCTTGAATACTTTTTCAATGATCCATTGACACGCAACACCGCACAAAGGCGTTTTTTCACTGGGTTTCCAAATGCAAACATCGCCGCAAACCCATGCCAACATTGTATTCCAGCTCCATACAGCTACGGGGAAATTAAATGCGGAGATAATGCCCACTATACCCAGCGGATGATATTGTTCGTACATACGATGCCCCGGACGCTCACTGTGCATCGTCAATCCGTGTAACTGACGAGAAAGGCCAACGGCGAAATCGCAGATATCAATCATTTCCTGTACTTCACCCAATCCTTCCTGTAAACTTTTACCCATTTCATAACTCACCAATTTGCCCAGAGGCTCTTTATATTTTCTGAGTTCTTCTCCGATTTGGCGAACAACTTCTCCGCGTTTGGGAGCAGGCCATACCCTCCATTGTTTGAATGCTTCCTCCGCTTTCGCCACTACCGTCTGGTAAGTAGCTTCATCCGTCACGCTCACCGATCCGATTTTCTGACCATCTACCGGAGAATACGAATCAATGGAAGGAAGTTTGGTTTTGTACCATGTTGATCCGGTTGATACGCCCGTGTTGTTTGCTTTTAAATTAAGTGCTTTTAAAAATTCCATGTTTGTATGTTTATATGTTCGTTTTTTTGATTAGAAATTAGCCTGAAATCCAACACTGGTCCATCTTCCGGGCATACGACTTCCTAATAGGTCTGAATATTGAATATTCCCGATATTCTGAACAGCTGCATAAATTCCAATATCTCCGATTCGGTACTGAATTCTACCATTGAGCAGGAAGTAGTCTGTTCCTTGAATGGCATTTATGGCAGAAGCTTGTGTGGCATTTCTTTGTTTGTACAATGTGTTGATTGAGCAGTCCCATTTTTTCCAGGTCAGTTGAATGTTATTCTGCAAAAGGAATTTAGCGTGGGAGAGAATGTAGAAAGAGGGAACAGAGTCACTTGTAACAGCATCCAACCATTGAGCAGAACTGCTGATCATCACACTGCGTTGTTCATCCCAGCGATGCATATAGCTCAACGACAATTCAATACCTTTCACACGCACTGTTTTTACGTTTTGAGCGTATGCGAATTTTTTGGTGCTGTCTAAATTGAAATTGCGTGGAATGGCACCAAATGCCGTTGGCACGAAATCAATTACTTTCGATTGGTCACGAATAAAACCTGTTATGCCTGCTTTTAGGCCATTGAATCGAATATCACTTCCCAATTCATAATTCCAGGAAGATTCTGCTACCAGATCAGGATTTCCGATGCTGCCTCCACGAACGATGGATTTGTTGTAATTGTTGAAACGTTCCGTGAAATCAGCGGCACGAATCGCCTTCCCGATTCCTCCTCTGAAATTCACTCGTTGATTTTTAGTGAGGTAGGCTAGGTTTAATTGAGGCAAAAAGTCGTTTCCGTAATTCTGGTCTGCTACAAAACGCAAACCCGGATTGATACTCCAGTTTTTCAAAGTCCAGGTGGCATTTGTAAATGCAGCGCCATGGTCGGTTTGGTGATTTCCTCGGTCGTTCGATGTGATCGTTCTGCGCTCAAAATAAGCACCATATTGCCAAGTCAGGTTTTTGATGCGGGTGTTGGTGTGTAAATAATTGAATACCCAAAGTCCGGATTCATTTTCATTGGCAATGGAAACAGGATTGTAAAGATATTCATCCGTGGATTGCTTATACATCAGGTCGAACTGATTCGTGTATCCGTTTCCGTTATGACGTAGTCTGAGTTGATTCCATAAACCGCTTACTTTTTCTGTAGCGGTATCACTGGAGAATGTCGTGTAGAAATTCTGTGCAGCAAAATCACGTGTATCATAGCTTCCTCTCCAGGAAGCGGTCCATGTTTTACTCAATGGAACACTCAGGGCCAAGGTGAATGTCCGATTTTCAAAATATCCACGGTTGTTACCTCTCAATAGCTGTCCGGCTGTTTCATTGGAGATCAGTCCGGCTGAAACTGTAAATCCTTTTCTAACAACTCGTGCACCGGCTTGCCATTGGTTCAAACCATATTCGCCAAATGCTCGGTTTATGTAAAATTTTTGTTCGGGAGTACTGCTGGTTCTGAAGAAAGTTTTGGTAATAATATTAATAACGCCACCCACGGCCTCGGCTCCGTAAATAGCGGCAGCCGGTCCCTTGAGTATTTCAATGCGCTCAATTTCGGAGGGTGGGATAGGGATGTATCCGGAAAAATGTCCGGTAATGGGGTCATTGAGTTTGATTCCATCAATCAAGACCAGTATTTGCTGGAATGTGGATCCTCTGATGATAATATCGGCTTGAGAACCGGCCGGTCCGCGTTGCTGAATTTCAACCCCAGCTTCAAATTTTAAGAGATCATCAATACTTAGTACAGCTCTTTTTTGAAAGAGTTGTCCGTCGAGCACTGAGATTTGTTTACCCGTTTGTTGATTGGATTGTAAACCTGTACGGCAATTTGTAATATTTACTTCATCCAATTGTTTGTAGGTAGTATCTGTTTGTGCTTGAATATCTGTCAGGAATAGACCCGAGAAAATTATGAAAATAATTCTTTTCATAAGCTGACTGTATTGGTTTGGTTGTCAGCAAAATTAGGTGAGAATGCCTGATGAAAAGGTTAAAAAAAACGATTGTTGTTCAAGCGATCAATATTGTTCCTGTTCATTCGGGAAGTTTCCGGTTTTGATGTCATCAATGTAGTTTGTGACTGCTTGGTTGATTTGTTCACTGAGGTTCAGGTATTGACGCAAAAAACGAGGTTTGAATTCATTGTTGATGCCCAGCATATCGTGCATGACTAATACTTGTCCGTTGCAATGTGGACCAGCGCCAATACCAATGGTTGGGATATGTAGGCTTTCGGAAACTATTTTGGCCAATGATGCAGGTATTTTTTCCAGAACAATCGCAAAGCAACCGGCTTCCTGTAATAATAAGGCGTCTTTTTTTAGTTTTTCTGCTTCTGCTTCTTCTTTTGCTCTCACATTGTATGTGCCAAACTGGTAAATACTTTGTGGAGTTAAACCCAAATGACCCATCACCGGTATTCCGGTACCGACAATGCGTTTGATGGATTCTACAACGGCCTCACCGCCTTCCATTTTTACGGAATGTCCTCCCGTTTCTTTCATGATTCTTATAGCTGAATTGAGGGCTTCTTTGGAATTTCCCTGATAAGAACCAAATGGCATGTCAACGACAACAAGACAGCGTTCTATACCTCTTACCACACTTTGCGCATGGTATATCATTTGATCCAATGTAATAGGCAAGGTGGTTTCATGGCCGGCCATCACATTACTGGCACTATCTCCAACCAAAATAATGTCAATCCCGGCACGGTCTATCAATTTGGCAAAAGAGAAGTCGTAGGCAGTGAGCATGGAAATTTTCTCACCCTTATCCTTCATCAACTGAATGGTATGTGTGGTTATTTTTTTGGTCGATTTATGTACAGACATTTTTTCTTTTTTGTATTAGCTATCCCAAACCAATGCACTTGCGCCTAAGATAGCAGCATCCGATTCTTTCAGCGAGCTGAAAATCAATTTTACTTTATTTCTAAAGATAGGAATAAGATTCGCTTCCATGTGTTGACGAGTAGGAATCATCAGCAGATTTCCGGCCTTGGTTAATCCGCCAAACAACACGATGGCCTCTGGTGAGGAGAACATGACAAAGTTAGCGAGGGATTCTCCGAGCACTTTTCCGGTGAATTCAAATATTTCGTTGGCAATACGATCGCCTTGCATGGCACAGTGGTAAACAGTTTCACTGGTCAGTTCATTGATGGTATAATTACGCAAAAGCGAATCCTGATCTGGGTTTTCAGTAAGTAACTCAATGGCGGTTTCTCTTACACCCGTGGCAGAAGCGTATGCCTCCAGTGACCCGCGCATTCCGGTTCCTTTGTGCAATCGACCACCCGGACGAATAATTGTATGTCCAAGTTCGCCGGCAAATCCATCATGACCTACCACCATTTTACCATCTATTACAATTCCGCTTCCTACACCGGTTCCTAATGTGATGGTGATAAAGTGTTTCATTCCTTTGGCACATCCATACATCATTTCACCCATGGCAGCGGCATTGGCATCGTTGGTTAGTCTAGTAGATAATTTAAATCGATTGGTCATCAGTGATGCCATGGGGATAATACCTTTCCATTTCAGGTTAGGAGCATATTCTATGGTTCCCGTGTATACATTACCGTTAGGTGCGCCCATGCCAATACCTACCAATTGATCAAATCCACCCACCTGTTCTGCCAGCGGATGAATTTTATCGTAAAGCGCTTCAATGAAATCTTCAATGAAATCGTGCTCATTGCTTGGAATGCGATCTTGGAAAAGGATATGTCCATGCTGATCCACGATTCCAAACTTGGTGGTGGTTCCACCTACATCAATGCCAATGGCGTATTTTTTATTCATTCCTTACGAAGTTGAATAGATATTAATGACCTGCTGAGACGGTTTCATCATAATTCACACCTTGTTTGCGTAGGATTCCACTCACTGCGATGGCAAAGAAAGTAAGATATCCAAAACAAACCACGGGGATCCAGAATGATTGCTGAATGCCGATTACGTCTGCTAATTTTCCCTGAATAGGAGGAATGATACCGCCACCTAAAATCATCATGATTAAAAATGCTGAACCTTGTGTGGTGTATTTTCCTAAACCTGCAATAGATAAGGTGAAAATGCTTGGCCACATAATTGAGCAACAAAGTCCGCCACTCAAAAGTGCAAAAGTTGCAATATTGCCAGAGGCCTGCGTACCAATCACCATGGCAATCATTCCCATCAGTCCATAGATCATCAAGGTTTTTGCGGGCTTATCTTGACTGGCGAAATAAGCTAAAATTTGAATCACTACACAAATGACATAGTAGTATAGCGCTGACATATCGTATTTGGCTGCCGTATTCACACCAATAATCACAGCGAATGCAAAAAGTGGAACGATAAACTGCAACAACATTTTCGTTGTTTTGGAAAGATTGAATGCAGATACAGCACCAGTCCAGCGACCGATCATTAAACTTCCCCAATACATGGAAATATAAGGGGCAGCCTCGGAAGCCTGTTTACCACCGAAAGCATCCTGCTTGAGTAATTCACCTAAGTTTGAACCAATGGCCACTTCAACACCTACGTATACAAAAATGGCCAACATGCCTAACACCAGTTGAGGATACTTCATGGCACCCCAACCTTGAGGTTGACGTATCGCGCTGAAATTTGCGAACAGCAGGGAAATGACAACTACGGCCAAAGCGCCGATTAACCAACCCAAACGTTCCAAGTTTAATGCAGCAACAACTTCTTCTGTTGCTTGAGAAAGATCAGCTCTATAGCTATTGAAAACAGGAACAAACATGATGAACAGCAAGCCGGTCATAATGAGCAAAGTAGATAATGCTTTGTTGGCTTTCTCCGTTTCTTCCATTAAAACGCCTGCAGGTACTTTTTTGGCAAAATGAAACAATGCGGCTGCTGCTATAAACAGAGCGCCTACGCAAGAGTAAAGGATGACCACTTTTTCAAGACTCAGTGAAGCAATCTCTTTGTCTGTAACAGCAGCAGTAGTGCCAAAAAGTGCAAATGCCACAACAATTGGTCCTATGGTCGTGCCGAGTGAGTTAATCCCACCACCCAAGTTCACACGACTCGTGCCCGTTGCAGGATCACCCAATGAAATTGCAAAGGGTTGTGCTGCTGTTTGCTGCAAGGAGAAACCGAGCGCTACAACAAATAATCCCAATAACATTCCGGTGAATGTATTGCCTTCCACTGCCGCAATCATGGCCGCTGCACCCAAAGCTGAAAAAAGCAAGCCATATACAATACTTTTTTTATAGCCCCATTTACCTACCAGATCCTTACCACCGGAAGAACCGTATGCAAATAAAATCAATGCGCCTATGTAATAGGCTGTGTAAAATGCAAAATCAATCAGCTGACTTTGGAACTGATCCAGGTGAAAATAATTTTTGCAAAATGGGATGAAAATGCTGTTTCCTGCAGCAATAAAACCCCAGAAAAAGAATACGGTAACCAGTGTTCCCAATGCTCCATAATTGGTTGGAATTTTACCCTGATTTTGTAATGATGTGGATTGTTCCATGATAGAATTAGTTTTGGATGCTGAAAATAGTAAGTTTTTCAAAATAGCGACGATTTTATTTACAATTATTCGAATAAAATTGAGTTTTTGTTGGATGATGTTCGGATAGTTTGCCTTATTTTCATTGACAAATTTCAATCGGGTATGAATATCATACATGTAAGTGCAGAATGTTATCCGGTGGCTAAAGTAGGCGGATTGGCAGATGTGGCCGGTGCTTTGCCTAAATACCAATGTCAATTAGGGCATGATGCGTCCTTGGTTATGCCTATGCATCGGACACCTTTTTTGGATACCCATGATTGGGACGTTATTCACAAAGGAAAGGTTTTTATGGGGGCTCACGGTTTTGATTACACGATTATCAGAGAATCAACATCTGTTTTGGGCTTCTCCCTTTTTTGCATAGATATACATGGATTACTCGATCGAGATAAAGTGTATGGATATGATGACGATCCATACCGCTTTCTCGCTTTCCAATTGGCCGCCATCGACTGGTTCAAAACTTTGGATCATTTGCCTGATTTGATTCATGTTCATGATCATCATAGTGCCTTGATTCCTTTTTTGATGAAACATGTTTATGAAAATGAAAAACTTCGGGAGATAAAATCAGTACTCACCATTCACAATGCGCAATATCAAGGATGGATGGATCCCGGATTTCTTCATTTTATTCCGCATTGGGATGATTGGAAAACAGGTTTGCTTTTATGGGAAGGTCAGATCAATGCGCTGGCGTGTGGAATAAAATGTGCAGACCGGGTAACCACCGTCAGTCCGAACTACATGCGCGAGTTACATGATCAGGCGCATGGACTTTCTGTTCTGATTCGGGAGGAGTTTGTAAAATGTAAAGGGATACTCAATGGGATTGATGCGGTGGTTTGGAATCCTGCAACGGATCCTATGCTGAATAAAAATTATGATCAACTTTCTGTTACTGAAGGAAAACAAAAGAACAAAGAATTTTTATGTAAGGAATGGAACTTGGATCCAACGCTTCCATTGATCGTTTTTATTGGCAGACTGGTAGATGACAAAGGGGCTGATTTATTACCTGGTGCTATCTCACATTTTCTGGAAACCCATCCAGGCGCTGCTTCATTTTTCATACTGGGAAATGGTCAATTCAATATTGAAAAGTCCCTCGAACAACTTTCACATCAATGGGTTGGATATTACAACAGTCAGATTCGGTATAATGAAACACTCAGTCATCAATTATACGCTTCAGCTGATTTTCTGATCATGCCAAGTCGGGTTGAGCCCTGTGGACTCAACCAAATGTATGCACTCCGATATGGAACAGTTCCCATGATTTGTAGAACTGGCGGACTTGCAGACACTGTTATTGATGTCGGAGATCAGGGTGGAGTAGGATTATGTTTTGACCGACCTTCTGTTTCTGATATATTACATACTTTTAATCGAGCCATTCATTTATTTGCTGATAAACCAACAATGATTCGTTTACAAAAAAACATGATGTCAATCAACCACAGTTGGGAAGCCAGTTGTAAAGAATACATCGATCTTTATCTGCAAATCCACTAAACAATTATTTCAATCTATGATAGCAAAAAAAGTTATCGCAGTTATTTTAGGCGGAGGAGCCGGCACACGTCTTTACCCACTCACAGCAGCAAGAAGTAAGCCGGCTGTTCCGATTGCCGGTAAATACAGATTGGTGGATATACCTATTTCTAATTGTATAAATAGTTCTATCAATCGGATGTTTGTTTTGACTCAATTCAATTCCGCCTCATTGAATAAACACATCAAGAATACCTATCAGTTCAGTGGGTTCAGTAAAGGATTTGTAGATATTCTGGCAGCAGAACAAACACCGGATAGTCCGGGTTGGTTTCAAGGTACAGCAGATGCGGTTCGACAGTCACTCAAGCACATTGAAAAAAATGATTTCGAGTATGTGTTGATTTTGAGTGGGGATCAACTTTATCAAATGGATTTTGCTTACATGTTGAATCATCATGAACAATCTGGTTCTGATATCACCATCGCTACCATACCTGTGGGAGAACGGGAGGCTCCGGAATTTGGCATTCTGAAATCCGATCATCAACATCATATCACTTCATTTATCGAGAAACCTGCTAAATCTTTGCTTACCGATTGGATCAGTGATACCGGAAAAGAAATGAAGGAACAAGGAAGAAATTACCTGGCCTCGATGGGTATTTATCTGTTTAACAGAAAAGCCCTGTTTGATTTATTGGAAAAAGAAAAACCACATGCCAAAGATTTTGGAAAAGAGATTATTCCTGATTCCATTCACAACTATCAGGTAGCCTCCTATCAATATGATGGCTATTGGACAGATATAGGAAATATTTATTCGTTTTTCGAAGCCAATCTTTCGTTGACATTGGATGTACCGCCATTTAATTTGTTTGATAATGATAAGATGGTATTTACTCGTTCTCGAATGCTGCCGCCAGCAAAAATCAGTGGAACACATATCGAGCAGTCATTGATTGCAGATGGTGCTATAATTCATGCAGCAAGTATCAGAAATTCAATTGTGGGCGTGCGAAGTAGAATTGGCAAGGGTAGTGAAATTCAGAGTTGCTATATCATGGGTAATGATTTTTATGAAACGCTCCGGGAATTAGAACTTCGTAACGAAGATAACATACCTCCCCTTGGGATTGGAGATCACTGTGTTTTGAAGAATGTTATTGTGGATAAGGATTGTAGAATAGGCAATCATGTTACGATCATGGGTGGTGCGCATCTAAGCAATGCTGATCATCCACTGTTCTCAATCAAAGATGGAATCGTGGTCGTTAAAAAAAGCGCAGTAATACCGGAAGGATTTGAATTGAAGTAACCTGAAACCTCCAACCTGCAAGCTGGATTTTCGAGCGATGGTTGCAAGTTTAAAGTTTAAGGTTTGAGGTTGATCTCACTAAACGATAGTAACCTCCAACCTGCAACATGGATATCCTATTGTTTAAAGTGTAAGGTTGATATAACTAGACGATAGTAACCCGCAACCTGGATTTTCGAACGACTGTTGCAAGTTTAAAGTTTAAGGTTTAAGGTTGATCTCACTAAACGATATTAACCTCCAACATGCATCAAATCAATACATTCCAAATCATCAATTGAATCCACTTGCCAGATTCTGGGTCACTTTCATCATTCCAACCTTTGGTTTTTTCGATGATGGTGGAGGATGCTGACTTTCGGTCAAATGTTTTTTTGGCAGGCTCCGCTTCAGAA
>Ga0315905_10009056_pt1 | contig 10086 bp, 8 predicted proteins | sample LakEriMetagenome_5_FD_203522 | JGI IMG/M metagenome (GOLD analysis project Ga0315905, IMG submission 203522) | Freshwater fungal communities from buoy surface, Lake Erie, Ohio, United States - Buoy 4 MA121 | ecosystem: Environmental > Aquatic > Freshwater > Lake | place: USA: Lake Erie, Ohio... | reverse complement strand
TGTCACGGGGTCTCTTCGGGCCGCCTCACGCAAACGGCCGATGGCATCCACCGCGCAAGTCGCGCGAAGGCGATCGCGGCCAGCACGGGCACCACGGCCACCATCGCCAGCGACCAGCGCACCGATTCCGCGCCGGCCACAGGCTGCAGTCGCATGTTCAGGTCACCGATCAGCAGCGGCCCCAGACTGCCCCCCACGAAACCCGCAACGGTCGTCCAGACGGCGGCAGAGACGGCGCGTGCCTGCGGAGGTACCAGCACCTGTGCTGTTGCCATCACGGGTGCGGACCATGCACCCGAGAGCAGCGATGCCATGACGGCCATGACGAAGCCAACGCGCACGCCCGCGACCTGCAACTCCACCGGCAACAGGTAAAAACCGACCGCGAAGGGCACCAGCGCGGCCGAACCGATGGCAGGCACCCACGCATACCAGCGGCGATCGCGCGCGCTCAGGCGATCGGCGATGAGCGCGCCGAGCCAGGTGCCCAGCGCGGAGGGCAATGTGGAAATCAGCAGGTAGGTAGCGCCGGCGTCGGCGGGCCCCAGCCCGTAGACGCGGCGCAGCAGCGTGGGCTCCCAGAAGGTGCGTGCCATCCCGGCCGTCATGGCGATGCTGCTCGCCACCATCAGCCAGCGGAACGCAGGACTGCGCAGCAGGCCAAGCAGGACCTCAGCCAGGGTGTCGGTTGAAAGCGTCGCGGCAGAGGCGTCCGCGATACGGCGCGGGGGTTCCTTCACCGTACCCAGGAACAACAGTGCGAGCAGGCAGCCGGGTATGCCGACGGAGATCAGTGCGAGCCGCCAACCGAACTGCTCGCTGGCCCAGCCCCCGTAATACATCCCGCCGCCCACGCCGATCAGCGCGCCGATGGGCAGCCACGACATGGCGCGTGCGCGGCGTTCCGCGGGCACGTAGTCCATCAGCAGCGAATGACAGGGCGGGCTTCCGCCGGCTTCGCCCAGGCCTACGCCCATGCGCGCCAGCAGTAACTGCAGATAGTTCTGCACCATGCCGCTCGCGGCGGTCATCAGGCTCCATGCAAAGAGCGCCGTGGCCACGATGGGCGCGCGACGGCCGCGGTCCGCGAGGCGTGCAATAGGCACCGATGCGAGCAGGTAGGTGACCGAGAACGCGAAGCCCATCACCACGCCCATCTGACGGTCGTCCAGCGCGAGTTCGGCGCGGATGTCGTCCACCAGCACCGCGACGATGGTGCGGTCGCAGACGTTGATGGCCGAGACGAGGAAGATCAGCGCGATGACGTAATTGACGTAAGCGGCTGAGAACCCGCTCCCGGTCGTGCCTGCGGCCTGTGCCATCGCAAACCGCGGTTCAGCCGGGTCTCAGCGCGTTGCCGCAGCGGCTGCCTTCAGCCGCGCCAGCGCCGGCGCCTCGGCGTCCTCGATGCCCGCAGGCACGTTCTCGTACCAGTGGATGTTCACGAAGCCGTTCGGGAAAGTGCGGTAGAGCTGCGCTTTGAGTTTGGGATCCACCAGTTTCAGCGTGCCGCGTGCGGCGCTGAAGTTGCCCACCGCCTTGGTGATGCGAGCGGCGTTCTCGGGGCGCCCGGCGAAGTTGATCCACTTGTAGGCGGCATCGTCATTCCCGCCGCGGGCGGGAATCGAGGAGGCCACGATCCAGCCCAGCATGCCTGACTTTGGCGCGATGTAGCGCACCGGTGCGGCCTCGCGGTTCAGCGCCCAGGAGGGTGCGTCCCAGAACATCGCGGCCGTCACCGCGCCGGAGCGGAAGGCGTCCTGTGCTTCTTTCTCGCCGCTGAACACCAGCCCGATGTTCGGCATGCACTCGATCAGCCGGTCGACCACGCGGTTGGCCATGGCGGCGTAGGCGGTCGGGTTGGCGTAGAGCGCGAAGGGGTCCTCGCCGTAGGCGAAGGCGAAGGCGATCAGTACGGGCCGCACGGAGCGGATGGCGGTCTTGCCCTTGAGTTCCGGGCTGCACAGGTCGGTGTAATCGCTGACGCGGGCGCGGCGCATGTTGACGGTGAGACCCTCTGTGCCCCAGAGGTAGGGCACGCCGTAGACTTCGCCGCCTACGGTGGTGTTCTTGCGGGTCGCTTCCAGCATCTCGGGCAGGAAGCGATCGGTCTCTATTCGGCGCATATCGAGCGGCTTGTAGATGCCGTATTGCTCCTGTGCGCCGGCAACGCGGTCGTGCGAGGGATGCACCAGGTCGAAGCCTGCGCCGTTGGAGGCGCGAAGTCGCGAGATGATGTCCTCGTTGTTGGTGAGCGTTACGTCGATGCGGATGCCCGTTTCCTTGCGGAAATCCTCCGCGAGGTCGGCGGGGATGTAGTCGGTCCACGTGAGGACACGCAGCGTCTGCGGGTCTGCGGCAGCCGCGAGTGGCAGAGCGAGCGCGAGGAGCACGAGGCTCAGCGTGGCGCGGATCATGGTGTTTTCCTCGGTGCCGGCAGCGAATGGGCAGACGCGCTGCCCGTGGCCGGACGGGCGGCATCGAGTCTAACCCGCAGGGCTTCGCGTTGTCAGGCGCACCGGCTCGCCTCTCCTTCATGCCGGCGGGCGAGATCGCGGCAAAGGGTCTAAGCTCGTCGATGGCGTGGGCAGTTGCCCCGCAACCCGCGGCCCAGAGGCGGACCGGATCCCCGTGAGCACACACGACGAACTCCTTGAGGCAGTGGCCGAGGTCCTTGCGCGCATCGCCGAGGAACTCGCTTTTGCCGAGCCCGGTTCAGAGGCCGGCCTGTTGCCGGTGAACGCGCTGCTGATGGACCTCGAGCAGTTGCCCGGGCAGTTCCTGCCACCCGCCTTCCGTGATGCCCTGGCACTGCCGCGCGCCTGGATCGACGCGGCGATCGACGGCAGCGCCACCTTCGACGAGCTCACGCTGCAGCGCCTGCACGATTGGCACGGCTGGGCCATCGACTGCCTGATGTCCGCCGCGACCGGTGCGGAGTCGCCAACGCTGCCGTCTTCCGTCATGGAGACTGCTGTGGCCTCTGCGGCGTTGTCCGCTGCTCCCGCGCCTGAGACTTCACCTGCGGCCGAACCCGATGTGGCCAAGGCAGGGACGGTATTCGCGCCTGAGCCGCGCACTGCGGTGATGCCGGTAGAGGCGGGCGCAGCCACCATGCGCCTCTCGCTCCCCGGTGATCTGGAACTGCTGCGCGAGTTCCACAGCGAATCCCTGGAATTGCTGCGCTCCGTGGAGCAGGCCGTCCTCACGCTGGAGCAGAACCCCGGCGCCGCCGACGCGATCAACGCGATCTTCCGCGCCTTCCACACCTTCAAGGGCAGTGCCGGATTCCTGCAACTCGATGCACTGCGCGATTTCGCGCACGAACTGGAATCGCTGCTGGAACTGGTGCGCAGCGGCGAGGCCGCCGTGACGCGCGCGGTGATCGACGCCATCCTGGCCGGCGCCGACGTGCTCGCCGAGTGCACCCGCCGAGTGGGTGCGCAGGTGTCCGGCGTGGAACCGCCAGAGCCCATCCCCGTGCCGGCGGCTGCCGTGCTTGCGCTGGTGAGGGCGGCGCTCCGTGGCGAGGCTCCCGTCGCCGCGCCTGCGGCGCCAGGCACGCAGGACGCAGCGGGTGATGGTGATGCACCCGCTGGCGCAGGCACCTCGCCCGACGCAGCCCCGGTCGCGCCCACCGCTGGTGGCAAAGCCCCGGCGCGCGATCAGGCCGTTGCCGACAGCTTCGTCCGCCTCGACGCCGCCAAACTCGACGATCTGGTGAATCTGGTCGGCGAACTGGTGGTGGCGCAGTCCTTTGTACTAGAGAGCCCCGATGTGCGCGGCTCGCCGAATCTGGAGCTCGCGCATGCCGTGCGCAAACTCTCGCGCATCACGCGCGGCCTGCAGCACAACGCGCTGTCCTTGCGGATGGTGCCGGTGGGCGGGCTGTTCCGGAAAATGACCCGCCTCGTGCGCGACGTGGCCGGCGCGCAGGGCAAGCAGGTGCGGCTGGTGCTGAAGGGCGAGGACACCGACCTCGACCGCCAACTCGTGGACAGGCTCGCAGACCCGCTGATCCACATGATCCGCAACGCGGTGGATCACGGCATCGAGCCGCCTGCCGAGCGCCTCGCGGCCGGCAAGGACGCCATGGGCACCATCGAACTCTCGGCCTTCCATCGACACGGCGGCATCGTGGTGCGCGTGAGCGACGATGGTCGTGGCCTCGATCCCGCGCGGCTCGTTGCCAAGGCCATCCAGAAAAACCTGATCGCGCCCGATGCCCGAGTCGGGAACCAGGAAGCGCTGGAGCTGATTTTCCTGCCTGGCCTCTCGACGGCCGAGACCGTCACCGATATCTCCGGGCGTGGCGTGGGAATGGACGTGGTGCGCGGACACATCGAGGCGCTGCGCGGGCACGTGGACATCGCCTCCACGCCCGGCGCGGGCGCCTGCTTCACGATCCGGCTGCCACTCACGCTTGCCTTGATCGACGGGCTCCTGGTTGGCCTTGGCGGGCAGAGGTTCATCATCCCCTCGCTCTCGGTGCGCGAGACCTTCCGCCCGCGCCCCGGCCAGGTGACGACCGTGCACGAGCACGGCGAGATGGTGGAAGTGCGTGGCCATTCCTTGCCCATGCTGCGGCTCGGGGGGGCATTGCAGCGACCAGCGCGCGTCAGCCGCCCGGAGGAGGGCATACTGATCATCGTGGAGTCCGGTACGGTGGTGGTTGCGCTGCTGGCAGACGAGATCCTCGGCAAGCAGGAAGTGATCATCAAGAACATGGGAGACGCCTTTGCCACGCAGACACTGGTCTCCGGCGGCGCCATTCTGGGCGACGGGTCCGTGGGGCTGATCCTCGACGTGGAATCCCTGCTGCGTGCGCCGCGTGCGCAGGCGCCGGGCATCGTCTCGCGTCCGTTCCAGGCAGCGCTGTCATGATCGCGCTCACCGGACTGCGCCCCGGGCGCTATCTCACGTTCCATCTTGGCGCCTCGCACTACGGCGTGCCCATCCGCGCGGTGCGCGAGGTGGTCCGCATGTGCCCTGTCACCGTGGTGCCGCTCATGCCGCCGCACGTGCGCGGCGTGGTCAACCTGCGCGGCAACGTGCTTCCGGTATTCGATCTTCGCGCGAAGTTCGGCATGGCGGAGGTGGAGTACACGGACCGCGCCTGCATCGTGTTCTTCGACATGCAGGGCGCCAGTCGTCATCTCGCTGCGATCGGCACCATCGTCGACGGCGTCGACGACGTGGTGATGCTCGGCGAGTCCCAGCTGAACCCGCCTCCGGATTTTGCGGGCGCGGTGGAGTCGGCCTACCTGCTCGGCGTGGGCTCCACGGCCGAGCGCAGTTTCACCTTGCTGCAGATGCAGAACATCCTTGTCACGGAGGGCAGCGTCACGCTGCCCGCCTTCACCTCCACAGCGGCCGCACGCGGCCCGGAGACGCCATGAACAGCACCACCTGGACCATCACGCGACGCATTACCGCAGGGCTGGGTGTCCTGCTCCTGATGCTCGTCCTGATCAGCGCACTCGCGCTGGTGCGCATCGCCTCGCTGCGCAGCAGCGTGGGCGGGCTCGCAGACGAGGCGCTGCCCAGCGTGGTGCTGCTGGGTGAGGTCGCGGCTCAGGTGCAGCGCCAGCAACTCGACCGCAGCCTTCTGCTCGAGGCCCTGCCCGAAGAGGCACAGGCGCTGAAGGCTGACATTGCGGCTCTGGAAGAGAAAGTCGTCGCTGCGCTCTCGCGCTACGAGCGCGATTTCATTTCGGACGAGGAATCGCGCCGTCTCTACGCGCCGATCAGAGAGGCCCACGAGGCCATCGTTGCCACGCGCACCAAGATCGATGCCCTGGATCGCGATTCCGGCGGCGACGAGTTCAAGCAACTGATCGAGCAGCAGCGTCTGATCACAGAGGTGCAGGACCCGAACTACACGCGCTTCCTGACCGCCGTACAGGCCGCCGCCGCCAGCAGTTACACGCGGGGCCAGACGATTGCCGAGACCAGCCGTGCGCAGACCAGCGTCACGATGTGGTTGCTGGGCATCAGTTCCCTGCTGGCTGTGGTGATCGCCGGGGCGCTGGCATGGATCACGGTGCGACGCATATCTGCGGCGCTCGGCGGCATCACCGTCGATCTGCACCGCGGCGCCCGTCACACCGCATCTGCGGCACGCCAGGTATCGATCGCCAGCCAGACGCTCGCCGGTGGTGCAACGGAGCAGGCGGCGGCGATCGAGGAGACCAGTTCCTCGCTGGAGGAAATGTCCACGATGATCCGCGCCACCGCCGACAACTCGCAGAAAGCGAAGGAGCTCGCCTCCGAGGCGCGTGCACAGGCGGGTGCCGGATTGGGCACCATGTCGCTGATGTCCGAGGCGATGCAGGAGATCGGCGCGGCGAGCGCGGACGTCTCGAAGATCGTGAAGAACATCGACGAGATCGCCTTCCAGACCAATATTCTCGCGCTGAACGCGGCCGTGGAAGCGGCGCGTGCAGGCGAGGCAGGTGCAGGCTTCGCGGTGGTGGCCGACGAGGTGAGATCGCTCGCGCAACGCAGCGCCGCGGCTGCCCGCGAGACCGCCGACAAGATCGACGTTGCGATCCAGAGCGCACGCCGTGGCGCCGAGCGCAGCACCGAGGTGGCGCGCTCGCTGAAAGAGATCTCCGACAAGGTCGTCGCCACCGACATGCTGGTGGCGGAAATTGCCACCGCAGCTCGCGAGCAGGCGCACGGTCTCTCTCAGGTGAACTCCGCCATTTCGCAGATGGACCTCATCGCGCAGAGCAACGCCGCCAGTGCCGAGCAGAGCGCCACGGCTGCCGAGCGTCTGGACGCGCAGGCTGCCACGCTCAGGCAGACCGTCTTCCAGCTCGAGGGGCTTGTGGGGCGCAGCGATGGCAAGGCCGCCACCGAGCCGCAGGAAGAGGAAGAGGCTTCGCTGCCCGAGGCCTCTGTCGCGCCGCGCCGCACGCGCGCTCAGCGTGTCTCGCAGCAGGCGCTGAACCGCATTCCCATGCCCTCGGTGCCACGCCATCCGCATGACGATGACGACTTCCACCGCTTCTGAGGCGCAACCGGGCCGCCTCACATGAGAGCGCCGCTCAAGCGAATCCGCGTGCTCGTCGTGGACGACTCCGCGCTCGCGCGTCGGGCCATCCAGGACGCGCTCGCGCAGGACGCGGGTATCGAGGTCGTGGGCCTCGCAGCAGACGCCTACGAGGCGCGCGAACAGATCATCGCGCTGGAGCCCGACGTGCTCACGCTCGATCTGCAGATGCCGCTGATGGACGGGCTCACGTTCCTGCGCATCCTGCAGGAACACCACCCGGTTCCCGTGGTGGTGGTGAGTTCCCTGACACCCGCGGGCTCGGAACTGGCAATGGCAGCACTCGAGGCCGGTGCCATCGACGTGATCCAGAAACCCGACGGCACGCGGGCCGCCGCGCAGATGTCGCGCCGCCTGTGCGCGCAGGTGCGCGCCGCCGCTCTTGCACGGCGCGGCGCACGCGCAGGCAATGCCCTGCAGCCCGCTGCACTGGCACCGCTCGCCACGGCGCCGGACACGCGTCGCGTGGTGCTGATCGGCGCGTCCACCGGTGGCGTGGAGGCGCTGCGCACGGTGCTTCCGCGCTTGCCCGCCGATATGCCGCCCCTCGTGGTGGTGCAGCACATACCGCCGTATTTCTCGCGGGTGATGGCCGAGCATCTGGACCGCGTCGCGGCGGTCGAGGTGCGCGAGGCGGTCGACGGTGATGTTCTGCGCCCCGGCCTCTGCCTGATTGCGCCGGGAGATTTCCACGTGCTCCTCAAGCGCCAGGGCGGGCAATACCGGCTGAAGCTCTCGCAGACGCCGCCCGTGAACCACTGCCGCCCCTCGGTCGATGTGCTCTTCCGCTCCGCTGCCGAGCAGGCAGGCGCGCAGGCGGTGGGCCTGCTCCTGACGGGCATGGGTGCCGATGGCGCGCGCGGCATGCAACTGCTGCGCGCCGCCGGCGCGCGTACCATCGCGCAGTCCGAGGACAGTTGCGTGGTGTTCGGGATGCCACAGGCCGCGATCGCAACCGGCGCGGTGGAGCGCATCGTGCCCCTGACGCGCATCGCCGAGGCAGTGCTCGATGCGCTGCGCAAGGAACCGGCGCCATGAGCACGCCGCTCATCGTCTCGGTAGATGACAGCAGCCTGATCAGGCGCGCGATCACCGGGATCTTCCGCCCCTTCGAGTGCACGCTGCTGCAGGCAGAGAACGGCGCACTCGGGCTGGATCTCATTCGCGAGTGCCAGCCGGATCTGGTCATTCTCGATTGCGATATGCCGGTGATGGGCGGCATCGAGATGCTGGAACTGCTGCGGCAGGATCCGCTTGTGTCCCGCACCAATGTGATCATGCTGTCGGCGAATGTCGCGCCGCAGACCTTCGGCCGCGTTGCACGCCTCGGTGTGCGCGATTTCATCCGCAAGCCGCCGGACGGGCCCGTACTCCTCGCCCGCGTCGCGCGCCTGGTCACACTCCACCCGCGCACGAGCGCCGAACAAGAGCCCGGAACACATGACTGATATAAATGCTGCTGATGCCTTGTCTGCAGACGCGGCCACTCCGTCCGACATGCTGGCAGGTGCGCGCGTGCTCGTGGTGGATGACAGCCGCCTGATGCGCCTTGGCCTGATCCGCGCGTTGAAGGAGTTGGGCATACAGAACGTCTCGGAGGCGGGCAACGGCCGTGAGGCGCTGGTGAGCATCCGCGCGGCTTCCTTCGATCTGATGCTGCTCGACATCGAAATGCCCGAGATGAACGGCCTCGAACTCCTGCAGGCCATCAAGGCCGAGCCCGCGCTCGCGCTGCCGGTGATCGTGATTTCCAGTTCGGAGCAGATAGAGACAGCGGTACGCTGCATCGAGGCTGGCGCCGAGGACTACCTCCCGAAGACCTTCAACCCCACGCTGCTGCGCGCCCGCGTCACCACCTCGATCGACAAGAAACGCCTGCGGGATCTCGATGCCTTGCGTGTGCTGCAGCTACAGCACGAGAAAGACCTGCTGGAACGCACGCAGCGCAGGCTGGATGAGGAACTTGCCGAGGCGATGCGCTACATCCGCTCCAGCCTCCCCGAGCCCACCACCGCGCCGCTGCGCATCGACTGGGTCTACCAGCCCTCCACTGAACTGGGCGGTGATGCCTTCGGCTACCACTGGATCGATGACGATCACTTCGCGGTCTATCTGCTCGATGTCTGCGGTCACGGTGTGGGCGCCTGCCTGCTCGCCGTCACGGCCATCAATGTGATCCGCTCGGGCGCTTTGCCCGGAACGGATTTCCGCGACCCGGCCGCCACGATGGGCGCGATCAGCAACGCGTTTCCCTGCGAGAAGCACAACGATATGTACTTCACGCTGTGGTATGGCGTGTACCAGCGCTCCACTCGCACGCTCTCCCACGCGAGCGGTGGTCACCCGCCGGCGTTGCTGCTTTCAGCACCCGATGCGAACGGGCACTGCAGCAGCGAGCGTTTGCTGTCGCCTGGCCTGATCGTTGGCCTGATGCCCGATATCGGCTACGAGGCCATGCGTGTGCAGGTGCCCGAGGGCGCCTCGCTGGTGGTGCTCTGTGACGGCTGTTTCGAGATCATGGATCCGCAGGGCGTAGACGCGAGCTTCGAGGATTTCGAGGCCTTCATGCACCGCCACGGCACGGAAGAGACCGGCCTGGAGGGCGTGTTGGCATGGGCGCAGGACCTCCACGGCCCCGGCGCGCTGGACGATGATTTCTCCATTGTCAGGATCCGGTTCTGATCCCTTCGCGAAGTCTTGAGGCAGGTCAAGGAGTCGGCGGTCCGGCGGAGTAGATTCGGTTTCGAGGGATAGGACACCCAAGGAACCGGAGGTCGCTCATGAGCATATGGATCGTTGCCGCAGACGCGGCGTGTGCGCGCATCTTCCAGGGAGAGTCACTGCGGGGTGAGTGGGAGGAGGTTGAGGATCTGGCCGATCCTCTGGCGCGCCATCCCTCGGACGATCCGCCGACCGGCGAACAGGGTCGCATGAGCGGCAATCACGGCACCCATCGCCTGCAACCCAAGCACAGCCCTCGCGAATCTGCCGATATCGCGTTTGCCCGTCTTGTCTGCGCGCGCCTGCGC
>Ga0315905_10009055_pt1 | contig 10086 bp, 10 predicted proteins | sample LakEriMetagenome_5_FD_203522 | JGI IMG/M metagenome (GOLD analysis project Ga0315905, IMG submission 203522) | Freshwater fungal communities from buoy surface, Lake Erie, Ohio, United States - Buoy 4 MA121 | ecosystem: Environmental > Aquatic > Freshwater > Lake | place: USA: Lake Erie, Ohio... | reverse complement strand
CTACGACTACCTGATCAACCCGTTCTACTTGGTCAATCCCAAGCCGTCGGCGATCCAAGAGACGATCCAATACGTTCTGAGAAATCCCGAAAACAAAATCAGCGCCATCGATCGCGCCGACTTGGATTTGCCCCAGGTCGTCTCGGACCCTTGGCAGCCCATCTGGAGCAATGGCATTTTTATCGCAGTGATGCTCTCGGTAAGCTGCTGGCTGTTGTACCGCCAGGACTTGTAGAGTCCACTCGGCTGGCTCACAATGATCAGCGAATCGATCGCCTGAGGTTACTTGACTCAGGTTTACTTGCCTGAGATCCATCTGCATCCACTTACATCCCCTCTCGAAAGCACACTGGTTCCATGAGCAAATTCAGCATCACACCCGACGCCCAATCGCTTCAAGCCATGGGTCGGGACCTGAACTTCTATCCGGTCGAAAACAACGCTCCGAAGACCTTATCGAGCCAGCAGATCGACCACTACAATACTCAGGGATTCATCGCTCCACTGGACGTCTACTCCCCGAGCGAGATCCAATCGATCCGCAAGTACTTTGACGAACTGCTCGAGAAGGTCGTCGCCGAGGGTGGCAACAGCTACTCGATCTCTTCGGCCCACCTCAAGTACGGACCGGTCTACGATATCCTGACCGACCGTAGGATCGTCGATTATGTCTCGGACCTTTTGGGCCAAGACGTCATCGCTTGGGGCTCGCACTTCTTTTGCAAAATGCCTCACGATGGAAAAATGGTCGCTTGGCACCAAGACGCCAGCTACTGGCCTTTGTCTCCCTCCAAAGCCGCCACGGTGTGGCTAGCCGTCGACGATGCCGACGAGGAAAATGCGTGCATGAAGTTCATCGCGGGTTCCCACCATTTCGGACACATGACCTACCGCGAAAGCGACAGTGCCGAACACAACGTGCTGAACCAATCGATCGACAACGCAGAGCAATACGGGCAGGTCGTCTACGATGTGCTCAAGGCCGGACAGGTCTCGATCCATAGCGATCTGTTGCTCCATGGATCCGAAGCGAACCTCTCGCCTCGCAGAAGGTGTGGTTTGACCCTGCGGTTCTGTGCTGCAAGCGTTCGAGCCGGAATGCAATGGAACGAGAAGGGGATCCACGTACGGGGCAGCGACCCGAGCCAACACTGGTCGAACAATGCGCGACCCGATCGGGTCTTCTAGCTCGGAAAACAAGCAACCACCGAACACTCCGAACACACGGAAGCAAAGCATAACCGTGCGACGATTCCCTTCCGTGTATTCCGTGGTTTCCGTGGTTAAAAAACAAGCAACCACCAAACACTCCGAACACACGGAAGCAAGGCATAACCGTGCGACGATTCCTTTCCGTGTGTTCCGTGTATTCCTTGGTTAAAAAACAAGCAACCACCGAACACTCCGAACACACGGAAGCAAGGCATAACCGTGCGACGATTCCCTTCCGTGTGTTCCGTGTATTCCTTGGTTAAAAAACAAGCAACCACCGAACACTCCGAACACACGGAAGCAAGGCATAACCGTGCGACGATTCCCTTCCGTGTGTTCCGTGTTGTCCGTGGTTCAGAAAAACGGGATAGCGGCCGATCTAGCAATCGGTATCGGAGCAACCGGCGGAAGTGCATTTGCGGCCCCGGAGATTCAACCGAAGATTCAATCCGTGGGCAAACATCAAAAACACGCCCCCTAGGGGCGTCATCCACGGTTGAATGGATCCGATACCCGCGAGTTGCATCGTTGGGCTCTGCCCGTGAGCATGCCCGTGAGCATGGTCGTGGTCGTGTGCATGTTCATGGTCGTGCGCATGGGTATGGTCATGCTCTTGCTTCAGGGCGACTTGGACCTCTTTCTTGCAGCAGCTTTCACTGCAACAATCATCCGACTCGCTGGTCTTGGAGACATGGGAATCGGAGACAAGGGCTAACGGTTGGCCGCTTGGAAGTTCTTTCGAGCAACACTCATCAGGCAAAACGAAAGCGGCGCTTAGGATAAGTCCCAGGCCCAAGCTCGAGAGGGACAAGATCCGGTAGTCTCGGAACTTGAGGAACGATGGCCAAATCGCAACCGCGACGATACCGCAGCAAGCCACTGCGGCAAGCTGATGAAAAAGCGGGCTTGCCATCCACTCGGTGAATTTCAAAGCAGGAAGGGTCGCCAGCAGCACCGGGGTCGCAGCGCAGTGGACGGCACAAGTTGCCGAAGCGAAAATTCCCAATCGATCCTTCCAATTACCCATCGACCTTGGTCCAATGCACTCTAGGGGTATCTCTCGCGGTATTCTATGGCAGTCTCGATCCTGAGATCGTCACTGGCATTGTACACAAACCAGTTCTATTTGCAATCGGATTGCGGAAAGATCCTCTTTGAGGAACCAACATGGCGTTAAATCCGGACTTTGAGGAATCTTTGGACCCCGATCGCCTCGCAAAAAACCTGGAATTGGTTCGCTTGCAGATCGATCAAGCTTGCCAAAAAGCGCAGCGAAAGCCCTCCGAAGTAACGCTGGTGGCCGTGACCAAAACGGTCGGAGTCCAGACCTGCAACGAGCTGATTCGGCTCGGATGCTCGAATTTGGCCGAAAATCGACCGCAGGTTCTTTGGGAAAAAGCGACCCGAGTCGACCCTAGCGTGCGTTGGCACATGATCGGCCATCTGCAGCGGAATAAATCGCAGAGGACAGTCCCATTGCTCTGGATGATGCACGCGATGGACTCCGAGCGGCTCGGCGAGCAAATGGCCAAGGATGTGGTTCTCGAATCCGGGGGGCAGGGCCAACGGCTTCGGATCCTCCTGGAGCTCAACGTGACCGAGGACAGCACCAAGACCGGTTTGAGCGCCGAGGAGGCTCAGCAGGTGTTGCACAAATACCTATCGACGCCGCTATGGCAGCAGCGGCTGGATCTTTGCGGGCTCATGGGGATGAGTTCCCTGCAAGGAGACGTGGACCAGACGCATCGGGAGTTCGAGCGGCTGAGGCACCTGCGGGACCGTTGGCAGGTGGACTTTGGTATTCCGCTGCCTGAATTATCGATGGGGATGAGTGACGATTTTCAGATCGCCATCGAGCATGGTTCGACGATGGTCCGAATCGGTTCGTTGCTCTACCGATGAGGGGTTGTTTTGGGTCTCGAAACAGGTCAGCCGTTTGAGCCGATCGGAGACTTGGTGGCTGGCCAGGGCATTGTTCGGTATCGCCTCTGTGAGAATAAACCTTTTTTGGATGGGACGCAACTTTTTTTGTCGAAGGATTGCTTAGCTATGTGCTGCGCGGTATTGGCGAAACGCAGCGGGGAGAGCATCGATCAGGTCGGTGCCCAGGGTGCTCGGGGTACCGAGTTGTCGGTGAGCAATATCCCCGGCCAATCCATGCAGGTACACGGCCAGAACGGACGCATCGTAGGCCGTAAGTCCTTGGCAGACCAACGCGACGATCATCCCGGTGAGCACATCGCCGCTCCCTCCGACGGCAAGACTAGGGTTGCCAGTGGTGTTGCGATAATGGCGTTGCCCGTCGGTCACAAGGGTTTGATGCCCCTTCAAAACAACGATGCATTGAGTCCGCTTGGCCATCTCGACTGCCGCGCGCTTTTGTTCCTCGGGCTCATCGGCTTGGATGTTCGACAGGCGTGCCCATTCTCCAGGGTGGGGGGTAAGGATCCGAGAGCCGCAGGGAGTCGCAGCCGAGCTCCACCCGAAGGTACTCTCGGAGATCGCATTGAGGGCATCGGCATCGAAAACAGCAGTTCCAGGCCAGCTCTTGAATAGTTCCACGACCATTCGATCCTGGCTTGATTCACGCCCCAAGCCCGGACCGATGCCCAGGACGGTCCCTGGCGAATATTTGCCGAGCAAGATTTTCGCAGAGGATTCGGCTAGGTAGCCTTGGGAAACCTCCTCAAGGGGCATGGTCATGGCACAAGGAGTGGTCGTTTGGACGATTTGGCGTGTGTGAGAACGGGCAGCAACGGTGGTCCGTCCTGCGCCGCATCGCAGGGCGGCTAGGGTTGCAAGGCAGATCGCACCGGACATACCAGGTCCACCGCCAACGAGGAGTGCGTGGCCGAACTCCCCTTTGTGGGCCTGTGCCTCGCGGGGCTTGAGGAAGGGCAGGGGGACGCTCGAGACTGGCATGCACGGCACCTGGGTACTGGGAAATGCAACGAATGTTCCCGAAGCTAATTACGCTCACGGACCTGTTGACGAAGTTCGGCCGTGATCGCTTGCAACTGATCAAGCGATCGGTCTTGGAACGTCGATGCATCGCTCAGCGGTAATCCTAGAATCTCCTGGAGGGTTTGGATCAGTTGGATCTGGCCCTCCTTGAGTCCCTCCTTGAGCCCCTCCTTGAGTCCCTCCTGCTTGCCCTCTTGGCGACCTTTCTTCATGTACTCGTCAGCGATCGAACCTGGCTCGATTTGCGTTGGAAATATCTTTTGGATCGTCATCGCAAGGGTCTCCAGGGGAATCGAAGGACTCACGGTCGTAACATAGACCAACACCGCATCCAAATGCTCTGTCTGCAACTCCGCCGTGCCGATTTCAAGCAAACAACGCAAAAAGAACTCAAGCTTATCCTCAAAATTCCTCTTGCGACTGTATTTTAGCAGACCAAGCACACTTTGCAAAAAGGGGTCGGTCGCTAGCAATTCATCCGGTATCTGTCCAATATCCACGACCGGATAAGCCATGCGAACACCGTGCTCAAAGAGTACATCCGGACCACCGATCAATTCTTCGAGACGAACGGGTGCCGACCAAGCCTCCTGGCCATGATAGATCACAAGCGGGAACACAGGGCACAACGACTGGCCCTTGCGCAGTCGCTGCTCCCATATCCGGACGATGTAGCGGAGCAACTGAAAACAGGTCATCGGGTCCGACTGACTCTTGTGCTCCAAAAGCAAATAAACCTGTCCCTCGACCGGCTCACCGTCTTGGCCCGAGAGGTCTTGACCCGAGAGCCGGATCGAATAGAGCATATCCGAGAAGCTATCCCGCAATTCGTCATCGACAAACGAATCTTTTTGAAGCTCGAGCGAATCAAGATCCAGGATCTGGACCAAATCGGCAGGCAGGTGCATTTCGATCAGATTCCTGGCCGCCGCAGGATGCGAAAGCGCATATTGGAAAAAGTTGTTGTGCGGCGTGGGTAGCTTGGATTGGTCCATAACCCCCAATTTTAAGACTAAGCGGGATTTACACCCGATTTTGGTCGAATTTTTTATTCAGGTGTCCTCAACTGTTCCTCGTTCGGATCGTTCCAGAGATCGCTCCGAGACCTTACAATATGTTTGTCGGGTTCGGTTCCCGATGCCCAAACTTGCCCCCCAGAAACCAACACGCTGTGTCTGACTCCTCGACCAAAGGCAAAATCGTACTCCTCGCGCTGACTTGGCTGGTCCTGCTTGCCATAGGAGTTGGGATTTGGCGATGGATCATCGTTCCAAAAAAGAACCAGCAGCAGGAGCAAGCGACCAAGCAGCAGGCCGATCAGACCCTGGCGGCCACCTCGGGCACGAGCCGCTATCGCTACGAGCTGAACCTTGGACTCGATAACTTCTCGGGCTATGCGGTCCTTCGGTCCGAAGAGTTCCGCAAGCAACTTGCCGATCGAGGCATCCGGATCAACAACGTCGACGACGGTGCCAACTACACCCAGCGCGCCGCAGAACTCGAAAACGGCAAACTCCAACTCGCAGCCTTTCCGGCTGATGCCCTGCTGAAACAGTTCTCCGGCAAAGAATATCCGGCCGGAACGATCGTCGGAATCATCGATGAGACCCGCGGTGCCGATGCGATGCTGGCTTACAAAACCAAATTCCCCGACGTCGATAAACTCAATCGGCCCGAGGTACGTTTCGTCCTCGTCGGAGACTCTCCGAGCGAGACCCTCGCCCGCGTCGTGATGCAAGACTTTGGCCTCGATCAATCAAGCGCCATGAGCATTCAAAACGTCGCCTCGCCCGAAGCGGTCTTGACCAAGTACCGGGCAGCAACCCCTCAGACCGACGAGGTCTATGTCACCTGGGAGCCTTACGTTTCCCAGATGCTGGCCAACGACCAACTCCACGTGCTGGTCGACTCGTCACGCTTTACCGGATACATCGTCGATACGTTGGTCGTCAGTCGCGACTTCCTCCTGAAAAACGGCCCCGCCGTCGAGTCGATCCTCGAAGCCTACTTCACCGCACTTTATAACTTCCGCGAAGAAGAGGCCATGATCAAGCTCCTGCTCCAGGATGCCAAAGAGACCAAACAGGAACTGACCGAGGCGCAGGCCAAGCGACTCGTTCAAGGGATCCAATGGAAAAACACCCAGGAGAACCTCGCTCACTTCGGAAAACGCGCCGGCGCTCTGGTGCACATCGAAGACATCCTCGGGCGAATCTCGAATGTGCTGGTCAAAGCCGGCACGATCGACGAACCAAACAACGCAAACCGATTCACGAAGTACTTCTACGATCGGCCCCTGGAGAGCTTGCTCAACAAGAGCTTCCACCCAGGGCTTGCCAACGAAACGATCCGCGAGGAAAACAAGCTCAAGGCTCTAACGGATGCCCAATGGGGGAAACTGACAACCGTCGGAACCTTAAGCGTCCCGGAGTTGGTCTTTGTAAGGGGAAGCCCAAACCTCACCGAGGCGAGCAAACGCACCCTGGATGATCTAGGCCAAAAACTACAAGCTTGGCCGCAGTATTACCTGATCATCCGAGGCAATGCTTCCCAGGCCGGAGACATGCAAGCGAACCTCAAGCTCGCCGCTCAGCGCGGCGATGCAGCCATGAAATATTTGCTCGGGCTCGGGATCCCGACCGAGAGAATGCAAGTCAGCACCGAGGGCATCACCGGCCAGACGCGCGTGACGTTCGTCGTAGGACAAGTCCCTTACTGAGATGCCGTGGAAGCGTTAAGAAAAAGAATTCTCCGTGAGATTTTCATCGCACCCTCGGTGGTATTGCCCGTCGTCGGCGGAGCGAGTGCTTGGCTACTGTCCTGGGCTGGCGGGGGAAACGATTGGCTCAATCTTGCTGGCCTTGTAGGGGTCCTAGGCGGAGTGGGCTGGTTTGCCACCCGATTCATCTTTCAGCTCGACGGAATTTCAGAGAAAGCGATGCAGGATCTGGCCGAGGAAGCCCTGCAAAAGGAGGAAAAACACCTCAACGAACTCCAGAAACGCTTGGCCAACGATCGAGACCCTCGGACCGAGCAGTATTTGATTTTGCTCCGTGAAAACCGCACCGAGCTCGAACGCATCGCCCGCACCCCCGGAATCGAACTTCGAAGCCTCGAGATTGTCAAGCAAGCTCGGCAGTTGTTCTGGGCAGCAAGCGACCAACTCGACCAATCGATGAAAATGTACGAGCTTGCCCAAAAGCTAACCGGTTCCGAAAAACAAGGCGTTTTGGCCCAACGCGAACGGTGTTTGGAAGAGGCCCGAGAAAGCTCAGAGCACCTCCGCGATGCGATCGCAACATTCCGTCAGTTTGCCGACAAGACCCTCGAACGCGATATGGATACCCTCCAGCTCGAACTTGCCGAATCGATCCGGGCGGCCAAGCGGTCCGAGGAGCGAATGCGCGAACTGCAAAACCGACCCGACTACGAAAGATATTTCAATCCTGAAAACTAAATTGGCCAACGCGAATTTAGCCAAAGTTTGTACACTGTATCGTGTGGCGAGATTCGCCCTAGACTTCACTACCCATTGAAACCTCTAACTTTTCCTTTCTTGTATCAGGAGCTACCCTGCGATGTTCAGTGCCCTCAGCCGTTTGTTCCGCGCTGTGAAATACCTCTTCACCGGCAAAGTAGACGCTGCCGCCGATTCCTTGAGCACCAACCCGACGGTCATCTCAGCCAACTACGATCGGATCGTCGAGGAGAAGCGAAAGCGGCTCAATCAGTACGTCGATGCCGTCGGTGCGATGATCGCTCAAGAGGAGAACAAGAAGGCCAAGCTCACGCAGTTGACCGAGGAAGTCCAGAAGCTCGAAAAGCTCAAAGCCGGTGCTGCAGCACGAGCCAAACAACTCGTCGATAAGTACAACGGGGATGTCACTGCGGTCAAAAACGACCCCGAGTATGCCAAGTGCCAAGCGGCCTTCAAGGACTTCTCGAGCACCCTTGCGGAGAAGCAACAACGAGCCCTTGAGCTCGAAGAAGACATGAAGCAATTGGTCGGCAACGTGACAAATCACAAGAACCAAATCCAGTCGCTCATGCGCGAACTCGATAAACTCAAGGAAGAAAAGCACGATGCGGTGGCCGATGTGCTTTCTGCCAAAGAAGAAAAGCAAATCGCCGATATGGTCAACGGAATCTCCAACGACAAAACGGCAGCCGATCTACAACGCTTGAGAGAACTGCGACAAAAGGCGTCGGCAAGCGCCCGCGTCTCGCGCGAAGTGGCCGGCTTGGATTCCAAGCGAGCCGAGTCGGAGTTCTTGGAATACGCCCAAACAGTAGCCTCGGATGACGAATTCGATGCCTTGATCGGACTGTCCAAAGATCAAAAAGCCAACGATGCACCGGCTCGCGATACGAAGATTCCCGAGGCCTGATCCGAGCCATTGGCTCTTGGCCTGACCCCTACGCCCTTATGCCCCCCACACGGAAACAACTCCACGGAGCTTTGCCATGAAGATGCGGTTTGATTCACGGTTGCGATTCACCTCCTTGGCCACCTCTTGCACGGTAGCCCTCAGCACGGTGGCTTGGTTCGGCGCGTTCCAAGGCTGCACCGATTCGAAGCCTGCGGCCAGCACCGCAGCGGGCTCGGCAGCAGGCTCAACGGCCAGCCCGGCGGCAGTCAGCAGCCCATCGACAGTCAGCAGCCCGTCGACTGGCTCAGCCGGAAACTCGACCAGCAAACCGGCCACCTTCACGTTGGCCTGGAGCGAGTACCCCTCGTGGAGCATCTTCGGTGTGGCCGATGAAGTCGGCTTGATCGATGGCAAAGAAGGGCAGATGGGGTCGATCGAGAAGAAATACAACGTCGATATCAAGCTGGTTTTGGCCAGCTACGACAGTTGCATTACCCTCTACGGCAACTCCCAAGCCGATGGTGTGTGCATCACCAATATCGACATTCTCGGAGCGGCCGGTTCCCGCAACTCCGTCGCGGTCCTACCGACCTCGACCAGCGCAGGGGCCGATGCGTGCATCGTCGCCGGGGTCAACTCCCTCGAAGAGCTCGCCGGTAAACCCACGCGAGGTTTGGAAAAGAGCGTCTCGCAGTACTGCTTCGAACGCTGCTTGGAAAAACTCGGCAAGAACCCGGCCGACTACCCATTCTCGCAGATGGATCCCGAGCAAGCCGCTCTGGCGTTCCAAGGCAAGAACGATGGGATCAACTCGATCATGGTTTGGAACCCGTTCGTTATGCAATCGATCCGTAGCCGATCGGATGCAAAAGTCCTCTTCAGCTCCGAGACCATCCCCGAAGAGATCATCGACATGGTCGTCGTCGGCAAAGACTCCCTTTCCAAACCCGGCGGAGAAGCTTTCGCCAAAGCCGTCGTAGAGACCTTCTACACCATGACCCAACGGATGGCTGATCCGAAAACCTCCGACGAAACACTCATCGGCATCGGGGCTCGCTTTGCCAAGCTTGAACTCGCGGACATGAAAACGATCGTCCAACAGACAAAATTCTTCAGCGACCCCAACGATGCGAAGCGATTGTTTGCCGACGAACGGTTCCAAAAAGAAACGATGCCCCTGGTCAGCAAGTTCTGCGTCAAGTACGGGCTAACAACGACCCCGGTGGAGCTTTCCTATGGAGATGCCAAGGGGCTCATGGACTTTAGCACCAAGTACATCTCGGGCTACGCCGAAAGCCGAACCAAATAGGCACACTGGTCCTTCAAGACAGCCTTAAAAGACCCGAACCTAGAACCTCGGTAAACCGACTATGATTCGACGCGTCATTCCGACATGGCTCTTTTTTGCCCTAGCGATCGCCGGAGTGAGCGCCCTGCTTGTCAGCTACGAGTTCCTCTCGCAGCGGCAAACTCGTATCAACCCCAAGCAGACGACGATCCCGTCGTTTGAAAAACTCGGGGAAGGTGTCAAGCGAATGTT
>Ga0315905_10009052_pt1 | contig 10087 bp, 7 predicted proteins | sample LakEriMetagenome_5_FD_203522 | JGI IMG/M metagenome (GOLD analysis project Ga0315905, IMG submission 203522) | Freshwater fungal communities from buoy surface, Lake Erie, Ohio, United States - Buoy 4 MA121 | ecosystem: Environmental > Aquatic > Freshwater > Lake | place: USA: Lake Erie, Ohio... | reverse complement strand
TTTCTTGGGGGGGGGGGGGGGGGGGTGGGTGGGTTGGGAGAGTAAGGTATTGAAGCAGGGTCAGACGCGAGTCACATGTTTTCCGTAGGAATTAGTTGTCCGTAGGAAACTCGCTACAGCCCCAATAATACTAATAATTAGCATAATTAGCATAATTAGTTTATACAATTAGTTGATCATTTTGCTAACAACCAAGATAATTGGTTCTCTTTCTGCACACCTCTTCGAGATTTCTTTTTCTTTTCCTTTTTACTTTTTCTGCACACCTCGTCGAGATTCTTCTCAGTCTTGAGCAGGCGCTTGAGCTCGCCCTGCGCAACGGGGCGGGACTTGAGCGTGGCGCTGTTCCAACGCGTCAGGTAGCCCTCCGCTTTGAGCTTTTCCATCGACTCGTAGATCGTCGAGGCTCCTGTAAAAATAAATTAAGTATATTTCAATGATCGTTGTCGTGCACGCGTCTGCAGTGACCAGAAGCCGTCGCAGCAGATGTACGCACAGCGGGCCTCAGCACACACAGCGGCACTGACCGTCATCCCACTTGGGTGACACCTTGCTCTTGATGGCGCCAAGCACCTCCGAGTACGACCTCGACGGCGGCGCCACGGCCTGCTGCATGCGCAGCCCTCTGTTGGAAGACAGGGCAACAGTGCGCGCGTGTGTGTCACGGTGCTGATACAGGAGGGTGGGGGGGGGGGAATTCACGGTGGTGGCAAACTGCATCTGCCCAGGAAGATTCACCTGCCCGGAGGGCCAGACAGGACACGGGGACCTGGAGGAGGGGCGGAAAGCCGAAGAGTGCGGCGTCAAAGAAGGACGCAGAGATGCTGGGGGCGCCAAGAAGGCCGCAACTCCGGAGGCGCCGCATGCCAGCAGGCAGGCGGCCCAGGTTGCGCACACTTTCGAGTGCATCTTCTTCTTATATGTGTTCTAGTTGAGGCACACGAACTTCGGGTGAAAACTGAGGCACACGAACTTCGGGTGAAAACGGCGGCACCACGGTTGAGCGGGATGACACAACAGAGGGTGAGATTTGCGCGCTGCCGTGGTCTAGACGCCCGCTGCGAATGCGTGGCCCGCCGTGGCTTGTCCGTGTCCAGCACAGCCGGCACTCAGTAACAGTCTGGCTCTTGGCAGCAAGCGATCGCCCTGCGAGACGTCGAATCTGCCAGAGCGCTTGAGGTGGCGGGTGACTACGATGCTGCGGAGCGAAAGTACGCGCACGCGCTCGAGCTGTGCCCCCAGAACCCAGGTAATGTAATGGGCAGCTGCCCCTTGTCTACTGTGGCGCTTGTCGTACGCGGGCCAGTCAGGAAAGCCCGACCTGCGGACTGCCACTGCCCGACCTGCGGACTGCCACTGCAAGCATGTGCTGCTGCCACCTGCCAGCAGCTGCTTATGTGTGGTCGTCGTGCAAAACAGATGTGCTCTCAGCATACGCGCAGTTCGTCCAGCATGTTCGAGCCCACCACGACCGCGCGGAGGCTCTCTACAAGAGGTCACTGGGGAGCGATCCGACACACCTGGACACGCTGCAGTACTATGCCATCTTTCTCGAGGAAGTGCGCGGTGACCTGGACGCGGCAGAAAAATTATACAGCATTGCGCTTGAGAGCACGCGCAATGGGCTTCTCGACGACATAGACCCACCAACGCACTGGCGCCCCTCTACCCCACCGGGCGCCAAACCTGGATCTTTGGCGGAACACGACCTTCGCCATCGAGAGCCTGCTGACAGTTCTACACACCCGCCAGAAAGGGAGCATGGAGGCTCTGTTGATGACAAACAATGGCAACGCATCAACAACATTGCCGGAAGGGATGCGCAAAATTTTACGCGGTTAAGACAGTCTCCCAAACGGGATCAGCTTAGAGAAAAACTGATTCGCGCCGCAGCCAGGAAAAGTCCAGGTAAGCCACCTGACCTGTCCACGGGTGGAGGTGAGAGGAAGTAAAGGACATTGGCGTGCACACACGAACACACACACACAAAGTAATGGTGTTTCCATGGCGAAATTCTGGATCCGGCTACCTTTCCACGACCTCTCACTGTAAAACAGCTATCTGTGGTGTTTCCTAATTCCGGGTTCCCAACCCGGGTGCTGGGAAATCCCAATTCTTTTACTTTCTTTCGCAGCCACATGCTCTATTTCAGTACCTCTTGCGAAGCCTTGAGTGTGCATCCTCTCAAAAATGCCAGCGTTTTTGTTTTGCTTTTTGTGTTCAGGGTCGTCACGCGGGCGGGTGGATGCAGAACGAAGGTTTACAGATGGCAGCTACCGCATTTCAGACGATAAAACTGCTGGTACCCGCCACCTCAAAGGTTACACAGGTACGATCGAAGGCATTTCCAAAAAATCTCAGAAGTTGAATTTTGATTGCAGACTGCATATTTCGGATTTTGGTTGTAGATTGCGGGGCTGCAAACAAAGCGTTCTCACATTGAGCGCCATGCAGGATCGATTCATGCTGCACCGTGGATGGGGCCATTGGATACGGCAAAGAGCACGAAGCAAAAAGCTCCATCAAAAGGCAAGAGCGTAGTAGTTGAAAACGCTTCGTCAATAGGCTGGGAGGCGGGGCGGGGCAAAGCAAACGTCGCCCCGATAATCAACGCTGGGGCCGAATGGGGACGGCAGCACGACGAGCGGTTTCTGCCCGATGATGATCGGGCTCCTAAGCTGAACATGCAGGGGTGGGGTAGAGAAAGCGTTGCGTTGCAGAACTCGGCAGGGAGCTGGGCGCTGGAAAATGTTGGCTCAACTGCTGGACACTCAAAGCCGTCAGTCTTGTCAGAGCATTCCTCGTCTTCTTTGGGCGTCGCCTCATCGGTGTGTAGTTGTGTTGTGTTCACAGACGCCGCAGCAGGCCACCTAGAGCAGTGTGGATTGTCTGCGAATGCTTGCTTGCCTCGATCAAGGACCATGGTCCGTCTCTGTGCCTTTGTGTATCCACCTGAACTGCTTGCCGTAGGCGACAGGAGCGAAAATGTCGCCCCCCCTCCGCCCCTAGAATCATCATAGCAGTGCACACGCAAGCACGAACAAAAAAAATTGGATTGTCTGGGTGTTACTTTTTTGAAGGTGTGCAAACTTACATGCATTCGCATGATGCATGATGTCTTGGCAGTCTGCGGTGCACGAGCCTTCTCAAGAGGGACCACATGAGGGCCCAAGCTCTGAAGGCCTTAGCTCTCTCCGCTACGATCCACAGCTTAGGTTGAAAGTACGCGAGGTCTTTAGCAATGTGGAGCAACTGCAGCAAGCTGGCGTGATCATTTCACACGCACACATCTGCTCGGTGTTGAAAAATGCCCTCAACCTAACTTTGACCCGTGATATTGGAGTCAAATTACTCAAGCATTTCCTTAGCCGTTCTGTGAGTGCGCGATTATCGAGCACGAATGCGGAAGATAGAAAAGTGAGGTATGATGCATTCGCAAAAGACATCTTTGTCGAATTGGAGAAGGGACAACACACACATCAATATGTTAGCATCCAACCCCCCAGCAGACGCGACCTGGACGCGGACCTCGACAATCTTCCCGATACAACAAATCAGGAGAAAGTTCAGGTCGACTCTTCGAAAAAGGTAACTGGGATTCTTGCTCCGTCCAACCACCTGATCCGTGGCAGGATGTCGTTATGGTTATGTGCTAACGCGAGCATTCGGCGGCAGGTGGTCACACGGGTTAGCCTCAAAAACTGGCTGCATGAGTCAAAGGCATTGGGCCTGGTTGCCCTCCCTGCTCGGCAGAATAATTATTTGGCTGGTCACATCCCCACTTCGGGATATTCTCAACAAAACTCAGATGTCCCCAGAAGCTTGCCGTCAGGCATTTCCCAGGCTATGCTTGCTGAACTTGCAAGATTGGTCTCATACCCTAGAGGTCATCACGAGAGCAAGTTGGACCACCTCCGCACTTACCTGCACTCTGCGCAGGATGATGGCACGTTGTCAGCCTCAGCAGTCTTGCTGACGGGAGCGGGAGAGTTGCATTTCTCAGATGGCCTTGAGTACTCCAAAGACACACCTGCATCGCGGCCTGCTCTCCCGGAGACTCTGGTACAATTCTCAAGAACTTCTTCTGACTCGTGCAGGGTGGCAACTCGGCGCGCTCCAGCTGGTGTCATGGAAGGTACTGCAAGTGCTTCGAGCAATCGAACGACAGGTGTGCAAATGAAAGAGTTTGACGTTGACGAGTGCTTCGATGCCGACTCTGTATACCACCCTGGCCGACAGTCGACAACGCGGAGCGAGGGCGGGCGAGCTGCAACGAGCTCCTCACATGCAGAGGCCAATAACGCCTCACTATCCGGGACTCTGGATCTGACGCCGCGCCCTTCCAACACGACATCAGCGGCTTGCAAATTCGAAATGTTGCGGCCGCAAGAAGCGACTTCAGACGGTCATAGTGTGCACATCAATCACGTGCAGGGCAGGCACGATGATGAGCGAATGGCTGCGTTGGGGGCTGACCACACGCAGTCACTTGATTCCGGAAAGCGGTTGAGTGTGGACGCGTTGCTGTCTGCTGTTCACAGGTCTCTTTCAGCACAAGGTCAGGGGAATGATGCACATACAACAAATCGGGGTCATGCGAAGGATCCAGACAACAGTGAAGAGAAACTCAATGAATTTGAAGAGATACACATGTTCTTTGCGTCGGAGCGGGCAAAGATGATGTCGAATGACATGATGCCGGACAAGTACATCGAAGGAAGCCAAAGAATGGACGCGCTGACGCGTGCAGAGCCATCTACCAACGTGAGCGCACGAAACTTCCAAAGCAAGCCTGCGGCTATTGCGCCACTGCCAAAAGCCCACGTGCAACAAGTCAACGATGAGATTTTTGCCGCTTTGCGGCAGAAGTGTCACACCGTGACAATGATTTTTGGTTACTTGAATTCACGCGCCGTGCACGAGCACAACAACTGCCGCGCTCGAAACAATGAGCTTGGTGCCAGCGCTGCCAAAAGGAATTCGGTTTCAAAAGCTGATTTTAAGGCCGTCATCCTGCAGATGGGGCTCGGTCTGTCTGAAGGCGAAATTGCCGCAGTATATGATCTCAATGGCGACGTTCGGACCGGTGAGCTGACATTCACTCAATTGCAGCGTGCAATTAAGGGCATCAGCGCACCCGGCACCCCACGTGCGGTATCTGCATCGAAGCAAGACAACAAAGAACCCAAGGAAAGTGACAAGATCCGCGAGGTGCTCAAGAAAGTCTGGGAGACGGCGGCGGAGGCATTTGTCTTCTTTGATATCAGCGGATCTGACCATCTGAATATGACCCAGCTTCGGCAAGGACTGAAACGCCTTCGGCTTAATGCCATCTCTGTTGAAGTTGCCTTTCAGGAGATTGATCTCGACCGTGATGGGCGCATAAGCGAGCGCGACTTTATTAGGCATTTTGCGGCAGGGTGGCATCCGCTCGGTGACTTCATTCAGATGCGCAAAGCTTATGATAATGTCAAGGCGAAGCATCGTACTCGTGTTGCCAACGATTTTCAGGTGTATATTGATGCGCTCAACCAAGAAGAACGATCAAAGTCTCCGCTCCGAAACCGTTCTCCGCTCCGAAACAATTCTCCGCTCCGAAATGCAGAGCTCAGCCCCATACAGTCAAGCGATATCGAAATGTCAACGCATTTCCTGGCCGACGTGTCTCGCCCGCAGCCGCAGCAGTTAGATACGCACGGCGATGTCGAAATCGAACTAGTTCTGGACATGGACTTTGCTGCGGCAATGGAGAACGAAGCAGAAGTAAGATATGGGATTCAGCGAGATATTGCCTTCTCTTGCGACGGTCAATTTGACAAGGTTAAAGTGTCAAAATTACGCGCAGGACCTGTCATCGCAGAGATCACTTTGTGCGAAGGGCTTTGTTCTGATGGGCGGAGCCCGCAAGATGCGGTCAAGGAGTTGCAAAAGCAGGTGCATGACCAGCAGTCGTCGCTTCTGCTATGCGAATACACGGGCTGTACGCTTGACATTATCCTCAAGCTCCCAGAGGCCTCAACCAGGAGCAAGCACATCCAAACCCCAGACTCAGACAAGGAGTCGAATTCGGCAGTGCCAATTTCTCCAACCATTGAAGGGCTTGATCTCCACGGCTTTGACAGTGCAACACATCGCCGCAGTAACGAGCCGCCTCGTGAGACAAATATACGGCGGCGCCCATTGCTGGACCCGCCTTCGGCACTGCCGAGAGAGCATGACCGCAGGAATCATGACCCCGACACTTTTGATCCCAATGCTGGCGATGATCATGCCTATGATCTTGTCCGCACCACCTCCAACGAAACGTCAATTCCCGACTCAGACACGCGCTCGCAGCAAAATTCGTCGTTCGGCGACGACACCTACGACGACATCTTACAAAATTTCCACAGTCGATCCCACTCTTCTGGCACACGTCCCATCAGGGCTACAAATCCTGGCATACGCGAAGATCGAGAAGATGAATTCAGGCCATCGCGCTCTGCAATGGAACGATTCCCTACGATGGAGGTGTATGATGACAGTGCTGCTATGACTCCTTCTAAACTTGCGGCATTGCGTCTCCAGATCAAGCGCCAAAAGGAGGTATGTTGCGCCAACATGTGTTTGCTTCATCTGATTTGAACAGTGAATCATGGCAAACTGGCGCAAGTCGACAAGATTGGGCTTACGTAAGTCGACAAGATTGGGCTTTACTGTGTAATGCAATCGTGGTTCCATGAGCAGAACGAACTGCGGCGAAAGGAACGGGAAACCATTAGGGAGCATAAACGCATGTTGCTGGACAAGCGCAGAAATCGCCGCCTGATGCAAGAAGCAGCGCGACTTGAAAGGTACGTGCAGAGCGTGTACGCGTGCATATGAAGATGCAGGTGTGTGCATACCCAGTAATTGCACGTAGAAAGGCGCAAAGGTGCTTGCAGACGCGTGCGCAGGTGCCTGCGCAGACATGTTTGCTTATCGAGGCGAGTGCTTGAAACATGCAGGTTGCGTTCACATCAGGGCAGTCTAGTGCCGTCTGAAGGAGTGGGTCTGCGTCTTCACAGCAGATACCGAGCGTCGGATCCCGCGCCGAAGCGCGTGCGCATTACTCGAGGCGTGTCGTTGATGCATGTTTTGTGTTTTATGACTATTGTCTCACACATCTGAAGTATCATGAATGTTGTATTGTATGATTCGAAGCATTGGATACACATGTCCATGCACATACATGTAGGAAACGTATTAACATTAATTGGTGTGTGTGTGTGTGTGTGTGTGTGTGTGTGTGTGTGTGTGTGTGTGTGTGTGTGTGTGTGTGTGTGTGTGTGTGTGTGTGTGTGTGTGTAAATTTAATTCAGAAGATACGCGTTGCCCGTGGTCCTCCCCCCGCCCTCCGCCCCCGCCCCCAGGCGCCAAACACCAACGTCGAAAATCAGACTCGAGCAAGTGGACGCATGCACATGCGCACGCACATACACACGCACATGGAGTGGAGGCGCAGTAGAGGTGCCCCTCGGAGGGAGGCACGCACCACAGGCGTGCGGGCATCATGCCACCTGCGCGTCACCAGAGCAGCACAGCAGCGCGTTTTGCAACGCTGATGCACCCCACTGCTCACGCCGCACGCTGCTGTCGGCATGCCGCGCCCGAGGCGTAGGCACCAGGTATGGGCACCAGGACTGTCAAGTGTCGAGGCCAAGGTGTCTGTCTCGCTGCCTCTCTGTATGTGAGGAGTACCGGGAATGTCAAGCCCCAGCTTTGTCAGCGCCGAGGCCCAATCCTCCTCGTCTATCTGCCCGGTGCCGCGTTTGTCCATCTCTTTGAAGAGGGAAGCCATCGAGTCGACCTTGCTATGCAGCACTTCGCGGATCTCGCCCAAGGCTTCCTGCTCGCACCCCACTCGCGCCGTCAGCTCAGCCCATGCCCGTCGCCGCTTGCTGGCAGCTCCTCAGGTGCCACACACACGCACACACAAGGGCCTACCTCGAGGACTGAAGAGGGAGCAGAGGCAGGGGGCGGGCCTTCGATAACGGGAGGGTGAAAGATGTCGACTTGGGCCATGCGCATGTTGGTCGTGGGCAACCCCGCCACGGCCAGTGAAGAGAGGAGAGCAGGGACCTCGTCAGCAAGGCTCGACATGTGCCCCAGCGCACCCTTACAATCCTGTCCCAACAGGTAGGTGCCAGTGCCTGAAGCTTGAGAGCCACCCGGCAGAGCTTTGACCAGAGTGAAGCGGGCCTTGGTGCTGAGCCCGGTGTCGGCCATCTTGCAGCCCCCATACCACTCCAACACCTCGGTGCACAAGTGTCGCGGGCCAAGCAGAGCCACGCTCAGATTCCGACATGCAGAGGGGACATCAATCTTACTGCTGCCGCTGCTGCTTGCGCCGCCCGCAGCTGGAGCACCGCTCATGCCCAAGAGGCGCGCGAGGCGCTGGAGGCCACTGTCAGGCGAGACGGTCGATGGCAGGTGTAGCTCGCGTATGGCCGATACCATGCTCTGGCAAGCATCCGATAATGCTGCCTTGTGGAGCGTCAACGGCGCCAGACCAGATGCACGAGCGCCAGCATCTAGTCTGCCGCCACCAGGTGCGCCATGAGCTTTGCTTGCCGCTCCAGGTGCAGTGCGCGGCCGTGCCTGCTCGCCACTTTGCCGCGCCTGCCCGGGCACGCCTCTCTCTTTGTTCACCATTTCAGGAAAGATGGTGATAGAAGGAGGGGATGTTGCGGGCGAGCCCTGCGGAGGGCCGACCCAATTGTCCCACTCAAAGCGGTACGTCTTGGCCTCGGCGCTGCTGCTACGGTGGCGACGCAAGGTGATGGTGCGGAGGTGCCACGACGGGGCATTACCCGACATGTCGTGCGATATGATGATCGAGTGCAGAGGCTCCACATTGACAGCAACGATATCAAACACGTCAGTCGCCTTCTGCGCCAGCACGCCCACGCCTGGGTTGGCGGAATGGGCATCAGCACGGTCCAGCGCACATGGTCCAAACTCCCCTCCCTGGCCCCGCAGCGTGATGTAGCAGTTGGACGTCGTTCCTGCGCCTTGCACGTCGCTTGTGTAGCATGTCACCTCATACACCACTTCCTTTTCGCCTTTCTGGTCCTGTGTGTGCACGGCCGGGCGGCGCTTGCCCTTGGCATCTGTCCCCACGCGCACCGTGACTTGCTGCTTGTCGTCCTTGGGCGTCTCCAACTCGCTCAGGCCCGCCAGGCGCCGGATGTAGTTGTCAAAGTCGCGCCCATCATCTGTGAAGAGCGAGGGAGTGGGCTCTTTTCTCTCCCCGTCGCCTGCCATGACGCCTGTGGCCGATGGCGCTGCTCCGCCTCGCGCAGGCACTCCGGCTGCGGCCGCGCCCTCAGCTTGCGAGTTCCGGCGCTGCAGCTGAGCCTCGAGCTGCGCAACATGCTTCTCCAGACCCTCGCGGATAACCTCGTGTGCCGCACACAGCTTCTGCAGCCGCTCGATCTCAGCGCGCGCCGTCTGCAGCGACTCGCTGCCCGCGGTGGCCGTGAGATTCCGCGCGCTGTTTCCCTTGGACAGGCTGCTAGACTGCCTCCGCAGGGGGCTCGCAGGCGCGTCATCTTCGAAGCGCATGGCCAGTTTGGCCCGCGGAGTGCCCGGCGCTCCCCCGGCCGCCGCAGCAGGGCCAGTCGTGCCCGTGAGGCCGACGGAGTGCATGCCCTCGCTCAGGGCCTCGAGCGCGGCTACTTTCTCGCGCAGGATGCGAACCTCCTCGGCCGCCCCAGACTTTAGGCACTCTTTGACGAGCGTGCTCAGGCGCGCGGGCAGGAGGGAGGCGCCCTGGTGCTCCTCGAGCTCCTTAAAAAGGCGGTGGTCGCGCCGCTTGATCTCCTTTTCGGCGCGGACGAGGTGGGCCTTGGCGAGGTCGCGCTCCTCGTCTGCGCGGCGCAGGTCCTGTTTGAGCGTACGGATAAGCGCCTCCGCCTCCTCGGCGTCGGGGTGGAACACGGGCCTGCCCACCTCGCTCGCCGGCGCCCGGAACGTGGCGCGGCCCTTGTTCCAGTCCTTCCAGCTGTCCTTGTCCATGGTCCCCGCGCGCCCCAACTTTGCTGGCGTCTGCGTTGCCGCATCGTGC
>Ga0315905_10009051_pt1 | contig 10088 bp, 5 predicted proteins | sample LakEriMetagenome_5_FD_203522 | JGI IMG/M metagenome (GOLD analysis project Ga0315905, IMG submission 203522) | Freshwater fungal communities from buoy surface, Lake Erie, Ohio, United States - Buoy 4 MA121 | ecosystem: Environmental > Aquatic > Freshwater > Lake | place: USA: Lake Erie, Ohio... | reverse complement strand
CCGCGGGAGCGGGTCGTCGTAGCGCTGGATGCAGTCAACGACGAGGTTGTGGTGGAAGGCTGGCGAAGCGGAACAGGGCGCACGGTCCTTGATCGAATTGCCGAGCTGAAAGAGTATGCAGGCGGTTTTCTGGTGACTTTCGTTGAACGCGAGGGGAGGCTGGGTGGGACGCGTCTGGATGCCGCCGAGCGAATTGCAGCGGCGGCGGGCGATGTGCGGGTGACGATTGCGGGGGGCGTAACGACTCCCGGAGAGATTGCCGAGTTGGATCGTTTTGGCTGCGATGCCCAAATCGGGATGGCCTTGTATAAAGGCGTGCTTGACCTGACTGAGGCTTTCGCTGCTCCGCTGGTGAGCGACCGGCCGGATGGACTCTGGCCAACGGTGGTAGTCGACGAGCACGATGTCGCGCTGGGCTTGGCCTATTCGAATCTCGAAAGTCTGCGGCAAGCAATCGCCCTGCGGCGCGGCGTCTACTGGTCGCGCAGTCGCGGTGGCCTATGGGTCAAGGGCGAGTCCTCGGGGGCCGTTCAGGAGTTGCTGGAGGTCGCTGTCGACTGCGATCGGGACGCGTTGCGGTTTCGGGTTCGACAAGCGGGTCCGGGATTCTGCCACCGCCAGACGCGAACTTGCTGGGGAGAAAGCGAGGGCGTGAGCGGCCTGGCGGAGAAATTGCGACATTACCTCGGCACTGCCCCGGCCGAGTCTTATACGCGGCGACTGGCGAGCGATCCGCAACTGCTCGGCGCGAAACTGCGTGAAGAGGCGGGGGAATTGGCCGCGGCCCAAACTCCTCAAGAGATTGCTGCGGAGGCGGGGGACGTGATCTATTTCACGCTGGCCAAACTGGCGGCGGCCGACGTCCGTTTAGCGGAAGTCGAGCAGGTCCTGGCCGCGCGGAGGCGGAAGGTAACTCGACGCCCGGGTAATGCCAAGATTTAAACCTGTGAACGGGTGTTGAATCGTCAATCAGGACTCACTGAGAACTGGGCCGAATCAGGCTCATGCCGACCATCCAAGGAAATGCCTCGATGCTGAAAATGATTTCACTGCCTGAACTTGCGGCCGCGCTTCCGCCGGCGATTGACCCGGAGACACTGCAAGGAGCAAGAGCGATTCTGGGGCGCCTTGAGCAGCGCGGTGAGGGAGCGCTGCGGGAAGCGATTGTTCAGTATGAGCAGCGTTCCGCCGACTCGCGGCTGGTTTATCGGCCGCTCGACTTTGTCGAAGCGGTCCGAAACGTGCCGCAGGTGGACTTGCATCTGCTGCGTCGCGTCGCGGGGCGAATCGAACAGTTTGCCCAGGCTCAACGCGCGACACTGGCTGACCTCGAGTTGAAGGTTGCCGGAGGGCGGGCGGGGCATCGCTGGTTTCCGCTGCAGGCCGCGGGCTGTTACGTCCCCGGCGGACGTTTTCCACTGGTGTCCAGTCTGCTGATGACCGTCGTGACTGCGCGTGTGGCCGGTGTCAGAGAGGTCTGGGTAGCCTCCCCGGTCGCCTCGCCCCTGATGCTCGCCGCGGCGAGCGTCGCAGGGGCGGACGGGTTTCTGCATGCCGGTGGCGCCCAGGCCATTGGTGCGCTGGTCGCCGGTTGCGGAGGAACCCCTCGCTGCGACGTGATTGTGGGACCGGGTAATCGTTGGGTCACCGCAGCCAAGCTGCTGGTTTCCGAGCGGGTGCGAATTGACATGTTGGCGGGGCCGTCCGAGTTGTTGATCGTTGCGGACCAGACTGCAAATCCCGAGACACTCGCGGCCGACCTGCTGGCGCAGGCGGAACACGACAGCGATGCCCGGCCGATGCTGGTAGCGAATTCCCGGGAACTGATCGCAGCAGTGAATGCCTCGCTGGAGAGTCAATTGGCCAAGCTTGCGACCGCAGCCAATGCCCGGGCCGCGCTGGGAAATGGCTTCGCCTTGCTGGTCGAAAACTGGGATGAGGCGGTCTCGGCCTGTGAAACCATCGCCCCGGAGCATCTCGAATTGCAGTTGGAACAGGCTGCTGAGATCGCGCCGCGCTTCAGCCGCTGCGGCTGTCTCTTTATCGGCGAGCGTTCGGCTGAGGTTCTGGGCGATTATGGGGCTGGGCCGAATCATGTGCTGCCGACAGGCGGCACAGCCCGTTACGCTTCCGGGCTGGGAGTCGAGACCTTCCTGCGGCGACAAACCTGGCTGGAGATCGATTCACTGGATGCAGCTCAGGAAACCGTCCGGGATGCCGTCGCCCTCGCCCAGCTGGAAGGCCTGCCCGGTCACGCGGCCAGTGCCGCGAGGAGATTGACCAGCGACGGACGCGGGGGTTATTAGGGAGACCCTCCCCAGCAGCGCGAGGACAGAACCCGCAACAAGCTCAATCGGCGAACAGGCAAAGGGATGGGAAGTCCGCGCTGAGCGGCTTACCTGAGTAACTTTTTTGTCTCGCTCGAGACTAATCCAGTGTGTTGACGATTTCGCCGCCTTGGATGGTCCCGAGGGCGCGCCAGACCTGGAGGTCGACGGAACCGGTAATCGATCGCGTCGAACCATCGAGCATTGTGATATTGACCAGATTACCCGTGTGATAGCTGCGGGCCGTGACTGCGGCGTAGCTGGGTTGGGTCAAACTGCGGCCTTCCTGACGGGAGTTGAAGTCGATGTTGTAGAGCTTTCCATTGAAGTTGTAGTTCACTCTGGTGTTAGGGGCGAAGCAGGTGGTGATCCCCTCGTGGTGGACACGACCGTCAGGCCACTCGGTGTGCCCGGTGTTGTCCTGAAGGTTAGGGCCCAACTTCCGGTCGCTCGCCACTGAGGGGGCCAAACCGTCAAAGGCGTTGGGGTCTGTGGGCGGCAGCGGGCCGGGATCGGAAGTGTTGCGGATGTAGGACGTAAACATTTTGACTTCGCTGGCACAGAGCGTGTTGGAAGTGCCGTCGGGAATATTGCTGACTCGGCTGTTGACATAAAACGGACCATCCGGGCGACGTGTCCCGGTGGGGTCGTAGACCAACCAAGTGCCCATGTTGAAACCATAGGTCTGGCCGTAAACGTAAGGTTGGCCTGAGCTATTCAACCGCACGGTGTCATTCACTTCGTCGGGACAGATATAGAGGGGAATCCGCAGGGTGGGAACACCCGTTGCCTGCTGAGCATCCCACGCCACCGCCAGGTTCACGATGTCATAGGCGTTACCGCCTTCGATGTAGGGAAGCAGTCGGCCATGAATCGACCAAGAGCCATTGTTTCCGGAAAAAGTGGTCCCGGGAACAATCTCGCAGCTGGGTGGAAGATACCGCCGGGCCGACATGTAGTTTTGAGCAGCCAAACCACACTGCCGGAGGTTGTTAAGGCAAGAGGTGCGGCGGGCAGCTTCGCGCACTCCCTGAATCGCTGGCATCAACAGGCCAATCAAGATTCCGATGATGGCGATCACGACGAGGAGTTCAATCAACGTGAAACCAAGTCGAGACACACTATTTCGAGAGCCGATAACCATAAGTCCCCCTGAGCAATTTGAGCTATCGCATTATCCCGCAGGAAGCTCGACTGTCCAATGGCTGAAACCATGAATTTTATCTCGTGTTCCTTTGACTTTTGAGGATTGGAAGCGAGGCGATTGAGCCGGAGTCACAGTTGAGGAGTCCGGGTGATTACCTCCAAAAGCCCGGTTCCCCACCCTCTGGCGGGGAACTGCCTGCCGTTTGAGAGCCGAGCGCGTTGAGCTTAAACTTTTGAAGCTTCATGCGGACAACTTTCAATGGGTATGGAAACGCCTTTCCGCGGTGGCAATTGAGGCTGTGAGTGGCCAGCACCTACTGAGACAAACGAAAATCATCTGGGGGAGAGACCGGTTCGCATTCTCGGCTACGGCTTCGTTAGAGTTGACTCGCGCAACGCCCCTCGGGTAAACGCCCCTCAGGTAAACGCCCCTCAGGTAAACGCCCCTTGGTAACGGAGGCTAGACCATGCCCCGCATGCTCTCAGTGGCTATTAACGATTATCCCCAGGGTGACCGGCGACTGCGGGGTTGCCTGAATGATTCAGCGGCTTGGCTCAATTGGTTTGATCGGCGCGGCTGGCAAGTCGAGTCCCTGATTAACGAGCAGGCAACCGGAATCAGGATCGCAAAGGCGATTGAAAGGTTGATGAATGAATCCAGTCCCGGCGACCGCGTCGCCATCCACTTCTCGGGACATGGCTCACAGGTCCCCGACCTGACTGGTGATGAGCAGGATGGCTGGGATGAGTGCTACTGTCCCTGGGATGTAAGGACCAGCGGGCCGCTTCGCGATGACACCTTGTACCATCTGTTTCAGCAGCGGGCCGAAGACGTCAGGCTCTATGTGATCGCGGACTGCTGTCACAGCGGATCGCTGCATCGCGACTCTCAAGCCAACAGCATCCGGTATCTTCCGCTGGAGCGGAGCAACCCTCGAGTCGGCCAGAGAAGGGCGGCGGCGGCTGTTCGGACGGCAGGTTTGTTGCTTGCGGCTTGCGGCGAGGGGGAGCGGGCCCGGGAGATCACAATCGCCGGGCGTTCCCATGGACTCCTGACCCATCTCGCGCTCTTGACGCTGCGGGATTTGCCAAGCGAGGCAACCCATCGAACCTGGCTGGCCGCGATGCGCCAATCCGGTTACCAAACCATTCAACAACCCAGGTTAGTGGGCAGCGACAGGTTGCTGGATGAACCGGTGTTCGGTGGACTGTAACTTGGCCCCCGCGTGCGGTGCCACCATCCGATACGATTGATGCAAATCCTACAACCAGCTTGTGCGTATCCGCACAGCCGGACTGCCTTGGGAAAATTCATGCTCCGCCGGGTTGAGTCACCTAGGCTTTCAGAGTCAGGTTTTTTAACCGAATTATCTGAGCAGCAAACATGTTGGCAGTGATACGTGAGCTTTTGAGGGCACCGCGGCGCGGGATGACGAAATCCAAACTCCTGCGGCAGAGCGAGGGCGCAGCAGCGGTTGAGTATGCCGTGCTACTGGCTCTCTTGGTCGCGGGCATGCTGGCATCGATTCAAACGGTTGGAAGTCAAACCAATTCGCTGCTGCGATTGGTCAGCGGCAGTTTATTCTCATCGGGCCAGCAATCCGCGGGAGCTGCGGCGATGAGTCCGACATTACGCCCGCCTGGAGCCGTGCCAATGGTGCTCGCCCCGCCGGGCCCCGACAGTACAGGACTACCGTCAGCAGGCCCAAGTGGCGCCGCGCAGACAATGCGGGCCCCGAGTTCATTTGTGGAGGTTGGGAACTAGCAGCAATCCTCGGGTTACGGCAATTCGCTGAACTGCCGCACGGCAGGGCGGGAAATCAACTCCCGACAGCACCTGATGCGTGAAGGTCGAATTCAACGAAGCGTCTGGTGGGCATTTGGCCTGCTCGAGGTCGCCACCTCCCCATCCAATGAAACCCAAGATGACTCTCGCAACTGGCGAACCTGTACTCTCTCGATTGAAGACGCTGACTTCGCCCGGCCAGCTCAGACCCTTTTTGTTGCTGGGCCTGCTTGGCTTCTGTTTCTGGTCCTTCAGTCCGGTCCTGCCCTATGACCGGATTTGGTCTGATCTCATGCTGACTGTCCAGCAGAGGCCTACACCCGATCAACTGCTGGTCATTTCGATCACTCCGGAAGACGTGATTGAACATGGCACTGAGCGTTTAAGCCGCAAGTACATGGCTGAAACCTTGGAGGTGCTTGCTGCCTCAGGCGTGAAGCGGGTTCTGTTGGACTTCAATTTTGGCGGGGGACTGACCAAGGACGAGGAGTCCGCGCTGCGACTGGCAATGGAAAAACTGGGGCCCACACGCTTGGCGCTCGCCTTTGAGCCGGACCCCATCAACCGGACTCCCCAGTCGCTGTTGGCTTTCGCGCAGACTGTCAATCTCGCTTTGCATACCGACTCAGATGGGCGGATGCGCTCGGTTGTTGCCGAAGCTGGATTTGCCCCGAATCCATGTAATTGGCTGGCCCATGGGACCATCGTCGAGTCCTCCACACCGCTAGATCTTCGATTTGACAGCAGCCGCGTCCGGCAGCTCAGCCTGGCAGAACTCCATGGCGGGGCGGTGTCGGCCTTGGAGCTTCGGGACAACCTGGTGATCATTTCGCTCGACCGGCGGGTGACTCGGACACGGATTTATCTGCCTGTGGTAGGCGAAAGCAATCGCGGGACCATTTTGGCATTGGGCACCGCTTCCTCACTGAGTGGATACCAGCGCGAGTTGGAAAGCCTGGCAGGGGTCCAACTGCTTTTGTATCTGATCTCCTTGGCCTGTGGCTTCCTGATTGGTCTGCGGTCACCCAAGTTGTTTCAGGCGAGCATGACGAGTGTCGGACTAGCCGCACTGATATTTTTCCTGGCTCTTCAGTTCACGTTTAAGCTTGGCGTCCCCTCAAGACCTTTTTCATCCGTGTTCATCTCGGTGGTGGCCCTCAAGGTTGCTCTGGCGCATCGCTTGCGGGTCACAGAGCTCTTTCTCGGCTTGATGTCAGGAGTGCTGAGCCCGGAAGAGGTTTGGTTTTGGCGAATCTACGGAGACCGGGCTGCCCCAGCTCTGCTATTTGACGCAATGGGGCATCTGAAGAAGGCGAATCCCGCGGCTCTCGAACTGCTGAACCTGAGAGGGTTTGTCAACAACGGAACGACGCCCCTGATTGCGCAGCAGTTGATACCGTCATTAGGAACTCGGGTCAAACAAATCTCAACTCATTTCGGGAAAGCTCGAACTTGGGAGATTGAGTGGCCCTCGGCCAATTTGCCGCTCGCCCTTCTTACCGACATTACCGAGCGACATGAAGAGAAGCTGAACCTCCAGAAGCAATTGCAGACGGACCGGCTGACCGGCAGCCTGAACCGCTCTGGCTTTGAAGCTGAACTCCAGACCCAGGTCAACCGCGGAGAGGGAGCTTACGCGATTTACTTCCTCGACATGAATGGCTTCAAGGCAGTGAACGATCAATTGGGGCATGCTGCCGGGGATCGGCTGTTAAAGCGGGTCGCCGACCGGTTTCGAGCGATTCTCCCTCCGACGGACAGCCTCGCGAGATTCGGGGGAGACGAGTTCGCGATTCTCGTTGGACGCCAGTTGAGCAACCGGGAGGCCGAGGAGTTTCGAGAGCAGATTGAGGCAACGCTTGAGGAGCCGATGGAACTCGATGGCGCGTTGGTCAAAGTGGGCGTCGCCGCCGGCTTTGCGCTGCCTTGGAGCGGAGAGGAAGCCGGTACCGCCGTCATGGAACGGGCGGACCTGGAAATGTACCGCAGAAAGAATGAATTGAAGTCGACGTGCCAGGCAGCGGTCGCGGCAAACACTGTGGATGAGCCGAGCGGCCGAGTAACTTACGAGTAACTTACGAGTAACTTACGCGTAACTTGGCTGGCTGCGCCAAGACATGTGCCACCCCGGAGAGAGGGCTGGTCACGCGAGCTCCTGCAGGGCTTTCCGGATGTTCCCAACGCTATCAGACCAGTCCGAATTTTGGGAAAGGAGCGATGACCTGGGCCGAAAAAGATTAGCCGAAATGCCGCCCTTGGAAGACCGTCGTTCCTCAGGAACAAGCCTAAAAATCCACGGCCATCCGCATGCCGAAGCCATGGACCACACCGCTGCCAGCTGCAAAAGCGGGGACCAAGTCGACATCGCGGTAGGTCGCCATGTAGTTCCACTGGAACTTGAGATTCGGATTGAGGAACCAGTTCAAACCTAGCGTGCCATTGTGGGCCATACCACCGTTGAGACCGCTGTCGTTCAAATCGAGATAGTTGTACCGGAATCCGAGTTGCCAAGCTCCCCAGCCACAGTCGCCTTTGCGGCTGAAGGGGTGAGTCGGCTTCACGCGTTCGAAAACCCCGGTCTCCTTGCTGTAGCGATCGAAATCGTCAGTCAGGTAGCGGAGGACCTGAACGTAACCGCCGTTGTACTGGATGGTATTGCCGAGCGGATCACCCAGCGCGGTTCGAGCATCATTAAAGAAACTGAACAGGTATTCGCTCTGCAGGGTCCACGGTCCGCGAACCATTACGAATTCACTGTTGAGCCACTGCATATCATCACCGAACAGATTGATCCCGTTGACCACCGGCCAATCCTGGGAAAGCCCCGTCCGAACGGCATCGCGAGTCCGAAACGTTTGAATCCGTCCAGCGACTCCAGCTTGGCTGACAGCCGTAGCCTGCCGGACAGAAAAGCCAAAATGAGTCAGCGATCGCCCTTCGTCGCAGTATTGCAATAAGCGGGTTACTCGGGCCACCACGCTGTAGTCGCCATCGCCCGTGTTAAAGGCAAATACGCTGTTGACCGGCTTGAACACTCCATATTGCAGCACACCGAGGTCGTCGGCGCCCCAATTCCTCGTGACTTGAATCCCCGGGGTGAAGCCGTTGAACACACCACCGTAGAAGGTGTCTTGGTTATAAGATCGCTCCATGAAGGGTAAGAAGCGGCTACTGACAAGGTGCTCGAAGCCAATCGCTTCCTTCTGATTACCGATACGAATTTTCCCGAAGCGGGGCACGTCTTTAAATTGCACCCAGAGGTCGGTGGGCGCGGTAACTGACTCATCGAAGAAGCCGGGATTGACCCCGGTTATCGGTTGGTTTCGCACTCGGACCGAGTTGACGAAGTCGAATTCGGCTGCCCAGTCAATGAACTCGAACATGGTCCCGTCGACCCGCAGGCGGGCTCGGCGAAAATCGATTCCATCACCGTAGGGAACATTGATATTCTGGTTCACGTTGAGAGGTGTTCCAAACCAACCCGTGTCGAGCTGGTAGCGCCCGCCGACATGCAATCGAAACTGTTTGTCAGCTGACTGGACCTCGAGACCGTTGTTCCACTTGGCGGACATCTTCAGCGGGTCTTCCGCTGCGGGTGGCTTAGCCTCTTCCAGCGTCAAATTGGTGGGCTGGTACCCCGGCGCCACCTCAATCAGTGGAGCTTCGCTGGTCGAGGCGGGGATTGCCGACCAATTCATGGCACCCGTTGGGCTCGTGCCGGCTGGCTGGTCGGTGAGGTTCGCCCCTGCCGGCTGAAGCACCTGGGCGTGCAGAGAACTGTTGAGCCCCAAACACAGGGCGAGCAACCAAGCGGCGAACAACAGGCCGAACAAGACCAGCCGATTCATAGGACTTCCCCAAGCCGGATCGAAACTGCTTGCCGAGGAAAGTTATCCGTCCAACAACGGCGTCAACTTCGATGGTCAAGCAAAATTTAGCTATTAGCGTGACTTGTTCAATAAACCGGTTCCTTCCGGTCAGGAGGAATATTTTGATTAAGAATTTCTTGCTCAAAAAAGCCCGCTTGCTAGCAGCTGGGGGCGTTCAATTACTCAGGAAGAGGGGTAGCGGAGCACGAGGAGACCGGAGGTGCGTGTCGGGGCGAAGGAGTCTGCACAACTTGAAAGTCAAAGCTGCCGAACTCGACTCGCCCTAAAAATCTGCCGGAGCGTCCGGCCGGTGGAACGATTGGAGTCGCGGGCAACTGCCCGCTCGGTCTGCGCGAAACGCGCTTGGTGTTTAAGTCGGTTTGGAATCGGGGAGCAGAAGTGAGTTCGCCACTGATTGGAGCGGGTTGAGTTCGTGGGCTGGGACGCCCAACGCGACCGCGAATCTCGGGTCAGGTCGCTGCTCCAACCGACCCCGGCCCGATCGCGGGCTGCCTCTTCAGTTCAGCCAATGGTGTTTCAGGCTGCTCCGCGCGTTTCGCTGGGGAGCGGGGATGGGGCGGGCAAATCGCCAGGTTTGGGGCGTGACCTGACTGGTTTTCCCTGCGGTTGATACAATCGGAGGCCCGGTTTGGGTGCCTCAAAACTCTCCATTTTCACCGTTAGCGACGATGATTGCTTCAACCAACACTGCGGCTTGGGCTGGACTTCCTCCGGATATTTCTGAACGTGCCGTGAAGCTGGCGGCGGAACTGCTGCGGGCCTCGCGGGCTCGAGAAACGTCTGCCGAGCGGGCTCATTCAGCCCAGATGGCCCGGATGATGCAGGACGAGGCGGGCAAGAAGTTCACGATCATCATGACCGATCAGATTCTGAAGATTGAGCAGCCTGATCGGGCGGCCCAGCGGCTGCAGGGGTTGGTCGACCGGTTTGGCTATCCGA
>Ga0315905_10009050_pt1 | contig 10090 bp, 9 predicted proteins | sample LakEriMetagenome_5_FD_203522 | JGI IMG/M metagenome (GOLD analysis project Ga0315905, IMG submission 203522) | Freshwater fungal communities from buoy surface, Lake Erie, Ohio, United States - Buoy 4 MA121 | ecosystem: Environmental > Aquatic > Freshwater > Lake | place: USA: Lake Erie, Ohio... | reverse complement strand
GAGCTCATGAAAAAGAAATTCATTCGCGAGAAAGCGCTCACCGTGAATGGCAAGACTATGGGCGAGAATTGCAAAAAGACCAAAGTCATCGATTATGATGTGATTTATCCAATCGATAAGCCGCTCAAGAAAGATGCGGGCTTCTTGGTGCTTAAAGGCAATCTCTTTGATAGCGCTGTGATGAAAACAAGCGTGATCTCGGAAGAGTTTCGGAAGCGCTATCTCTCCAATCCGAAAGATCCGGAAGCTTTTGAGGGCCGCGCGATCGTGTTCGAAGGGCCGGAAGATTATCACCACCGCATCGATGATCCGAAACTGAAAATCGATGAAAACTGCATGCTTTTCATTCGCGGCACGGGTCCGATCGGTTATCCCGGTGCGGCAGAAGTTGTGAACATGCAACCGCCCGCGGCTTTGATCAAAAAGGGCATTACCTCATTGCCATGCATTGGTGATGGTCGCCAATCCGGCACATCCGGCTCGCCTTCGATTTTGAACGCGTCACCGGAAGCCGCGGCGAATGGTGGTCTGGCCCTTTTGAAAACCAATGACCGCGTACGCATCGATTTGAAAAAAGGCACGGCCGATATTCTGATCTCGAAAGAAGAGCTTGCAAAGCGTCGTGCGGATTTGATGAAACATGGCGGCTTCCAATATCCGGCAAGCCAGACACCATGGCAGGAAATCCAACGTTCGATGGTCGATCAATTGTCGGACGGCATGGTGCTCAAACCCGCCGTGAAATATCAACGCGTCGCACAGAAATTTGGTGTGGCGAGAGATAATCACTGAGTGAGTGATTCAACTCTCACTTTTCCCCTCCCCCTTGAGGGGGCGGGTAAGGGGTGGGGGGTGATTTATCAATAACACCCCACCCTGCGCCAAAGGTCGCGACCCTCCCCATCAAGGGGAGGGTGAGTGGTTAGATGAAGAAATATAATGTCCTCTTTTACTCCCACATCAACACCCGATCCGATCACGCATTTGCCTATTGGCGTTGAAGTGGATACGCATGCCGCACCGCGTCCTGAACGCATTGTGCATGAAGGTCGTTATGTTCGGCTTGAACCCCTTGATCCTCGAAAACACACCGATGATCTTTATGCCGCCTCACATGGCGCTGATAAGGATGTAATCTGGCAATATCTCTTTGAAGCGCCCTTTGCAGATCATGCCGCCTTCAAAGCGCATATTGAACGTAAAGCGCAGTCTGAGGATCCGCTCTTTTATGCGATCATTGATAAAGCGTCTGGTAAAGCGGTGGGTTATGCCACCTTGATGCGCATTGACACCATACATCGAGTGATCGAAGTCGGTAACATCATGTATGGCACGCCGTTGCAAAAAACGCCCGGTGCGACCGAAGCGCAGTATTTGCTGATGCGCTATGTTTTCGACACACTTGGCTATCGCCGTTATGAATGGAAATGCAATGCGCTGAACGCACCCTCGCGGCGTGCAGCGGATCGCTTCGGTTTCACATTCGAAGGGATTTTTCGCCAACATATGATCGTGCGTGGACGAAACCGTGACACGGCATGGTATTCAATCCTTGGTACCGAATGGCCAAAGCAAAAGCGCGCCTTTGAAGCCTGGCTTCATCCGCAAAATTTTGATGGCGATGGCCGCCAAATAAAAAATCTGAACGCATTCAAATAAAGGGGAAATAAAATGGCAGGTCGATTGAAAGGTAAACGCGCAGTTGTGACAGCCGCAGCCAATGGCATTGGGCGCGCGATTGCGGAATTTTTCGTGACTGAAGGTGCAACGGTTTGGGCCACCGATATCAATGACAAAGCGCTGGCGGACATCAAGCGCGCCAAACGCGCAAAGCTCGATGTCTTATCAACTGATGCCGTGAATGCCTTCGCCAAAGACGTGGGCACGATTGATATTCTCGTTAACGCCGCCGGTTATGTGCATCATGGCAGCGTGCTCGAATGCGATGAAGCGGCGTGGGATTTCTCGATGGATCTCAATGTCAAATCCATGCACCGCATGATCCGCGCTTTTATTCCGGGCATGTTGGCGCAAGGCAAAGGCTCGATTGTGAACATCGCCTCTGGTGCTGGCTCCGTGCGCGGCATTCCCAATCGCTATGTTTATGGTGCGTCGAAAGCGGCGGTGATTGGTCTAACAAAAGCGGTCGCCGCTGATTTTATCAAGAAAGGCATTCGCGCCAATGCGATTTGTCCGGGCACAATCCAATCCCCCTCGCTCGATCAACGCATCGCCGCACTCGCCAAATTGCAGGGCATCGGTAAAAAAGAAGCGCGCCAAATGTTCATTGATCGCCAACCCATGGGTCGTCTCGGTACAGCGGAAGAGATCGCGTGGCTTGCTGTCTATCTCGGCTCCGATGAATCAAGCTATACAACAGGCCAGATCCATCTCGCTGATGGTGGCTTTGCGCTTTAATTCTCATTGAGGATCTTTCACATGCATATTCTTATCATCGGTGCGGCGGGCATGGTCGGTCGCAAATTGGCAGAGCGATTGGCGAAAGATGGACATCTTGGCGGTCGCGAAATCACCAAAGCGACTCTGCATGATGTCGTTGTGCCCACAGCGCCTCAAGGGGCAAAATTCACATCAACAACGCTGGCCTCCGATTTTTCATTGCCCGGTGAGGCGGCGAAACTTGTTGCCGGAAAGCCCGACGTGATTTTCCATCTCGCCGCCATTGTATCCGGCGAAGCCGAACAAGATTTCGACAAAGGTTATCGCATCAATCTTGATGGCACGATGCAGCTTTTTGCAGCGATCCGTGCAATCGGCAATGGTTACAAACCGCGTGTTGTCTTCACCTCGTCGATTGCGGTGTTTGGTGCACCATTTCCGGAAGCGATTGGTGATGAATTTTTCACAACGCCGCTTACCTCTTACGGCACGCAAAAAGCGATTGGCGAATTGCTGCTCTCGGATTATTCGCGCAAAGGCTTTTTCGACGGAGTCGGCATTCGCTTGCCCACAATCTGTGTGCGGCCGGGTACGCCCAATAAAGCCGCATCCGGCTTTTTCTCGAACATCATTCGCGAACCACTTGCCGGTCATGAAGCGGTGTTGCCGGTGGCTGAAACTGTGCGCCATTGGCACGCAAGCCCGCGCTCAGCCGTCGGCTTTCTCCTTCATGCCGCAACCATGGACACAACGCTTTTGGGATGGCGACGCAATCTCTCTATGCCGGGTCTTTCTGTGACAGTGGGCGAACAGATTGCGGCACTCAGAAATGTTGCGGGTGAAAAAGTTGTCGCGCGGATCAAGCATGTGCCCGATCCGACCATCATCAAAATTGTTGAAGGATGGCCGATGAATTTTGATACGAAACGCGCGCGCTCTTTAGGCTTCACATCTGAAGCGACATTCGAAGAGATTATCCGCGTTCACATTGAAGACGAGCTTCACGGCAAAATCGCCTAATTCGCGAGATCTTTTATATGATATCAAGACCGGCGCGTTATCCACGCGCCGGCTTTTTTGTTACCAGCTTTTGAAGGGTGTCTCGGCAACGGGTGTGAGTGGATGTTTACCGGCAAGATAGGCCACCACATTATCAACGACCAATTGTCCCATCAAATTGCGTGTATGGATCGACGCTGATCCAACATGAGGTAACAGCACGGCATTTTCGCAGGCCATCAAATCTGCTGGCACATGCGGTTCATTTTCAAACACATCAAGACCTGCCGCGAAGATAATCTTTTCACGCAAAGCTTTTGCCAAAGCCGATTCATCAACCACGCTGCCGCGCCCGATATTAATCAATACGCCTTGGGGGCCGAGTGCTTTAAGAACATCCGCATTGATGATGTGTTTGGTTGAGGCGCCACCTGGAGCCACACTCATCAGAATATCGACATCACGCGCCATGTCGATGAGTGAGTCATAATAATGATAGGAAACATCATCCTGTTTTGTGCGGCCGTGATAGGCGATTGTGAGTCCAAAGGCTTCGCACCGTGTGGCTATGGCTTTACCTATGCGACCGAGTGCGAGAATGCCGATCTTTTTTCCGCGCATTGTATTGGCAGTCAAAGGATAAGGTCCTTTTGAAACCCAATGACCGGCGCGCAGCCAACGTTCTGATTGCGGCAATTCGCGAATGGTCATGAGCAGAAGACCTAAAGCCGTGTCAGCCACTTCTTCAGTCAACACGTCAGGTGTGTTGGTAACAATGATCCCGTGCTGTCCGGCCCATTTCGCATCAACCGTGTCATAGCCCACGCCGAAATTGGCAACGAGTTTCAAATTCGGAAAGCGCGACATATAGGCGCCATCAACGGCCAGATGAGCGCCTGTAGCAATGGCGCCGATCTGATCGGCATGGGCCGAAAGATAGGCCTCAGGATCCGCCTGTTCCCATAAGCAATGGAGTTTGCCCGTTGCGCGCAAACCGTCGACGATAAGAGGCATCATACGGGTGGGGGCAAGAATGCCGGTCGCTTTCATGGTGATGTCTCTCCTCCTGAGGAAGCGGATTCGCGCCCGCCCCCGAATCTTGCGGCTGATGATCACACGCATATGACCAATTCTTGATTTTCATGCAATGCATGTGGAAAGTGGTTCTCGGGGAGGCCGCCCATCGGGTGGTCACAAGAAGGGTAAAAGCAATGGAAAAGATCGGGTTTATTGGCTTGGGTTATATGGGCCACGGCATGGCGAAGAACATCGTTGAAAAGGGACTTCCGCTCACTGTGATCGGCCATCGCAACCGCGCGCCGATTGAGGATGTTGTGAAGCGCGGTGCCAAAGAGGTGAAGTCGATCCCTGAGCTTGCTCGTGCGTCTGACATTGTTTTTCTTTGCGTGACAGGTTCCAAAGAAGTTGAAGCCGTTACATTGGGCGAGAATGGTTTGGCGCAACACCTCGCTGCCGGTTCGATCATTGTTGATACGTCAACATCCGATCCTGTCTCAACAATGAAGCTTTTTCACGAATGCGCCGCGCGTGGCATCACGCTTGTCGATGCGCCTCTGGGCCGTACACCGAAAGAAGCATGGGACGGCACACTCGATACGATGGTGGGTGCGACCGATGACGTTTTTGCGCGGTTAAAGCCCGTTATGGAGAAATGGGCAGGCCGCGTCATTCATGTCGGAGGACCGGGTGACGGCCATCGCATGAAGCTCGTCAATAATTTCCTGTCTTTGGGCTATGCTGCGCTTTATTCGGAAGCGCTTGTTGTGGCGCGTAAAGTGGGCATCACGCCGGATCGTTTTGATAGTGTCATTCGTGGCGGCCGCATGGATTGCGGTTTCTATCAAACCTTTATGAAATATACGCTGGAGCGCGATATCAACGCGCATAAATTCACATTGGCCAACGCCTATAAAGACACACGTTATCTTGAGTCCATGGCGGATGATGCGGGTGTTTCTAATCCGCTCGGTAACGCGATCAAGAACATTTACACATTAGCGCTTAATCAAGGTCGCGGTGATGATTTTGTGCCGATGCTTGGTGATTTCGTTGCTGAACTCAATGGCACGAAGCTTGGCGAAAGACCGAAGTGAAATTTTGATTTCGCTTTATTCAAATTGTTTTGAGAATCCGCGGCTTTCCTGAAAAATCAGGTAAAGCCCGGACAACACAATGATCACGCCCCCTGCGATGGTGAATGAATCGGGCACATCACCAAAGACGAGATAACCTGAAAGGGTCATCCAACCGAGTTGTGTATACATAAAAGGCGAGAGTACATAGGCGGGCGCGAAGCGATGTGCTGTAATCAAAAAGAAATGACCGACGGCTGCATAGAGCCCCATAGAGAGCATCAATGCCCATGTTGCCAGATCGGGCGGGGATTCCCAGAAAAACGGCAGTCCGAAAGAGAGAATGACGGCGCCAACGAGACCTGAATAAACCAGCGTTGTTTCTGTTTGATCGTGACCAACAAGGAAGCGCGTCATCAACGCGTAGCCTGCATAACAACACATGCCTAAGATTGAAAGAATGGCAACGGGATGGATGCCACCAAAACCCGGGCGCGCGACACTGACGACGCCGAGAAAACCAATGCCGATGGCAATAAATCGATCACGTGGAACTGACTCACCTAAGAGAGGGCCACTCAGCGCGGAGACGAGAAGCGGCGTTGCCAAAGCGATTGTGGTGGTTTGCGCGAGCTGCAAATAATTGAGAGCCACAAAATTCGCGAGGGTGGACAACAAAAGCAGCAAGGAGCGGATGATCTGAACGAGAGGCTTCTTTGTGGTCAGGACACCCGGTTTGGTTTTCGGATTGATGATGAGAAGAACGAGCACCACGCTGAATGAATAACGCGCCCAGACGATTTGTATCGTAGGAATGGAGTGGTTCAACCATTTAGCGGTCGTATCAAGCCCGGTGAAACACAAGAATGTGAGGCACATCAGGCCAATACCGATCAAGCGGTTGATTTTTTCGTCGCGGGGCAGGAGGGCGTGAGGGCTCATGGAATCTTATTCGTGAAGAGATGAGGGTTCATAGCGAGCGCGATCGGCTTTGACGACCCCTGTTTCTACAAAGCCCCGTTGCAGCTTTGTCACATCTTGGCAATAGTGGATATGAAATTCATGAGTTCTATCAGGGCGAATCGGGTGTTGACGTGGAAGACCTAACTCAAAGCCGTCACGCGTCTTTTGTAGCCGAACCCTTGGTAAAAACCTGGTTTAAAATCGGCTGCCTGTCTTTCGGAGGGGCGGCTGCACAGATTGCGCTTCTTCATCGTGAATTTGTCGAAGAGCGTCGCTTGATTGATGAACGCTCCTTTCTTCATGCGCTCAATCTCTGCATGCTCTTGCCGGGACCTGAAGCACAGCAGCTTGCAACCTATCTTGGCTGGCGTTTTTCGGGCGTCAGAGGTGGTCTTTTGGCGGGCATCTTGTTCGTGCTGCCCGGCGCCTTGGTGATGCTCGGCCTTTCTGTTCTCTATGTTTATCTTGGCACGCATCCTTCGGTTGTTTCCTTGTTTTTCGGTTTGAAATGCGCGGTTCTCTCTTTGATTATTCATGCGGTCATGCGGATTGCAAAGCGGGCCTTCACCAATAAAATTTCATTTCTCTTTGCGTTTCTCGCTTTCCTTGCAATGGCACTAACAAAAATTCCTTTTCCCATTCTGATACTGACCGCAGCGCTTCTCGCTTATTTTATTAATCCGATATGGCCCTCACTCTTCGGCGTGCGCGAAACAAGTAGTCATTCTCTTGAACCGATCAATTGGATTGCCTTATCAAGGCGTTCACTTCTTTGGTTAGTGATTTGGTTTAGCCCGCTCATAGTGATCGCTCTTAGTCTTGGCGTTGAGCATCGTCTTTTTGATATTGGTTTGTTTTTTGCGAAACTCGCGAGTCTCAGTTTTGGCGGCGCTTACGCGCTTTTGGCTTGGCTTGCGCAAACAGCCGTTGAAACAAAATCATGGCTTTCATCATTTGAGATGGCTGATGGTTTAGGTCTTGCCGAAACAACACCGGGACCAACAATTCTTGTCACACAATTTGTTGGCTTTCTTGCCGCTTATCGTGCTGCTGATCCCCTGTCTCCACTTTTCGCTGCAATGCTTGGATCATTGCTCACTTTATGGATGACCTTTGCGCCAAGCTTTCTTTTCATCTTTGCAGGCGCGCCTCTCTTTGAGCGGATCAAGGCCAATCACAGGCTCGCGGCTTCACTCCAAGCGATCACAGCCATTGTGGTGGGTGTCATCGCGTGGGTGGGCTTATGGTTTGCGCTCCATCTCTTCTTTAGCGCGGTGACGACCTATGAAACGGGGTTTGTTCGTATACCGCTTGTTTCCTGGGCGAGCTTTCAACTTGAAGCGGTCTTGCTTTCAGCTTTCGCGGCGCTGATGTTTTTTCTGTTGCGATGGCCTTTATGGGCTGTTCTTATGATCACTATATTTGCCGGATGGGGCCTTGGTTATATGGACCTCATCTAAACAACGTCCGCACAAGAAAGACCTAAGGGAGTGATGTCATGGCCCAAGAGATTTATCCGCGCGATATGAAAGGCTATGGCCGTCACACACCCGATCCGCAATGGCCCGGTGGTGCAAATATTTGTGTTCAATTTGTCGTCAATTATGAGGAAGGCGGCGAGAACAATATTCTTCATGGCGACGCCGCATCCGAAGCGTTTCTTTCCGAAATTGTGGGTGCTGCGCAATGGCCCGGCCAACGTCACTGGAACATGGAATCAATCTACGAATACGGCGCGCGCGCAGGCTTCTGGCGGCTTTATCGCATGTTCACCAAACGCAATATGCCGGTCACCTGCTATGGCGTGACAACCGCTTTGAGGCGCTCGCCCGATCAGTTGAAAGCGATGATGGAAGCGGATTGGGAAATCGCTTCGCATGGTCTCAAATGGGTTGAGCATAAAGACATGCCGATTGAGGAAGAGCGCAAGCAAATCGCCGAATCGATCAAGCTTCACACCGAGCTTACAGGCGAGCGTCCGCTCGGCTGGTATACAGGCCGCTGCTCGATGAACACGCAACAGCTTGTGATGGAAGAGGGCGGCTTTCTCTATTCGTCCGATACTTATGCGGACGATCTTCCTTATTGGGTTCAAGGCCCGAAGGGCTCGCATCTTATCATTCCCTATACGCTTGATGCGAATGATATGCGCTTTGCCACGCCGCAGGGGTTCAACACCGGCGAGCATTTCTATTCTTATCTCAAAGACAATTTCGACATGCTCTACCGCGAAGGGGCAGAAGGCGCGCCAAAGATGATGAATGTCGGCCTTCACTGTCGCTTGGTCGGTCGCCCCGGTCGCGCACTCGCGCTCGAAAAATTTCTCGATTACGTCCAGAGCCATGACAAAGTCTGGGTGACGCGCCGAATCGACATCGCCCGCCATTGGCGCAAGGTTCATCCGGCGGGGTGAGTCGATTTCCGCTTCGGCCGATGACTTACGTCATCACCTTCAGACTTATTATGCTCGCTCTTTCCCGAACTTTTTGCAGATCAAAGGATTTATGACGAAAAAAATTCTTGCAATGGGGGTGAGATGCTCCTATTGGCGGAATTGCCCAATTTCGCACGTGCCTGTGGTCGTGTGTCGGTTGGTGGGCATCCGGACAAGAGGCCGGACAGCCGCCCGGATCCGTCAGTCTTCTCGATGGATCCGATAATCAATCGGCAGCCGGAGGCGAAACCGGCGTACCTCGTTCTCCCCGAGGGACGCGACTTAAAGCAACGACGGAGCGGGCTTTTTTGGTCTCTCTGTGCCCTCCAAAGGCATGGAATCCGAAGAGGCTTGTCCATCTTTGCCAGGCGTGCGGAGGGAACTCCTTCCAATCCACGGCAGCAACAGCGGCTAGACCATTCAAACCTCGCGTCTCCAACGCGTCGGGGTGGCGATGCAACAGCCGGGGCTTTTGCAACCTGAAGCCATTGACGGCTTCACAGTGGAGGAGTTCGTGCCATGACCGCACGTATCCGTGAATTTCTACGCACCCGACGCGAGGACGGTCCTTGTGTCGTTGTCGATCTCGATGTCGTTCGTGACAATTACGAAGCTTTCGCGCGCTCACTGCCTGACACGCGCGTGTTTTATGCTGTGAAAGCCAATCCTGATCCGGCGATCTTGCGGTTGCTCGCGTCGCTCGGTTCTTGCTTTGACACCGCGTCTGTCGCCGAGATTGAAATGGCGCTTGCGGCTGGTGCAACGGCTGATCGCATTTCGTTCGGCAATACGATCAAGAAAGAGCGCGATATTGAAACGGCGTTTACGCTGGGCGTGCGTCTCTTCGCTGTCGATTGCAAAGCAGAAGTTGAAAAGATTGCGCGTGTGGCTCCAGGCTCGCGTGTGTTCTGCCGCATCCTTTGTGACGGTGCGGGCGCTGAATGGCCGCTCTCGCGTAAATTCGGCTGCGTTCCTGAAATGGCAACGGACGTGCTTGAACATGCACATCGCTTAGGTCTTGAAGCCTATGGCGTGTCGTTCCATGTCGGTTCGCAACAAGGCAATGTTGAAGCCTGGGATCAAGCGCTTGCCTCTTCTTCCGCGATTTTCAGAGAATGCGCCGAGCGCGGCATGCATCTCTCGATGGTTAATCTCGGCGGTGGTTTCCCCACGCGTTATCTCAAACCCGTTCCCGGCGTTG
>Ga0315905_10009049_pt1 | contig 10090 bp, 5 predicted proteins | sample LakEriMetagenome_5_FD_203522 | JGI IMG/M metagenome (GOLD analysis project Ga0315905, IMG submission 203522) | Freshwater fungal communities from buoy surface, Lake Erie, Ohio, United States - Buoy 4 MA121 | ecosystem: Environmental > Aquatic > Freshwater > Lake | place: USA: Lake Erie, Ohio... | reverse complement strand
TCTCAAGGCATATAAACCATCCACGTAACCAAAATGGCGCAGCTACACCAAAGGAGTACCGCACAGGATCACTCCATACGCCTCCCTTGTGCCTCGCCCTGACCACGAAAGTGTAGTCGCGATGAGACAACGTACTGTAGGTCGCAAATGCATTGGGAGTTACTGGCTTCCAATCCTCATCCAATCCTTCCAGCATATATTGATACTCGACCGATGCTGGATAAGTGATTGAAACACCTGTAAAATAAAAAGTAAGATCATTCTGCCAATGCTGCAATTGGAGCCCTATAGGCAGTCCAGTTACATCGTCGCGCTCTAGGCCGAATCCGTCCCATTGTTGTGCGGTCAAGTTGATCTGCAAATCATACAAGTGCAAACCTGGAGCCATGCTAGCTGGTCGTTCCAATAGATCCGACGGCATGAGCATGAGTCCTTCAGATGTCCCAAACCAAAGTCTCCCCATTTGATCGGTGTAAGCGCTATTCAAATTCGTCTCGTTGCTGATCAAACCATCATCCAAATCGAAATGGTCAAAATCATATGATCCAATGGATAATGCATCGCGCACCTTGGTCATAAATAATCCCTCATTGGTGCCAAGCCACACCTTGCCTCGATTAAATTGTATAAAGTTGATCACATTGCCACCATTGACCTCTGACACCAATCGGGATTCGAACCGATCGCCCGTCCACATGCACAAACCGAAAGCAGTGCCTACCCACGCTCTGTTGTGGGGATCAATCGCGATGCAATAGGTAGACAATTCCGGCAATCCTGACTGCATGTCATAGTGGGTAAATGTGCCGTTCGAAAATTTGAAAACCCCATCCAATGCCGCAATCCAAATGTCGCCTGCTTTGTCCAAGGCCATTCCGCGTATACGCTTGGTAGGCGCACCCGGTAAGTCAAGTTGTTTTGCAATGCCATCGCTCATCCAACACACTCCTTTGGATGTGCCAATCCAAATACGTCCTTGAAGATCCTCCAGCAGGGACAACACCAAATTATCATTGAGGCCTTGTTCCTCTGTGAAAAGCTTCCAACCACTTGATTTCATTAACAAACCATCGCTCGTACCAAACCAAAATCGTCCATTGCTATCTTTCAGTGAACACCATGTGCGCGAGTTGCGAGCTCCTGTCTCGACCGAAACAATGGTATCGCCACTCAAACGATGCAGGCCTGCATCAAAGGTGCTAAGCCAATAGCCTCCTTGCTCATCATCCAAAACTGACATGACAGCATTGCCCAAAAGCCCGTCCTTCTTGGTATAACTGACCATCTCGCGAGAAGCCAATCGCAAAAGTCCCCCGCCGTAGGTTGCAATCCACAAATTGCCCTCACGATCTACTAAGAGATCTCTGACATCGGTGACCTCCAGACCGTTGGATTGATCATACCCTTCAAATCGTTCGCCATCGAATCGAAAAAAACCATTGCGACTGGACAACCACAAACTGCCATTTACCTCGGTCACCACTGACGTAATATTTGTCGTAAAAAGCGACGAGTGAGATAAAAAATTTTGTGCTTTGGTGCCATCACTGGACAACTTGATCAACCCCTCACCCTTAGTGGCAAGCCATACCCCACCGTCCTGTGCTTCCACCATATCAAAAAACTGAGTGGTACTGAGCATGGGTGCATAATGAAGGACCAAGTCCTTGTTTTGCAATTTGTACAAACTCTCCTTGGTCAATACCAGCATTGCTTGGTCTGTAGAACCCGGAACGATCGCCTTGATGTGTGCCTCACGCAGCAACGTTTCGGACAAGGTGGCTACCCCTCCTTGAATGTAGCATAGGCCACGTTCTGTGCCTACCCATAAAGTATCTCCCTGTTTGAACAACGCATTGACCGTGGCCTCCTCCAATGGCGCAGGCAAAATCACATTGCGCACTCCCAATCCATCGATGAAAGAAATACATCCACTTCCACCAATGATGACGGTGCCCATTTTATCTTCAACAATGACATTGACCTGATTGCTTAGCAAACCCTCTTGGCGCGTATAGTTTCTAAATTGCTTGCCATCAAAACGGGATACACCACCTACCGTTCCAGCCCATAAAAACCCTTGGCTGTCTTGAAAAAGCGTTTTCACTTGTGATTGAACCAAGCCTTCTTTGAGGCCATAATGCAAATAGTTGTATTGTTGAGCGCACGCTGGTACACATCGCAAAAAGGCGATCAGCAAAATGAACCGAATGTTCATTCGGCCAGCAACAGTCAAACGTATTTGTCCTAATTTATTCAATGATCTGAAATTAATCGATCCAAAAATTCTTGCAACTTACGTCGACTCACGGGTACTTGCGCGCCGTTGCTCAAGATAGCCATATTGCCTTCGGTGCGATTGAACTCCTTGAGATGGTGGGCAATATTGATGATAAATGATTTGTGCAGCCTGAAGAACATTTGCGAATCCAATTTTTCTTCAAATGCCTTGATTCCTTTGCTGCTCACATATTTCTTGCCGCCTACTACATACAGGGTGGTATAGTTCTCATCCGCCTCCAAATAGATAATTTCCGTATTTTTTAGGACCGCCAATCCATCTTTGGTAGGCACCACAGTTTTTTCTACGGTGTTGTTGAGTGCAATACTTTCTAGCACGCGTGTCACTCTATCTTCCGTGAGGAGAGGTGTTTTTTTTTCCTCCAATTCACGCACTCGGACCACCACCTTTTGCAGTTCCTCAATGTCGATCGGTTTTTCCAAGTAGTCCAAGGCATTTTCCTTGATGGCCTTGAGCGCATAATCGCGGAACGCCGTGGTAAATACCACATGAAAATTACGCACAGAAAGCGATTGGAGAAACATAAAACCATCTTCCCCAGGCATCATGATATCCAAAAAAATCAAATGGGGGGTTTCGGTCTGCAGCAGCGCTCTGGCCTGCTCTGCAGATGCAGCGCAACCTATCAGCTCCACATCTGGACAGTAGTCCTCAATGATCATGCGCAGGTTTTCTCGCGCAAACTCTTCATCATCAATAATGAGTGCTTTGATTTTTTTGATTGTCATAGGGCCATTCGTTCTGTGGTGAAAAGTAACTGAAAACGGCGTGAATTCCAACCCTTGGATTCTTCAAAATTTTATATTCTCAACTATTCAATGGGCTCATATACCTTCAATTGCCATTGCTTGACCTTAAAAGGCACTTTGCTACGATTCCAGATATGGGTACCAATGACATCTCTATGATCGCGTAATTCTGGCGTGAGATAGATAAAACTTTTCGCGGAGAAAGAACTTGAATCGTTGCGTTGAAATGGCACAGCGCGGTATCCATATACTCCATTGTGCTTGACATAAAACACCAAAAGCGGCATATCGGCAGCGTAACTGCCCCACTCCAACTCCGCGTCGATCATCAACCAAAGATGATCCAAATCCGTAAGCTCATTGAAAGGAATGTTCATGTCAAAGGCCCACTCCTCGCGCGAGATCGCTGAATGCATTTGCATTTGTGGGGTAGGGTACAGGATCGTTTTCAAACGATAATGAGTTGAATCGAATGTCAGCTCGTCATTGAAATTGCGTTGAACCAATTTGAGTAGATCACCATTGGGCGGTGCAGCCGTCTTTAGCCAAACGGCTTTGAAATAACGTTCTGTAGTGCGATACGGATCAAGGATCCCTTTTTTGAATTGCCACCACTGGAATTGGTTGAGTCCTATTAGCAGCAAGCAAAGCAATGCCATCGCCATGCGTATCCAGATGGCACGATTGAATACAAATCGCACGAAAGCGGCAAAGCCGAGCGACAAGATAACATAGCTGGGAATCAATGTGCGCTGCGAAAAACCACCGCCATACCACCATTCGGTCCAAGAGGCAACTACATAGAAAAATACCAAAAAACTCCACATGAGTGCACTGCCCTCCATCGGATTGCTGCGCCGAAACCACACCCATCCTATACATGCGAACATCATAATCGGTGTATAGACAAACCATCCTTTGCGATAGCTAAAAAGCACATCCATAAAGTGTGTATGTAACCAATCAAGCCCCACTCCAGCGTTCTGATAACTATCAAAGAGTAATTGTCCCGTCATGGTATACCAATACGTCACTTGCGGAGTCAGAAGCAAAAGCACACACCCTATTCCAATGACCAGGTATTTGGGGGTGCGAAAGGCGTGTCGAAAAGCGGAAAGCCACGTAACAGGCATATTCCATTCTGCTTTCCACAACAAAGGAATCAGACATACCAAGGTTTCACTTGGCTTGATCAAGGTCATAATGCCCCACGAAAATAGGATCCCAACTAGGTGTTTCCCCTTGCCCGTGCGGTACCATGCAGAGGTATTCCAAATCAATACTGCCATCCACATGAAAAGCAAATTGACGGTGGATAGATTATCAATACTAAGATGATTGACAAAATTGGTCCCTATAACTATACAAAAAATGGTGATCGCTGTAGTTCGATCGTCAAAATAGGTACGCAGTATTTTTCGCCAAAAAAACAGACCTATGGCCAAGTATATGAGCCCACCAGCCGTGAGCGCCAATTGGTAGGGCCAGCTAAATCCATCGGCAGGATAGGCGAACGCGATTGCCGCGAGGTGACCAATACCAAAGAATGGGGCATAACAATAACTCCATCCGAACAAAAAGAAATACATGTCTTTGCCCTCAGGGGAAATGGTGATTTGGTAGAGTGTGCCCGTGAGATCATCTCGGGCATTTCTTTCTTCAAGCCAAGCCTTGTCAGTGAGCAGCGGATCATGATGTATGCAGGTGAAGGCAAGAGGCAGGTAGTAACCCAAGGCATCCCAAGAAATTGGTTTATCGTGAATGGGATGAAATCGGAAGAAAAACAATATGACCCAACAAACGATGACACTCCACAGCGACCATTGAATATGTGCACTGCTCGTCCATCTGCCCCTCATGATTCATTTTTTCTAAAGGTACTGCAATCCTTGGTCCTTCAAGGTTGGATTTGAATGTGCTCCATTTTGCCTAACTTGCTCGCTCAAATACGACCTATGACCAAATCAAATAAACTTACCCTTTGGATCTTCATCGCCTTGATAATAGGTGTTGTGGTTGGTGCTGCTCTTAATCAAATGTATCCGCCGCAGCAAGCCAAAAGCTATGAGGAAGCCATTGCGGCATTGCAAACTGAAATACAATCGGCTGACCAGGATCTTTCGCTCAAGACCAAGCTCGATCTAACGCTAGCCGATTCAACGCTCACCGCCAAGGAAAAATGGGAACAAGCCGCTTCGCATATCGTGGCGGAAAAGAAAAAGAAACCCATCAATGAGCGTTTGGCCAAAGCCGCGGAAAAGGAAGAGGTCATGCACAGTTCATTGAAACAAACTCTGGAATATATCTCCATCTTCACTGAAATATTCCTGAGTCTGATCAAAATGATCATCGCCCCATTGGTCTTCTCTACCTTGGTAGTGGGCGTAGCCAAGCTCGGCGATTTGAAAGCGGTAGGCCGGATCGGTGGCAAAACCATGTTATGGTTTATTTCCGCATCTTTTATTTCTCTATTACTAGGTTGCGTATTGGTCAATTTCTTTGAGCCGGGCACCATGATGAGCATCGAGAAACCATCGGCACTTATGGAATCTGGCATTGACAAAGGTTCCATGTCACTCAAGGGTTTTATCACCCACATCGTACCCCACAACGCTTTTGAATCCATGGCCAAAAATGAGATTCTACAAATTGTTGTATTCTCATTGCTTTTTGGAATTGCCACCGCTGCCATTGGCAAGCCCGGCGAAGTATTGATCAAAGCATTGGACGCAGTGGGTCACGTGATGCTCAAAATCACCGGCATGGTCATGTACCTCGCTCCATTCGCTGTTTTCGCGGCCATGACCTCGGTCGTTGCCAAAAAGGGGTTGGGTGTGCTTACCACGTATGCCCTTTTCATAGGTGAGTTTTATCTTGGACTCTTTCTCCTTTGGGTCATTTTATTCATCGTTGGTTATCTATTGATCAAAAAGCGAGTGAAGACCTTGTTCTCTCGAATAAAAGAACCCCTATTGCTGGCCTTTTCCACGGCTTCGAGCGAGTCTGCATATCCCAAACTTCTAGAGGAACTGGAACGTTTTGGTTGTAACAACAAAATTGTAAGTTTTACTCTACCGCTTGGATACAGCTTCAATTTAGATGGAAGTATGATGTACATGACATTTGCGAGCTTGTTCATTGCACAGAGTTATGGCATTGACATGCCCATTGGAGAGCAAATGCTGATGTTATTGACATTGATGGTTACAAGCAAGGGTATTGCCGGCGTGCCGCGCGCATCCTTGGTAGTCATTGCGGGCACCCTTGCTACTTTCGGCATACCAGAAGCGGGTTTGTTGCTATTGTTTGGCGTGGATCATATCCTTGACATGGGGCGCAGCGCGACCAATGTGGTAGGCAATGCCGTGGCTACAGTAGCTGTCAGCAAATGGGAAAAAATGCTCAAAGACTAATCCCAGAAGCATTTCTAGAGGTTGTGAAATGTCCGTTCGTTTTTTTTTGAACTAGTCAGAACCTGCATGAACTAAATTTGCAGGCAAAATAAGAGGTTATGAAATTTGGCGTTGTAGTATTCCCTGGCAGCAATTGCGATGAAGACTTGGTGTACACCCTGCAAGATGTGATGCATCAGAAAGTGGTGAAATTGTGGCACAAAGACACTGATCTACAAAAATGTGATTTTGTGTTTTTACCGGGCGGCTTCAGCTACGGCGATTATTTGCGCAGTGGCGCCATCGCTCGCTTTTCGCCCATTATGGATGAGGTGATCAAGCATGCCAATCGCGGTGGTTATGTCATGGGTATTTGCAATGGATTTCAAATCCTATGCGAGGCCAATCTATTGCCAGGAGCGCTATTGCACAATACTTCACGAAAGTTTATTTGCAAAAATGTGTACCTCAAAGCCCAGTCAAAATTCGCTTTGCCTAGTCAAAATTTAGACTTTGACAAGGCGTACAAAATTCCAATTGCCCACGGCGAAGGCAATTTTTTTGCTCCCGACGAAGTGTTGATGGAAATGGATGACAACGATCAAGTAATGTTCCGCTATTGCGATGCGGATGGCAAGATCACAGAAGAAAGCAACCCCAACGGAGCGATTGAAAATATTGCTGGAATCTGTAATGTCAATCGAAATGTCTTTGGTATGATGCCACACCCCGAGCGAGCGGCCGATTTTGAATTGGAAAATACAGATGGACGCGAAATTTTTGAGTCCATTTTGTCCATTGTAAAAGCTTAATCCGCAAAAATCACAAGGCCCGCATTGTATTCCAGATCGGAAGCCACCGTGACTAACTTCCGTTTGCGTCCAATTTTGACTGCACATTGCGCCGTATTGGGTGGAAATCGTCCCTCATTATGTGCCATGAAAACCACACGATTCTCTCCTTCTTGTAAGTTCAATTTGATGCGTATTTTACGAGAAGTCAATTCATAATTGGTCAAAATAAATTCTCCGTTGAGTTGAACGGAAATAGAGTCTTGATCTTCGTCGCCCTGATCCCAAAGCTCCAAATGCACGGTTCTGCTTTTGCTGTGCAAAGCCGGTAAGGCTTTCTCCTCACGACTTGCCAAAATCGCTGCATCATTGGGTATAATTACTTTTGGCAAGGGTTTGTCTGTATGGCCACCCAAGGTATAAGCATAATTCACACTGATAGTCAACGCATTGCCCGTCCCCTCATAGCGGGCATATCCTCCGTCCTGCTGTTGCACCGACACTCTCATATAATAATTCGGATTGGTCGTGAAATGGTACCCTGCTGTAATCGAAAGTACATTGCGCTTATCTATTTTCGAAATACCAATCAAAGGTGTCCAATATGTGCGTGTATGTTCGACTGTTTCGGAGATAATTACATCGCCCGCTATCTCTTTGTTTAATTGAACATATGTTGGAAAAACTCGACCGAATTCCAACCCCAAGCGGATATAAGAAGAATGCGCATCAGACAGCTTGATCATACCATAGGCTAAGGCTCCTGGCATCAATGCGAGATTGGACACATTGTACACCTCAGTCTCCTTGGTCAATTGGACGCCGCTGACATGCAAACCCAAATTCCCCTCCAGTCCGAAATGTTGTTTGTACCTGAAGCCCATGCCCGTGGTGAGCAAAATATGACTGCCAATTCCTTGCTGCCATTCTGAATCTTGGGCTGCTTTCTTTTCCAAGAACGTGAAGCCCGCATGCAGCTGACTTGGCCACGTCCATTGCAGATCCCGCTGCGCTCCCGATTGATTGGCAATAGTCAGCATACAGCCAAGAATGATCCAGATAAGTTTACTTTGAGCCATACTACGATAGAAATAAACGCTAATATTAGCAAATTTCTCAGGTTTGCGCAATAGTTGTTAACCCGTCTAGTTCAAGCAAAGCCTTCATAGGCTACGAACTTTATATACACATCCGTGTTATTCTGCTTAAATTCGCTGTAGATATGGAAAATCCTTTTATTCCTGGACCTTTATTGGCACAAATCCAAGTGCCCTCGGACCTTCGTGCCATTATCAGCGAAGATCAATTGCCTGAGTTGAGCAAAGAGCTTCGCCAGTATATCGTGGACATTGTTTCTGAAAAAGGGGGGCATTTTGGCGCTTCACTTGGTGTAGTAGAGCTTACAGTGGCATTGCATTATGTTTTAAATACACCCTACGACCAGTTGATCTGGGATGTGGGCCATCAAGCATATGGTCACAAAATTTTAACTGGGCGCAAAGATGTTTTCCATACCAATCGCAAATACAAAGGCATTAGCGGCTTTCCGAAGCGTAGCGAAAGTGAATATGACACATTTGGAGTAGGGCACAGTTCTACGTCGATAGGTGCTGCTGTTGGAATGGCGATTGCATCCAAGCTTAAAAATGAAAAGGACCGCCAAATTGTGGCTGTCATCGGCGATGGTGCCATGACTGCTGGCATGGCCTTCGAAGCGCTCAATCATGGAGGCATCAGCGATGCCAATATCTTAGTCATCCTCAATGACAACTGTATGAGTATCGATCCCAATGTGGGAGCGCTCAAAGAATATCTCACAGATATCACCACCAGTCACACTTATAACAAGGTGAAAGACGAAGTTTGGAATTTGCTCGGTAAACTTTCCAAATTCGGCACAAGTGCCCAACATATTGCCACTAAAATATCGGATTCGCTTAAAGGTTCTTTTGTCAAAGAAAGCAACTTGTTTGAGTCCCTTAGCTGGAGATACTTTGGTCCAGTAGATGGTCACGATGTGGTCTATTTATCCAAAGTGCTCAATGACTTAAAAGACATACCGGGTCCGAAAATTTTGCACTGTGTGACCATGAAAGGCAAGGGTTACGAGCCTGCTGAAAAAGGAAGCCCAACCAAATGGCATGCACCGGGAATCTTCAATAAGGAGACGGGCGAAATAGTAAAAGTGATGCCAAAATCACCACAACCACCTCTCTACCAAGATGTGTTTGGATACAGTATCATCGAATTGGCTGAGAAAAACGAAAAGATCGTTGGTGTAACTCCAGCAATGCCATCCGGTTGTTCTTTGAAGTTTATGATGGAAGCCATGCCTACAAGGGCATTCGATGTAGGAATTGCAGAACAACATGCTGTCACATTCAGCGCTGGACTAGCTACCCAAGGTTTGGTGCCATATTGCAATATTTATAGCTCATTTATGCAACGGGCCTTTGACCAAGTGCTGCATGACGTCGCTATTCAAAAGCTCAATGTCGTGTTTTGTCTTGACCGCGGAGGCCTAGTGGGTGCGGATGGTCCTACACACCATGGAGCATATGATATGGCCTACATGCGTTGCATCCCAAATATGATCGTTTCGTCCCCCATGAACGAAAGCGAATTGCGCAATCTTATGTATACAGCGCAGGATGGCGAAAACGGTGCATTCACCATACGTTATCCACGTGGCAATGGCGTGCTCACTGAATGGCGAACTCCTTTCGAGCGCATACAAATCGGCACAGGGCGTAAGCTGCGGAATGGACATGACATTGCATTCTTGACTATTGGTCCAATTGGGAATTATGCATTGGATGCCTGCCAGACTTTAGAAGAGTCCGGTATTTCAGCTGC
>Ga0315905_10009047_pt1 | contig 10090 bp, 6 predicted proteins | sample LakEriMetagenome_5_FD_203522 | JGI IMG/M metagenome (GOLD analysis project Ga0315905, IMG submission 203522) | Freshwater fungal communities from buoy surface, Lake Erie, Ohio, United States - Buoy 4 MA121 | ecosystem: Environmental > Aquatic > Freshwater > Lake | place: USA: Lake Erie, Ohio... | reverse complement strand
TCATTGATAATGATTTAACCATTCTGCTTAATGCCTTACTTTCGTGCAATACGAAATCCTAAAACACCCAATTCTACCAATATGAAAAAACTACTTCTTATGGCAACGATGTTGCTCCTATTTGGAGCCGTATCGGCCCAGATCGGCGATGTTCAACAAAAAGGAAACTGGCTTCATTCATTTGACGGAAACCGCGAGATTGGAAGATTTGCCATTGGTTCATCTGACCAATTTTTGGGGTTCTCAACATCCATAGTGGTAGTAAAAAAGGGCAATTGGATACATTCTTACGATCAAAAAGGAAAAGAGCTTGGTCGATTTGCCATCGGCTCCTCAGACCAATTCAGAAGCGTTATCGGAAACAACATCATCATCAAAAAGGGAAATTGGGCCCATACCTATGACGTAAGTGGCAGAGAGATCTCCCGAAGGAGCTTATAATAACCCACTGCGAATAATCCGAGTTCTTGAACTTCAAAATAGAGTGAAATTAGGTACCCTGATTTAGAATAAAATTGACTCCAATAATTATTGTATAAATGGATTGAATTCGTAAAAAGTTAAAATTTCAACACCCCCATTCATTGACCATAGAACTTTAAATAACTATCTTAGCAACTTGACAATTTTAAATGGCTTTATGCTGACGATCCAAAAAGATTCAGAGTTTAGACAATGCTAAAACGCCTAGTAATACTTAATTCAGATATTTATTCAAAGGCTGACATCGAGTTAGCTGATTGCGATTCATTACAAATAGTTGGACCAAACAATATTGGTAAAAGCACTCTGATCTATGCCTTAAACTTTCTTTATATCATTGACGGAAAACAAATGACTTTCAGTGGCAATAGGACAGGCGACAAAACGACAATTAACCATTACTTCCCTTCAATCAGTTCAAGTTACATCGTTTTTGAAATTTTCAAGAAGCGTTATTACTGCATCTTAGTAAAAAAGAATGGAGAGGGGAATTTAGATTACTACAAAATTGACAGCGACTTCAAAGACGAACATTACTTTAAACAATCTACCGAAGGCCAAACGCTAAAGAAATTTGATTCTTTACTTGCTGACTTTTCTTCGTCAGGTGTAGAATACAGCAAATTCCCAAACAGACGTGACCTTTTCAACTTTGTTTATCAAAAGGGAAAGAAAAACAACGGTGTAGTGTGGCTTAATGAAGGTGCATCGCAAGACCAAAGAGAGATAACTAATAACTTTTCCAAAATTTATCGCTACCTAATAAACTCAAAACTTATTGACAACAAGACACTAAAGGAATCTTTGATTGTTGCTGATAATAAAGAAAACGAGCAAGTTGAATTTTCTAAAAAAAATCAAAAGGACATTCAAACACTTTTGAAACACAACAAGGAAATTAAAGTAATTAAGAGTATTCAAAAAAGTTTTACAGACTTTAAAGAACTAGTCAATCAATACAAAGCCAAAAATCACATTCTTTCAGAGTTAGTTTATGCCTTTAACGCTCTTTATTCCTCAGTTTATATTGACTTAAACACAAGTGTTATAAAAAAGAAGAAAGAAAAAGAGGAACACCAAATTAATTTAAGTGAAACCTTGAATCCAAAGCAAAGCGAGTTAAATCAAAAAATCGGTGAACTAAGAACAATAGTATCACAAAAACAAACTTCAATTGACACGCTAACTAAACAAATTTCAAAGATTAAGGGTTATGAAGGCATTGGCTTTTTAAATCAGTCTTTGAGCAATTTGGACAAAGAAAGAAAAGACATTGAAAGCCGACTTACTCAAATTGAAAATCAAAACATAAAGAGTCGTGATATAGAAACAGAAATTTCCAGTCTGTCGCAAGAAATTTCTAATCTTGAAAGACAAATAAATACTTACTCCAATTTACTCATTCATCAAATAAGCAACAATGTGAGTAATAGAGAATTGTTAAACGCAGTTCTTTCTGAATCCATTACTGCACTTCCGAAAGAAAATATTCAATCAGAAATTGAAAATCTAAATGATGTAATGAAAATATTTGACGGGGCCATTAGTATTCCAAAAGATTTCAAAGGCAAGTCGATTCCATCAATTGAGGACTTAAAACTTCGCAAAAGTAAAGCGTTAAATGATAAAGAATTTAACGAACAACTACTGCCAATTGCGAAAGACCTCGAAAAATATCGTTCAGAACTCTCAAAAGTTCAGCAAAAAATTAAAGAAGTAAGCGGAAAAATTGATGACCTAAATTCTTTACCAGAGCTTGAAAGAAATCTAATCAATGAAGATACCGAACAAAAAAAGTCAATCATACTAAAAGACGATACTGAAAAAGAATTAAGAATAACCCAAGAAACAATTGGCAGAATAAATCAAGAAAGTGAAATTTTATCGCATGATATATCCCAAAAGGAAAATAGGATTAGAGAAATCCAAAAATGGAAAGTCAAAATTGAAGAAACTGGCATAACAGAATTAGAGTATCAAAGCACCGAATCACTTGACAATCTTTACAAAAACATTGAGAGAAATGTTACGGAACGTGACGATATTAAAAACAGAAAAGAAAGATCATTTGATAGTCTGAAAACAAAAACGGAAACCGTTTTTGCTTCAGAGGATGAGTTTATCAGATACCTTGATTCTGAAATTGCAACCCTTGAAGACAAGCAAAAAAGTATTGATGCATTGTTGAAGAACATCTCAACGCAATTTTCAATTCCTTGCAAAACGCTTCATTCAAAATTTCAAGAGTTTGAAGCGTTCATCATTAATCAATTCAATTCCAAAATCAGAAAAATTAAAATTTCTGATATTGATTCATTGAGCATTGAAATTATTCCAAACGAAATTCTAATCAAAGACTTAAAGAAGATTATGGAGATTAGAGACCTAACTTCTGAACTAATATTTGACGACCAAAGCGAAAATCTAACTGTTATAAACAGATATTTGGATAATCAATCAATAATCGAATTTAAAGACCTGTTTGATATCAAGTTACACCTTATCAAAAAAGGACAACACAAAGTTGTTGATTTAAGAAATCAAATTGAATCAGACGGAACAGACAAAATGATTAGAATGGTCATTATTATGTCTATCATTCATCAAATTGTCATCAACGATGAAGAAAACAAAATAGTGATTTTCGTTGATGAAATAGGAACGATTGATGAAGCAAATAGAATTGAAATTTTAAATTTCTGCAAAGAAAATAATTTTGTCCCAATTTCAGCCGCACCATTGCACCCATATGACGGATTTGACAAATACTATTTAGTTAAAAGAAACAAAAGAAAGATTGTTTTAAGTGTAAACAATGGAAATGTAATTTACCGACGACAGAAAGCGAAGTGAACCAAACAGAATTTAATACATACAAGAAATTAAAAGAGGATTCTTTTCTTACAGAAAAGGCAATCCCAAAAACTGTTATGAACTCGCCACATTTTAAAGGATTAATTTCTTCTTTAATTATTGAAAAAACAAAATCTGGCAGAGGATTCAGATATGAAGTAAACAAAACAACTGAATTCGAAAACTTCTTTACAACTTATTTCCCGGAAGACATTGAAGTCAAGGACAAGTCCGACAATGTTAGAAAATTCAGAAATTCAAAAATTCAAAAAACCGTATCGACACCAATTTTTATGCTAAGAGGTTTTGAGCCGATTAGAGTAAATGGAGTTAAATTGAATTTAGAAGATTACACAAATAAATTTCAACTGTTCGCCTGTAATGCTGAAAAAATTGAAGCTCGTAAAATGTGTATTGTAGAGAATTTAGATACGTTTTTTGTAGCAGAAAAATTATTAGGTGACAGTTATGTTTTTCTTCATAAATATGGACGGATAGGAAAAGAATCACTTAGCATTGTTACTACAAAGCAGTTGCTTGTTTTTGTTGATTATGATTTTAACGGACTTGAAGAATTTTTAAGAATCAAAGAAGTCTTTGCTTTCGCACAATTATACATTCCTGAAAACTATGATGAACTATTCAATAAATATTCTCAAAGTTTACAAGGAAACAAAGCCGAAATGACAAACAGAATTAAGCAAAGTTCAGATAGCAGCGTAATTAAAATCAGAGAAAGCATTATACGGAACAACCGATTTTTAGAGCAACAATATTGGAAATATGATTAAGTCCGAACCAAAATCAATATTGCAGTTTATGGCAAGTCATTACGATTTGCTTCGAATCCTTTTTGACTTACAGGTAGAGAACAACATTATTACTAAAGAAGATCTGAGTATCTGTTTAGAAAACTACGACAAGAACATTCATGCACAACTAACTGAATATCAAATATTGGTTGAGCAGAATGATGACTTTGCATTTAACGAGCCTTATCTTATTCTTTTCAGATTTATACATCAACAATTTAAACCAATATTGCCTGAAGAAATTGAACAATTCGGAGAGGCAATCAAAACGCTATTTCTCAAAATTAAAAAAGGAATAAATGAGGATAGAAACATTTTATTAGAACGGATTGAAGCCTTATCTGATCAAATTAAAAATTTCACAAATATTGTCGAAAATAATACGAAAAGTTTGTTGGCAAAATCAAAGGAGTTGAAAGCAAACAACAAAAAAATTGACTACCAAGAAAAAATTCAAAAAGCTCATTACTTGATTGAATACTACATTTCTCCACTCAATACAATATTAGATGTCAATCATAGTCAATCTGTTTTTAATGAGTTATTGAATATTTCTCAGTTCACGAACGTAAAGAGATTTGACTACAAAGACGAGAGCATTAGAAGGGAATTTGAAAAACTTTATCACTTGCTTCGTCAAGTTGTAAAAAATTTGAATTCCCAATCAATCATTCTCACGAATGAATTATTGCCTTTAATTGACAGAATAAAAACAGAAAGCGAATATTTAAGAGGTTTTCATTTCTATTTAATAAACGGTAATTGTTATAAAGAAATTCAACCGCCCAAAATTTTCGTTCTAACACGAGATAATATTTATAATAGATTCGTGCATGAAAACACGAAAGAATATTTTGAGCAGTTCAAATACGAAGATGAAATTATTGTTGTTGAAGACTCACAACAAACAACTGATTGGATTTTTGACAAGTCAAAGTATAAAGAATATTTAAATAAAAATTTACCAATAGAAGACTTTTTTAAATGGTGCGAAAGCGCTGTAAAGGAAGAAATCGAGGATTTTTCGTTCGACAACTTCTTCATGGTAACAAGTTTGCTTTTTGAAGATGATTACGAGATTACCGCAAATGGAGACGGTAAAAATATTACAGTTTCTAACGAAAATACAGAACTCGTAATGCCAAAACTTACAATCAAAAGACAAGTTAATGTATCCAGATAACCACAAAGAAATAGTAACTTCTCTAATGGAGGGTAAATTCGTTACAGTTGAAGACTTGTTGTTTGAAACAATCAAGAAGAATGAAGAATTTTACATTACTTTTTTTGAAAACTCTTTCGGCTTTGAATTAATCGTCAATCAAGACTTTTATTATCTTGTTTCAAACGAGACCAATGAAAACACTTCAAGAGACATTTCAATTTTCTTTTCAATCTTAGGTTACGAACTTGACAAAAACGGAAAGAACTTTTTAGAAGAACTCAATTATTCTGAATTCCACATTGACGATATAATTGAATACTTCAACAATTCTTCTTGGACAGATGTAATCAAAGCGAATAAGCAGCTACACAGTGAAGAAAATCTTAAACGGCACATTGGAACAATGGTAAAAAGAAATATAGCCATAAAACAGAGCAATGACAGATATTCTTTTACCAAAGCACACAAATTGTTCATTGACTTTGCTAAAGACTTAGTAAAAAATGACAAGAATAAATCCAATGCTTAAAAATATTGAAAATGAAAATTAGACAGATCATTGATAAAATCGACGAAAACCAATTATTTGTACCTGCATTTCAGCGCGAATATGTTTGGAAAAGAACTGATGCAAAAAACCTAATATCCTCACTTATCAAGGATTATCCTACAGGAACAATGTTAACCTGGGAAACAAATAATCCACCCGAATTGAAAGGTCGCTTCAAATATGACCAAAATAAAGGCTCTGTCAAAATAATATTAGACGGTCAGCAACGTATCACTACCCTTTACATGTTAATGAAGGGTGAAATCCCGCCATACTATAGTGAAAAAGAAATTGAAAACGATGTAAGAAACCTATATGTAAATCTTGAAACCAATGAACTTGAGTATTACAAAGTGAAAACAATGGAAAACAATCCTTTATGGGTAAATATTACAGATATATTCCAGGGAAAAATCCGAGAGAGAGATATTACAGATGAGCTGGAAAAAAGAAACAATGGTGAACGACTTCCGCGCGAGAGAGAAACCATAATTTCTAACAATATCAGATCTATAGAGAGAATTGAGGACAGAGATTTTGTGGAACAAATCATACCAGTAAAGGCAACTATTAAAGAAGCTATTGATATCTTCTATATTGTAAATGCCAGTGGAGTAAATCTTACAGATGCGGAGTTAGCACTTGCCCAAATTTGTGGTTATTGGCCCAATGCACGTGACTTATTTAAAAAGAAAATACAAGAGTTAGAAAATCAGGGTTGGGTCTTCAAATTAGATTTTATCGTCTATGCATTGCTGGCAGTAGTTCACAAATTAGGTTCAAAAATGGAAAAACTCCATACTGCAGACAACAATGAAAAACTACGTGAAGCATGGAAAATACTAGATGAACACGTACTAGACTACACATGTAATTTACTTCAAAGTCAAGCATTCGTAGACCACACCGATGAAATCAATTCCGTGTATGCATTAATACCCATTATTGCATACACATTCAATAAATCTGACCACAAACTGAATGAAGAGGAAATAAAAAAAATTATCAAATGGTTTTATTATTCACAAATAAGATATCGATATGTTAGCCAACTTCCACAAAAATTGGATAAAGACCTGGGAATAATTAATGACAATCCGAATCCATTTGAAACGTTATTGGCTCTAATTGATGAAGAGAGACCTTTAGAAATAAAACCATCAGAATTTATTGGACGAGATATTAGGCATCCTCTATTTTCTTTGATGAAATGGTACTTTAAAAGTAAGGGTGCCGTTTGTTTTGGCACGGGGCTCTCACTCAGGAAAAACATGGGAAAACGATATAGCTTAGAACGAGATCATATATTTGCTTATTCTGTTTTAAGAGATTCGGGGATTTACGATATGGGAAACCAATTTCACTATGCAATTGCGCAAGAGATTACCAATAGGGCTATTTTAACTTCGAGTGAAAATCGTGAAAAATCTGCAATGTTTGCGCATATTTATCTAAAACAAGTGAAAAAAGAATTTCCCAATGCATTAAAATTACAATGCATTCCTGAAAATGAAGATTTATGGACAGTTGAGAATTACGAATTATTCTTGGAGACGCGGCGGAAAATATTGGCCACTGAACTAAACACATACCTTCAAAACATTTCTATAGGAACATCCTTGTTATCTGCTTCGGTTGATTTATTTGACATGATTGCGTCCGGCGAACACGGATTCTTGGAATTCAAATCAACAATGCGTTGGAACTGGCGAGAAAATCGACTTGATAAGAAGATGGAAGAAATCATTTTAAAAACCATTTCTGCATTTGCTAATGCAGAGGGTGGAAAGTTATTAATTGGTGTAACCGATGACGGAGAACTTCTTGGCTTGGAATTGGATTACAACACTATGAAAGAAGGGAACAAAGACCATTTTGAACTCCATCTTCGCAATATTGTAAATCATGCCTTTGGAAAGAATTTTGGAGCAATAAATATGCGAGTTAGATTTCCAATAATTAACGACGTAGAAATTTGCGAAATTGATATCAAACCTACATTAAATCCAATTTATCTTACGGTTCCTGACAGAAACGGCGTTTCACAAAAGAAGTTTTTTATTCGGAGTGGAAACACATCTCAAGAATTAGATATAGCTGAATCGGCAGCTTACATACAAAAAAGATTCTCATGAAAAAAGAAGCATTATTTATCGTTGACAACTCAACAGATGCAACTAGTCCAAACTGGAATGGATTGGAATATTTAGAGCAATGGTGTGAGATCTCTAAAAGATTTGATATTGCGACTGGATATTTTGACATATCCGCCCTAATTGCTTTAGATGGAAAATGGCAACAACTTGATGAGATTCGAATCCTAATGGGAGACGAAATGACCAAAAGGACTAGTGTTGCACTTCAAAAAGCGATTGCATTTATAACGGATAAATTAGATCAGAGCATTGAAAAAGAAAAGGATACGAATACTTTTCTGAGAGGTGTAAGTGGAATAATTGAAGGAATTAGAAATGGTAAAATCAAATGTAAAATTTACAATAAGAAAAAGTTCCATGCTAAGTGTTACATCACTTACAGTAAAGCTGCCGTTGCGCCACCTGTAGCTTTAGTTGGTTCAAGTAATTTTACGTACAGTGGTTTAACCCAAAACCTTGAATTAAACGTAAGAATTTCAAGTGAAGCTGAGGTAGCAATTTTGCAAGATTGGTACGAAAAGCATTGGGATGATGCAGCGGATATTTCTACTGAGATCATTAATATTATCGAAAAACACGTCAGAGAATATACCCCTTTCGAAGTTTACCTTAAATCTTTGCATGAGTTTTTTAAAGGTCATGAGGTTACAACTTCAGAATGGGAGCAAAACCATTCTGTACTATTCAAGGAAATATCTCAATACCAAAAGGAAGCTTATTATTCGCTTATTAAAATTGCCAATCAATGGAATGGCGCATTTCTATGTGACGGAGTTGGATTAGGGAAAACTTTTGTTGGATTAATGCTCTTGGAACGCCTTGTAGTGCACGAAAGAAAGCGAGTTGTATTGCTTGTACCAAAGTCAGGAAGAGACGCTGTCTGGGAAGAGAATATCCGTCTATATTTACCAGATTTATTGAACAATCCATACGTTTCATTAAAAATTTATAACCATACAGATCTGCTGCGCAATGCTTCGGGTGATAGAAATTGGCCAGAAGAATTTGAGCATATTAAAAGATCAGCAGATGTCTTTATTATTGATGAAGGTCACAATTTTCGAACACGATCATCTGCAAGATATAAGAAGCTGTTTGATTTAATGAGTGGCGGAAAGAAACTTTTTCTGCTCACAGCTACACCAATTAATAATACTCTCCTTGATTTAAAAAATCAAATCGACTTATTTGCTCAGCGTGATGACAAATTCTTTTCCAGAGCTCCTATTGCCGTTAATAGTTTAATGGGTTATTTCAAGACAAAGGAAAAAGAACTTCACAAGATTGCAGGTCCAACACTAGATGATATATCAAATGATATAGCAAGAGATATATTAGGATCAGATGAATTATTTAGAAATCTTATTGTACAACGCAGTAGATCTTATGTTAAGCAAAGCATAGAATTAGAAAATAGTTCAAGAAAAATAGAGTTTCCAAGACGTGAACCACCTAAAGTGGTTCCCTATTCATTAAAAAAGACTTACGGACCACTTTTAACTAAAGTTGAAAAGGCGTTTGATTCTGAAAAGCCATTATTAAGACTTCCAGTATACTCACTCTATGACAAAGACAAGTCTGGGAAATACCTTTATTATATCGGTGACCCTAACGATTTGGATGAAATGGACATCGGAAGGAGTTTACAAGTTGTTGCTCTCATTCGAGTGTTATTGCTTAAACGTCTTGAAAGCTCTGTTGTAGCATTCAGAGAGACTTGTGAAAATCTATTATTAAAACTCATATCCTTCGTTGAAAAGCACGATTCAGATACATATACACGTTGGGTTGATATGAATATTGAGCTATTGAATCTGATAAAATCCAACCGAGATCTTGAAAATGAGGATGACGAAGATGATGCAACCTTACCAGAAGAGATTCGAAATTTTTGGAAAGAAGAATTGGATGGTGCAAAATTCAATATACCTAAAATTGTAACGGATACACTTCTTGATTTAGAAAGGCTTCTTGATTTCCTAGGTGATTTAGAAGACTTTAATTTTGATAAGGACGACAAAGTTAAATCGTTGATTAATCTTTTAAATACCGATGAAGATCTCCAACGGGA
>Ga0315905_10009045_pt1 | contig 10091 bp, 11 predicted proteins | sample LakEriMetagenome_5_FD_203522 | JGI IMG/M metagenome (GOLD analysis project Ga0315905, IMG submission 203522) | Freshwater fungal communities from buoy surface, Lake Erie, Ohio, United States - Buoy 4 MA121 | ecosystem: Environmental > Aquatic > Freshwater > Lake | place: USA: Lake Erie, Ohio... | reverse complement strand
TAAAAGTGTTCAGTGTGGATGAAATCACCCAAAGGACGAAGCAAATGATTCGGGAGTTTGAACCTCAGGCTACATTAGACCAGTTTGAGCGTTGGCAAAACATCAACATAACCGAACAACAGTTTGCTGAGTTCATTGGTCGCTGTAGAATGTATCTGTACATGCCCAAGGAGGAAAAAGCGCACCTACCTAAGCTCGAATTTGGGGACTCCCAAATTAACCAAGTGGTAGAAGGCTACTACAATGATCCAAACTTCAGCCGAACTCGGGGTGAAATCAATCTTTGGAGGCTTTACAACCTCTTCACGGGAGCAAATAAGAGCTCCTACATCGATCGTTTGTTGGACAGGGGTGTAAATGCCTCATCCTTGCTTCAAGCGTTTTGCTGATTCCTTAAGTGCAGAATTATCCCATGGCTTATGCTGTGGGATTTTTCTCTTCTCTAGCGTATGAACAATAACCAACTACTCAAACTACGGGAACTTTCTATCGGTTACACACCGAAGGAAACACCGCTACCGCAAATCAGAAATTCTTCTGACGCTTATCGACTACTCAAAGAGCTATTCGAGCCCAATTCCTTGGGTTTGAACGAGCAATTCGTTGTTCTGTACATGAACAGAGCTAACAGGGTAATTGGTGGCTTAAAAGCGTTCAAAGGAGGCATTTCTGCAACGGTGGTAGATCATCGCATCATCTTCGCTACCGCACTGAAAGTTTTGGCTTCAGGCATTGTAATCGCACACAATCATCCCAGTGGTAATCTGGATGCTTCGGAAGAAGATCTAAAGCTCACCAAGAAGATCAAAGAAGCTGGTGAACTACTCGATGTTCGATTGATTGATCATCTCATCCTAGGGATAAAGGATGACTATTCGAGTTTTATTGAAAAGGGCTGGTTATGATGCCAGCCCTCTTTACTTGAATGAAGAATTAAGATGCACCGAGTTAGTAACAATCAGCAGCATCAAGAAAATACTATCAATATGGCCAAACGACCTTGAATTCTATGTTGTAGAAACGCTGATTATGATTTAAACCATTATAGCCTTCGCCATTTTTTAAATAGGAAACAAATTTTCCATTTTCACGTTTCAACTCATAAGTACCTTTCGCAATATTTATTTTTGGCGAAGACGCCATAGAACCCCAGTTAATTGCAGTTACAATAAATCCTGGATCTCCAAGACCCGTTGAATCAATCTTATATGATCCAACTTTAATCTCATTTTTTTGATGCGCTATACCTATGAATGTATCTGAAAAACCTGTTCCAGCCCAAGTCAACATTGAATCGGCACCCGTCCACGTAACTTTTAAGGAACTTGGTTGTGCACAAACAAATTTTACTCCATTGACGAGAATATAAGGCTTTACATTGGCAGAGTTATCGACAGGAGGAGTTACAGGGTCTTTTTCACAAGACTGAAGAATGAGTAGTCCGCAAACTGCGGCAACAAGGGAGAGTCTAAAAATTGTACTTTTTTTCATCTTGAGTATGTTAAGTTTTGCTGTTCAATGATTTATTAATGTTCAATTATAGCAAATTCAAACTATTTTACAAAACTGTACGATTGATTACTTGGTCTTCAATTATGACTATTGGAGTTTTGCTGAAAAGGGCTGGCTGTAATGCTGGCCTTAATTTATAATTATCCATCGAGCTATAATAATTAAATTCGTTAACTTGCATCCAAATAAAGTGTAATATGGGCATCAGAAAAGAAGACAAGTTAGCCATTGGTAGTATTCTGCCGAAAATCGAAAAAAACAAGCTTGATTTCAACGCAGATTATCAAAGGAATTATGTTTGGACAAATACTCAAAGCCAAACATTTATTGAGTCATTATTTTTAGACTACGATGTCCCAAAAATTTATTTCGCAGAATTCTCAAATCAACTGAATAGGGCAATTGAGGTTGTGGACGGTCAACAGCGATTAAAGACAATTTATAAATTTTACAAAAATGAATTTCAGACATCTCCTGACACCACATACAAAGGTAAAAATATTGGGAGAACAAGTTATGATGATTTACCTAATGATGCCCAAGATCATTTTCTGGAATTCCAACTTACAATCGTAAAACTCATCGATTTTGAAGACGAAATAATCAGAGACATGTTTTGGCGTTATCAAATGGGAGAGCCATTAAATGCAGCAGAGAAAAGAAGAAGTTTGCCAGGAAACTATGTTAGCATAGTAAAGTCTTTGTCTGAGGATAAATTTTTCTCTATTGTAGGGTTTGACAATAATCGTTATGGATTTGAAGACGCAAGTGCTAAAGTTCTTCAGCAACGATTGATAGGAATTTCCTCCATGACTCCAGACAGATTGATCAAAACATACAAGGACTATGGAGGAATCATAATGAATAACAAGGCGGTGCAAGAAGTACTAACTAGTTATAAATTTTTGTACGCTGGTTTTACCAATTCCTCTTCGCTAGAACCTAACCCTCGGTTAAAAAAATGGGCAGTGTATACACTAGTGGAAATTGCATGTAGTTTTAAGAGAGATTACCAAAGCTCCAAAGATTGGGGCGTAAAGTTTACAAATGCATTTTGGGAGTTCTTAGGTGAATTAAGCCTCAACTCAGATAAGCCACAAGAAGATCAAGATCCAGTTTTAACGGCTTTCTCAGATGCAATGCGAGGAGATAGCCCTGCTAATCAGGAATATAGATGTAATAAATTGTACAGTTCAATTCTTGCGAAAATCAACCCTATTCCCTTGGATCCAAGAAGATTGTTTACACAAGAAGAAAAACAAGCATTACTTTTTATGGGTAATTATCAATGTGGAGTTTGTAATACCAAGGTCAGCTTAGACACTTCAGAGGCAGATCATGTTTTACCGTTTTCGCAGGGTGGTATCACCGCATTATCTAACGGCAAAATACTTTGTATTCCTTGCAATAAGTCCAAAGGAGCAAAAAACCCTTAATTTCAAGAAAAAAAGTATATATTCTAAATGCCATAATGTCTAATCCGCCAACATTGTAAAACGTCAATTAAACGTGTGGTCAAGGATTGAGGGAGTATTGTTGTTATTGGATTTCAAAAATGAATTGAACATCACCCATATATACGTACCAATAGGTGCGAATGCCTTCTGTTGCTGTTTTCTTTGTTTTGTCTATTTTCGTTATAAACAACACCCTTACATCTAAATTGTCAGTTCTGTTAAAATCAGTGTAACCGATAACCAAATCCCCTAATCTTTCTTGGATAGGTGTTAGTGAGTATGGCTCTAATCCAGTTAAGTAAAATTCTTTACCTTGGTATGAAAAATTAAATGTTCCTTTTTTTAAGTCTCTACAAAAAACTCTAGTAAGGTCAACTCCTTGATTTCTTATTTCCTGAGTATTTGTCTTTAAAAAATAAGAGTATTTAATATTATCACACGTAGTTTGTGATTTTAATTCAAACATTGAAAGTGTAAAAACAACAATCAATAAAACTTGTTTTATTTTCATATTTCATTTAAATTAACATTGTTAAAAAACTAATTTTTTTAACAATCAAATAGTAGCTAGTGCTATTTGGTTATTGTATCCAAATAGGATTGTGTGATATCAATCAACGGCTTCTTCAATGCAACAATATTTTCAATATTATTTGCATCAAATCTCTCGCCATTAATGTCAATTGAATATTTATTTCTAGAATTGGTTATTTTGGCTATTATCTTTTTGTTGTTGTCATCAACAATAATATTGAATGAGTTCTTTTGATCTCTGTAGGATATCCTGTTTGCATCTAATTTTTTAATAGAATTCAAGAGCAGAGTTTTCACAGCATGGTAAATCTTTAACTCTTCAGCAGTTGTAATTACAAAGTTTCCACTTTTCGACTCTTCTTCAATGAGTCTTGGCAATAACGATTGTATTGTACCAGAATTTATACGCTCACGTAGTTTAGACTTGATAGTATCATTTAGTCTTTTTCCATGCATTCTACTAAAAACTGCTTCTATCAACTTGTCAGAGGGGTCAAGTAATTCAGCTAACAAAGCATCCGTAAAACCTTCAATAAAAAAGAAATCTTGAGCTTTATCATGTAATTCGCTGAGATCGATGTTGTTCTTATGAATCTGTGAAAGGAACTCTACATCTGCATCTGTTAATTCCTCAAAATTCACAATTGTGAATGGCTTGTCATACAACTTCATCTCTTTGGTTGCATCATTCGGGAAATAGAATCTCCATTCTAATCCATTTGTTAAAATACCAAATTTCGAATTCTTCGTATTAATAAAATAGCCATTTAATTGTGATGCTTCCTTATCTGTTAATCGCTTATTTAGAGTCTTACATTCTACAATAATCTCAGGAATTTTACCCTTAACAATCAATCCAATATCTGCCTTATCATTCTTTTGCCCCCAGCCAGCATTAATCTCCGTTGCCATATCATCTATACGGCTATAACCTAACACTTCCAATAAGGGTTCAATAAGCACAAATCTGGTTTGAGCTTCATTGGTACACCGCTCTTCCAAATTCGTAAAATCGAATTTACTTAGAGACTTTTTAATTGAATTGACAATTTGTTTGTTTGTAGGCATATTATTTTTGCTGAACTGCGAATCTAATAAACTTTATCAGGTGTTCAAAACATATTGCTCCTGTAAAATTCTGTATCAAATTATTCCTTCAACACTGTTATTAAATCTCCACTTCTAATCCATTCTATCAAATCATTTTTTAACAAACTCATGCATTGCATCAGTGGCTTTCCCTTGGGTCTCCAAAACATAAATAATTGTTGACTTGGGTTTATGGATTCACCGTTGAAGTCAAGAATCACAATCTCTTTGCTTCCCAACCAATCCTTTGATAGCACTTCCTCTGGATACGGAACAAAAAATACATTGGGCATTTTAGATTGCTTGAAGTAACTGGTACCAGCATTAAAGCGATCTAAGTCAGTTTTTCTTCTGGTGCCATCAACTATCCATATCATATGCTCGTAAAAGGATTCTCGTGAGTCTCTTTCCTCCTTTGAGATGTGCGAATGCTGGAACTCCACCACAAGACCATGTGGAGTTTTTATATCAGCTATGTGCTTCTCGCTATTGGAAGCATAGTGAACGATCTCTTGCCATTCATATGGGAAGCAATTTTTCCAATTCCTATGCCATGGAGTTTCTGATTCCCACCATTTGTCGCACTCAATTCTACTCTTATGTGCCCAGTGGTGAACTTTGATGTCGCCACACTTAGCGACCACTTCTGCATAACACAGTTGACATTGTCCTTTAAGTCCTTTGTCAGGTGTTGTTTTTACCCCATTGACCAGTGCGTATTTCATCTTGCACGCAATTAAGCAAATTGTTGTGGACCCGTGAATTGTAAATCTGCGCATTTATCAACAACTACGTCCTTTCCTCAATTTTCTTGAGTGCTTCAGCCGATATCTGCGCTAATCCGTAAAACTCACTACTCTGATTTGCGAAATTCCGTAATCACATGTTATTTGCTGTTAGTAGTTTCGAGTTATGAAAAAGACAATTTTAAGTATTGTGTGGTTACTGATTGCAACTGTTTCATCAGGAAAAGCAGAAACAAATAATGCCTTTGAGACCATAAGCGTCAACCAAACAACCACGCATCACAGTTATCAATCGCAATCAAATCCATCACTTCTGCTGAATGGTGACAAAACAAACGCAATCAACGAAGGAGATGAGAATCACAAACCACCAGCAAAGTCAAAGCACAAACGTCAATTAGGCCTCAAGATTTTTGGTGGTGTTGTGGTTGCGTACGGCCTATTGGTGGTATTGTCTGTAATCTTTGGGCCTTTATTCCCCTACAAGTAAGAAGTAAGATAACCGAACCCCATTGTGATCCTTCGTGCTTATATTTACGGAGTAATCTCAATTGTTAATGTTATGATATGCACAAAAAGTTAAAGCCCCAGCAGATGCCAGGGCGATAACCAAAACTACTATAAATCTAAAACCAACTGATTGCTTTCGGTATTTAGGTAATTGGCATACACTCTCTTGGGCATTCCATTGATTTGTTGATACCTCCATGGCGGTGTTTCTTGGATTTGAATGGCCTTATGCCACAGATGTTTAATACTACCATGTTTATCTTGGCTGTTATTCTGTTTGGGATCATTTTTAGCGATAAAAGTTCCCACCTGTTTCACGAAAATGTACTTACCAAGATCATGTAAAGGTTTCAACGTATCATATATCCACCTTTCTCTGCATTCTCGATACTTGTACTTTCCATAATCATTGCCTGACTCTCCTCCGATAATGACCCATTCAAACGAATCAATTGGTCTTTTTCCATCAATTTCTTTGGTGAAGTCGACTGTTTCTAAGAGCGGTTCAGCAGATACAAAGCGAAGTTTTGCAGGGATTTTTGATAGTTTCTCTATTCGGTGAAATGCATCATTATCCTCTACTGATACCCCCAACCAAACATTGGGATAGCCGTTACCCCAGTCTGGGGGTAAGCAATCTTTGATTCTCTCTGGACGTTTGGTTAAAATCAACCATGTATGTTGTGGGGTTAAAGAAATAACTTTCCATGCTTCTTCTCTCCATTCATCTGCTTCTTCTATAAAGAAGTCACTCATAGAACATGTAAAGATCAACTGTGGACGTTCTTCGATCATTGGAGCCCAAAATGATTTGCTTTTGATAACAACATTGGGATCGATGTTTTTTCCATCTTGGATGCGATGCATGTAGCAAAACTTGCATCCCGCTGAAACTTTGTGACACCCAGACCAAAAATTATGGGTATAAGTACACCATTGGATTGATGTTTTAATCATGACAAACGAGAATTTTGGGTAAAACTTTGATTGGCTGTTTTCCATTTGGCGACTGGGTTGGAATTACCCAGAGCAAAACACAAATTCAATTGGCGTCCTGCTTCGTTATTTAGTAGTACCATTTTATTTAGGCACTACAAATTTCACTAGGCCAAAATCCATAGTTGCAAGATTATAAACTTGCAATTTTTTTTGAGGAATGATGTATTGGGAAATCTTGTTTTTATCGCTATCTACACATGAAAGTCAAATTCTGAAATCTAAAATCTGAAGCAAATTTTTGCTTCACTCAGATTGGAGGTTTTGGGATTCTCCAATAAATGCCCCCTTACCCCCATGAATAAGAGAGCTTTATTAAAGATGGTTGTTCACCCGAGTTGTCGGTAATTTCATCCCCATACTGGAAAACGCAATCATCCGAACATATGGTAGATTTTTGTTTTTACGCTGTTGCGATTAGAGGGTCTTTAAAATAAGCAGTGAATGTTGCTTGTATCCCCAGGGTGAATCCTATAACACCCTCCTCGGCTACGACTACCATTATGGCCGTATTATCCTTGAGCTTTTCAACTGGAGACTTGACGTCTGCCACCCAGTTTCTATATGTAGTGTAAATATACAAAAACTGAGTAGCAAAGTCAAGGAAATGTCTACAAAAATGCCAAAATTTTGGTAAAATTTTAATCAAATATGTCATCATCGCTTACACGACCTGGCTCATCATCATCACAGTCATTTTCATCACAATCACTATCATTACTATCACTATCATCGTATTGCTTATCATTTGATAGGAATGATAGTTGATAGGTACGGCCAATCAATGTGAGTAGTCCTTTTTGATGCATCTCTTTTATATCTCTGCTCGCTGTTGCGCTGGAGACATTGTAGTAACCCATGATTAAGCGTGATAACTCAAGGAACGATAGCCCTTTTGGGGGAAACGACTCAAGAAACAGACTGTAATCACGCTGTTTCTTTCCTTGAACCATTGGGGTTGACGTAGAAATGTTAGACCAGACCCCTTCTGTCGTAAAGACCAGTGATTCTTCATCAAAATCAAGCTCCAGCCAGTTGTCCTTATATTGTTTTGGGGTGTAATTGCCCTTCGTTACACTGAATTTTCTCGAGTTTCCGTTTGAACTGCTCAACTGCATTACTGATCGGACCTTTTGAGTCAGTCCACTTCCTCCCTGAACATGCTTTTGGGAAGGAGATGCTCCGTAGCCAGCTTTGTTCAAGTGGTGCACCAATAGTACGCAGCATTCATGCTGTTGGGCAAAACCATGCAACTTATGGGCGATTTTGCGCATTGCAACATTTGAATTACTGTCTGCCCCCTCAAATATATCACCAAAGGCATCTATCGTAACCAAATCACACGGCTGAGTATTGAAAGTTTGGCCTAACCCCTCCAATAATTGATCGAGGTTCTCATCCCACAAGAATTTAACAAGAAAGTTGCGGTTATTACTGAATCCAAGACGTTTGTTTTGAAGTGCAATTCCTGTTCCTGTTGGCTGTTCTCCATCCTCAGTTGAGACGTAAATTGCTCTACCGTGGTTAGGTGATAGCTCAAACCCCAGAAAATTTGATTGTCGGTTGGCGATGAATGCAGAAAGTTGCTTAGCAAACTGAGATTTCCCTGTGTCAGGTTGCCCAACTAGTAGAGCAACTCCTGTTCTTGGAAGGAAGTTGTCCCAAAGGAAGTCCACTTTGCTTGTGCCAGCCAACAAAACGAGTTCTTCAGCCGTGTAAAGCGTCTTTGGAGGGGTTAAATCATGCATAAATACGCCCTCCGTGTGCGTGACATTTTAAGCAAGTACAAAATAGCTGTTCAACCCTTACAAATAAAGGATTTAGGTTGTTTTTATTTCCCATTTGAGGGCGAAATAAACACCCTCAAAAACCAAATTTGCAAGATTAAATACTTGCAACTATTCGGGATACTTTTCTCGAATCGCATGAATGAGCTTATTGACGAACTTTAGCTTAGGTTTTCGGTCTTTGTTGTAAAATGTCCCCTTAAGCTCGCTGGAAGGAATTGGCATGTATTCACCTGTCGTTTGACTCCTGCAAACCACATGTTTTCTCAAAAACTCACCAATTGCTAGATATTCGCTTTCAATCAATCCCAATTCCATTGCCAGATGGATATACCTAAACAAGTCAGCTTGACTTCCGTTCCATTTGTAGACCACATAGTTGTTAACGACTGCATCTATTTTGGCGACTGTGAAAAGTTCTTCATACAATTTTAAATAGCTAAACCGTTTTTCGTAGGCTTCTTTGATTGTTAGTATGAGCTGATGTTTATCGGCAGTATACTTTGTTTCCACACCTTGAAGATTTTCGGACAACATACTTAATAACCGTTGCTCAAACTTTATGTAATGTTCCAAGCGACCTTGAATCGAATCTGCTCGAGCTATGATTTTCTCTATTATTTGAAAATAACGGCTGAATGCCCCAAAAACAGAACCCTCACCCTCTTCTAATTCATCAGATACTGTATCCCTAGGATAATCAAAAATGTACTCACCCAAATTGTAGGTAATTACGTTGTCTTCAATCTTCAAATTGACCTTGTTTTCAATTTGGTCATATCTGGGCTCCCGTTCAAAACTCTCCCTTTGTGCATCCCAATTTAAATCTCTCAATTGGGACTTTATATTTTTCTCTAAATCCTCAAGTTTATAGATCATAACAGTGCCAAATTAAAATAAATCAACCAATACTTGGATAACTGTCGACAATAATGCCACTCAAGCGACTCAGGCGTTGATTATGGTTTTACCTATCACAATGCTCGCAAAGCACTTTGTTCTGCTCCAAGATTCGAATGATACTATCACGGTCGTAAAAGTATGTCCCATCAATCTGGGAATAGGTGAGTGAGCGATTTACTCGCATCGTTTGTAACTTGGAGTCGGAAATCCCCAAAAGTTCTTTCACCTGTTTAGAACGTATCCACCGAGATTCAATGTTGTCATTTCTCCCAATGGTATTGGTGATGTCTTCGACCACTTTTTGTAAGCGATGGTCTAGCTCTTCTGCTGTTAATACAATGACCGACATGTATCAAATTTACAACAACGAAATGATGAGTTGTTCCAGAGTTGTCAAGGTTGATCTTAATCGAAAGTGCCATCCTTTTGCCTTGTTGGCTTAGCTTCAAATCGGGTACGTAATGCGCCCATGTCATCGGAGATTTTGTTGTCCAACACCTTTGAGTAGATCTGAGTAGTGGATATGGAGCTATGTCCCAGCATTTTGCTTACAGTCT